>Ga0154000_1000534_pt1 | contig 10457 bp, 8 predicted proteins | sample TSNC084MetaG_FD_104674 | JGI IMG/M metagenome (GOLD analysis project Ga0154000, IMG submission 104674) | Attine ant fungus gardens microbial communities from North Carolina, USA - TSNC084 MetaG | ecosystem: Host-associated > Fungi > Mycelium > Unclassified | place: USA: North Carolina, Lumber... | reverse complement strand
TTTAGTGTCAGAGGTTACAGCTATGTTACTGAGGATTCTCTTAGGGATATTTCTGACATCGAAGACCGGATTACCATTGGGGAAGATGGTGATGCAAAGTGGTTTCGGATTGATAAGTCTGGTGAAGGGAAGAAAATCACCATTATACCGCCGGAAAAGGGATCGTTCTTCCTATATGATGATAAATTCACATGTATTGCCACATCCTTGTCTTTAAATCAGGGCAATACGGTAACACTCCCCGTAGGAGGCACCGTAGTATTTGTGGCAGAGCCGGGTGGTCAATTTAGTATTACCATGAATTAATTACTAAGAGAACGGGAGAGCTTAGGAAGATAGAGGTATGAATAATTTTACCGTAAAACCATCTTGCCGGTTGACACATTCAATATCTCCATTCATTTTATTCATCAGGGATTTTGCGATGAAAAGTCCAAGGCCTTCTCCCTCTTTCTTCTTTAAGGTGGCATTTGTGCCCCGATAAAATTTTTGCAATATATAAGCAATTTCGTCTTCTTTAACACCCGGTCCAAAATCGTCAATGTTGATTTGGAGAAAACCGGGAATAAAAGCAAAATGTATGTGGATTGGCGTGCTTGCATACTTGTGCGAATTTTTTATGATATTAGTAAAAACCTGTCCTAACCGTAATAGATCCACACGGACGATGCAGGGCGGCACAGTATCCACTGTAATTTGCTGCTCACCATATTCCGCATTTTTAATTAAATCATACAATACAAGGCTTTGTTCATCGGCGGTATTGATACTTAATTCTCCTAATTCTTCTAAAGAAGCATGAAATAAATTGTTGATTAAGGTTTCAATTTGTTCTGCCTTCATATAAATGGTATTTAGCTTGCTTCGTAAAGCCTCGTCTTTTGCAGTAACCAAAAGCAGTTCGGTGATAATCTTAATTGAAGTAGTAGGGGTTTTAATATCATGGCTTAAAGATGCAACAAGTTCAGTTTTACTTTGATTGGCAAGCTGTTCATTTCTTCTTGCTTCCGCCAATGCTTCGCGCATAACATCAAAGCTTTCGGTAAATGCTCCAAAAATATTTTTTTTATCCATCGGCAATGGGGCATCAAAATTCCCATTGGAGATATTTTTAGCAAAATAGGTAAGCTTTTGAAATGGACGAATTAAGCTAAAGTATAAATATAAAAAACAGATAAGAAGAAAAGCAGCCAGAAGCAGGTAAGTGAGTAAAATAAAAAAAGACAATTTATTTATTAAACCAGTAAAGTTGTCGGTTATATTGGTAATAATAATTGCTTTGCCAACGGTTATTTTATTTATTGTAATATCCATCACAGATTGTTTGGTTCTGACAGATTCATAAACATCAGCAGGTACTGATTCAGAGCTTTTCAAAAGAATTGTCCCGTCATTATTTATAATCGAAAAATCATAAGGGTGCAGAGTGGTATCCATAAGATCTAAATGATTCCAATTTTCCTGCGCACTTTTTACAATTTTATTGACTGCAATCATGTCAACATCCTGATCAGGATTGAAATCTCCAACCAGCTTAAATAAGAAAAATCCGCTTGCTATTATCATGCCAATCAATATATAAATCCAAAAGAATTTTTTCATTTTTTAAACTCAAAGATATATCCCGTACCCCAGATGGTTTTAATAAACATAGGTTCGTTCGGATTTATCTCAACTTTCTCTCTAAGATGCCGGATGTGGACGCTAAGAGTACCATCCCCTATAAAACTGTCTTCCCATACATTGTCCAAAAGCTCATCCTTGGTTATTACTCTGTTCCGGTTTTTTAAAAAATAACTTAGCAGCTTAAATTCCATCGGCTTAAGCTTTACAAGCTTTTTGTCATTGTAGACCTTTTGTGCGTTTACATCCACTTGAATATGTCCGATTATGATCAGGTCAGATGTGGTATTTGCAGTAAAGGCGCTGCGTTTTAAGACAGCTTTTACTTTTGCTAAAAGAATACTTAAAGTAAATGGTTTTGTAATATAGTCATCGCCGCCGATGTTTAAAGCTGTTAGAATATCGTTATCACTGCTTCGGGCACTGATAAAAATAACAGGCATATCCGAAATTCTGCGCAGTTCTTTACAGAAAACAAATCCGGATTCATCCCCAAGGTTAATATCCAGCAATAATAAAGAAACTTCATTTTCTTTGATAAATGCAATCCCTTCGCTATAATTTGTTACGTAAGAAGTTTTCACATCAAACATATTAAAATATTCGCTTGTAGTTTCTGCTATACTAATTTCATCATCTATAATCAAGCAATCGTATGTCATATTCAACCTCATCATGTTTCGGTATTTGATAAAGTGATTATATAGTTATTGTTTTAGAATGACAAGTGCTTTTGGCGAATCATAAAGTTTTAATTGCTTTTTAAATAATTTTTTTATATAATAGATCTTATCTTACAGCGTCAAGCTGTCTTATTTCTATTTCGTACAATTCCGTACACATTTTCACATTTTTATAATTTTAAACAATTTAGTAATAAGAGAAAAGGAGGATATATGTTCAGTAAAATTCATACGGCAGCCATTTTGGGTATTGATGCCTATTTAGTGGATGTGGAAGCAGATGTCAGTGATGGACTGCCTTGTTTTGATATGGTTGGCTATCTGTCATCGGAAGTGAAGGAGGCGAGAGAACGTGTACGAACCTCATTACGAAATTCCGGTTATCGGATTCCGCCAAAGAAAATTACCATTAATTTGTCTCCGGCTTCTATTAGGAAAGAAGGAGCTGCTTTTGATGTGCCCATAGCGATTTCTATTTTAGCCGCGTTAGGATATTTGGCAGAAGAAGACCTGAAGAATACTTTGTTAATAGGGGAACTAAGCCTGGACGGAAAAATACGAAGGGTGAATGGTATTTTGGCAGTGGTAGATATGGCAAAAAAAGAAGGGAAAACCCGTTGTCTGGTACCATCGGAAAACGCTAAGGAAGGAGCCGTGATAGAAGGGATAGAAGTGGTTGGAGTAGAATCACTTGCCCAGACAATCGATGTTCTTAAAAACCCATGGAACGGGAATGTCTCACAATTTGATTTATCAGGAGTAAGGGAAAGCAAAAACCTGAATCAGAATCTGGATTTTAGCGATATCAGAGGTCAGAAAATGGCGAAAAGGGCTTCCGAGATTGCTGTTTGCGGATTTCACAATATACTCTATTTAGGTCCCCCAGGTTCAGGAAAATCGATGATAGCGAAAAGACTTCCTACCATACTGCCGGAGCCTACTCATGAAGAGTGTGTGGAAATATCTAAAATATATAGTATTTGTGGGATGCTATCAAAAGAACAACCATTTATAATAAAAAGACCCTATCGTGCTCCTCATAATTCGATTACGGCTGCTGCATTAACTGGCGGCGGAAGATTTCCCAAGCCTGGGGAATTTACGCTGGCAAATCGCGGCGTGCTTTTTTTAGATGAATTATCGGAGTTTAAAAAATCCGTTTTGGAAACTATGCGCAAGCCGTTAGAAGACGGGAAAATACTAATTTCCAGATTATATGGTGCTTATGAATTTCCGGCAGAATTTGTCATGGCAGCTGCGATGAACCCTTGTGGTTGTGGGTACTATCCTGATTTGACCCGCTGCACCTGCACTCCGCAGGAAGTGGGAAGATATCTAAATAAAATCAGCAGACCGCTGTTAGACCGAATAGACATCTGCGTTGAAGTTCCCGATTTGCTGGTAGAAGAATTACAAACCACAATCCTTGATGAATCCTCGGAGACAATCCGTAAAAGGGTAGAAGAGGCCAGGAAGATACAAGAAAAAAGATATAAAAATATAAATATCAGATTCAATTCGGAGCTTTCAGAAAAAATGATAGATAAATATTGTGGTATAGGAACAAAAGAAAAAAGTTTTCTAAAACGCATATTTAAAACAGGAACTTATAGTGCAAGAGCTTATCACCGGATATTAAAAGTGGCCAGAACAATTGCGGATTTGGAAGGAAAAGATACGATTGGTATTCGTCATCTGAGCGAGGCTGTTTGCTATAGAAGCCTGGATAAGAAATATTGGAGGATTAAAGATGAATAATAAGTATTATTGGTTTTGGCTATCCAATATAGACGGGATAGGTCCGAGGAAAATAAAAAAGCTTATAGATATTTTTAAAACACCCGTGGAACTTTTTAAAGCAAGAGAAGGACTCATTCAGGATAGTGGTGTTTTATCTCAAAAGGATTTTCAGGCATTTTTATTATCGAAAGCAAATATTGGAAAAATAATACAAGTATATAATAATTTGGAAAAACAAAGAATACAATTTATAACAGTAGAGGATGAAAACTATCCCAAGAGATTATTGCCGCTTTACGACAAACCTTACGGATTGTATGTTAAAGGAAAAATACCGGATGAAGACCGTCCCACCGCAGCTATTGTAGGTTCTAGAAATTGTACAAATTATGGATGGGAAATGGCAAAATATTTTGGAAGTGAACTGGCAAAAGCCGGTATCCAGATTATTAGCGGAATGGCACGGGGAGTAGATGGCGCCGGCCAAAGAGGGGCGGTAAGCTCTGGCGGAGATACTTATGGTATATTAGGAAGCGGAGTGGATGTCTGCTATCCGAGAGAGAACCGAAAGCTTTATGAGGATATCCAACTGACAGGCGGTATTCTATCCGAGCAACCAGAAAAAACCCCTCCTTTGGCCAGGAATTTTCCCATGAGAAACCGACTGATCAGCGGGTTGTCTGATTGTGTTATTATCATCGAAGCAAAGAAAAAAAGCGGTTCCTTAATTACAATTGACCTGGCTTTAGAGCAAGGGAAAGAAGTATTTGCATTACCGGGCAGACTGACAGATGAATTAAGCGCGGGCTGCAATGAGTTGATTCGCCATGGAGCAGGGATTCTTACGTCGCCAGAAGATATTCTGGATTTTTTCGGTTTTAAGAGTATGACAACGAAGAATTTTAATGAAAAAGACATTTCGGTACTTGCAACAGAAGAAAAAGTGTTGTATAGTTGTTTGGACTTGGAACCAAAACATATAGAAATAATTGCCAATGAGACAGGAATAGAATTACAGGCTGCAATCGTCAATTTATTGGAATTAGAAAATAAAGGAATGGTACGTCAAACAGCGGGCAGTTATTTTTCGATTAAGCGATAAAGCGATAAAGCGTGTGAGTGAGGAATGAGACATGGCAAAGTATTTGGTAATTGTGGAATCCCCTGCAAAAGTGAAGACAATTAAAAAGTTTCTGGGAAATAATTATGAAGTAATGGCATCAAACGGTCATGTCCGAGATCTTCCAAAAAGTCAATTGGGTATTGATGTAGAACATGATTATGAGCCAAAATATATTACAATTCGTGGGAAAGGAGATATCTTAGCAGGTTTACGTAAAGCTGTTAAAAAATCTGAAAAGATATACCTTGCGACTGACCCCGACAGAGAAGGGGAGGCCATTTCCTGGCATTTATCCGCCGCATTAAAGTTAGACTCTTTTCCTGAAAAAAAGGTAAGCCGAATTAGTTTTAATGAGATTACCAAAAATGCGGTGAAGGCATCACTGAAAGACGCAAGGAATATTGATATGAACCGGGTGGATGCGCAGCAGACCAGAAGAGTGTTAGATCGTCTGGTAGGATATGGCATTAGTCCGCTTCTGTGGGCAAAGGTAAAAAGAGGGTTAAGTGCAGGCCGGGTTCAATCGGTTGCACTTCGAATTATTTGTGACCGAGAAGAAGAAATAAATTCATTTATTCCGGAGGAGTATTGGAATCTGGAAGCGCATTTAGCGATTCCAGGGTCAAAGAAGCCTCTGATTACAAAATATCATGGGACGATTCACAATCAGGAAGAATTAAATAAAATTCTTGCTGATGTGGAAGGAAAAATATTTATCGTCAAAGAGGTTAAGCATGGAGAGCGGACGAAAAAAGCTCCCATCCCTTTCACCACCAGCACTTTGCAACAAGAAGCCTCAAAGGTATTAAATTATTCCACTCAAAAAACCATGCGGCTTGCTCAACAACTTTATGAAGGTGTGGATGTTGCCGGTCACGGGACGGTAGGTTTAATTACTTACTTACGTACGGATTCTACCAGAGTTGCTGAAGAGGCGGACCGTACGGCAAAAGAATATATTACCAATACTTACGGATCGGCATATACGGCAAATACGAATAGTAAAAAGGAGAGTACGGCAAAAATCCAAGACGCTCACGAAGCCATACGGCCAACAAATATTGAGCTTACTCCAACAGTGATAAAGGAATCTCTTTCCAGGGATTTATTTCGTCTATATCAATTAATATGGAAACGGTTTACTGCCAGCCGGATGAAAGCTGCTATTTATGATACTATTTCTGTTAAATTAGACGCTGGGAATCAACGGTTTACTGCAGCGGCTTCCAGCCTGAAATTTGATGGTTTTTTATCTGTGTATGTGCAGGAAGAAGAAAAAACAGAGAATAATAAATTATTAGGTACATTAAAAAAGGACATGGAGCTGAATTTAGGAGAATTTCAGTATAGCCAACATTTTACACAGCCCCCTGCTCATTATACGGAAGCTTCCTTAGTTAAGGTCTTAGAGGAGGATGGGATTGGCAGACCAAGCACTTATGCGCCAACCATTACAACAATATTAGCCAGACGGTATATCGTGAAAGAAAATAAAAATTTATATGTAACGGAATTGGGAGAAGTTGTAAATAATATTATGAAAAAATCTTTTTCCAGTATTGTAGATGTTACATTTACGGCTAATTTAGAGAGCTTGCTGGATAATGTGGAAGAAGGTACGGTGAATTGGAAAACAATTGTAAGAAATTTTTATCCTGATTTAGCTGAGGCGATTCGATTAGCGGAAGATGAATTAGAAACAGTGAAAATTGCGGATGAAGTTACCGAAGAAATTTGTGAGATTTGCGGACGAAATATGGTTATCAAATATGGACCTCATGGCAAATTCTTAGCTTGTCCCGGATTTCCGGATTGTAAGAATGCGAAACCTTACCTAGAAAAAATCGGTATTTCTTGTCCCGTATGCGGTAACCAGATCGTTATCAAGAAAACCAAAAAAGGAAGAAAATACTTTGGCTGTGAAAAGTATCCGGAATGTGAATTTATGTCCTGGCAAAAACCATCCGCTGAGAAATGCCCAAGCTGTGGTGAATATATGGTGGAAAAGGGAGATAAACTGGTTTGCTCCAGTCAGCAATGCGGATATAAGAAAACGATAAATAATTGAATTTTATAAAAATTTTAAAATATGTTGTTATTAATACAACAATGTGATAAAATTTACTCATTAAACAGAATTATCTGGAATATAGAAGGAGGAATTGTTTGATGAGTGTACAGTTGCTGGATAAAACAAGGAAAATCAACAAATTACTTCACAACAATAATTCGTATAAAGTCATTTTTAATGACATATGTGATGTATTAAGTGGGATTTTGGATTCTAATATCCTTGTAATTAGTAAAAAAGGTAAAATCTTAGGAATCAGCATTTGTCCGGAAGTTCAGGTAATTGAAGAACTTATGGAAACAGAATTAGGCGGATTTATTGATTCTGTGCTTAATGAAAGGCTTCTTAGTGTATTGTCTACAAAAGAGAATGTAAATCTTGCAACTCTGGGCTTTGAAGAAAGCAGTGTAAAAAAATATCAGGCAATCATTACGCCCATAGATATTGCCGGAGAGCGTCTTGGCACTTTGTTTATCTATAAGAATGATTCTCAATATGAGATTGATGATATTATTCTCAGTGAGTATGGAACTACAGTCGTAGGCCTTGAAATGATGCGTTCGGTAAACGAAGAGAATGCAGAAGAGTCAAGGAAAATTCAAATTGTAAAATCGGCAATCAGTACGCTTTCCTTTTCGGAGTTAGAAGCGATATCCCATATATTCGATGAATTAGATGGCACCGAAGGCATTCTGGTAGCAAGTAAAATTGCTGACCATGTGGGCATTACCCGATCAGTTATTGTCAATGCGCTTCGCAAATTTGAAAGTGCCGGGGTAATAGAGTCCAGATCTTCAGGTATGAAGGGAACTTATATAAAGGTTTTAAATGATGTGGTATTTGATGAGTTAAAGGCAATAAGGTCAAAATAGAAATAGGCATATAGACATAGATATATAGAAATAATGGAAATAATTTGTAAATAATTTTCTAAAAATATAGTTGCATATGCTGAATTTATGTGATATAATCGCTAGGCAAAAATCATGTATGTGGATTTTGAAGATGGTGCCAATTATTTGGTCTCTTTGAAAGTTAAAGCATACAGAAGAAAAAACCAAATGGAGGTATAACGATGAGCGTTATTTCAATGAAACAATTACTGGAGGCAGGTGTGCATTTTGGACACCAGACAAGAAGATGGAACCCTAAAATGGCTCCCTACATCTATACCGAAAGAAATGGCATTTATATTATCGATTTACAAAAATCTGTAGGTAAAGTAGATGAAGCATACAAAGCGGTGTTTGATGTTGCTGCTGAGGGCGGAACTGTTCTTTTTGTAGGTACTAAAAAGCAGGCACAGGATGCGATTCAGTCAGAAGCAGAACGTTGTGGAATGTATTATGTGAATCAAAGATGGTTAGGCGGAATGTTGACCAATTTCAAGACAATCCAGAGCAGAGTGAAGAGACTTAGAGAAATCGAAACCATGATGGAAGACGGAACTTTTGACGTCCTGCCGAAGAAAGAAGTTATCGCATTAAAGAAGGAATTAGAAAAATTAGAGAAAAATCTTGGTGGAATTAAGGATATGAAGAAGCTTCCGGATGCGATTTTTGTAGTAGATCCCAAGAAGGAAAGAATTTGTATTCAAGAGGCTCATACATTAGGAATTCCGTTAATTGGTATTGCTGATACAAACTGTGACCCAGAAGAATTGGATTATGTAATTCCAGGTAATGACGATGCAATCAGGGCAGTTAAATTGATTGTATCAAAAATGGCAGATGCAGTGATCGAAGCGAAGCAGGGCGAAGAGGTTTTTGAGGAAGCTGCACAGCCAACCGCAGAAGAAGAAATTGCAGCAGTAGCCGAATAATAATGGAGGTAACAGTAAGATGGCAGCAGTAACAGCAGGAATGGTAAAAGAATTAAGAGAATTAACAGGCGCCGGCATGATGGATTGCAAGAAAGCTCTTGCAGCTACAGACGGCGATATGGATAAAGCAATTGAGTTTTTAAGAGAAAAAGGCTTGGCAGCAGCAAGTAAAAAGGCAGGCAGAATTGCCGCAGAAGGGATTGTTAAGACCCTTGTAGTTGATGATAAGAAGGCTGTAATTGTCGAAGTAAACAGTGAAACAGACTTTGTTGCTAAAAATGCACTTTTCCAGGAATATGTAGCAGATGTGGCAGCTCAGGCTATTGCATCAGAGGCGGAAGAGGTAGGAACTTTCTTAACAGAAGCCTGGTCTAAGGATACCTCTAAAACAGTAGAGCAAGAGCTTTCCAGCAAGATTTCAGTTATTGGAGAGAATCTGAGTATCAGAAGATTTGAGAGAATCAGTACGGATGGTTGTATAGTAGATTATATTCATGGCGGCGGAAGAATCGGTGTATTAGTAGACGCAGATGCTGCAGTTGTTAATGATACCGTAAAAGAAGCTTTGAAGAATGTAGCTATGCAGATTGCTGCATTATCACCAAAGTATGTCTGCAGAGACGAAATTTCTCAAGAGTTTATAGAACATGAAAGAGAAATTCTAAAAGCACAGGCGAAGAACGAAAATCCGGACAAGCCGGATAATATCATTGACAAGATGATTATCGGCCGTTTAAATAAGGAATTAAAGGAATTCTGTTTGGTGGATCAGGCTTATGTCAAGGATGGAGATTTGACAGTAGGAGCTTATTTAGAAGCTGTTTCTAAAGAAGTGGGCGGTAAGATTGCCGTAAAACGTTTTATTCGTTTTGAAACAGGCGAAGGTATTGCTAAGAAGGAAGAGAATTTTGCTGAAGAAGTAGCAAAACAGATAAAATAATAAACCTAATATTGAAAGCAAAGCTAAGACGCTGGAAACATGCATGTTTCCAGCGTTTTCTGACGTTTTGAGAGTGTTGTAAAAAGTCTAGAAAATAAAAAAGGTCAAACGATCAGATAGACCAAGGTTTATTGGACAAAAAGTTGCATAGTTTGTTTTATAGAACCCCTGTTTCGCCTCAGCGGTGTGAGGGGTTCTGTTGAAACGGCGGTCATACCATGACTTTACCGGGAATTGTTAAATTGTTGATATCCAGCTGAAATATCTTAAAGCGGTAAGCCTCTCCGCCAGCCTCAGATAGGCTCCGGACTCATTTTTCATATATTGCATTGTTCTCATAGACAAATCTTACCCGTTCGGTTAATTCATGATCCTGGTCAATATACCGGTACGCATAAAAACAGTCATCATAAATTTCCAGATTGAAAGCATTGATCCGGCCGGCCAGACGCAGC
>Ga0154000_1000533_pt1 | contig 10468 bp, 14 predicted proteins | sample TSNC084MetaG_FD_104674 | JGI IMG/M metagenome (GOLD analysis project Ga0154000, IMG submission 104674) | Attine ant fungus gardens microbial communities from North Carolina, USA - TSNC084 MetaG | ecosystem: Host-associated > Fungi > Mycelium > Unclassified | place: USA: North Carolina, Lumber... | reverse complement strand
CTCTTATCTTTTTCTCTAGTTTGTTTGCTTAGTAAGCAAATATCTACTCAGGCATGTATCAGTAGTCACTACATATGTCACTCATGGAATAAAATCTTGTTCTGTAGCTGACAAAATAAACTCTTAATCAACAAACCTAATAGAAACTGAGTCGATTGACAGTCAATTGCGAGAACCAGACATACCGATCAGGCATCAAAACAGGAGCCCATAAGCTCCACATATATAGTAACATGCAAGCCCAGCTGGAAACCACGCGCATCCACATCGCTACCTCTGATCTACCGATGTAGACATCTTGATTAGGATCTGCAGGACTGTCAATGGGATGTTTGGAGACGACATTCCTAAGGAATATAAAAATGGTGAGATCAATGGATGAAACCTCGATAGAACATACCAATCCGTGAGAAGCATAGCAACATACATCGTACCTCCAGCAAATATGACATGGAACCACGAGTACTGAACGAAGATTAGTGATGGATTGAGGGAGATTACAGAAGAAGACACACGTTGTAACGAGTACCAGTCTTTTCATCGTCGCGTTCTTCGCCTTGGATTTCGTCGTCCTCATCGCCCCCATATGCCTGTTCCTCATACAAAGCAGATTCCGGAATGGCACTTGAAGTAACGGTAAGGCCTATAGGACACTAAAAAATCATGAGCAACCCACCCTGCCTCTACAGCCGCTAGCATTGCTTGATATCGAGGAGTCTTGGTTCTCCCCGGCTGAATTGTGACAAAGTCCATTTCCGAAGGATTCTCCTCACTTAATTGAATATGGCCACTATGTTTCTTCTGACCGACAAGTGCCCGACTTTGAGTTGCAGCACGGGTTGTAGAGTATGCAATAGCCAAAAAGGTGAAGACACCACCAATCAAGACAACAGCCTTGCGGGTGCCTTCTCCTCCTGCACCATCACGAAGTGGGTTGCAAGACTTGATCGACTTGTGAGTGTGATTGGTGATAGCGGACACAACAAGATAAGTGCAGTAAACTGCAACCATCGCAGACTGTGCAAGGCCAGACCGAGGATTGAACTCTTGCACAAGCGGGTGTACGCACATGACGGTAATTGCGACACAAAATATGAGGTTGAATGTGATAAAAAAACGATTTAGAGTACAGCCTGCTCCCGCGAAATAGCCGTACAATAACCCGGTAAGAGCTATTGTAAAGACATACATAAGGCCGGTCGAGCCAATGAGGACCCATTGCCAAAAGTTTGAGGAAGGGGAGTTCTCCCAGTTCTCGAGGCACGTCTCGGACCATGAATGTGCAAAGTCAACCAGGAGAACGAGGCCGAGTAGAATGAAGATTGTTGCACCTATCAATGCAACATAATCTCCCCAGAAAATGAAGAATCCATTGGGAATGGCGAAAGATATGGATACAAGGACTAGCCACGCCAGAACCTTTGGACCCCACCAACTATATTTCTGTCAGTGGTGGTAAGTTAGGAAAGGCAAAAAAGTTACCCATTCTGAATTGCTGCTCGTTTGTCTCGTGTATCTTTGACCCCTATCAACAAGCTGCTGAGGAGAAAATGGAAGAGAGCAAGGGCGAAACAGATCCGATGCACCTGACAGCACATGAGCCTTCATAGAGGTTTACAAAATTGAGCAAGGGGCAGACCGCCAGAACCCCATAGCAATTTTCCCCTTTACATTTCATCTTGATGTAGTCGAAGCTCCACTTCTCGATTTGTCTGACGACCACATCTGACTTCATCAACCAGGCAAGAATTGAATTCAGAGAGAAGATGATCTGGAAGAGAGCATGCTAATCAGAGCAAGACACATTGTATAGCAAATATTTTACAGCAAATCCAATACGCGTTGCGATGGAAGAGTTGCAGTTACATGATTTGACGAACATGGAAGCTAGATGCGGGAATGCATTTCATGGATGGTTCTTCAAGTTCTCCACAATAACTTACCAGCTGTTGAAGTACAGCAGAAAGCAAGCCCTGCTAAGCATGAGGAGGCTATAGAACTGATCCCAGTGGCGAAGGGGAGAGAGAGTAGGAGGCCCATGATGGACGTTGCGGTGTAGGTCGTTGGTCAGCTGTTATAACATCACGTGCAGTGTGGAGAGAATTCAAAAAGCAAGCAGACGCAGTGAGATACATAGCGGTACAGTACTGGCTACACTCGAGCTTCAAGGGGGTCAAAGTTGTTTTTGAATTAGGTGAGAATGTGCATTGTGAAATGGTGCAGCTCTGGGTGATGTGTGCTTTTCTAGTCAAGTTTGATGCCCAAGTGGTCAATGGCGCATATGTGGCATGAGGACTTTGTTTCTCTGTGCGGCGTCTTTCCTTTCTCCACAAGAAATGTAGACCGACTGACGTAGTGAAGCTGGTGTATTGACATTTTTACAATGTACCAATGGGCTTGAGTTTGTTGGCACAGGACCTTTCTCTGGACCATTATGTCACCTTGTCTCATCACATGGTGCTCATCACATGGTGCTTGGTAGCTTCAGCCACATTACTGTCTTAATAGAGATGTCAGAGACTCCTTGGGACAAAGGGTGTAGCTTTGAGTGGAGTCGTGGTGGTCTGCTTTGCAGTTAGATGGGCCAGGCCCAGCAACCTTGGATGATACATCATGCGGTGATTACAGATCAAAAGAACATGGTACATGGTTATGCATGGCAATTTGGTTACTCCGACTATGCCTACATGTTCTTGCTAGCCACTCAAGCATTGGGGAGAAGACGGCGGATGTACTCAATGAGAGCGCTATGCCCAAACGTCAGACGCTATTCAGTATCATCAATGACAACCTACCGGACGGGACGGCCAGTCATGCCCTTCTCTTGATAAGGCGAAGAGCGTGTAGCCTCCATGGTACCAGCGATGTCAATGTGCGCCCAGTTCAGAGTTGCTGGTGATTCGTCTTTTGGTTCAGCACCTTCCGCAAACGCCTTCAGGAACAGAGCGGCAGTGATGCTACCAGCAGGACGTCCACCGGTCTGGTCATGGTTCAGCACAAGGTGAGAGCCATCAAACATATTACCTACATTTTGAAGATCGGCGTTGGAGCCATGTATTTGAACAAGGTAGTCGTCATCGAGTGGCATACGCCAAAATCGGTCGTATTCAACCTCCCCCGCAGCGCGAAGGTGCTCCCAAAGTTCATCAGAGGTCTAATGGAATATAATCAGTCTCATTGTCTTCACGACACAGGCAACTTGAACATGCAGAGTAGACGGCAGAATAAACCTCTCCAAGAGCGATCACACAAGCACTAGGATTACGGTCAGATATAGCAAAACAAGGTCAACTGTGATAGTCACCTACCCAGTCAAAGTCGCGACATCAATCAGAGTGTGTGGCTTGTACTCAGTGATTGTGTAATAAATGGCATCTGCCAATGGGCTCCAGTCAGGAAACGAGGACAAATTGGACAGATATAGACACACCAGCAAGGACAAGCCGACCCTCGGCGTCAGTGTTGTCGATTTCGACAGACTTGCCGTTCATGGCGTAGACACTGGGATCCTGCATGTCAGAACATCGTCACTTGTCACCAGGTCAAATGCTTACATATCTCCAGGTTTAGTGGCGCTGGGCCCCGGCATGTTCTCAGTCAATGGTGTGACAACAATCAAATTGATACTGGAACCTTCTTGAGGGAGTTTGGACAATTGGTACTGGGTTGCAAACTCACTTGAGTTTCAGCTTGGCAATCGCAATCGCAGCCGAGGCAACAGCGGCAGCACCACCTCGAGTGAAGTGAGTAATCCGTGCGTCCAAACAATATAAGACATACCCATGTCGCCTCGCATCAATTTCATACCCTAAGGAGGACACATTCAACATGCTGCAACTGGACTTTTTATGAGTGATCAACCAACATTACCAGGTTTCAAGCTGATACCTCCAGAATCGAAGGTAATACCTTTGCCAACAAAGGCGACGGGTGGGGCGGACTTGTCAGCGGCACCCTTGTAATGGCTGTGAATAATGAGTCTAGCTATCTAGAGTCAACATTCGAACCTACATTTCAAGGATCTTAGCAGGCTCTGATGTTCCATGCGTGACTGACAGGAACGTGTTCTGCAACGAAGATCTGGGTCGAATGCACATCACAACAGCAGAGACAACGCACCATGTTTTTTTCTTGGGCCCAAGCTGGTGATACATCAGCTGGTGATCAGGTCCAAAAGGGAACACAAACCCTCGTCACGGACAAAGATCTCAACATTTGGAACACCCTCGAGCTCCTTCTTGATGCGCTCTGTGAAGATCTGCGTCGTGCGATAAGAAACGGAATAGGGGAAACCAAAAGAGTACATGCCGTTGGAGTCATCATATTGGCCGGGAGCTCGGCAAGCTGTCCAATCAAACATTGAGCAAGATTACAAACTGACTCAAGTTCCTACTTGCAGTTCGAGCCAAGTTTTGAGCTTCCGCATAAATGACACCGGAGTCCCATTCCTTGGATTGTTCCAAGGGGGTGATAGTGAACCTGTCAGGAGTGATTTCCTTAAGATTCGGATCGAACTGCGATGGAGGTGATGTCTTCAGCGAAAATTTATACTGGGCGAGGAAGGCAGCAACGGCTAATTATGTGTCATCAACGGAAATCTCAAATGGCAAGCAAAGTACCAGCGGCATGGGGGTCGGACGAGGCATCAACCGAGATTTGATCGACACCATCGTAGTTCTTGAGCTCCTTGATTCCAGCGCCAACAGATTTTCGGACTAGCTCGCTTCTCTCGTCTCCCTTCTTCTGGGAGAATTTATCACCGAGAGAAACTAGGGTAGCCGTCTTGCCTTGAGGGGTGTTGAAGAAGGTCCTGGTAATACCTACTTTGGGAGGCTTTTCGCCGGAGGGGGTAGACTTCCAGAGAGCCTTGGGTTCGACGCTGGCAACTGTAATTGGTGCAGCAGAGGGGTCGAAGGGGAGGACAACGGCAGACATAGCTCTGTTGTATGTGGAGATCAGACGAACACATCTTGCCATCGTGTTGCCTAGTCACAAGACTCGCGATATGTTTTCCGTCTATGCCAAATACCTACAAATAAGCCCTGCCGGCTACGTGAGCTTAGAATTACAGCTTACAGTCAGCATGGAATTGACATAGTATGTAAACAACATTTAATTAGGCTCTCTTCAACTTCCAACTCGTACGACTACATTTACATTGCGTCATAAATTTTGTGATGTGATTTCTTAGTGGTCATCAAGCCCTGAAGCAAAGGGATTGATAACTACCTGATAAAAATCACTAAAACAATAAAGTATGAAACAATAAAAACATACCAATCATGTGCATCACACAGGCTTGCATCAAATCCAGCATATGGTATTAGGTGCTGTTTATTTTTTCTCATCCCTAACATGATAGCCTCATTTCTCAGATCTCCATACCCAGACATCCTGATGGAATATGAAATGGCCCACATTCACCACAGCCTGGATTAGTCATAATATCGATTGACATCAGCATGTAGAAATGGAGATTGGATCTTGATCTCCGTGTCAGATACTCAACTACTGGTCAAGTTGACACAAGGATCAAGATCTGTTCTCCATTTCTACATGCTGACGTCAATCGATATTATGACTAGTCCAGGCTGTGGTGAATGTGGGCCGTTTCATATTCCATCAGGATGTCTGGGTATGGAGATCTGAGAAATGAGGCTATCATGCTGGTGAAGAAATAGCTACTGACAAATCATTTGCTCGAGTTTTTGATCTAGTTATGATAAAAATACTGTGGAGAAAACAGCATGGTGACCAGGCCTCATGGCACAGGAACAATCCATTGATGCTCAGAATGGTGGCGAACTGTTTCACGACCTCAGAAAATCTTTAAAAGACCCTCAGGGTATGCCATTTCTTCCACCAATCCCCTATGGCGCCTTGTCTCAGCTTCCCTTTTTTTAACAAGCTGCCTCTCAATGTAAAGCGTAAGATTTTTGAGCTGGCATTTGAAGACAGTAATTACGACGCAGTAGAGTTAGTATGGGTGTCACGCGAAGTCAGGGCCTGGTGAGTTCTGCTCCTCCCTTATGACCTATCTCTGAATCAATCTGTACAGGATAGAGCCTCGGGTGTATGAGGGTGTTTGGGTCGATCCTCATATACGTTTTCCCATGCGAATCAGTCGAATACGTTACAATATGCTACTAAACAGACTCCAAACTCAATGGGAACCTCAAGATTTATATACAAAACATATCCAGCGGCTCATAATTAACGACTTGGACCTGGCCATAACTCTCCTGCCACTGTGCAGGAATCTCACGAGCCTAGCACTCATGTCTAATCCTAACGAAGCTCATCAAGCAATAATACATCCCTTTTTCACCTCCAACACCTTATCCTTTCCAAAGCTCCGACGGCTTTTTCTTCTGTGGAACATACTTCCTCCCGAGCAGCGCTCATTTCAAAATCCAATTTTCTGGAGTCTAGCTCATCTCGAGCTCGATTACGGTCAAGACGAGTATTGGTCTGACCTCTCTTCACTCGAGAACTTGACAAATTTGTGCTTGAACTGCAAACAAACAGTCTTTCGAGATGCGAATGATTTCGAAAATATGGTTGACAAAGTCACCCATGTTCTGGTTCCAAATCTTCCTTCAAGCCTGAAATACTTCACGATCATGTTTGAAGCCCGGTGTGCCGCGTATGCAACCTCCGCAGAATGCTCTAAGATTGGGTGGCGTCTCGAGGTAGGAAGATACGACCATCGTCTTCTGGTAGACTGGTCCTGTTTTCTTCCTGAACGAGTTACCGAGCAGTCAATTCTCCCCAGATGCGGTCTTGACTTCGTGTTCTCCTGGTTATACCCACCTTCCTGCTATAAGGATTATTGGAGGAGGGCAGAATTAGATATCGAGTTTCGTGAACGAATGGGCATATTGTAACCGTATGTACGGCTGAATGTAGATATCGGGAACTGTTTTCTACACAGCAATAGACCGGACTTGAATAAACTCGATACCTCTAATTGAGTTTGAAAAATCAAACCAATTATGTAATGGCGTCAGTGTTTCTCCGAAAATGATGGTTTATTAATGAGCCTCTCCCTACACAAAACAAATTTTCAATGTGCTTTCTGAACCAGGCTTCCTGGAAAACAACAGTCAGCGCTTTCGTGTTCTAGAATTTTTAGATCATCTCATAGGGGGCATTGTGAGACAGATAAAAATTGCGGGTGCTTATTAAGGTTGAAATTAGTCAACTCTTTTAATCCCTTTTTAATAAGTGACAAATTTCATGAAACGAAGACTGAAGCCGGATCATCCATCGGACTCGAATGAGTCGAATGAGCTACATATCAATCGGTGCTTACACGGCTCCTAGATGATACCGAGATGCCAAAGGAAGAGTATTTCTTTGCAGCACTTGGGATTTCAACTTGTGTCATTTTTGTGGTCAGACCAAAAAAATTAATGATATATACAAGTCAACCTCGAAAAAGTTCGCATACTACAGACAAAAAAAACAGTCCATACTTATGTCAACTTCAGAAACAATTGTATCTGTCATCTCCACTCTGTACTTCTGAACGAACGAAAAATTCGGATGTAGCTCTCAGATCGCTGTTTCCACCTCCTATGGTAACAAGTCTTTCGTGTGAGAGCCAGAGCATTGCTGTAGGAACGAACAAGCAAGCAGAGTCAGCATGTATGACCCCGATAATAGTAAAACAGAGTACTCACTGGCACAGATATCATCATGGGCTTCCACGAATCGGTTACAAAACACACAATGAGTGTGAATGAAACTGATTGAGCCGGAAAGATGGATGATGGATGATGGATCAAGTTCGAAAACTGTCATTATCGATGACGATCAGTCGTCGAAGTCGGGGCAGGGTATGCCGTGCTTGTGGAGGATAGACCTCAGCGTCAAGGCGCGGGTCTTCCAGATCTCCTTCTCGGTCGTCAACCGCTCGACTGCCTGCTCGAGCGCAATCTTGTGCTCGAGTTTCTTCATTCTACTCTTTCTAGCTGCAATTGTGTTCTTCCTCCTCCTCTTTTCGATCTCCTGTTGATCATTGTTGGGGATGCCAATCCGCTCCTCCTCCAATTCATCCTCTTCACCTTCGGACGGAAGGGATGTGCGTCGCTTCTTCTGGGTGTAGAAGGAAGGAACGTCTTTACGAGACGTGATGGAAGGTGTGACATATCGCCTTGGTTGGGTAGGCGCATCGAGGGGAAGGACACTTTCGGGAGAGTGGCGTTTGGTAGGGCTGTAAGCAACTGGGATATTTCCAGGACAACGTGCCATATGAGGTGCGACATACATGCCTCCAGCGGCATCAACAGAGGAAGATATGTAGGAGGAGCAGAAGAGAGTAGGAGAGCTAATGGACTCGAGAGAGTACTCGTAGGGAAGTTCGTTCTGCATTGGGGGCGGTATGGATCAATGTGGAAGTGAAAGGAGTCGTGGCAGACATTATATACCGTGAACGACATTCCCTGCCCCAGAAGGCGATGCCGACTCTCAGCCTAAAATAGCCGGCACAGCACCCGACTTTTTGACGCGGCTGTGCAACGAGTTGATCGCCACTAACCGGCAAAATTGGTTGTGGTGTCAAATCCTCGTCAAATCCTCACTCATGTCCACATACTTGTTCCAGATGATATGACCGCAGTGAAAACCTATAAGGGTGTTAAGAGGAAGCACATCTCTACTTCAGGAGGTGATCACCAACACGTGATACCGCCCGGGTCCCTTTTCAGGAAGCGAATTCGGGACCGATGACATGAAGGCAATGTAGCATTCATGTGCTTTCTCCCGGAGATGAATGATCTACAATTTCACAAGTACACTATCGAGTTCACCCGATAGACAGACGGGTACCCCGATAGATGAGCACATCGTGGAATAAATGTTCGTATAGATTATCGAGATCAGAAAGGATCTGAGAGCCAATGGGTCCCTGTACTACGGCCGACGAGGACAGGATGGTTGAGTCTCAGAACCTGTACTTGTCCACTCGGAAGCAGGTATAAGGGTCCGTGGGCATGATCCGACTTGTCCTTCACTGCCACGATGGAGGCTGTGTTTATCTTCAACGGCACTAGCAAATTAAACACAGCAATAGCACCAGGCTAACGACTTAAAATTGGCCATCTTTCTCACCCGAGTTACATCGTGACAAGTAACGCTTATGGGAAACTCCGGGAACCCGCTTTCTCTATTCATCATGCGCATCCAAATTCTCTCTGCGGCTCTCCGTGCGGCCTCGCGCCCCTCTTTGTCTCTGTCGTCTGCACGGACCATTCCATTTCTTGCTCGCCATGCTTCGGGACATGCTGGAGAGTCTTTTGAGTCCTTCTCCGAACGATACGTCCACTTTTTCCAAAATGCTGAAGACCTCTTCGAAGTTCAGCGTGGTCTGAATAACTGCTTCGCACACGACTTAGTACCTTCAACCACAGTTGTTGAGGCCGCTGTGAGGGCTGCGAGGCGTGTAAACGACTATGCCACCGCTATCCGCATCTTCGAAGGTGTCAAGGAGAAGGTCGAGAACAAGCAACAGTATGAGCTCTACTTGCAGGAACTGCAACCTCTGCGGGAAGAACTTGGTCCGTGATCTGATAGAAATGTATATTTGGTGTTGATGTAGTCTTCCAGGTCTTGTTCTCAAGGAGGAGCTTTACCCTTGATCATCAAAAACATTGGGAGACGGCTTAGAGTACGTCGGTTACGTCTTTCATACTTTCATGCATGACTATTGCCATTGCTGCGGCATTAGATGTGTTGCTTTTGTCGATCATTTAGTTTATTGGCATCCACGCATGTACGCATACATCGAGAGGCTCTTTGTTCCGTCAATTTCAAGGGTGGTATAAATTGCTCATACGATGCCACTTCGGCTGCTCTGGCCTTTGCATCTTTGAAACATTGCCTTGTTTCGGCACTAGCCGACCCGTGTCGGATATGTCTTAGAAGAAAGAAAATAAGAAAATAAGACGGTTGTTCGGCTTTTGGATCATCCAACCTAATTTGGCCAATGTACGCCTAGTTTTGGAGTGACATCCCGATATTTTGGACGTTCTTCTAACAGTTTTCATTGTTGAGTGTCTACATAGCTTATCTACGCGCTTGCTTTCTTTGATGACTATAACTAGGTGCGTAGCACTTATTGGAGACATTTGCATTTATATGGTTCCCATGAAGCTAGTGAACAGGGGCTCCCTAGGTTTTAGAATCTTTTCTCATTGAAACCACTGAAAACCGATTGTTCTTCAGTCTTGACCATTTTTGTCGACAAAATTTGTTCTAGTGAGGTGCCGACGTAGGCGCTGGCTCTTCACATATGATTTTTTTCCTTCCTGGGGAGATGGAGGTCTCACCCTAGTGCTTATAAAGTGCGTACAGAATCTCAAGTTTTTTTCAACCTCACTTTCGTGATTCTAGCTGCTCTTCTGCTCTAGTTTGTAACACACTTGCACTCAATTGCGATGAAAGTGTCATCAATTACTGTCCTCAT
>Ga0154000_1000530_pt1 | contig 10504 bp, 7 predicted proteins | sample TSNC084MetaG_FD_104674 | JGI IMG/M metagenome (GOLD analysis project Ga0154000, IMG submission 104674) | Attine ant fungus gardens microbial communities from North Carolina, USA - TSNC084 MetaG | ecosystem: Host-associated > Fungi > Mycelium > Unclassified | place: USA: North Carolina, Lumber... | reverse complement strand
CCAGTTAATGATGCAATCAATGCAGATATCGACCTGATCTGGCAAAGAGAAAGGAGTTTTTATGAGTTCACAAAATAACTGGAAGCAGGATCCCCGTCTGCGGCAGATGAACAAAGAGAAACTGGACTACCTCATGAAATTCGCCGAGCAGATGAATTCGATGCCAAAAGACCAGATTGTACCGGCTTTTACTGCAATGCAACTGGATTCCCGCAAGAAGGGCATCCAGTTCAGCAGCCAGGAATCTGACTTATTGATGTCCATTTTGAGCACCAATATGTCACCGGAGGAGAAAAAACGGATGGAATCGATCCGCGCATTTGCACAAAAAATGGCTGCCAGGAATTCCTGACAGTCAGTGATAAAGCAGGGCATCGGCATCTGGTGCAATCACAATCTTCGTCTGGGCATCCACCTGGCAGACCAGTTGCTTTACATACTCCTGGTCAATGGCGACACAGCCTTCCGACCAGTTTTTCTGCGGATGCATACCATGAAGAAAGATCGCCGAGCCCTTGCCTGAAATACATTCTTCATTATACCCTAAGGCCAGCACATAATTATAGCAGGGCTCAACTTTGATCAAATGCTCCGCCGAACGCCAGGTCTTGGCTGTCGTCTTGGTGCTTACCATCTGATTATAACAGGCACTGGTGCTGTCATCGACCCAGTAATCGTCATGATCTAACTTCTTATAATCCATTACCGCCCCCGGATCGTCCAGAATACCAAATGCTTTGGTAAACTTGTAGGTGCCGGTCGGGGTTCTGCGGTCACCCTCAGCTTTATTATCCGACATGCCATAATAGCCGCAGTAGCCCGGAACATAGAATTCCTCCTGCCAGTCTCCTGCTTCATCCTTCTTGAAATACGCCACACAAACACTGCGGTTGTCCATGCCGGTTCCCAGAACCACCACGATCTGGTCGGTGTCCTGGGCATCCTTAAGCCGATCTATCTCAATTCCTGATTCGTACTTTATGATCCTGTCCACTTCCGCTTTTCTCACCCCCGGACCACCAGCCGATGCCCAAACGGGGATTCCGCCAAACAAGGAACAGGCGGCTGTCAGCAAAAAGATTCCTCTTCCTATTCTTTTTACCATAATATTACTCCTTTTCGCTGTTTTACCATTTTATCCTACCACAAAGACAGGCAGATAACCATAAAGGTTTTCTGCCTGTCTTCTTAATAATTTCTTACGGCGTACTGCCCGACCTATTTGCAGACCAGATTGATGATCCGGCCCGGTACATAGATCTCTTTTACAATCGTTCCGGTCAGCTTCGCGGCAGCGGCGGCTTTGCCGGCCGCAATCGCATCTTCTTTTGATACATCGGCCGGCAGGGTTACCAGCCCCCGGGTCCGGCCATTGATCTGAACGGCGATTTCGATTTCGTCATCTTTTCTGGCCTCCTCATCACACTCCGGCCACTGGGCATGGAACACGCTGCCGGTTCCGCCCAGCTGCTGCCATAACTCTTCACCTATGTGCGGCGCAAACGGGGCCAGCAGGATGATAAACGTCTTCAGGGTCTCATAATCAATACCGCCGGTCTGTTTCGCCAGATCAATCAACTTATTATTGTACTCCATAAAACCGGAAATGACGGTATTTAAATTGAACTGGCTAAAGCGCTGCTCAATATCAAAGATCAGCTTATTGCGCAGGCGTACCATCTCTCTGGTAGCCGTCACCTGCTTATCTTTGCTTTCCGTGACCAGATTCCAGAAACGGTTTAAGAAGCGGGCAACCCCCTCAATACCACGTTCATCCCACTCGGCATCCAGATCCGGCGGCCCCACAAACAACTCATACATCCGCAGGGCATCACAGCCATAATCTCTGACCAGATCATCCGGCGAAACCGTATTACCCTTGGATTTACTCATTTTAGTACCGTTTTTACCGGTAATCATCCCCTGATTGAACAATTTGGTAAATGGTTCATCAAAATCAATCACGCCAATATCATTCAGGAACTTGGTATAAAAACGGGAATACAGCAAATGCAATACCGCATGTTCAACGCCGCCGATATACATATCCACCGGCAGATATTTTGCCGCCTTTTCTTTGGAAACCAGTTCCTGGTCATTATGGTTATCCACATAGCGCAGGAAATACCAGGAGGAACCGGCCCACTGCGGCATCGTGTTGGTCTCCCGCTTTGCCGGCCCGCCACACTGCGGGCACTGACAATTCACCCACTCATCAATGGCCGCCAGCGGTGATTCGCCGGTACCGGTAGGCTGATAGCTTTCTACCTCCGGCAGCCGCAGCGGCAATTCTTCTTCCGGAACAGCCACGTTGCCACAGACCGGACAATGAACGATCGGAATCGGCTCGCCCCAATAACGCTGACGGGAGAAGACCCAGTCACGCAGCTTGTAGTTCACGGTTTTCTTCCCCAGTCCCCGGGCTTCCATCAGCGCCGGCGCCTCTTCCTTCAGTACTGACGACTCCATGCCATTCCATCCGCCGGAATTGATCATGATACCATTGGCTTCGGTGTAGGCCTCCTGCATATTTTCAATGGCTTTGCCATCTTTGGCAATTACCTGAATGATCGGAATATCAAATTTCTTCGCAAATTCAAAATCACGTTGATCATGCGCCGGTACACACATAATAGCACCGGTACCGTAATCGACCAGGACATAATCAGACAACCAGATCGGCACCTTCGCACCGTTCAACGGATTGATCGCATAGCTGCCGGTAAATACGCCGGTTTTCTCTTTCTCCTGCATCCGGTCCACATTGGACTTCATTGAGGAATCCTCAATGTACCGTTCTACCGCTGCCCGGGTCTGGGGTGTCGCCAGGCCTTTCGCCAAAGCGTGCTCCGGTGCCAGAACCATGAAAGTAGCTCCGTACAGGGTATCCGGTCTGGTCGTATAGACAGTAATCTTCTCATCTGTGCCGTCAACTGCAAAATCAACCTCAGCACCGTAGGATTTGCCAATCCATTCGGTCTGCATCTTTCTTACTTTCTCCGGCCAGTCCAGCTTATCCAGATCATTTAACAGGCGCTCGGCATAGGCAGTGATCTTTAACATCCACTGTCTTAAATTTTTCTTGGTAACAATATCGCCACAGCGTTCGCAGCAGCCATTCACCACTTCTTCATTGGCCAAACCGGTCTTACAGGACGGACACCAGTTGATCGGAAATTCTTTTTCATAAGCCAGGCCTGCTTGAAACATTTTGACAAAAATCCACTGCGTCCACTTATAGAATTCCGGGTCGGTGGTATTGACTTCCATATCCCAGTCATAGATGGATGCAATTTGATGAATCTGCCTTTTTATGTTAGCTACATTCTCGGCGGTAGATTTAGCCGGATGAACCCCCATCTGGATTGCATAGTTCTCTGCCGGCAGGCCAAAAGCATCCCAGCCCATCGGATGGATTACATAATTTCCTTTCAAAATCTGATAACGGCTCCACACATCAGAGATCACATATCCTCGCCAGTGTCCTACATGAAGCCCGCTGCCCGACGGATATGGGAACATATCCAGGCAGTAATATTTGGGTTTCTTGCCGTCATCCACGTTAATGGGCTTCTGCTCCCAGTTTGCCCGCCACTTTTTTTCAATAGCGCTGTAATTGTAACTTGCCATAATTGCCATTTCCTCCTCATTTTTTCTTCCGCGGTGAATTCACATTGGAATAAAAAAAGCCCTGCTGTCTCTATTGCAGAGACGCAGGACGATCATCCTTCGCGGTACCACTCTGTTTCATGCATATATATGCATGCGCTCATCAGCTGCCCTTCATAACGGTGGGATTCCGTCCTGACTTACGCAAATAGATCTGTTGCCAGATCCATCCTTCCGCCGGATGCTCCAAGACCAGTTCAACCGTCCTTCCCTTCTGCCTCGCACCACCCGGCAGCTCTCTGCATGTTCTGGTTCGGTTTACTACTTCTCTTCCTCGCATTTATGCTAAATGTAATGTAGCATAATTAAATATAGGTGTCAAGACCCTAATCATTTCATTTAGTTTTGTGCAAACGCTAAAATACAGCTCACGATAAAAAAAAGTACGCCCGGACTTAACAGGATCTCTTTTGCTAAACTTCCTTCAACCGGCGCCCAGCGGGGGAAGAAAGAAAGTTTTCGCCAGTTGAAGCACCAGACCACCAAAGCCCCCAGCATTGATGCAATGACAAAGACGCCAAACAATACCGTGCCCAACTCCGCCCAGGGCACTTGCATAGTACCTGCCCGGGTAAATAGCGAAGGTACCATTCCGCAGACAAAATTAATCACCATATGGAATATAATGGTATAGTAGAGCCGTCCGGTGCTGCTGTATATATAAGCAAATACAAATCCCAGACCACACGCGTAAAAAAACTGCTGGAAATTCCCATGAAACAGGCCAAATGAAATTCCCGAAACCAGAATCGCCGCTTTCTGCCCATAAGGAACAATCCGGTCAATCAGCATTTTTCGAAACATCAGTTCCTCCATAACCGGAGCTACCACGACAATGCAGGCAAACATCAGCCACAGGTCTAAATCCATCAACAATTCCGCAACCGGATTGGCAATTGGCTCCCCCCTGAGGGTCTCTAATATAACGTTTGCAAGATTACCAATCAAACTGCCTATATACATCAATCCGAAACAAACAATCAGCAGGCGCAGCAAAAAACCCAGCGGCAGCTTCTCGGTCTCGGGCTTTTTCCATGCAGGTATCGTCCGCATAACCAGATAAAAGACAGGAAAACCGCATCCATACATTCCAATCTCACTGATCAATGTCAGCAGGTTTATATTCAGGTCGCCATATCCAAGCAGCATCGCAATCACCAGCATGATCATCTGCGCCACCAGACCCACTGACCCAAACGCCACATAAGCCCACCCCATTCTGGAAAAATGTTTTCTTGTATTCATGTGCTTCTCTCCTGTCACTTCTTTTCCGGTCAATGCATTCCTGCTGTTCAAGATACAAGGGAAAGCAGGTTCCACACCCGCTTTCCCCTTACCTGTTATCATACAATCAAACGTCTAATTTGTCTACCTTTGAGGCTCTTGCTTCTACTTCTTTCTTCTGAATATCGCCCGGTGCCTGCTCATAACGGGCAAATTCGTATTCGTAAATGCCGATCCCACCGGTCATCGAACGCAAATCGGTATTATAACCGAACAATTCCGACATCGGTACATCAGCCTCAATGATCTGTTTGCCATGATGATCTGAATTCATGCCCAACACACGGCCGCGGCGTTTATTCAGGTCGCCCATAACATCGCCGGTAAACCGGTCCGGTACCGTCACCTTCACAGAAGCAATCGGCTCTAACAATACCGGCGTCGCGTCCATAAAGCCCTTTTTGAACGCCATCATCGAAGCTGTCTTGAAGGCCATCTCCGAAGAGTCTACCGGATGGTAGGAACCATCTGTCAGGGTTGCCTTTACCCCAACCACCGGGTAAGCCGCCAACGGTCCTTTTACAACACTTTCCTGAACGCCCTTCTCAACCGCCGGGAAGTAGTTACGCGGAACCGCACCGCCAAATACTTTTTCTTCAAATACATATGGCGTCTCCAGATCACCTGACGGTTCAAATTCCATCTTGACATCGCCATACTGTCCATGTCCGCCGGTCTGCTTTTTGTACTTGCTCTGAACCTCCACTTTTTTGCGGATCGTCTCACGGAAAGCAAATTTCGGTTTGTTTAGTTCAACCTCTACCTTATAGCGGTTCAGCAGCTTGCTGACAACCACCTCCAACTGCTGGTCACCAATACCATACAACAGCATCTGCCGGTTTTCTTTATCGTTCACTGCTTTTAAGGTCAGGTCTTCTTCCGTCAGTTTAGCCATCGCCGTAGATACCTTATCCTCATCACCTTTCGTTACGGTTTTATAACGCATATAGGTGTAAGGAGTGGAAATCTGGGGCTTATGATATACAATCGGAGCGGTCCGCACGGCAATGGTATCACCGGTCTGGGTCACATTCAACTTGGCTACGGCACCAATATCACCGGCCTTCAGTTCAGGGACTTCGATGGCTTCTTTACCACGCAGAATGTAGACCTTGGCCACTTTTTCCTCCGTGTCCTTGTTTACATTGTAAATCGCACTATCCGGCTTCAAAGTTCCGGTACAGATCTTCATCAGTGAGTACTTGCCGATAAACGGATCAATGATGGTCTTAAATACTCTGGCCGACAGGGAAACACTGTCATTGTACTTGGCGGTAAAACGCTCGCCGGTAGATACATCCACACCGATACATTCAAACTTATCCGGTGACGGGAAATACTTATCAATCGCCTGCAGCAGGGTGCTGAAACCCTGGCAGTTGATTCCCGAACCCAGCATAACCGGTACGATGTTGCCCTCTATCACATGTTCCCGAAGCGCTGCGGAAATCTCTTCCTCGGTAAATTCCTCCCCGGAGAAATAGCGCTCCATATACTCCTCACTGGTCTCTGCCACCGCTTCCATCAAAGCCTCTCTGGCAATCCCCAGATTCTTCTGGGAGTATTCCGGAATCTCACATTCTTCGTAATCACTCAGGTTGGTAAAACGACGTCCTTTCATCTTTACTACATTAACAAAACCAACAAACTTCTCGTTCTCTCGAATCGGCAGATGGAATGGTGCGATCTTGCGGCCAAACCTGGTCTCTAACTTCAGTACCAGTTCACGATAACTGGCATGATCATCATCCATATTGGTCACGAAAATAATCCGTGGCAAATTGAGTTTATCACACAGCTCCCATGCCTTTTCGGTACCGACTTCAATACCGGCCTTACAGTTTACCACAATAATAGCGGCATCAGCAACACTGACCGCCTCTTCTACTTCACCGACAAAATCAAAATATCCCGGCGTGTCCAGTAGATTAATCTTAATTGGTCCTTCTTCCCCTTTGTATTCCAGAGGAATCAGGGAGGTGGAAATAGAAAATTGACGCTTGATTTCTTCTTTGTCATAATCACTGATGGTATTGCCATCCGTAACCTTACCCATACGTTTTGTCACGCCGGTTAGTAGTGCCAGTGCCTCTACGACCGTCGTTTTACCCGCCCCGCCGTGACCAAGTAATACGACGTTGCGGATTTGTTTGGTTCCATAAACGTTCATACAATTTCCTCCTGTACATAAATTTTAGTCTTATGATGTATATATTACTAAAAATAATACAAAATTACAAGTAATTTGTGCAAGTTATCCCTCCTTTTTGGCAATTACTCTTCTCTCATACTTTAAAGTGATGAAGCGTTGACATTCCCTGTCAAATGCGATAAAATACTTATTACGTGCGACATCTATTTATATTGAGGAGATAAAATATGATTATCATTATGAGACCAAATGCTTCCAATGAAGCAATCCAAAAAATCACCGGCACCATCGAAGCCAAAGGTCTTCAGGTCCATCTTTCCCAAGGCCACGAAGTCACTATCATCGGTGTTGTCGGTGATAAAACCAAATTAAGCGGCATCAATTTTGAAGTAGAAGACGGCGTAGACAAAGTCGTCGCCGTAACCGAATCCTACAAACTGGCCAACAAAAAATTCCACCCGGAGGATTCTGTCATCCCTGTTGGAAATACCACCATTGGCCCCGGTACTCTGACCATCATGGCTGGCCCATGTGCTGTCGAAAGCCAGGATCAGTTAATGCAGACTGCTTTCGCTGTCAGAAAAGCCGGGGCCACTTTCCTGCGCGGCGGTGCTTACAAACCACGGACTTCGCCATACTCATTCCAGGGTCTGGAGGAAGAAGGTCTGCGTTATATGAAGGAAGCCAGGGAGGCCACCGGTCTGAATGTGATCTGCGAAGTGACCAGCACTCATGCGATTGAAACTTCCGTAAAATATGTTGATATGCTTCAAATCGGGGCACGGAATATGCAGAACTTTGAACTGTTAAAAGAAGCCGGAAAATCCGGGCTTCCGATTCTGCTAAAGCGGGGGTTGTGTGCGACGATTGATGAATGGCTGAATGCGGCGGAATATATTATGTCCGAAGGCAATCCCAACGTGGTGCTCTGCGAACGCGGCATCCGTACTTATGAGACTTCGACCCGTAATACCCTGGATATCAGTGCTGTTCCGGTATTGCGCGGCCGGACCCATCTGCCTGTGATCATTGACCCCAGCCACGCTACCGGAGTTCGGTCTTACGTGGCACCGCTGGCCAAATGCTCCGTTGCCGTTGGCGCCGACGGACTGATGATCGAAGTCCATCCGGATCCGGCCCATGCCCTGTCCGACGGGCCGCAGTCCCTGACCTTTGAACAGTTTGCCGCTTTGACAAAAGAACTGAAACCGTACGCTGATCTTGCGGAAAGGAGTTTTCTATGACGGATTCCACCTTTGGTTTTGTCGGGTTCGGACTGATTGGCGGTTCCATTGCCAAAGGGATCAAGCGCAGTCTTCCGGATGCGGTCATTATGGCCTATATGCGAAGCCGGGAAAAACTGGAACAGGCCCAGAATGATGGTATTGTTGATATCATCCTGGACGGTGTCGATGAACACTTAAGCGAATGTGATATTATTTTCCTCTGCACACCGGTTGAATACAACGCCCGCTACCTGTCGGAAATCCGGCCGTTTCTGAAACCGGGGGCCCTGCTCACCGATGTGGGCAGCACGAAAACAAATATCCATGAAGCAGTTACCCAACTGGGCCTGGAGGATTGTTTTATCGGCGGACACCCGATGGCCGGTTCCGAGAAAACCGGTTACGAGAATGCCACCGACCATTTGTTAGAGAACGCTTACTATGTGATCACTCCGACTTCCTGTTCCAATCAGGCCGATATCGACCGCATGGTGGCGGTAGCAAATACCATTGGCGCGCTTCCGCTTGTTCTGGATTATCGGGAGCATGACCGGGTGGCCGCAGCAATCAGTCATCTGCCGCATATCATTGCTTCCAGTCTGGTCAATCTGGTCCGGGACAGCGACAATCCCCTGACGATAATGAAACGGCTGGCGGCCGGCGGTTTTAAAGATATTACCCGGATCGCTTCCTCGTCACCGGAAATGTGGGAGCAAATTTGTATGACCAATACGGATAATATTGCTGCCATGCTGGAAACCTATATTGCCTCACTGACCGATACGCTGAATGAACTCCGGCAACATAATGCATCAGCGATCCATCAGCTCTTTGATACTTCCCGGACTTACCGGAACAGTATCACCGATACTGTCTATGGTTCGGTTGCACCGGAATATTCCTTTACGGTCGATGTGGTCGACGAGCCCGGGGCAATTTCTACCCTGGCCGTAATCTTAAGTGCCCGGGGCATCAGCATCCGTAACATCGGCATCAATCACAACCGGGAGCACGGCGAGCATGCCTTAAAGATTATCTTCTATGATGAGCCGTCAATGAATGCCGCCTGGAAGCAGCTGCGAAAATATAATTATGAACTGCATCGGATTCAGTAAGGTACGAGGAGGAAGATCATGAAATTCAAGAAAGTAAACGGATTAAAAGGGGAAGTAACGATCCCGGGTGACAAATCAGTTTCTCACCGCAGTGTGATGTTTGGCTCAATTGCAAAAGGTACTACGGAAATTCAACATTTCCTGCAAGGCGCCGACTGTCTGTCCAGTATTGCATGCTTTCAGAAAATGGGCGTTGCCATTGAAAATCATGGCAATCAGGTACTGGTTCATGGAAATGGTTTAAGAGGCCTGAAAAAGCCGGATTCTATTCTGGATTGCGGTAATAGCGGTACTACAATCCGTCTGATTTCCGGTATTTTGGCGGCCCAGGATTTTACCGTCACCCTGACCGGCGATGAATCGATACAAAAGCGTCCCATGAAACGAATCATGACTCCCCTGTCGCAGATGGGGGCGCAGATTCGCAGCATTCATGATAATGGCTGTGCACCTTTAGAAATCACCGGCACTTTACTGCACGGAATTCACTACCAGTCTCCCGTTGCCTCTGCCCAGGTCAAATCCGCGGTCCTATTGGCCGGCCTTTACGCTGATGGGGAAACAAAAGTTACCGAACCGGAGCTTTCACGCAACCATACAGAGCTTATGCTGTCCAGTTTTGGGGCAAATGTGAAAACCGAAGGAACTACCGCCACCATCCAACCGGCAGCAGAATTATATGGGCAAAAGATCCTGGTACCAGGTGACATCTCTTCCGCTGCTTTTTTCATTGCGGCCGGATTGTTGGTGCCAAATTCAGAGATCCTGATCAAAAATACCGGTATTAATCCGACCCGTGATGGAATCATCCATGTATGCAAGGCAATGGGGGCTGATATTTCTTTATTGAATGTTTGTGATGATATCGGCGAACCGACTGCTGACATTCTGGTCAGAAGCAGTCCGTTACATGGTACCACGGTTGGCGGCGCCATCATTCCGACTTTAATTGATGAACTGCCGATGATCGCCGCTATGGCCTGCTTTGCCGAGGGAACTACGGTCATCAAGGATGCCGCCGAACTGAAAGTAAAAGAATCCAACCGGATCGAGGTCAT
>Ga0154000_1000528_pt1 | contig 10522 bp, 9 predicted proteins | sample TSNC084MetaG_FD_104674 | JGI IMG/M metagenome (GOLD analysis project Ga0154000, IMG submission 104674) | Attine ant fungus gardens microbial communities from North Carolina, USA - TSNC084 MetaG | ecosystem: Host-associated > Fungi > Mycelium > Unclassified | place: USA: North Carolina, Lumber... | reverse complement strand
TGTGGTCCAAAACTAACTTGCTAGCTAATTTTTTTCCGTTTTACCTTTATTAAAGGTTTTCGTTCTGAATAATTCTTTAAAGAATTTTCAAGGTTGGATACATTGTTCATTTGTCAAGGTTCTTGGCGTTTTTCGCCGTTCCGATAAGCGGAACTTCTACATACTATCATGTCCGATTTTGTTTGTCAACACAATTTTTTTATTTTCCCCAAAAAATTTCAAACGCTCTTGTGGTCTGTCAAAAAACGCCCCCAAAAAGTTGTGTTTCTCTTGTATTACAGCAAAATTTTACCTATTTTCAAGAAACTCCCAATGGATAATCCACCGCTATAGATCATATTCAGGAAGGGGTTTCCCTCTATGGCCTGCACCAGCCCCTGCCCAAAAGCAGTAGGAGACAGCAGCATCACCACAAAGCAGAGCAGCCACACGATCACCAGTCCTTGTAAGAACCCAAACAGTGCCCCGCCGACTTTATTCAGTAAATGTACACCCGGAATCATGCCAATAACACCAGAAAGTGCCAGTATTAGACGGATTCCGATAAACACAACGAGAAAGGTCAAAAGAAATCCACAAATATTCACCACAATCCCTGCCAGATAACCGCTCAGGTAATCCAGAAAGGTATCAGCTCCCAGCACAGCATAGGTCCCCTCTTCATTATGGCTGATTAACTCATCCTGTATAACAGCAGGCAGAAAGGAGTTGCGGATTACCTGTTCCTGTGCCTCCTTGGATTCTTCGGCTGACGGCTCCAGAGAATCCACCAGAGACTCGTGTATGGCTTCCGTACAGCTCTGGTAGAGCGAAGTATTGTTTTTGAGAATCGAGCTGACGGTGGGACTGAGCAGCCAGACCAGTACAATCGTAAGTATCAGCGCCAGCATTCCCAGAGCAGTCTTGATCAATCCCCGGTGAAAGCCGCTAAGTGTCATCGCTAACAGCACTGCTACCACGATAATGATAAGAAAATATTGCATACATCCCCCTTCTGATTTTTACCATAAAGGAGGCCGCTGAAGGAATCCTGCAGACGGCCTCATTTGTTCTTCTATACTATGATGGTATTGTATGTCCTGATACCTGCGGATTGCTACGCACTTTTTGCCTCTGGTATCATGCTGTTTTATCGGAAATGCTTTTCCTTTAGAATCAGTCTTCCTTCTGAATCATAGCCGGAGCGGAATAATTTAGCGAAGGAGAATCTCTCTGCCGCATCTGCCGCATCTTCTATAAGTTCTTCCGCTTCGCTCTTCGTCAGCGGATCGCCTTCTTCCTTAATGGCTTCCATTTCCTTATAGACAGCCAGCATTCCCAGTTCATCAATAACGCATTCCAGTTCTGCCGCAAAGAATTTGACATGTGCGGCAAACTCCTCCTCCGACAGCTCCCGGTCTTCCTCTTCCTCTGTCCAAGTCGGTGCACCTGCCTTCTCCGGTTCCGGTACAGGCTTGCTTACTACCGGCATTTGTTCCGGTTTTGCTTCCTTTTTCGTTTCTTTTTTCAACGTTGGCGGTTCCGGCTGCTCCTGAAACTGAATTTGGGGAAGTGCTTCTTCATCAGGAATCTGCTCCGGAATATCTTGCGGCTCCGCTTCTTCCGGGTCCGTATTCCAGAAATCATCCGAAAGATTCTTCGCCTCTGATCCCGCAGGGCTTTGCCCCAATCGCTCCTTTAACCGATAAATCTCTACCGGACGATCCAACAGCACAAAGTATTTCTCCGGGTCAATTTCCTTCCGTACCTGCTCAATTTCATCAAGGATCTCATCGGACAGTGCATTCGCACCATCAATAATCAGATCTTTCCCTTGGAGGTTCGGCAGAGAACGGATCAAGCCTCTTTGATTTAACTTACTGCCGGAAATCTTCGCAACCTGGGAAATTTCTCCTCCCCAAACGTCATAAGCCTTCCGCAATGCATCCACTGCCATATTGATGCCCTCTGCGGAGGAAGGCGCTCCCACAAATAAAAACTCATGTTCCGGCTTCACTTCCGGCTCCGGCTCTGGCTCCGGCTCCATCGCTACCTCCTCGAAAACTTCCGCCTCGGAATCTTCCCAGACAAACTTCAGCTGTTCTGCCATATATTCCTCTTCCGCAGACGGCTCCGCAAAAGACTCCTCCAGGATATTGTCCTCCGGTTTTGGTTCAATCGCCTCAGCCCCATCGGGCAAAGTCTCTTCGCCGCCTTCCGGCAAATCCTCATCTGCTTCTTCTGGCGCCGTATTATCTGTTTCAGTAAAAACAATTGGCGGCAGTTCCTCCGTCAGTGAACCGACGGCAGCCTCTTCTTCCTGCTCAGCAAACGGGTTCCCCCCAGCTTCCGGTACAGGTACCGTATTCCGCCGCACAGCCTGGAAAATCCGGGTTTCTTCCATCCTCTGAGGGACAACTTCACGGGTCTCCCCCATTTGCTCTGAACCGTCATGGTACTCTTCTTCAATTTCCTCTCCGACAAAAGCAGATTCATCAAAGTCACGCACATATAAACCATCCGTTTCATCGGAAATCTCTACCTTAGGAAGCTCGTCTTTGTATTCCTCTGCCATTCTTACTTCCTGTTCTTTCACTTCTGCCTTAAGGACAGTACGCTTCGGCTTCGAAATTGCAGCCGCTTTCGCCTCTGACTCGGCGGCAATCTTCTTAAGATTCTCTTCATAAAGAGCTTTTTGATCTCTTTTGTGCCGCTGTTCTGCGGACAGGGGTTCATAAAACTCTTTTAACTCCATAGCTTTGTCTACATAGGAGCCCACACCAAACCAAAGAATAATCTCATCGCATAGAGAAACACATTGCCGGCGCATATTGGCCTTATGATACAGCTCTGCCAACTGATAGGCCCACTCTTCCTCAAACTCCTGGCGCTTATAGGCCTCTAGAATTGCAATCTTCTTATCCAGGGATTCTCCCTTGACATCTGCTAACAGATACCGTAAAAGAAAGCGCGCATTATCCTGCGGTGCTTCCTTGAGATAGCTTTTGTAGAATTCTTCTGCTTCTTTATGATTCCCTGCCGCAATTGCCAGTACGGTTAACTTATAAAGAATCCGGCGTCCCACCGGGGCCTCCTCATAAGCCATAAGCAGGATATCAATGGCCGCATCATAATTCTTCACTTTTTCATAAGCAACAGCTACTGTGGCAAGCATGCGCACACTGCGGATCTGACTCCAATCAATCGTATCGCAAACCCTTGCTGCCGTTTCATAATCGCCTCGGTCGACCAGCTTCTGTATTTTTTCAGCCTTGATGTTATAGGTATATTTATCCAATTTATTCACCCCATACGTAAGATTCTATAACTCTACACGCCCTTCAAGAGCCCGCAGCAATGTCACTTCATCGATATATTCCAGATCTCCCCCCACTGGTACGCCGCTGGCAATGCGGCTCACCTTAATCCCCGCAGGCTTAATCAGCTTACTAATATACATTGCTGTCGTCTCCCCCTCCAGACTGGAGTTTGTAGCAATAATCACCTCGGCTATATCCTCCATCTGTAAGCGCTGAATGAGTTCTTTTAGCTTGATATCCCCGGGCCCGATCCCCAGAGCCGGGGATATGGCCCCGTGAAGCACATGATAGATGCCTTCATACCGGCCGGTCTTCTCATAAGCGGCCAGGTCTCTCGGATTCTCCACTACCATTATAATAGAAGAATCTCTGGATGTACTGCTGCAGATCGGACACAATTCCTGATCCGTCAACGTAAAACACTTACTGCAATAGCAGACACTCCGCTTGGCCTCGGTCATACTTTCCGCAAGCTTCGCAACCGCTTCCTCCGGCATATTGATGATATGGAAAGCCAGACGCTGGGCCGACTTGGCTCCTACACCGGGCAGCTTGGATAATTCTTCTATCAAAGAAGTAATTCGGCTGCTGTAGTAATCCATTAGAAGCCCATGCCTCCTAATCCTCCCAAACCGCCGGTCAGCTTATTCATAGCATTCTGAGATTCAGCCTCTGCCTGACGGTAAGCCTCATTCACAGCTGCCATGATCAAATCCTCTAACATCTCAATGTCCTCAGGATCCACTACCTCTTCCGCCAGCTTCACAGACACCAATTCCTTTTTACCGGATACCTTCACCTCTACTGCTCCGCCACCGGCCGCAGCCACATATTCCTTCGTCTCCAGCTCTTTCGTAGTCTCTTCCATCTGGCGCTGCATCTTTTGCGCCTGCTTCATCAGATTATTCATATTCCCGGGCATCCCGCCGGGAAATCCGCCCTTTTTTGCCACTTGTCTTCCTCCTTATTCTTCAATCTCAATCTCGGTATGAAATGCCGACAAATCTTCATCACTCAAATAAGACACTACTTGCTCTGCCGAATCTGCCGCCAGGCGTGTATCAAATGCTAACGTTTTGCCATAGCTGCTTTCTACAAAATGCTTTACCTGATCCAGTGAACCAATGGTTCTACTCATATTATAATTTAAATTATCAAAAAATACCACACAAAGTGTACCCGGCCCCTTGGGTTCTACCCGTGTGCCCGCTAAGGACAGCTTCGCAATTCGCTCTATACTGTTCTGAATCCGCTCCCATTCCTGCTGAATCAGGTTCAGATCCTCCCACTCGGCCTGGGGCAGTACCACCGGTTCTTTCTCTCCCCCTCCGACTGCCGGAACCGGCACGGGCGCCGTCGGAGCCAAAGTGCCCACTGACAGGGCGCCCTGTGCCAGCTTTACCTCCACTGCATCCAGTCTGGCCAGAACAGCCTCCAAATTGGTCTCCATGGCCGGCTGGGTGGTTTTAATCACCGCTACCTCAAGCAGTACACGTTTATTCACAGCATACCGCATCTGGTTATACAGCTCGGAATAGATACGGATCAGACGGGTCAATTCCCCTGGTGTTGTCCTCTCTCCCTCTTCCTGCAGCCGGATCCAGTCTTCTTCCGATAAATCCAGAATCTCACTGCCGGCCTGGGCGGTCTTAAGCAAAAGCAAATTACGCATATACCAGACAAAGTCCTGTGCAAACTGTCCCAGCTCCCGTCCGCTCATCACAATCTCTTCAATCTGCAGCAGACAAGCTGTGGTATCCGCTTCCAGCGTATGGCGAAGAAACCGGCTAAACACCTCATTGTCTACTGCTCCCAGTACCATTAATACCTTTTCGTAGGTAAGCTTCTGCCCAATATGGAAGGCGATACACTGATCCAGCAGACTGATCGCGTCACGCATGGCGCCATCTGCTTTCTTTGCAATGTAACGGAGCGCTTTGTCCTCGATCTCTACCTGTTCATATTCCGTAAGCTCTTCCAGACGTTCGATCAGTACATCTATGGTAATCCGTTTGAAGTCATACCGCTGACAGCGGGACAGCACGGTAATCGGAATCTTATGAGGCTCTGTGGTAGCCAGAATGAAGATCACATAAGAGGGTGGTTCCTCCAATGTTTTTAATAATGCATTAAAGGCCCCCGTCGACAACATGTGGGCCTCATCAATAATATATACCCGGTACTTTCCCTCCGCAGGGGAATATTGTACTTCGTCCCGGATTTCACGAATATTGTCTACACCGTTATTAGAAGCGGCGTCAATTTCAATTACATTCATGGAGGCGGCGGCTTCAATTGTCCTACAGGAAGCGCAGATACCGCAGGGTGTCCCTCCTGCCGGCTGCTCACAGTTTACCGCTTTCGCAAATATCTTGGCGATTGTGGTCTTACCCGTTCCTCTGGTTCCGCAAAAAAGATACGCGTGGCCAATCCGATCCGTCATGATCTGATTCTTAAGGGTAGTCACAATCGGCTCCTGTCCTTTTACATCCTGAAAGGACGAGGGCCTCCATTTTCGGTAAAGAGCTGTATATGCCATATTCCTCTCCAAATTATAAATTCCGCGCATTCTGCTTCGAAAACTCACCATGAGCGTTACCTTTGCAGTTAACTCAGTCCAGGCGCCCTCACGGCACACGGAAGGTTTCGCTTAGTGCTGCTCCGTTCCCGACCTGACACGGTTCACGAATTCCCGTTGCGTAAGACCAAGACGTCAACGTCACTTTCAAAGGGCAGCCCCACAATAAGAGTCCTCGGCAGAATATCACCCCTGCTATAGCGGATTGCAGGTACAGGGCACCGCTAACTCCCCGGCTGCGCGGAAACTTTATGGCTGTCATAGGGGGCATACGCCCCGCCGTTATATAGTAACATTTTCCCTGTGCAGATGTCAAGCACCGGAAAAAGGAAAGTCATTTACTCTTTGCGGCAGATTCTGACGCTCCTGCATCCACCGCCGCCTCTGCCTGAGGTTCCTCCGGCACCGGTATCTTCTTACCCGCACGGACAAATTCCTGCGCTTCCGTAATATTAGCAGCGAATTCATGCTCCAAAACTTCTAACAAGCGGTCAATCTTATCCGTATTAAGAAATTCCCTCCCCAAGAGCGGTTCAAATCTCTCTGTCACCCGCATGGTTAAAGTCTTAACCTGTGCCTGAAAATCGTTCAGGATCTGATTGGCCCTCTCGGTCTCTTGCTCCAGATGTTCAATCCGTTCTTTGTTATTATCAGTAATTTCCTTTGTGATTAAAATCCTGCCGCTGTTTTCAAAATTTGTTAATGCTGTTTGTTTCTGTGCCGCAATTTCTGCCTTTTCATCTTCCAGCTTCTCAATCTCCTGATCATGCTTCTCCAGTCCATACATGGCTTCATTCTTATCCTTCCGGATACTGTTGCGGATTGCTTTCATCTTATGCTGATTTGCCGCAATGGAATTCCGGATCTGTCTTCCTCCCCGCAGGGTTTCATGATGCCGGACCTTGATCTGGTTATTCACCATGAAATACAGTCCGCCAAACAGAAAAATATCGGCCGCATAAATTAAGATAAGAAACAAGGCCCCAGGGGATCCAATCAGAAAATATACACCGGCCGGGACCGCCAGAAAACAAGTCACCAGCATTAGCAGAAATACCAGCATTTCCCGGAATCCCTTCGTGTAATATAACGCGTAGAAAAACAGGGAATTGCAGTATCCAGGCACCCGGTTCTGCCGGAACAAAGTACGGATCTCGGTCACCAGCTTGCGGTTCTCCTCTTTGATATCGGCGGTCTCTTGCTCAATTCGTTCCTTAACCCCCTGCTCCTTGGCCTTCTCCCTCCGGGAGCGGGCCTTCTTCAACTGAGCCTGGGTCTGCTCAATCTGTGTATCGTAGCTGTCCGCAATCTCTGTCTTCCGCTTACGGATGGTCATATCAATACTATCTTGCACAGCCTTCTTCTCTGAGGCAAGACTTTTCTCCAAACGCCTGGTCTGCAGATCCTGCTCATCGGCAACCGCCTTCGCTTCATTCAGCTTGGCAATGGCTTCCTTTGCATCCCGCAGGAAAGTGATATTATCAGGGTTTATGTTCTCCATATATATCTCCTATGTATTCTTTCTTATAGCAGCCTATTCCTATTTACTATACCACAGGCTCCCAAAAAAGTACAGTGCCTCCGACAGGAAATGACAGCCTGAATGACGGCAGTAAATCTTTTGTTTACTATTTTAGACTGCTTGCTTTTTCTTTTAAACTGCGTATACTAGATATAAATGCTTTTTAAAAATTCGCCCGAAGGGAGAAACCATATGTTCCGAATCTGGGGCAAATTAGTAAAGGATAACCGCCTCCTGCAAGACGCCGTAATTATTAACGAAAATGCCGAGACTCGTACAGCGAAGGTACTGTCCGCACTGGATGCACTTTGCCTTCAATTCGATCTGGGCATTCCCATCTGGCTGGACGTTAACATCCGGGACTTCCAGAAACACGCAAAGACTCGTTTTACACAAGATTCCTTCATGGAACCCATCGGCTTTGATTTCCTCGAATTCCAGGTGATCGAGGAAGACTAATCCGGTACAAAACAGGACTGTCCTGAAAACATCTCCTTGTGGTTCACTACTGCAAGGAAGCATTTTCAGGACAGCCCTTCATTATGAGTAAAAAGGTTTATTCTTTACGAATTCCAAAGTTCTCGCACAGACGGGTAAACTCTGCAGACCCAATGAATCCATTCAGAACCGTCTCCCTGCTCTGACCGCTGCGAAGGCGTGCCAGCCAGTCGTTATAACCGGCCGTATCCGGATTCCGGTCAAACAAGGTCTTATAGGCCAGCGACACAAACGTCTCATTCGAGGTATTCTTACTCTTAAACTCCGTACTGAAGAAAAATCCATAGATAATTCCCTTACCGGTGGTCTCCCCCCTTAAGAGGCGGCCTACCCAGTCATCCAGTCCGGCACGGTCAAAGCCGCGGCCCAGACACACCGTATACATGCGGCTTACAAAGGCTGTAACCTTCACATTTTGATCGGCAATCGCCGTACTCTGGTAACTGCCTCTCGTAATCTGGTATTTATTGCAGATATCGGCAAACTCGGTCGAATTAGCAAAGCCCGCAAAAATGTAATATCTCGTCACACCAGTCGATAAGCAGTTCAGCCAGTACGCTTTACCGGAAGCGTCGGAATTCCGGTCAAGCAGCGTACGATACAGGGCTTCTGTAAAAGTGCTGTCGCTCACCTTTTTATTGATATACTCGTCGCTGAAGAAGAAGCCATACGCCACTTCCACACCGGTCTTCTTCTTACTTTGCAGCAGATCCGCCCAGTAAGTCAATCCGCCTGCATCCGGCGTCCGCCCCAGAACCAGCTTATAAAGCCGGGTCACAAAGTCCTCAATCATCATCCGGCTCGTAAGTGTAACCGTCACCGTACAGGTGGCCTTAAAACCGCCTGCCGAAGCGGTAATCACCGCTGTGCCTTCTCCGACTGCCGTCACGACTCCGCTGCTGTTAACGGTAGCCACGCTGCTGTTCGAACTGGTCCAGGCGGCGCTTACACCAGACGGCTGACTGGGCTGATAGGACACCGTCAGGCTTCCGGTACTCCCTCTGTTCAGTGATAGTGTGCTCTTATTCAGGGTAATTCCCTGTAGTACAGTCGTGGGTGTATATGTATAGTCTGTGTCGGAAAGTGTCGGATAAGTAAAAGCACTGTAGCTGATCCCTCCAGAGAAAACACCGTAAGGCACATGAGTAGAAGTCTGCTTTTTCTTCATGAAATAGGTCCATCTCGGAGTGCTTACGTCATCCCAGGTAACATCCACGAGATACCAGGCACCATCCTCCATCTGTGCATAATTCCACATATGATCTACCGAACCGCCGCTGCTTGAACTTCCTATGACAATCATACAGGGAACTTCAAACTGATCACAGAAGTATTTAAAGAGCTTGGCATATCCCTCACATACACCCTGGTGGTTATATTTCTCCAGCAAAGGCCCTGAAATTGTATGCCAATAGCCGTAACCGGCTGTCCAATTTGCGGGATAACTCATCAAGTCTGTAATATACTCATGGATTTCCGCTGCAATCACATAACGGTCTGTCTGGCCGTTTAGTCGTTCCCGAATCGTATCCTCTGCTGTCTGCAGCGCACTTTGTACTGCTTCGATGTCCTCCAGAACTCCCTCATAATACAGGGAATCGGTAAACTTCAGGAAAATCCGAATCGTAATTGTCTGAATTTCATCCACTGGACGATTGGGGTTGTAAGTCGACAGACTTCCAATGGTAAATCCCCTCATCCAAAATTCTTCCGGATTGTCTTTTAAATAGGCGTCAAAAGCCCTTGCAACCATCGACATATAGGAAGCACGCCTTGTCCGATACTCCTCAGAGCTAAGATAAGTATTCAGATCCCGATAAGCGATTTCAACAACCATGTCTGTCCCCTGCATAAATACAAAGCTGGTATCTTCCTTCGCACAGGCCAACAGGTCACCCTCCTCCAACTGCTCATAAAAGACGGCTTCCTGTGCCGCAAGCTGTTGATAAAAGCTGCCTGCACTCGTGCGGGCGGAACGCAGTCTGAAGTTTTCCTGCGTAGCATAATACTCTTCATCCGAAGTGAGGATATCGTGTATCTCATCCTCATGCAGAATTTCAAGTAGTGCCTCTTCGGCATCCTGCCCTGCCGGGACCTCCGGTTCTTCGGCAGCTGGAACTTCACTTCCCGTCTGCGTTTCTTCTATCGGAGGAAGCGCTTCTGTCTCCGGCACAGTCTCCTGTGTCTCTGCCTCCCGTGTCTCTTCTGTCGCAATATCCGTCCCCGGGCTCTCCGTCACCGATGCCGGTGCCACGGACGGTAAGATCATCAGTCCGGCCAGGAGCCAGGCTAACCATTTTATATACATCTTTCTTCTCATGTGCTTCCCCCTAAAAGTACCCAGACAAACCAAAAGGGCCTCGTATTTGCATGCTTCTTATGTTCTGATACCTTCGGATTGCTACGCGCTTTATGCTCTCGCAATCCTAGACTCATCCTATCACAAACAAATAAAAATTTCTATCCTTGTATTACACATTTTACAATTTTTTCTGGACAATTTTTTTTACTCCCTGGCGAATTTGTAAAATCTGTCCTTTTATGCTATAATTTCCCCATGACGAAAATAGCCGGATTTCAAAAACTGACCTTACTGGACTACCCTGGGCATCTGGCCGCTACGAT
>Ga0154000_1000527_pt1 | contig 10534 bp, 12 predicted proteins | sample TSNC084MetaG_FD_104674 | JGI IMG/M metagenome (GOLD analysis project Ga0154000, IMG submission 104674) | Attine ant fungus gardens microbial communities from North Carolina, USA - TSNC084 MetaG | ecosystem: Host-associated > Fungi > Mycelium > Unclassified | place: USA: North Carolina, Lumber... | reverse complement strand
TAACATATTTGGCTTACATAAGGACAAAGCTTGTTACTATTCACCATGTCGTACTTGCCAGAGGTACATTTGTTTTCTGCTAAAATGACAAAGATTGACTATGTCAGGCCGACGAGGCCCAGCATCGACACTACAACGATGGATTCATCCCATATTCCCGGCTCGAAGACCCATTCAATCCGCCTCACTCTTACTACGGCGCAGCACCCATGCACGCTCCCTCGCCGTTCCAGACAGACATTCCGCCTTTCAATACTGCTCATTACCAGTCTCAAGGCGACTTCGATCATGATATACCCTTGCTGACTCGCGATCCTTCTCGAAGTTCTTTCCAGATGATCAACCAGCCTGTGCCAGATGACCACAGCGACGAGGAAGGGCCAGGGAGTAATATCCGGTATGGACGAATTCCACAGCGCGTTCCTCGGCGCTACAAGACAATTAAGAGAGTAGAGTTAGTGGTCCTAGTTCTACTTGAGAAACACATCACCTTAGTATTCTTTCGACAGACTCTTTCATGGAAACTTCGTTCTCGACAATCCAGTCCCACAAAAACTCCTTGAACGCTGTAACAACAAAACCGATCGTGAAGTTACACACATGCGATACTCAGCAGCCACATGTGACCCCAACGATTTCAAAGACGCTGGGTTTACTCTACGTCAAGTGTTGTATGATCCTCCCCGTCGGACCGAGCTTTTCATTGTCATGACCATGTACAATGAAGATGAAGAACTATTCACGAGGACATTCCATGGCGTTGTCAAGAATATCGCTCATTTGTGTAAAAGAGATCGCAGTAAGACGTGGGGCAAGGAAGGATGGAAGAAAGTTGTCGTCTGTATCGTGAGCGACGGACGATCCAAGATCAATGCCAGGACATTGAGTGTTATTGCTGCGATGGGGGCCTATCAAGAAGGTGTGGCTAAGGTGCGCCAAAAACATACTGCTGATATACCTGTCATCTTCACTCTTCTTCAAAGAATCAAATTGACGATAAACCAGTCACGGCACATATCTACGAATACACCACCCAAGGTCTGTCCATTCAATCTTCCCTCAACTCCTCATTCATCTCTACATCAGTATCCATAACACCTTCAATGAAAATAGAAGATGCCTCCCGCGGTGTGGTCCCCATCCAAATCATCTTTTGCCTTAAAGAAAAAAATCAAAAGAAAATTAATTCTCATCGATGGTTTTTCAATGCCTTCGGCCCCATCCTTCAACCCAATGTCTGCGTCCTGCTCGATGTAGGCACAGAACCAGGTTCAACGTCCATCTATCATTTATGGAAGGCCTTTGATATCAATTCCAATGTGGGAGGTGCTTGTGGCGAGATCGTGGCGTTGAAGGGTAAGTACTTGAGGAATTTGCTGAATCCATTGGTTGCGGCACAGAACTTTGAGTATAAGATGAGTAATATCTTGGATAAGCCCCTGTGAGTGGTTTGAGTGATTATTTCACATCAGTGCTGATAAGAATATTGGCTAGTGAATCGGTGTTTGGGTACATCACTGTGTTACCTGGCGCATTCAGTGCATATCGGTATATTGCTCTTCAGAATGATTCGATGGGAGAAGGTCCGCTGCAGAAGTACTTTTTGGGTGAAAAGATGGTGATTACCATCTCAGTCAAAGGGGTGACACTAACTCATGTCCAGCATAGCATGGTTCTGGAGCAGATATTTTCACTGCTAATATGTACCTTGCTGAAGATCGGGTGAGTAGATCTTCTTTTTAAAATACATTTCTAATCAAGTGGTCAGATTCTATGCTGGGAGCTTGTCTCCAAACGTGGTGGATCATGGATTTTACATTATGTCAAATCATCGTATGCCATAACTGACGTTCCAGATCAAGTATGTCGTCGCATTAACGAAAGCCGGCTTTTATCATGTTTTTATAGGTCCCAGAACTCATTTCCCAACGTCGTCGATGGTTAAACGGATCGTTTTTCGCTGCGATACACAGTACCCTCCATTTCTATTATATATATCGATCATCGCATAGTTTTATGCGCAAGTTTTGGATACATGTGGAAATGGTGTATCAGCTGTTCAATTTGGTCTTTTCATGGTTCGCTTTGGTATGTTCTCTTCTCCTCTCCGTTTGCTCACATTAATTGCATTCAGGCCAACTATTACATCGCATTTTCTATTCTCTCGTCGGCAATGGTCTCGATGCTTGCCGATCCCGATCATCCTACCACCGCCTCGAGAGTAATGACAATTTTTGATCGGGTGATAGATTATTTCTATCTTGGGTTGTTGATCATGTGTTTCATTCTTAGTCTTGGGAATCGACCGCAAGGGAGTAAGTGGGGTTATACAATGGCAATCATTGGGTTTGGGATCATTACTATCTATATGACCGTGCGTTTGAACATGGTGTGCAGTCGTGATCCTCATGGTTTTTTGTGTAGGTGTCGGCGTTTTTGTTGGCGTTCAAAGGGGTTGAGGCGGTGGCGGAGGATGGACCGTTGTCATTTGGGGAGGTGTTTACGAAACCAATTTTCAGGAATATTGTACTTTCTTTGTTAGCGACGCTGGGTTTGTACATACTTGCTTCGTTGATCTTTGTGAGTATGTTTATTGGTCATTTTTTCATGTTGCTGACCGATATCTAGTTTGAGCCGTGGCATATGATAACCTCATTTATTCAATACTTGCTCATGGCGCCCTCGTACATCGCTGTACTTAATGTCTATGCTGTACGTCCTCCTGCTCCTTCACCAGCTCCCATTATTAATCACAATTCACAACACCACAGTTTGCAAATGTCCATGATATTTCTTGGGGAACTAAAGGCGACAATAAAGTTTCTTCCGATTTAGGCGTCGTTAAAACGTCAGGCGATAAAAAGGAAGTTGAGGTAGATGTTCCGACGAGTGAGAAGGATATTAATGCGTTGTATGAAGATGCTTTACATGTTTTGAGTACGAAACCACCGAAAGTGGATGGTAAGTCTGACGAGAAGACGATGCAAGAGGATTATTATAGATCTTTCAGAACGAAGTGAGTTTTCTACTTTTCGCTCCGTGTTCTGAAGTGTTAAATAAGATATATTTTTGTGCGTATAGTGTGCTATTGGCGTGGACGCTGAGCAATGGGCTGTTAGCCGCTATAATTACGACTACAAATGATAACGGGACTGCAAACAGGGCTGTAAATGGGTATATGGCATTTTTGTTATTTTCCGTTGCTGGACTTGCTTGTGAGTGCTGAGTTATATCTCTTCTATATGGATGTTGAATTCTCCTCCTTCCCTCAGTTGTGAGATTTGTGGGATCAACGACGTATATGATTGTTAGATTGTTTGCCGGAGAGTGAAAGGGAGTAGGGAGGGAAGAGGTGCCTTTTGTGACAGTTACATTTACTTCTTTATATTGCTCATGATATGTTGTTTTCTCTCTGCCATTGTTTGTTTTCTTGTATAAAACAATCGGACTACTACATAGATGATACTTGATATGATAATGGGTAATCCTTCTTTGCGTGAGGAATATATTGTGGCCTTGGCAACTGATGGGGTTCCACTCTTCAATCTTGGCTGGCTTTGCAAGTGACTACACAACTCACCATAGAGATTGGATGCCATTATGACCCAGGAAAGAGTATCCTCACCACCTGCTCAGCAAATGAGCGGGTTTGAGATGCAACTATCCTGGTAAATGCCTGTAGAACATGAGGAATCAAAGTATCACAGCCTGTTATACCCAAAGCCTTGGAATATTGGTCCACTATGGTCATGTGATGACCAATCCCTCATCTTGTATTACTGAATGCATATATTGGGTCCCCCAACTTGGTGATCCAGCTAACACCTCAATTGCAGTTATCAGGTGTAGTAAGGTATAAGAGGAGTTGTGTAGCCACTGGTGAAGCCAGCTGAGATTGAAGAGTGGAACCCCATCAGCTGCCAAGGCCACGAAATACTCCTCCCGCAAAGAAGGATCAAGGACGGTTGTGATGCTTTTGGTTTCCAGAATCACTGCTGACAAAGCTATAACCAGGAATGGCATTTGTCAGGTCATCTGCGATATATCTGTGTACCTAACACTCCACCCCTATAATACAGAGCGCATCCGTTCCTGAGTCGTGTTTCTAATCATAACTTGCCATGTAATAGTTTAATTTAGTCGAGATTATTTATGTAATATCATCCGTAATTTGTTTAGTTCTCGTGAGTTTGACAAATACAACGAGAGCTGTTCTGCTTCCGCTGTGTTTTCGGACGACTATGATCAGGTTTATATTGGTGCAGGTGAGAAAGCTGTTTCATCTCCGGATGAGAATCTCTGACTCTTTTGATGCTGATCTTTTAGAATAGGCAAGGGAAAACCCGATTGTCTAAGTGGTATGTTCCTTATGACGATGATGAGAAGGTATAAAGAACTTCAAAAGGATTCATATCTGGGCATATTCAAACATTTGATTTTTTGAATTTACCAGGTGAGATTGCGTGGTGAAGTGCATCGCCTTGTAGCGCCTAGAGATCAAAAATATCAATCGAACTTCGTTGAGGTTTGGATTTCATCTTCTTCCTTTACGAAAACGATTGAATCTTTTTCTTTCATTCTAATGTTCATTCTCCGTGTTCATATTTTGTCTTTTTTTGATTTTTTTCTTGATTCCCTTGAACTTGAAAAATCAGTTTCGCAATTATAAAATCGTATATCGGCGATATGCTGGATTGTTCTTTTGCATCTGTGTAGATGCAAATGATAATGAGTTGGCTTATCTTGAGGCAATTCATTTTTTTGTTGAAGTCCTTGGTACGTCCGCTCTCGTCCCTGCTGTCGTATCGAAAAAGTGACTCATTTATGCCATTTTTCGTTTTCATACTAAAAAAAAAGACTCTTTCTTCAACAACGTATGCGAGTTGGATCTTGTCTTCAATTTTTACAAGGTGATATTTTAAATAAATTACTCAACGTTTCTGTTCAACTTTTGTAGGTATATGCTATCCTGGATGAAATCTTTTTGGCTGGTGAAATCGAAGAAACAAATAAAGACGTGGTCTTGTCACGTTTATATGAGCTTGAAAAATTGGAGTAGCTTTTATGTACGTGTTGAACTTCGGGGTTCTTTCTTTTTTGAATTTTCATTTTTCATGTGTGAGTGCGCTACTAGATTCTTAACGACTTTGGCTGGTTTGCAATTCAGATTGCTGTAACAACGGCCATTTATAGATCATTTCCTGGACTTGATGGTGAAACAATATAACCCTCAAGTTCATTCCAATCTCACATCGTCTGGCTTTCGAAACTGGCCTTGGAAGATCAAATTCCGCTCCGCCTCTGTGCTTTCGCTCTCCAGTCCTTGGCAATGTGGTTTACCATTTTTGGTTATCTTGGTGTTGGGATTCCCACTGACAACAGTCTACTACCTCATGATTGCCCGAAATGTTGATTTTGTATGGGCCGCTTGAGAAAAGAGCTCAAATGGGCAGATATATGACTTGGGAATATCCGGCCATATGCAGAAGCTTTAAAGAGACATGAGCCTGAGATTGCGATCACTGTCGGAACAAGTATATTCTACGATGACTGGCCTCAAAAAAATTTCATCTGTGGGCCAGCTACGCTTTCGACCTTGGAAGATTGGTAGTATTGTTAAAATGGCTTCAAAGACTGGTTTTTATCCGAGAAACAAATTGAAAACTCAGAATCTGCAACCTACTTTGTCTGTCTCCCATAAGGCGGTAATGTGGAGCTCATGCATTTGAAGCCATGGGAGTCCTTTCTGATTGTCAGTCCAGAGGTTGATTGGTGATAATGGCCCAATGCGGTTTTGTCTTTGGTTGAAAGGTGTCGAAGCTTGCCAACGACTCAGATCTGGGTTGTCATCATCCCAACTTCTAGCTAGCTCAAGTCAGCAATGGGTGTTGCTTTTTAGGATTCAGAACAAGGAACACCACGAGTCGGGAAGTTGTGCGTGGCTGCCACGTGGGTTTTCAAGCAGTAAGGGTATCATTTTTGGCATTCAGGGCACAAAGTCATTGCCCGTGGGAGGAATGTTTGAGCAACCACAGCTAAACTGATGCTGAGAGCGGATTACTTCGATGACCGAAGATCAGCCTCTCGCCAAGATTTCCACGATTCACCAGTGGTCACATTGATAACCACCGATGGAAGCAATCTATCCGTCCTCGATCCTTTACGGCTCCTCTAAGTTGAAGTATCGTCTTTGTCGCAAGTTGACACCCGCCATTCTTGACCAACCTCAGAAGTCACTGTATCTTGATGTCTGCTACAGGGCGTTTATCTAGTTCCGTCCTCCATGAGACATCAACAATGGGGGCAAATAGTACTCACTCAACAAAGAGTACAGGGCAGAGGAGGTACATATTCGAATTTTCGAATGAATGGGTTCATCCAACCTTATATGCAGTGTAGGCTATGGCCGAAGGTCTAGGGCACTGACACTGGAGATGTGTCGCAAAGTTGTGAGCGATACTGAAAGCCAGGGTGATCTCTCCAGATTGTGTCAGGTTAGCCAAAGCTTTCGTGTATTTGCCGAACGTGCTTTGTACAACACCCTTCAAATGCGTGATGTCCCAAAAACTCTTCTCCTGTGCCGTACGCTTTCCAGTACCCCGCGGATATCTGCGTTTGTGGATGCGTTGACACTTTACACAATGGACGAAGAAGTCGCCTCAGCAAATAGTTCGAACAGCGAAAAAGGGTCTGATTCTGTGCAAGAGTTTCCACACAACTTTTGGGGCTGTATTGCACACGCTTTGGAGAAAATGATCAACCTCCAATACCTCAGCATACACATTGCCGATAGTGTTAATGCAAACGTTGCTTGGATGTTGAGCAAGTGTACTTTCCAACTCAGAAGTTTTCACTGCGACCTTAGCTGGGACAACCACCTTATTTCTTTTCTCAACAGACAAACCAACTTAACCGACCTATACATTCTGGACTATCTTGATACCAAGAACTTGGCCGCCGCCACTATTACCGAAAAGAACGCTGCAAGCCTTCCCCATTCACTTTCCTCCGCCGCATTTCCCCGCCTCTCCACACTTGAGTGCACGTTTGCAGAAGCTGCTATGGCTATCACTCCCGGGAGGCCACTTATGTGCTTGAAAACATGTTTCTCTCGTACGCAATTAGATGAGAAACGGGCTGAAATGGCGCAGTTCCTAACGAGAATTTGTCGATCGACGCGCCCATTGCGTGCTTTGGACATTGCAGACTCGAGATATACGACTGTCTTCTCGATGGAATTTTTGACTTCAATTGTGGCTTCGAGAGTTACTTCTTTGGAGCTGAGGTACCTTGGCACACTTGTATTGCCTATTTCAGGACGACAGGTGAGCGGTGATTGCTGTTATCATTCACCGAAGCTCCTGACCTGGCTAACTCCCTGGTCGCATAGCGTCTGCAATTTTATGGACTCCTGATGCGACTTCCCCGGATACAGTGTGTCGAAGTCGAAGTTTCGGACTGGGTTCCAGCCCCTTCTTCCCCACCGGCGTTCCGCGCATTGGCAAGTGAAATGAGACTTTATACACCCTCGGTTTCTAGGATTGTTTTTGTGTGTAACTTTGATAGAACGATTATGACTGACGTAGGTGGTGTATTTCGGGTAGACAACGACGCAAATTGCGAGCTATTGTGGAGACAGATATAAAGTTTACATACTTGGTGACGGGTTTTTGTTTACTCTACGAATTGGTAATAGCCAAGTCCTCTCTTATGATATATTTAATCAGAAGCTTGTGTACTGTTGCCAGCGTTTTTTTCACCTCGTGCGAAATGACATAAAAAAATGCAAGGATATGACCCTCAAATACAGACAGCCAAATTTCGGTCATGAATAAAAATATATAACAAACAATGCTAAGTAACCAGGAATTTAGTCCTTTTTGTGATACTCCTTGTCCCAAGAGATAAAGTTGAAAAAAATCGATCTATAGGTCGAGACACGTTCCTGGACACATTACCTGAGATTTGTGCTATATGCATTGACACCTGTCTAGTAAAAAATATCAAAATATCTGCATGAGGCTCTCGGAAGAGCTGAATAGGAACTTTGACAGACTGGATGAAGGAAATCGCTAGTTTAGTTCTTGTAATGACGTCATGGGGTGGAGGGCAACAAGGTATAAACATTTATTATGCTCAACTCATGGTCGCAACATGTGCTGAAGAAGCATGCCTGCATTCCGATTAGAGAAGCCAGAAATCGAGGTGCGGGGTGGAGCAGTCACTTCGTAATGTAGCAAAAGGTCATATTTTCTCTGGGCTGGGCCAGTACAAATCCAAATCAGATATCCCGTCCTTGCCGAGCAATTCAGCATTGGCATCAGACTCGTCTGCACCATCCCACTGAGCGAAAATAAGTGGTAATCTTGAGTTTATCGGGCATCTTGACCAGGGCGGAAGTTCTCTCCATGCAGACGTCGAAAAGGAAGGGTTGACATGTTTGATGGTGATAGAAGAGTCGTTTGAGATAGGAAATTGGTCAGTTCTCCTCAAACCGTCAATGAAGGATGTCTTGAAGTTGATTGTGATACGCTGATTATATGTGAATTGTTTTGTTTAGGACTTAGTGTATCGTCTTTTTGCTTCGAGGATGATTCGCAATGCATGACGACTTCGATGGATGACTCATAGAGTTAGCATGTCGGACGTACCCCGTGAAATTCAGGACTGACAGCAGGTGATATGGTATCCGCACTGAAACTTACCACTAACATGAATACTCGCTTCTCTGCCAAGAAATGCATAGCTAGAAGCATTCTTGATTTTTGCCTATTTATTCAGGGAAACCAGAGTCCTCATTTTGATCGGATACAGGAACGGTGTAATGTTTTTAGAAAATAATAGCATATTGGATGACTTCCCGTGCCGAGATGCCGAGAACAAATTCAGGGGGATCTGGCAAGGGGTCTGGAGGCCTTCCCTAAATATTCTCTAGCCTTTTATGGATAGTCGGATCAAAGTTATATACCATATCCAGAATTTCTCCTAGCATCTACTGTGGAATTTTTTTGATGAGTTTCTCCTCTATCATGAGCTCCTTATGATGAAGCTATCAAGATGGCTAAAGACAGTGAGAGTCTGAATCATTTTGCGGCATTGTCATCAAGCACCACATGTCTGAATACTGATATGATATATAATGGCAAGTATTGCGCAGCTTGCAAGTAATAGTCTGTCCTCAGGATGATCCAAGAGAGGTGAATTCATGATTTGTCGCAATGTTTTTTTCCCAAATTCCCTCAGATGGAATAAGGTTTATGTTACACTCCCAGATTCTCCCAGATCCCTACGGAAAGTCATCCATTTTTCGTTTCCCGCTAAGGAATAGTGAGCCAGACATCATCACACCCGAGTTTAATTTGACAATAGTCACAGTGTGGGTGCTGATGTCCAATGAGATCATTATTTTCCAAGAACAACAAAGGTCGCTGTGACGTTACCCGTAGAGACTGGGCTAGTTTTCGTTTGTAAGGTCAATATTCTCCACTCACGAGAGGAAACTAGGTTCTTATTCTTTTGTATCATTTTTGCGCATTTAGCTGCTACCTGGTAATAAGAGGAGCTGGACTTAGAAGGACAGAGACTCAAATTGTCCACGGAGATAGGAGAGTCGTTTCAAGCATTGATTTAACATCTTCCCAATCCTGCATTGAACACATTGTGAACACCTGTTTCAGTATTTGGAATAACAAATCATGCTTCATGTTCTGAGCAATGGGCGCCTTGTAATGTATGCAGGTCCACTCGATTGTCGTATGTAGCAGGCCAGGGCGCTCGGTTGACTCTCTGCAGTGGTACCTATTGGAGCTTTCTTACGGAGCCTTGCTTTTCCACATGATCCGTAGGGAACTCTTGTGCTAAGACTACCTCCGATTTTATCTTATCAAGTTCACCACGGAGTAGACTCAATTCATCATCCTTGTAGTTTGATGTCTTGACGATATTGACGACCTCACTCACCCCAACATCCGCATACTAAGATAGATTTGCAGTAAATCGATAGCAAGGGTACGCCTATCAATCCCTTGCTCCGTTTCCTTCTTATTGTGTAGCAGTGCTTGAAGTTTTTTCTGAGCTGATAGACTTGGCTGACAAAGGAAGAACTGAGAATAGTGGCATGTCCAATTCCCTCAGCTCTGTAGATGAAAAGCAGATCTTAGTGTAGGGGTGTACAATACTGTGAGTGTTGGGAGACTTACCTCAAAGGGGCGTTTGGCATGTGTCACGGCCTTCGTAACGGAGTATACTTATATCCTCTCTCATCATCCAAGATGCTGAACAAATTACATTTTACCCTCAATGATGGCTCAGTAATTCCATCTATTGGCTTGGGGTCAGTGTACGATTTTATCGTTAAGATACTTGAATAAGCAACCGAAGAGCAGGTGCTTCATGGGCATGGGAGATGATGTCGGGGGTCAGCGTGTCAATGATATGATTGAGAAGGCTCTTAAAGTACGCCTGAAACACGGTTCAGATCAGTTCTAATTCTTTAAAGGTTGGCTACACACATTTCGACACTGTAGGCAACTTG
>Ga0154000_1000526_pt1 | contig 10550 bp, 18 predicted proteins | sample TSNC084MetaG_FD_104674 | JGI IMG/M metagenome (GOLD analysis project Ga0154000, IMG submission 104674) | Attine ant fungus gardens microbial communities from North Carolina, USA - TSNC084 MetaG | ecosystem: Host-associated > Fungi > Mycelium > Unclassified | place: USA: North Carolina, Lumber... | reverse complement strand
TGTCCTTTTCTTAGAACAAAGGACAGCCTCCATATGGTTAAGTTATTGCATTTTCAAGTACAAAGGCACTACCATATGTAGAACAATAGGTAGTAGCATGTGATGCTCTGTCCTAGTGCATAGACTATCACTTTTCTGTATTTAAGAACTCATAGTCTGAGGATTAGACCTCAGACTTAACAACATCTTTTGTCATTGTCTAAACCTTTCTTTAAACTCTTTTGAAGAACTCTTTCTCAAATCACAAATCAAGTAAGTGACCATTTGTGATAAATTTATGTTCTTATATGTATGCTTGTTGTTAGGGAACCACTCAGAGGCGATCACCTTTAAGCTAATGGAGAGTCCTGGAAGCTAGTTTGAGATTCAAGTGGGGATATATCTATACACACTTGCTAGTATATATACTACACTAGATAGTCAGGTACACACTACCATGGCAACCGATCTATAATCACAGAATGTCCTAGAACAACTAATAATAGGCATCGCACTGCATGACACAGACAGGAGAAGTTAGGAACGATGGGAACGCGATACACAATCTGTCGCTGGGCCATTAATAGATCAGACCCTTAGAACTTACTAAGCGTCACCCTAGATGTCCCCTTACACTTGTTGCTTGGATATCGGTGGAGTTGACAGAGCTACAATAACACGTATTCTCAAGTTCATTGAGATTATTATTAACACATCAATTCATGCAAGCTTGGAGCTTGAATCACAGTTAGTTATTTCCACTTGCCCTGTTTCCTATAATGTTCATACTGCCATATTCTGTCACAATAGTGACACTGTGATGCATACTGCATGTGCATGGCTTAGTTACCTGACTATCAGCTACCCTAGAATCTTCCAAATTATTTAAATAATCCCATTTATTGTAATTTACCTTAGTTTCGTTCTCCCTTGGGAAAACTCCACTCTGCTTGATACTCATACTTTTTCCTCTCAAATATAATCCTACTGGAATCCAGAAGGGGCAAGTATAGAGGTAGGCACAACTTGTCGTTGAGGCTAAGCTCTCCTAGAGTAAATTTCCCTCCTGGAGACATTCCTGACATGTCCAGCCTATTAATCAAGCCTCAAATTATACAAAATATATGTTGTTCAAGATGTTTCCATCACTATCTACTCAACAGTCTCAACAAAACTTGTACTTGGAAAGAGACTCCTCAAAGTAGAAAATGTAGAAAAAGACTCTGGACAAGATGTTCAACTCAAAGTGGTCCTAAAGTTGTATCTCGCAGGTTATATACTACACAAGACTTCAAGTCCTGGCTTGAGTTCTTCCTTTCCCATCCAGGAATTGAGGATCTCATTGATTTTTTTTATCAGCATCATTCATCAGAAATAAAGGTCATGGATGATATTTGGGATAGTCCAGCATAGTGTAGCATGGATTCATTTACAACAACCATAGGAAACTTGACATTCAGTTTTTTATTGACTGGTTTAATCCATTCATGAATAAAACTGCTGGAAAAACAGTTTCATATGGTGCAATCATGATGTTTTGTCTCAATCTCCCCTATCACCTTCACCATAAACCCAAAAACACATTCTTTGCTGGAATAACACCTTCTCCTGTAGGAGTAGCCTTTAGGCTACCTACATAATAACAAAATAGCATGTGCTTCATCATCTCCTTCTATTTCTATTTCTTTTGTTGGTGTTCTCATTCATTTATTTTCTATTTCAACTCTATTAGATAATTATGTAATTATCAATAGTAAAAGTGACACAACACAAAAATAAAGCAAATAGAACCTTTTATCTGAAAAAACCACTATCCTAAGACTACTCTCCCCTTTGAACTTGTTAACCTTCCTACAAATTGGAGCCCACTGCAAGGGGATAGTTGTCTATCCTCTAATCCTGTTCCCAAAATGTCTAATGAAAATCAGTCAGAAGATAGTCTTTGTGCTAGCACATTAAGAACAAGAAGAAGAACGTACCCTAAGGAAAGACCAACGGACATTATAAGGCCCAAGAAAGCAACTAAAGACAGCAATAAGCCTAAGGGACCCCAGATAGAAAAAGAAAGTCTAAGAGAACAAGTATGAAGAGAACTACTAAATCTTACTGAAAATTTAACTATGTCAATGTCAATGGCTACAGGAGTATTGGGCATGCCAGCCCCAGGATCAAGATATGTCCCAGAATTTGATTCACAAAATACAGAGGAGTTAAAGGAGTTTCTGGAGGAATTTGAGGAATTAGCTGAGAGGCATGGATTGACAACAAAGGAGAAGACAAAGATGGTGGTAAAGTATGTGGACAAGGAGACGAAGAAGTTCTGGAAAAGGTTAGAGGGATATGGAGACAACTATGGAAAGCTAAAAAGGAAAATAATGGGGGCTTACTCAAAGACCCTTTTAGAGGACAAACCAATGGTGGCCAAGCTAGTCAAACTGGTCAAAAAATCAGCAAAAGGAAGCATTACAGATTGAAGAGGACTTGGACATATACTACAGGAAGTTCTAGATTGTTGCTGTAGACCTAGTAGAAGCAGATGTCATCAACAAAAAGCAGCATGGTGAATATTTTTGGAAAGGACCCTGTTAGGGAACCACTCAGAGGCGATCACTCTTAAGCTAGTGGATAGTCCTGGAAGCTAAGTTGAGATTCAAGTGAAGTATATCTATGACATATTGCTAGTATATATAGCCTACACTAGACATTCCCATGAACAGTCACATGTATATAGATCCATAATCACAATAGTCCTAAATTAGATTAGAAGGCATCGCGCTGCATGATACAAACAGGAGAAGCTAGGAATGATGGAAATGTGATATACGAACAGATATAGAACTTCTAGTAGATACGAGCTTACCAGACTTACTAAGCATAACCCTAGATGTTGTTCCCTTACATAAGTCAATATTTATTTTTCTTTTATTTTTATTTTAGTTTCTAAAGATTAAACATATGAGAGAGTTAGATGAAAAGGAACACATGGGACTTTATAAATAATGATAAGTACTAGAATATGTATAAGTAGTGTACAGTAATTGAACAGGAACTCTATTGAGTTCTCCTTGTCAATTTGGATAAGGAGAAGGATTAAGTGCTCATTGCTCAGTCCTTACACTATCCAGGAGTTAAAGAGAACCAGTACTTCTTAGATCATATTATTCTTTGTTCTAGGAATGATAAAGTACATGGTATTAATAAAGCCATTCTCCAACACTTTAACCCAAGCCTAGATACAGAGGTCCATATACTGAGAAGTATGAACTCTGTGTCTAAGGAAGATGAAATACATCATACCTAACCTGTAGAGTTTCTTCAACAACTCAATATTAGTAGATTATCTCCTGTTTTACTTTGTCTCAAGGTAAGGTTGGCTGTCTAGTTATCTTGCTGAGGAACTTGGATCCAAGAGAAGGACTTTGCAATGGAACAAGAATAGTGGTGTTGAATGTGAGGAGAAAAGTGCTCCAGTATAGGATTATCAGTAAGGATAGAAGGTTTCAAGAGAAGGTTGTATTGATTCCAAGGATTAGATTGTTATCCAATGCAGAGTTATACTACTCAAGAGACTTCAATTCCCAGTCAGGCTAACCTTTGCTATGACCATCAACAAGTCTCAGGGACAGTCAGTAGAATATATAGGGATTAATCTTCAGATATTATTGTTCTCTCATGGACAACTTTATGTAGCCTTTTCAAAATATACTTTACCTTTGAACATTTCAGTAGCTCTTCCAGAGCAGAGCCAAGAGAGCAGAAGCACACTCAATGTAGTGTATAAAGAAGTATTCAATAGTATTATGTTATGCAACTCAAGTCAAGGTGACTTAGAGGCAGGCTCTTTGAGGGTTACAAAGTACTCTAATGAATAGCAATGCTACACTACTTATACAGTTAGACTATTTGTCTACATTTGTCCTGATCTTATTCTACAACTGTCCAAGAGGTTAGTGGTTCAACTCCAACATCTCACAAGGATTTCAACGTAATAAGAACCACGTCACAATGATCACTCTACAAACAGCCAACACAGCCAGTCCAGGCCTGACACGTGGCCCCAGGATCTTGTCACGCTGCTCAACCCGAGTCTAATACGTCATTACCAAACCGCGTTTCGAAAACTCGACCAAGCCCATTATGGACATGGACTATACTATTTATAGGTTCTCCTCTGTAAGAAAATGGATGGATTCTCTCGCGTGCACGCGGATCCATCCATGAAAACATTTACGAATCAGTCAATCACCAGAGGTAGCTTTCAATTCCAGCAGCAACGGTGTTTAGAAAGATAGATAGATCTGCAAGATAATGGGTCCAAGAAAAAAAAAACTAAACACCGAAAGCTAATCCGACAACTTGATATTATCCCCTTGCAACACCACCTTGCCTCTGTCCTGCAGCGCAGTGACAGCTTTGACCACCTCGGTGGTGTCAAAGTCCTCGTGCTTGTCCAGAGGCATGGCTGCATTGAGATAGGTCAACAAAGCAGAAACCGTCATGTCATCAGAGGATTCGTAGGTAGTCGTAAATAAATAAGAAAGCGATGAGGAAATGAAGGCCCGTCTACCTGCGGGACTATCTAAATCTGCAAGTCCAATGGGGTGAGGACGTCTAGGAGGAGGAACAGGAGGAGGGGGAGGAGGTCGAGGGTCATCGTCCTCGTCGCCTGGGGCGTCCACGTCGACGTCCCAGGAGCGACGAGTGCGAGAATCAGCACGTAGCCAAGCAATATAGCGGTCAATGTCGCGGGGATGTTCACGTGGAGGGGGCCTCGTGTCGTCGTGGTCATCATCATCAGTGTCGATGTCAGAATCAGAGCTGTCAGAAACCGGATGCTTGGCAGCCTTGCGTCTGGATGTGGGCATAAGAGCCGAAAGAGGGGGGGAGCGGATGACTCACTGTCGTTTCTGACACTTGTTTCTGTGTTGGATCCAGGGATAGGCGCAGTAGGACGAGTCTTGGCGAAGTTGGACCCACTTTTGGCACAAGAGACAAAAGACACGATTGGGTTCTACCTGGCCGATGAACTTGTCGGCACGAAGGGTGGCAGCCCGCTGTTCAGCATTGCGACGACGGGATTCATGTGGTGGTGGTGGTGGTAGTGGTGGTGGATGAGGGTAGTCAAGGTAGGGAGGGGAGTGTTGTGGAGGCGGACGAGGGGCTTCGGGCGGTTTTTGGCAGTCTGCACGATGCTGAAGCCACTTTTGGACGGCCTGGAGATGATCTGCGGAAGGGACGTCGATCCACTTGTCACAGAGGTTGCAGAGAACGCGCTCTGCATCAAACTTGCGGACGTCGGGGTCCTTTCCAAAGAGGTTGTTGCGCTCTTCGAGGGCATAGACGTTCTTGCTGTTGCTGAGGAGAGGGTGAGAAAGGCCATGAAAGAGAAAGGAAAGGACTTGCACTTTCTTGGCAAGACAAGATTTGCGATGGGCGTCCCAGGGAATGGAGCAATAGGTCGAGTTTGGGCGGAGACGGATCCACTTGTGACAAGAGGCGCAGAGGACACGGTAGGCTTCGAATTGAGCGACGTAGGGATCTGAGCGAAGGTAGTGGATGCGTTCTTCTTCTGTGCGTTTTGCTCTGCGACGTTTTGCCGGGGGGTGGGCGAGGGCGTCTGCGGTTGATTCTGGTGTGTATATGACGGGGTCAGAGGGAGGGCAGGTGCGCTTGTGGGCATCCCAGTGTTCTGTGGTGAATTCATTGGAAGCGTCTCTGATAGGGACGGGGTCGCCGCAGTGGGTGCAAATGACTCTGCCCGACTCGTACTCTTGGGGAGTTGGATCTGTGGGTTTGTTGGAGGGCTGTGGGGAGGGATCTGGGGACATGGGGGAGGAAGGGGAGGGGAAAGAGGGCAGGTTGCTTATGGGCTGGAAAACATATAATTGAAACTCCGCAGATGAAAGCGGGAGAAGCATAGCACTATTTTTATAAGCAAGCTCGGTAACCCCTTATAGAAAAAAGAGCATTCGATTGGGACGTAGCTAGTGATAGGGTAACAGGGGGGAGATGTACGTGACTAGCTTGTCGAGTGCTGCTGTCCATTGGGAGAGGGCGATATCGAACTCGGAGAGGTCTGTTCCCTGGGCGAGGCGCAAGCAAAAGTCGGTGCGGGTGGGAGTAGCGCGAAGGGCGACCTGAGGAGGATGAGTGGAGTAGAAGGGAGAGAAAGAAGACGCACGGCGACGAGGGATCTGACGACGAGAGGGTGGTGGTGGCGCAGGACCTGGTCGTAGGCTCGTTTGAAACAGAGGTGGAGATCGAGTTCGGGGTGGTCGTGCATCATGGAGAGGGCGCAGCAGACATAGCGATAGCCCCTGGAAAGGGATGAGATGGGGTGAGAGGAGAGAAGGGGAATGACCTGATGAGGCGGACGAGACAAGCGATGGCGTTGTGGTCGTCGGAGGCAAGGATGGCCTCGAGGGTGGGAAAGTGGGGACAAGCACGGAGACCCTGGGACGATGAGCAGAGGGAAATTAAGACAAGCGAGAGGCGGACATGGATGTTGTTTCTGATATCAGCCTGGATGAAGGAAAAGACGCCGCGACCAAGACGATCTGCTGGAGGATGAGACGAGGAACGGAAAGGAGAAGGGACAGACCAAAGAGGAGGAGGAAGTCGTCGGAGGCATCGAGAAAGGGGGCCGCGGGGATGGGAGGGAAGGGAAAAGAGGCGAAATGGCGGGCTACGAGCATCGTGCGAGAGTGTTGCCTAGTGGGGCGGTGTGGATGCCTGGGTGGTTAATGACGACAAAGCGGGCCCGCGAGTTGGAGCAGAAACGCAGCAAAGGTCTCTTTTCTTTTTCTTATGTTTTTCCTATGTTTTTCCTGTCTCACTCCCTCCAGGCCAGGTCTCCTGTGCCGAATGTCGCAGGCTCAAAATAAAATGCGACAAACAGATCCCCTGCCATTCATGCCAGCGCCGGGGTTGTGCCTCTCTCTGTCCAAACGGCTCTCTCGCCACCGGCCAGGGCACCCGCTTCGTCCTCGCCGCCACAGAGCACCTCCACACCCGCATCGCCCAGCTCACCGCCCGCGTCCACCAGCTCGAGGATGCCCTTGCTGCCTCCCAGATCGACCCCCCCGACCATACCTCTCCACCCTCCGACCCCATCGACGCCTTTGGCACCCTCTCCATCTCTGACCACGGCGTCTCTCGTTTCTTCGGTCCCACAGGTGGCTCAGAGGTCTGTCTTTCCGTCTGTCTTTCTACTCTTGTTCACTTTCATCAGTCCCTCCTCCTCGCTTCCACGCCCTCTCCCCCTCCCCCTACAGATAATCCTCATCCCCTCCCAGAACTCGCCCTCTTCTCCCATTCTTTCCCCTTCACCCCCCTCGGTCACACCCCCGACATCCAAAATCTCATCCTCTCCTATCTACCCCCGTGGGTCCAGGCACTGTCCCTCACAGACACCTACTTTGAACAGGTCTATTGGATCTTCCGTGGCGTCACTCAATCACAACTCAAAGACGACACTCTCCCCCTCATCTACCGTCACAAATCCCCCCATCCAGATCAACAGCAGCAACACGACGGTCCTCATGACATCGCCCTCCTCTTCATCGTCTTCGCCATTGCCTCTCTCGTACAACCTCTCCCCAATCCTCCCCAGGCTGAACACTTTCATCAGCTCTCTCGTGCTGCTCTCGCCCTTCTCCCCATCCTCGAGAAACCTTCCATCGTCACCATCCAGACTCTCCATCTCATGAGCATCTACAACGCTATGAGCGGAAGCGATCTCAAGAGCGATTCCAGCATGGAGCTCACCTGGTCCCTTATCACCCTTGCTTCTCATCTCTCCCAAACCGTATGTCCCTTTTTCTTTTTTCTTTTCTCTCCTTTAATTCTTCTGCTCAGATCGGTCTGCGTACGTCTCACTTGTCCTCTGTCCTTTCCCCCCTCATCCCCATCCATAGACAGAGACAGTGAGCGTTGGGGGCTCCCCCATGATGTCGTTCAACGCCGCCGTATTCTCTTTTGGGATCTCTTTGTCGCAGACGTCTGGCAGGTATGGTCTCTCATCATCATCATCCACAAAAACAGAACACTTTCTCTCAGAGCCTCAATACCGGTCGTCCTCCTTCCTTCTCCCTCGCTTACATTGACTGCCGCTTTCCCCAGTACGACCACTCCAACAAAGACAATAAAGGTACTGCCTGTACGTTCCTCCCTATCCACTCCCTACTCCATCCCTCACCCCCACGCACATCAGTCGAAATTTGGCAATTCCGTTTCGCTGCAGAGTGTGTTGCAGACGTCACTTCCAGAACCTTGACAGCCCACGCCCCCTCTTACACCACCATCATGGAATTAGACCGCAAAATCTCCCAATTTCCTTTGCCCGAGGGCTTGTCCAATCCACCCAACAACGACCTCTCTGCTACCTTTATGCGTTGTGTTCTTGATCATATCAAAGATACTGGTACCCATCCCCCCTTTCTTGCCCTAGCTCATCCTTTCATTTCCCTTTTTCAGTTCTCATGTACCTCCACCGAAGTTTCTTTGCACAAGCTATCATGGATCACCCCCTCAATCCCCTCAAGAGCCCCTATGCTCATTCTTTCGTCGCCTCATATCGCGCCGCTTCCACCATCCTCAAATCCGTCAAAGAACAGTTCGCCTTGTTTCCAAATTCCTGTGCCAGGTTCTGGACAATGTGGACTTTTGCCTTTACAGCCGCTGTAAGGAAATCCTGCTTCTTTTTTTGTTTTCCTCACCCCTTTGACTCACTCAGGTCGTTTTCGGAACCCTCGTCACCCGCGGCCCTCGTTCTTCTGTTGCCCAGTCCGCCATGACTGAACTCGATCAAGCCCTCGACTTGTTCACGAAAGCATCCAAATATAGCATTCGTGCCTTGAAAGCTCTTCCCATTCTCACTCGACTGGCCAACAAAGCTAGAGATGCACTCGCCAACGTCGAAGCTTCTTCTGCTGGCCATGATTGGGCGATTTCAACCGCTCCACCCGAACATGATGAACTGACGATATTCGCAGGACATACCCGATTTGTTTCCTCTGACACTCGACAGGACAAATCCAATTCGGAGGCCCCTGCATATCCATATTATCAATCGCTTCAAGTTCCATTGGATACGCCTTCCCCTGAACCATCTTATGACTATCCACAGTGGTCAACAGAGCCCATTGTGTTACATCCTGCGACCTATAATTACTATCCACAAGAGCAACAGCCACCTTCCGCTCCACCTCTGACCTCCTCTTATGGACCGCCGCCGCCACCGCCGCAATATTATCCGACGCTTTCGCTTCAACAACCCATGCACGGCAGCGGAACAGCTGCCGACCTTGCCGATTTAGGACTTGCTTCGCGGGATTCGAGACTGGATGAACGTTGGAGTTTGTTCATGGAAGATTCGGGGTTGTTGGGAGGATATTAAGAAGAGAAAGCACATGTGTTATGTAGTTAAGTGTACTATTGTTTTCCTTTTTTATTCTATTTTATTTTATTTTTTTACGTGTTATGGCTTCTGCGAATGCAAGATCCCATCATAGCAAAGTTATTTCTCGGGGTGTTCGGTACGATAAAGAGTTTTGTTGTCTACTGCTTGTGTCCGTTTTAGTAGTCATGAGTTTCAAGGAGAAGCGCGCGTTTTCTGTTTTGTTGGGGAGACAAATGGGATCTCATCGGTCATCTTGGGATTGAACTTTTGTCCGGAGTCTTCTACCCTTCCATTTCTTTGTTTGGTCGATGACACGTAAACGTAAACGTAAACGTAGACATGTCACCACGGAAGAAGAAGGAGAAGGAGAAGAAGAAGAAGAAAAACAAAATAGGTGTGTCAGTTCCCATTTCTGTTGTGAACATGACGTTTGCTTTTTTTTCTTTTTCTCTCCTTTTTTTTTTTACGAGATAGGGTCCACCCACCCCACCCCACCCGCTCGCTCCAAATGATTAATGAAAAAACGGTTCTGAGAATTCCGCTCGCTTTTTTAGACTTTAACTTTAAGACTAGACGACAGACAACGTGTGCCATAACGACCACATTTTATTCTGTCTAATTTTTCTCTTAGCTCTGAATCTAAATCTCTATTCAATCTATTACGTTGCTATGAAACACCACGAACGTTATGTTTTTGGTTAAAGATACCGGGGGTAAGGGTAATGGTAATGCAGTTTTGACATACATCTCTCTCTCCCAAACAAAGGTTTCTGTTTTAGGTTAAACTCAACATCTTCGTCTTCTCGAGGTTATAATCAATCCATTTCCGTACCTTAACTCTTCATTCATTACCCCCTCTTTTTCTATTTCGTAAAAAAAAAAAGACAACAACTCTTATCAAAAAACATCTGTCATCCTTCGTTCGTTCGTTCCAGGAAAGGAAAGGAAAAAGCAAAAGTGGCCAATTTCGTTGTTTTTCGTTTGACCATCATCATACAAGGTTCTTCTTCTTTCCAAATAAGATATCGTTTATTACACGCCACGTGGCCTACGCACGTCCATCCTTGTTTTTGCATTCATCGATTTGATTCTTTGTACATAAAAATCATACAATGGAAACAACTCAACCACGCCACTTGACATTAGACCCTTCACTTCACTTCACTTCACT
>Ga0154000_1000524_pt1 | contig 10565 bp, 9 predicted proteins | sample TSNC084MetaG_FD_104674 | JGI IMG/M metagenome (GOLD analysis project Ga0154000, IMG submission 104674) | Attine ant fungus gardens microbial communities from North Carolina, USA - TSNC084 MetaG | ecosystem: Host-associated > Fungi > Mycelium > Unclassified | place: USA: North Carolina, Lumber... | reverse complement strand
GTAAAAGAATTAATTGATTTTAAGAAAATCGAATTAAAGCCAAATGAAGAAAGGGTTGTATCGTTTAATATTTCGGCTAACGAGCTTGGATTTTATGATAATCAAGGGAGCTATATTTTAGAGTCGGGTAAATATACCATATTTGTGGGGAGAAACTCACAAGAGACTATTTCTAAGGAATTTGAATTAAAACTAAAAGAAACTAAGACTGATTTGGGAGTCTAAAATCCTGCCAATGGGATACTGGATATGAATGAGCGCCTTTTCCCTTTAAAGAAGAATGACCTTGAAATTATAGTGCTATGGCGATATAATGAGAACGATATTGAAGGCAAGCTAGTGCAACCCACATTAATTAACGATACGTTTCGCTTGTCTAAATTTCCATCTGCGGCGTTGTCGTCAATCATCGTAGCCACCGCTACGACTCATTCCTCCGCCTTGCAGGCTGAAAATTTATCCTGCGCTAAACATATAGTTAATTAGGGTGGGTCATACTAGAAAAACTTATGGAAGTATACGGGGAAGCTTATATGAATTATAAATGGAAAAGGAACACAGCGATATTCATGTCAAGTCAGGCCATTTCACTTTTGGGATCGTCTTTGGTGCAATTCGCTATTACATCTTATATCACAGTACAGACAAAATCAGGCTTATATGCGACAATCGGAATATTATGTGCCATCCTTCCAATGTTTTTATTATCACCTTTCGCCGGTGTATGGGCGGATAAATATAACCGCAAAAATTTGATAATGATAGCAGATGGCTGTATTGCAGCATGTACACTTATAGTAGCAATTATTTTTATGTTGGGATATGGTTCTATCGGCTTACTTTTTGTGGCATTGATTATTCGGGCGCTGGGTTCAGCCGTGCAGACACCCTGTGTGGGGGCATTGTTACCGGATATTGTTCCGGAGCAGCATCTGACAAGGGTGAACGGAATCAATGGCACGATGCAGGCTTTATTCAGTTTGGCATCGCCGGTATTAGGGGCATTGCTTCTTTCGCTGCTGCCATTGGGAACGATTTTCTTTGTTGATATCATTACTGCCATTATTGCGATTGTCATTATGCTTAGAGCATTCCGGCTTCCGGAAAAAGAAAAGGCGGCATCGGTAAAGGCAGAAGAAAATTATTTCGGTGAGATGAAACAGGGACTTAGGTATATCCTTAAGACCCGATTCCTTGTGGAGTTTTTTGGATTTTGTACCGTTTATTTTATAATGATGGCACCGGCAGCATTTTTAACACAGGTGCAGGTGGTACGTAATTACGGAGACGACTACTGGCATTTATCGGCAATTGAAGTAGCCTTTTCGGTAGGGATGTTAATCGGAGGACTGACTATTACAGCATGGGGTGGATTAAAGAATAAAGTTCATACCATGATGTTAGCGGCAGCAGTGATGGGACTGTGTACCTTTGCTTTGGGGATTCGGATGCCGTTTACGCCCTATCTTTTGTTTATGGGAGTATTTGGGATGGCAATGCCGTTTATCGACACACCGGCAATGACTTTATTGCAGGAACGGGTAGAGCCACAGTACATGGGACGGGTATTTGGTATTATGACTATGATTACTACAAGTATGATGCCCCTTGGAATGATGATTTTTGGACCTATTGCGGATATTGTTTCGATTGAAATATTGCTGATTGTCACTGGGTTGATGACACTTTTTATGGCATTGTGCATGGGTAGAGCTAAAGAATTGTGCCGGGTAGGAGCAAATAACGCTGTAGAATCAAAAGAACAAAAGGAATAAAAAGAAACGATGTGATATTAAAAATGGAATCGACTTTGTCATTTAGGGTTCAAAAAATATTTCTAGGTACCTGTTAAAAAACTATTGACAATTTAGAAAGTACCTGTTATACTTTAAAACAGAAAGTACCTGCTGTAAATAATCCGATAAGGAGGTTTCACAAAATGAGTAAGAATATAATCGATCTGCAAGAAAAGTTACAAAGACTAACGTGGCTGGCTTACATTTACCAAAAAAAAGATTGTATAGAGCATGGTTCGATGGCTGATCCGTCAAGAGGTCAGGGCAGAGTTTTGGCGGCACTTAAAATGCAGCCAGAAATCAGCACAAAAGATTTGGCATATCTGCTGGGTATACGCACACAGTCATTAAATGAACTGCTCGGCAAACTTGAAAGAAAAGGTTTCATAACTAGGATGCAATCGGAAAGAGACAAGCGTGTCATACTTGTTAAACTAACAGAAAAGGGGAAACTCGAAAAACAACAGGATTCGTCGGAATCGAAACTTGCTGCTCTGTTTGACTGCTTGAATGAAGAGGAACAAAAAAACTTTGGTGAGTATTTAGAACGCATTATTGCGATGCTGGAAGCACAGGTCGGCGAAGAGCCAAACGATGCTGAATTCGAATGGATGAACGCAGCCAGAGAGCGTTTTGGTGAAAACTTCGATCAACTCCTTGCCATGAGACATGGCAGCAATCCGTTTTGGAGGGGCCTTGATCCACGGGGTGGCCTTGGCAATTTTCGACATGGCGGACGCTTTGGTGATAAAAATAAGGAAAACGAAAAATAAAATCTGCAAATAAATAAGGGGGATTTATATGTTTTCGATTATTGTGATCTTCATTTATGGCATTGATTGGTTATTCAAAAGATGAACCGAAGGATTCTATACGCTTGAATCCTTCGGTTCCATTTTATTAAAATTAAATATCTTGACATTCCCATATTGTACCGTTACAATGTTAGTATCCTAACATATAAGGTGTTGATAATTATGCGAGAAAACAGACATCTCCTATTTGAAGTAAAGTCCTTGGCTAACCTTGTCAAAAGGGAAGCGGATAGTACAATCCCATATAATGATAAAGACAATTTGACAGGTATGCAAGGCTTTGTCATAGGTTATCTTTTTAGGAATAAGGATACCGATGTGTTCCAACGGGACTTAGAAGCCAGATTTCTGATTCGCCGTTCTACGGCCACCGGGATTCTTAAGCTCATGGAGAAGAAAGGACTAATCGAGCGCAAGCCGGTTCCCTACGATGCACGATTGAAGAAACTAACACTGACAGCAAAGGCCATCGACCATCATGAGAATTTTTTAAGTGAGATGGACAAATTGGAAGTCCGTGCCGTGAAAGGTTTGACAGAGCCTGAGATAGAGGCTTTTTTATTGACACTGAATAAAATCAAACAAAATATTGAATAAACAGGTATGATCAAGATGGTTTTATGCCGGTGTATTCATAGATTTATAACAGGGAGGAGTAACTATGATAAAACGACTTGCACGCTGCATCAGACAGTATAAAAAGGATACGGTGCTGGCACCGGTTTTTATGGTATTAGAATCGGCGGCAGAGATACTTATACCATTTTTGATGGCTAGTTTAATTGATAAGGGCATTAGCGTCGGGAATATGGACTATATTTGGAAGATGGGTATTGTCCTTGTTTTGGTTTCTTTCTTTTCATTGTTTTTTGGGGTTCTCAGTGGAGCCTATGCCGCCAAAGCCTCCGTAGGTTTTGCTCGGAATTTAAGAAAAGACATGTACTACAATGTGCAGACTTTTTCCTTTTCCAATATCGATAAATTTTCCACAGCCAGTATTGTCACCAGATTAACAACGGATGTGACCAATGTACAAAATGCCTTTCAGATGCTGGTTCGAATGGCGGTGCGCAGCCCGGTGATGCTGATTATGGCTTTGGGAACGTCATTTAGTATTAATGTGGAACTATCGCTTATATTTCTTGGAATAATTCCGATTCTTGGGGTGGGACTGTATGTCATTATGAATGGCGTCCATCCAATATTTGAGCGGGTATTTAGAACCTATGATAAGCTTAACAACGTTGTCCAGGAGGATTTACATGGCATTCGTGTGGTGAAATCCTATGTTCGGGAAGCATATGAGGAAGAGAAGTTTGATACGATTTCGGAAAATATTTTTAAAGACTTTACGAAAGCAGAAAAAAAGCTGGCATTTAATATGCCTTTAATGCAATTGTGTATATATAGCTGTATGCTGCTTATTGCCTGGATTGGGGCAAAGCTGATTGTTGGAAGTTCCATGACCACGGGTCAGTTGATGAGTGTTATTACCTATGCAATGCAGATACTCATGAGTCTTATGATGTTGTCCATGGTATTTGTTATGATTACCATTTCCCGTGCTTCAGCGGAGAGAATTGTAGAAATATTAGATGAAGTTCCCGACCTTACCAACGGCGAGAATCCGGTATATGAAGTGAAAGATGGTTCGATATCATTTGAGAATGTAGATTTTAGCTATGCCAAGGATAAAAACAAACTATGTTTAAGCGGTGTGAATGTTAACATTACCTCTGGTGAAACAGTGGGGATTCTCGGCGGTACCGGAAGTTCTAAAACAAGCCTGGTGCAGTTGATTCCCCGGCTTTATGATGCGACGGACGGAGCCGTCTTGGTGGGTGGTGTAGATGTGCGCCAATATGATATTGAAACGCTGCGTAATGAGGTTGCCGTTGTGTTGCAGAAAAATACGTTGTTCTCCGGGACCATCAAAGAAAATCTCCGTTGGGGTGCTGAAACGGCGACTGATGAAGAGATGGTCCGCATCTGTAAGCTGGCACAGGCAGATGGGTTTATACAAAGCTTTCCTGATGGTTATGATACCTATATTGAGCAGGGTGGAGCCAATGTTTCCGGAGGTCAAAAGCAGCGGCTTTGTATTGCCAGAGCCTTACTTAAAAAACCTAAAGTGCTCATCCTTGATGATTCAACAAGTGCGGTAGACACAAGGACAGATGCCCTGATTCGCAAAGCTTTCCGAGAAGAAATTCCTGGCACAACAAAGATTATTATTGCACAGCGTGTTTCTTCGGTACAAGATGCGGATAAAATCATTGTAATGGAGAGTGGAAGAGTTCATTCCACAGGAACCCACGAAGAACTGTTGAAAAGTGACCATATTTATCAGGAAGTCTATTACTCCCAGATGAAAGGAGGCGACTTTGATGAAGCCATCTAATACGGGAAGACCTAAGAAACAAATCAGTGGAAAAACAATTAAGCGACTGATATCCTATATTACAAAACAATATAAAGTACAGTTTTTTGTTGTGTTTATATGCATTATTATAAGTGCAGTGGCCAACGTGGCCGGCTCTGCCTTTATCCAGATTTTAATTGATGACTATATTTCACCGCTTCTTACGGAGGATAATCCTGTGTTTACAGGACTTCTGTATGCCATTTTAATCATGGGCCTGGTTTATTTAGTTGGCGTTGTGGCAACCTTACTTTACAATCTCATAATGGTTACCATCTCACAGGGTGTCCTTAAGAAAATCCGTGACGACATGTTTGAACATATGCAGACATTGCCGATTAAGTATTTTGACAGCCACACCCATGGAGATGTTATGAGTTATTATACAAATGATACGGATGCACTCAGGCAGATGATATCTCAAAGTATACCCCAGGCTTTTTCATCGGTGATTACCATTGTTGCCGTAGCTTGTGCCATGTTAATTATCAGTCCTTTCCTGACGCTTCTGGTGGGTGTCTGTATATTTATTATGCTTATGGTGGTAAAGAGCATTGGCGGAAAGTCATCAAGATATTTTATTAAGCAGCAAGCTTCTCTGGGGGATGTCAATGGATATATTGAAGAAATGGTTAATGGACAGAAGGTTGTTAAGGTGTTCTGCCATGAAGAGAGGGCAAAAGTCGAGTTTGATGAAAAGAACGATACTCTGTGTGAAGAGGGGACTAAAGCAAATATCTTTGCAATTATACTTATGCCGATTATGGGGAATATCGGTAATCTGCAGTATGTATTAATCGCGATTATTGGCGGGGCTATGGCCATCGGCGGCATCGGCGGAGTAACATTGGGAGCCATTGCTTCTTTCTTAAGCCTCTCAAAAAGCTTTAGCCAGCCTATTGGGCAGATATCTCAACAGCTGAATGCAATTGTGATGGCATTGGCAGGCGCCGAACGTATTTTTACGCTTATGGATGAAGAACCCGAAAAAGATAAAGGCTATGTGACGTTGGTTAATGCAAAATATACAGACGGCCAACTGACGGAATGTCCGGAGCGCACCGGCTTATGGGCCTGGAAGCATCCCCACAAGGGAAATGGCACTATCACTTATACTGAGGTAAAAGGCAAGGTTGAATTCCAGGATGTAGACTTTGGCTATGAGGAGAATAAGTCGGTCTTACATCATATATCCCTCTATGCCAAACCGGGGCAGAAGATTGCTTTCGTCGGGGCGACAGGTGCCGGTAAAACAACAATTACTAATTTGATTAACCGTTTTTATGATATTGATAATGGCAAGATACGACTTGACGATATTAATATCAATAAAATAAAAAAGAGTGACCTTAGACGTTCTCTTGGTGTTGTTTTGCAGGAAACGAACCTCTTTACGGGAACCGTGATGGAGAACATTCGCTATGGCAAACTAGAAGCCACCGACGAAGAGGTGATTCACGCTGCAAAGCTTGCCAATGCCCATGATTTTATTACCCGATTACCTGGTGGTTATGATACTGTCATTGCCGGTGATGGCGGAAGGCTTTCGCAAGGACAGCGCCAATTGATTTCCATTGCGCGTGCTGCTGTAGCCGACCCACCGGTGATGATATTAGATGAAGCCACCTCCAGTATTGATACACGTACGGAGATACTTGTACAAAAGGGTATGGATAGTCTGATGGAAGGACGCACGGTGCTAGTCATTGCTCACAGACTGTCTACGATTCAAAATTCTAAAGCCATCATGGTTATGGAGCAGGGGCGAATTATTGAACGCGGTAATCATGAAACATTACTTGCTGAAAAAGGCAAGTATTATCAGTTATATACGGGGACATTTGCGGCAGAATAAGTCAGGTAATTGTTAAACGTTTTAATAATTTGACGGAAATTACGGTATATAGTAAAATAAATGTTAAGAGTTTGATAAGCTCGTTTATCGTTAGATGATTTACAGAGGATGTGGTTCGGGAATGTCAACAATAAAGGAAATTGCAAAGGCGTGTAATGTGTCAATTGCTACTGTTTCCAATATTTTAAATAGTAAACCGGGAGCGAGTAAAGCAACAAGAGATTATGTGCTTCAGAAAGCAAAAGAACTCAATTATACGCCAAATTATGTTGCTAAAAATTTGAAGTCCAAAAATACAAGGACGATTGGCGTTATTGCAGAGGATATGACGATTTTCAGCATTCCTGATATTATTGACGGCATTACAAAACACTGTGAAGAAGAAAACTATCAAATACTCCTTATGAATTTGCGGCTATACCAAAAGTATGATGATACCTATTACCATAAAAGGGATTACTATGGTCGGGTACATGAAGTGATTAAAGATTTAATGGCCAAGCAAGTGAATGGAATTATTTATGTGGCAGCCCATGAACGTACGATTAAGTGCATACCTGAGGATTTATCTATTCCGGCTGTCATGGCTTATGGTTATACAGATAATGACCAGATTCCTTCAATTATCGTGGATGATGTCCATGGTGCTTATAAAATTGTTAATTATATGATAGAAAAAGGTCACCAAAGAATCGGCGTCATTACAGGTAAGAATGATAGTATGCACATGCAGGATCGCCTTAGAGGATACCAGAAAGCATTGTATGACAACAAGATACTATATGATCCATCTATTGTTTGCTATGGGGATTGGATTCGAGAATCGGGACATGAATTTACAGATAAATTATTGGATAAAGGGGTAACGGCGGTTTTTTGTATGAATGATCTTATTGCAGGCGGTGTATATGATAGAATATCTGAAAGAGGATTTACCTCCGGAGAAGATATTTCTATCGCAGGTTTCGATAACAGACAACTGTCAAGCTATTACAAACCTCCGTTGACTACAATAAATCTGCCATTACATGATATAGGCTATTGTGCCAGTGAAGTTATCATTAAAATGATTCAGTCTGAAGATGGGAGAGATATATTGCCGTTATATCAGCGTGACTGTGAACTTTTAATAAGAGGCTCTGTGAAAGACATCAACTAATTATTTAATATTTAGGGGGGGGGTGTGTTAAACCGTTGATAGCATTTCCATTTCCGACTTATACACCCTCAAGATTTTTTTAATTTCGTTCATCCTCTTTCACAGGAAGTTAATAAAATAAAGCACCCTGTAAAGAATGCTTCGCACCAGATTATGAATCGGGTAAGTTCTTGGCAAGGTACTTTATTTTATTGTCCTTGGTCAACAAGAGGCTGTAATAAGGAAAATCCCCGTGAAACATGGCTCCTTGACCATTCTCTCTGCCTAAGTTACTTACATTCCATTTTCATCATTAAAAGGTGCTATCTTTAAAATTTCTTCTATTTCTATTTGACATTTTACAAAGAAATTTTGATATTAACACTTTTATTCCCTCATTCATCATTTATATAAACTATGTCCGCCAATGTGAGAAAATATTTTATGAACCTCTTCCTCAACGAACTATGGAACAAAAAAATAGCAATCTCAACAATTTGGGAGTGCTATTTTTTGTTATTTGATTATATTAATAACACTTCTACCAATCATTATCATTCAAAAATTTTAAAGTCATCTTCTTTTCAAATGAATCTAAATCCCTGGCAAAAACCACATCACTACCTATCCCTAATTTTAACAAAGTACTCATAGCCAAATGACCTATTTTATAATATTCCAAGACTTCATTTTCATTGTCCGATTTATTTGACAAACTAAGCAACTTATCAGTAATAGCTGTGTTCTTTATACCTTTATCTACCTCCTTAATGACGCAAATATTCTGTCAATAAACTTCTCTCGTCAATATAGTTTTCAAATAATTGATTGGCAATATCCTTAAGTCCTAGACTATCTGCTAATTTTAGTTTTATATCTCTATCAACGGTTTAGCAGATTATCACCATTGTTTTTGGTAGTCAATCGGATGTAAGGAAACCATACAAACTTATTTCTCATCTCTTAAATTGTAATCTTATATTCAGGAAACTTTATGCTACTCTGATTTCTTTTAAGCTAATACCTGTAATGTCATTCTCCTCAATTATATCTTTAAAACATTCTGATACAAATAGTGGTATCTCTTGACGATTAGATAATTTGAAGATGTCAGCCTTTTGGATTTTTTCTTCAAATACAGCAAACTTACTAACAGTATATATTGTATCTAAACCGGGAATTTCCGTCTCAAAATATTCTGACTTTTCCAAGCAAAGAGCATCCACCAATTTTATTATATTTGCTATATAGTAATTCAATTTCGTTTCTCCCTGTTTTTCAATTATCTCAACCGGCAAAAACTGAATTTCTGTATTCATGTCTTCCAAATTTTTTTTAGCTTTCCCGATACAACAAACCATCCTTTATCATTCGCTAAATAGTCAGCGGCTACACTTCCTTCACTTTTATCAAATATGAATTTAAAGCTATTATCCCAACCGTCAAATACCTTTCCTACAATTAATTCATTTTGTTGAATACCAAAATCATTCTCATAGTGGCACACTATATCATTTTCTCTTTCCATATCCATTGATAACTTATAATACTTCACCTTACACCCTCCTATTTTTTCGTCCAGTAATCCTTATATAGCATGTCTGGGTTAGACTTGACATTGGTTTTCAAATTTTCAAACAGCTTTGAGAAAATACCCTTATTTCTTTGTGCGATATTATCAAACTGTTTCTACGTATGCCTTTTCTTTATATTAGTCGATAATTTTCAACTCACCTCTATTTCCGTCCGATATATTTTGCAACATCTTTTCAAAATCATTTCCCCAATTTATCAAGCAATCATCATATCCTCCAAAAAAATATCCTTTTTGAGATAAAAATAAGGTCATGTTTTCTCTTTCTATTTCTCCAATAACAAGTAACGTATCATCTAAAAATTCGTTATATTCTTCTACAATATCCATAGTTATAGTTTTTTGTGCTTCAATGGGATCGATTTTGATTACCATATCCTCATTCCAAACAGGATGATTGTAATGAATTTCCAAATTACCAAAACTCCTAATAAAATCAATTTGTTTGTCATTGTAATGATACCCGTTTTCTGCATACATTTTGACAATACTTGTTACATCAATAGTTCTTTCTTTAGTGTAACCAGCTGATTCTAATAATTCACTCATAATCTCTCTCCTAATTAGTAAATGTACTAAATCTCCATATAAATTTTGACAATTAACACATGGCGCTTTATATGCTCCGCTTAGTCTGTCGACACTATAAACCCTTAAGTCACTTACGCTTACTCCACTATTTAAAGCATTGTTAATTGCATTAAACTCTCCACAGTTATTCAGGGGATAATTTGTCTGTGTACTTCCAACAGTGTCTAAAAGGGGCTGCATCATTGGATTTGTTGCCTCTCTAGTCGGATTGTTGTTCACTCCACTTATACCATAATATAAATCTCCGGTACTTGTGTCAATTCCTACTGTAACTACCTTTGAATTTATTTTCCCACCAGTAGTTTTTGTTACTTCTCCATTTAAAATAGCATTCCTGTAGTTGGCAGCACTATC
>Ga0154000_1000523_pt1 | contig 10603 bp, 15 predicted proteins | sample TSNC084MetaG_FD_104674 | JGI IMG/M metagenome (GOLD analysis project Ga0154000, IMG submission 104674) | Attine ant fungus gardens microbial communities from North Carolina, USA - TSNC084 MetaG | ecosystem: Host-associated > Fungi > Mycelium > Unclassified | place: USA: North Carolina, Lumber... | reverse complement strand
GCTCAGTCGAAGCTAACGTTCTGCATCAAAATATCAACCCATGAGAATGGTTCCCACGGCTGGCGATCTGTGAACGAGTGAGTCTTGGTAAGCATGGGGCATCTGGCAGCAACTTGACATAGTCTGCTGTGTGGTCAATAGTATTCCTGGATTCTATCAACACAATGTATTTGGCAATAAGGTGATGGGTATACTTATTAACCTGATTAGAGCTAGTTTTCAATCAGTATTTCCTAGTGCATCCTGTTTTATTGGCAAAGCACGCTCAAAACTGGGTATAGACGCTTCTTTGACTAAATAGGCATCAGCGCTGAAGACACATGCGATGGAAAAAGTTGAACACATGGTCTAGTCCTGCAGTAGATATCTTGGGAAAATCCAAGCAGAGAGCTAGAGTTCAAACATCTCGTCGAAAAGTTTGCCGTAGGCATTCCAGTATCTTGATCATCAACGTCTCAACAGTGGAATTTTCATGGTTGCACTCTATTTAGTGTCCCGGGAAAGCTAAGAGAAGGAATTGGATGGTCCTCGATCTCAATGTTGAAGGTCATGGTAAAGCTGAAGGCATGTACCATTGTTTGTTTTCATTGTTATTACCAGGAGAAAAAGTATACTGGGCCTGGTCATTTCTACACCACCATGTTCCCCGACAGATTCCACCATGCCCTTTCTGCCTTCAACCACTCCATCCGTCGCTGGGCAACCATACCTTTGCGCAGTGTGCTGGGCCCACCTGCTAAGCTGCCTTCTTCCCCATGTATCTTGGAACGTCGATGCCCTCAACTCGAGGCCCGACGCTGCAAACTCATCCTCAATAACATCCTCAAGGGACCCAAGTCTCCCGACATCATCTTTCTCCAAGAAGTCACTTTCGACGTCCGAGACTCTCCTCCTTAGCAATGCCAGAGTGCGCTTTGACTTCCTGGCAACTGACGCTGTGGACAACGCGTCTGTTAGCGACGTGAGCTTCATGACAATGGCGTTGTTGTCCAACAAGCGCTTTGCCTCCGACGCAGATCCGCAGCTGGGAGGCGAGGGGATTGAGGAAGGGGGAAGCTAACGCTCTAGAACGTCTTCCGCATGAAGCTCCCGAGCAGGTACGCGAGGGATGCACTCTGCATGGGTCTCGCTAGCCTAGCTGAGCCAGGAACAGTCCTGTGTTTCCTCAACGTACACCTCGACTCTCTTGAATCATTTTCCTAGCGCTCCCCGCAGATAGAGGTGCTGGCTGGTGTCCTACGCGAGCCCGGATGCAGTGGCGGGATCATCGTGGGCGACTTCATCGCAATCAGCCCCGAAGCCCATGTGCTTCTTGACAAGCACGAGCTGGTCGATGCATGGGTCGCACTGCACGGGAGGACAGGGTCTGGTGGAGCTACATGGGGAGTTGGCATGGAGCTATGGGACGGATTGAAGCCGGGCAGGTTGGACAAGTTTGCGACGTTGAGCTTGAAGGCTGAGAACATGCAAGTCCCCCAGCCTGGTCTTATCAAGATACCCAGGTCCAGCGAGCCACTTCTCTACAGCCCTTGGAGCGACCATTGTGGGCTGTGGTGCTCCGTCGTCATTGACAAGGTAAGCAGATTTGGGTTGGCTTGGTCGACGACCCCCTAACCACTAGTTTCACGCAGACGTGTAGCGAACATGTCTGAGCCGTTGTGTTTCTTTCCTTTCCAAAGCCAAACTGATCAACATCGCTTCGCAGTTCATAGTTGAGAGCTTTCATTGACAAAATGTATGCACACGAGACTGATAAGTGTCCTGAGCAATTAAATGACTAGACTTATACTATGTCTAGTCTAGCTTGGTGCTGACATGATTATGTTAGGTTAGGTCCTCCGGTCTTGTCGCCTCGGTTTACATTAAGGAACCTTTCTATCTCCTGCCGCCTAGAGCTTGCATCTCCGGCGTCCAGCTGTATCAGCATTATATTGAACGGAAGGATCTCCAGGCTTAGAAGTATGGACAGAAAACTAGGTCACATTCAGCGATGCTTTATGTCCACATCAATATTGGGTCTAGAGGACCAGAGTACACTTCTATCCCGCTTCTCTCGCAGAGTCTCAAAGTTGTTGCCGTAACTTAGAATGAGGATAGATTACCACTTCAGAACCTCGTTCTAATACGGAATCATTGCGAGGGTTTCGTATATCTCATGACCACAATTCGACAAAAATGTATAAATACCTGGCCTTCCGGAGGTTGTTCACTCAGCTCCTCATCCTGCTTTCAATTAGGTCAGTATACCAGCCTTTATCTCCTTGTATGAATTAAATCTTACCCAGTTTTTTTGGCTGCTCTAGAAGCTACTAACTAATCGAAATGCAATTCAAGGTCGCGTTCCTCACCAGCGCTCTCGTAGCCGCTGCCCCAGCACTTGGAGCCGATTTCGTTTGGTTTGCTGGTGCAAGCTGCACCGGCTCTGTCATCGCTCGCAGTCCCGGCGTAAATCCAGGCATATGCGTCTTCCTCACCAACGGCGGCTCCGCAAAATCAATCAGCTACTCAGGTGTTCCTAACCACGCCAACTTCTTCATCTCTGGCGGCGGACACGATGTCTGCTCTAATGGTCCGACTATCGTCACTGGAGGCGGCTCTGGATGTGCCACCGCGCCCGCTGGGTAAGTCCTCTGGATCAGCGACTATTGAGCAACTAGTGAACTTATGATGGATCAATGTAGGTTTAACCTTCAGAGCTTCAACATCTCTTAGATTGCGGGCCCAAACAAGTCAAGATAGCCATCGGGTGTCCCAAGTCATGACGAAGCGACATATGTTGGATTGAACTGTTGAATTAAAACCTTTGTAAAATTTGAATACATATTTTCTGAGCCTATATGAGCGACATACCAACCCACTTTATTAGGGCTGGGCATGATACTGAATTACAGGAGGAGAAAAGCGTGAAAATAAGAGAAATGATTCTTCGGTAGCGGACTTATATGTTGCTGAACTATTGATTCGATAATCCATTGTCAACTAATTATCGAGATGTGATGTGATGTTCTGCGCCGTGGTTCTGACTCCAGTTGAATACCTCCTCTTGTAAACAATCCGAATGCCGTTCAGAAATTTGCAAAATTGTTGGTTTGTGAAGCACCAGAGTTGTAGAGAGGATCTAGTTTGTTGGTAAGGCACGACGTCGCGAGACAAAGTTATTGTTATTTATCTTTTTTCAAAATTAGCCTTCGTATTTCGGCTGGGTCCTGGCCTACATTCTGGAACAAGTCTTTGCAACATGCCAAGGGTCTTTTCTCATTACAACTATACATACAGTTTATATTGTCCCTCCCACTTAATAAAAACAGGACGATCCTTCAGTTGTTATACCAAATGCAAGTGCTGAGTGTATTTTTCCAATATAATCGGATTGAGAATCCCGTCGTACTCCAAAAATGGCTCTATTCTCGGTTTTCCATTGCAATTCGCGACTTTGGTCCGTGAGAGGCTTGCAACCCAACAATCCAGGAAACTGTCTTGCCTCCGGATGCAACTTTATTCCTTGTGATCCGTGTCTGAGCACTGCTCTTCCATCCTCTGGTTGTCAAGTGAGTGCATGGCTGTCACCATGTGGTTTATTTCTCAGATGACGTTATAAGCAAGATTAGCAGCTCGTTGTCGCAGAAACGTAGTCGCACGTTGGTTTGACTTGGAATAAGGCGTATTCCGTTGCAAACCAACGAGTAGATACAGTGAATTACAAACTTATATACTAAAGAAATATTCCAGAAGGTTCCTGAAAATTCGGCCAGATCACAGCGTCGGCTTGATTTCCCAACACTCGTTCTATCAGCAATTCAATATCGACACCAAGACCTCATGCTTTTATCACACAGCGGTTTTGAACTTTCTTGGTCCGTCGTTGGTAAAACCTCATTTTTTTTTGTGGGGACTTGCTTATCGTTCGGGCTCTTTATCTCCTCAATGCGAATACAGGAGCTTGAGACAAACTCAGTGCAGATGTTGCATCTGTATCAGAGGTTGATTCTAGACTCAGATAACAACATGTACGTACACACAACTGTTCATGAATTTGACAATAAGATTAAAAGTCTGTCCCTTTTTTTTTACTAGTTCTCATGGCTTCCAGAATGGAGGTAATGTGGGGCATCCATGAGGGACAATATTTTTTTCCATTCTACCCCCACAGCTTCAGCGCCCGACTCTAATGGACAACAGCGCCAAGATTATCTTTCTTTTCTTCGCCTTCCAGTGCTATCACCACTCTTGTCGTTATCCCTTGACAGCGGTAGGTTATTTGAAGCAGCTTTTGATATAGATCTCAGAAGTGTAACAGCATCCCGTTGATGTACCGGCTCACAACATTCTTTAACTCATTTTTTCATCTAACCTGGCCAGGAAAAATTATCGCTTCCGGATCTACGTGACTCCTGTTGCTCGGCCTTCATTATACTCTCTCAGAAACTTACTGTTGTAGCCTCCGGGTCACGTCGTAATCCTCCATCACTGCAGCTGCCGATAACTCATTCACCAAACATCACGCGCATGACATCGGTCCTAATTTTTCACTCGACGACTGAAGATTAGTAGTCGTCTCGTCCATGATCAATTGTATTTATTCAATTGGACCAACAGAACACCATTGCCAAAATGAGTCTTTCAATGCCAGGATTAGATTCCAAGCTCATCAGTTTTCCTTCTTTATCGCTCTGAGGCAACTGTTACTGTTCAGCCAATAAAATTCTCTCAATAGAGATGACACTGCATGGACATTATATAAAGATGTAAGGGCTACATCAAATGTAGAAGAGTTTATATTCCCCCAATCATTTCAATCATTGGTAGAATTATATGGCAGGGGGGGGGGTAGTCTACACTTGCAACAGCTCCCATATCTGAGAGCGAGTGTACAGGCGTGTGAGAAAAGGCCTGACTACAGCGCTGGCCACGCCGTTCTGCAAGTATTGCTTCACCATCAATATCCAGCCACCTTCATTACAGTCCAACATGATGTCCGATGTTCCCATGATATTTCACAAGATTATGAAGGGAAGGTCAATATCGCTCGAGTTCTTGTGAGACTATTTTTTTTTAAAAACATCGATCTTTATATATTTTGAGAATTAAGTTGCTGATGACTTTTTAACTACAGGTTCCTGTATCCAAATAAAAAAGTACCTGAATCTCACATGAACACGGCATTTACCGAATGCTGTATGTTGTCTAGTTCTTATATGGTCTGGGCTCTCGTGATATCCATACCCACATTCCTCTTCTTTTGGCACCTCCATTCCCGTCCTCCTTCTCCAAAATCCACATCTCAATCAAAATCCATTATGCAACCTGCACGAACAGATCTGGCGCCTCCTAAGGATGATCCATTTACTACTGCTGAATTGGCCCAGTACGATGGAAGTGACGCATCGAAACCGATCTATGTTGCAATCAAGGGTGCATACAATTCTGCTTTTTTTGAGATATCGAGGTATTGAATGCATTTCTGCAAGGTGATATCTTTGATGTGACGCATAAAGCCGATTCCTATGGCCTAGGAAAATCTTACAACATTTTCGCTGGAAAAGACGGTTCATGTGGTCTTGGAAAGTCAAGCCTGAAGGTGGAGGACGCCGTTGCAGATTATAGTACCCTAGGTGCCCCAGAAAAGAAAGTGTTAGACGACTGGCACTCATTCTTTTCGTGCGTGTATTTTCTATCTGATTGTCCGTTCTTTCTTCTGAGTTCTTTCTTTTTCTCTTTTTCTCTCAGAAAACGCTACAATATTGTCGGAAAAGTTTCTGATGGTCCAAATGTTGAGTCATAGGCGTCAAATGTAATTGCTTGGGTTTCCTCAGCTTTTGGATGGAGTTGTTGTGTTCACCACACTTTTTGTTACGAATGCAAGTCCCTATCTCAAGTTCCAGTTCCCCGATCAGGCATTCTTTGAAGGATAGAGTCCTTCGATATCAGAATCCTGCTGAGGTTTTGCATATGGTTTTATGTAGCACTGCCAGATGTGATTGCCATTCGCTGACTTTACCGAAGAATTCAGGAAACCTCAAGTCAAGATAATTACATTGATCGTAGATTATCAGCTCTCTACCCAACTTTACCGAAAGCGTTGTCATTCTACCTCTATAAATATAGGTTCAAAAGAATGAATTCGAGAGCACACTCAAATCCCCAAGAATTCTTTCCTAGCCATAATTTCATCCCTCAGCATATTCACCCTCGTATCTAGTCTTGAACTCAGATCTGTCGAATTTGTCGCAAGTTGCATCGTTCGATCCAAATTCTCTATCGCACTCTGAATCGCCCGTCTCCACTTGTCCTTGACACCTTGTTGTATTATAGTACCATTTTGGCCAGGACGAGGAATGGGTTCAAGAGCTTCTATTTCCTTCAATTCAAGAACAGCTAATTCAAACATGGTTACCCCTCCGATCCAAGTCGAATTTTCAATTTTGGGTTGGTATGAGTATGCATCGTTGAGGAAAGCTCGAGCTACGGAGTATGATTTAATCGTCCGATGAACAACGCCCAATAGTAACGATCGAAGTGCAAGTTCATCTGGAGTATCAAGGGTGGCAGTGCATGGATTTTTGGAGCTGGCTGTTGATGGAGTCGGAAGAGAAAAATGTGGAGATGCGATAGTTGGTGCAGGCAATGATGACGACCATTCACGGATATGAAGAAGGACGACGTCTGCGGAAATGCGACTGTGAGTGTTCCAGACTACAGACAGGTCAGCTTTAATGTATGACGGCTATATATATGCCTACATATGGCCATTTCTAATTACATATATGATCAGTCATACCTATATTGAATAAAATTTCCGCATACCTTCAGCAGGGCTGATGGTAATCGCCGCTACAAAAGATTCCTCGCTTTTACCTAGCCGCCTCTGCTTCTCCTTATAGAAAGCAACTACTGCAACCTCAGTTGAGATTCCTCGGCATAAAATGGGCCACGTACTCTTTTTCTTCAAAAATACTTCAGTCGGTAAATCTTTCCCGCCAATCTTTTTATCTATCAATCCAGGAATCGAGTCAAGTAGCCTTTGAGCCTCATCACGATTGCCAAGTGACCAGTGGCATCCTGCTGCAATAAAGTAGTATGTTGCATGGCTCCTACAAAAACATCAGTCGTAGGACTTGATTGAAGATAGTAACTTGCCAGGTGTTGAGTTGAGTAATGCGGATAAACATTTCGGCTGCTTCTGCGTACTGCCGTTGGCTAAGCAGCGTCCACGCAAGCTCGAACACGAGCTATGAAAAGGTCAATGTAAGCCTTGTTAGCCAATTTGGGCTCACTAGACTGTCTGCTTGAGCAAAACCAAAAGGCCTCCCGGGTTTCAGACCGTCGTGAATCACTTGGATTGCAGCCTCCGGATTATTGCTCATACGTAGAATTTTGGCCTACATTATGAGCAACGAAAATTTCAACTGAGGATGGGAAGAACCTTGTTGAGAATCCATAATGCGCCATTGGGAAATCGATTGTAAAGTCTATCGACGAGATCTTGATATTCGTCGATTATCTTGGATTCGTTAGCTTGATAGCCTGAGAGCAAAAGAACAACGCCGTGATAGGTCATCAAAACAAGCCTGATTTTGAGTGAGATCTGGATCCAAAAAAGAGAAACACTGTTGACAGACCCAGCAAAGACGGAGTGGGTATCATTGCGAGCAGCGGCAACAGCAAGAGCCTTGAGGGCAAGCTTTCTATCATGCTTGAAACCGAAGAAGCCCACCACGTTCCTAGAGATGTATCAGCATGTCATCGAGATGATAACAGCTTGACTTGCTGTATACGTTTAGGAAGGAGAGAAAATACCAAGTTAAAAAGGCCATATCCAAAAGCCGTACCAGCAATGACCAAATCATCGACAGGGCCATCTGGCTTCCTTGGATGGAGATGTGGGCGGTGATGAGTTGCGGTCAATGCTGGTGTGGAAGCATTGGAGCCCGAGGTGAGGCGACTGAAAAGACTTCGTTTTTGACTGATGGGTAATTTGAGGTCGGGCTCGGATTCAGGAACGGCAGGAAGTGTGCTTGTAGACGAGGCGGCAGAGGAGGCAGAGGAGTATGAAACTGAGCCAGCAAAACTACTTTGGCGGCTGGCGAGGCCGAGCATGGGAGGAGGTGAGGGAAGGTAAGCGTCGATGCCGTTAGGAAAGACTGTCTTGTAAAGCTTTGAGAATTTCGAGTGTGCACTAGAAAGCAATGATATTAGGTGTGATGGGATGGGACAGAGACACACGAGTTGAGTGAATATCTGAAAGTAATGGATCAGGGGGGATACAGGAGCGGGTGAAACAAGACATACAGGCACTGAAGATAGCCCATGTAGGATTCACTGAGGGTGGTGAGCGACAATAGAGGTGCTGCAAGAAAGTAAGACATACCTGAGTGCATGAAGGAGACCAAGAAGGATGACTGTGTCAGCATTCAGGATTTCCCATTCGACGCCTGGGTGGAAGCGGTGGTTTTCGACATGCTTTCTCAGTTTTGTAAACTTTCGAGTGCCAGCCTCTGCAAGCGTCAAGCAGCGGTTAGCCTCCTCGATGGCATGTGCCTTTGGCAAACAAGGTCAGGAAATGAATGGGTGAAAATGAAAATGGAGACTGACCTCCATGCCTAGAGCGGCCTCGAGAAAAGCACAGACACCGAGGCCGAGCTGGTGGAAAGGATCGTTGCGGCCATTAAATAGGACTCGTGCGTTGACGATGTCGTTCTCAAAGAGCTTGTTGAAGCCGTTTGTTGCGTTTCTCAGGAAATCCGCTTCGAGAATGGGGTCCATGACGAGTGCAAGTTCGCACGATAATTCTGGGATGATCTGCTTCCAAATGAGGACCATCATTCTCACGGTATGCGTCTTGTTAGAGCTGGCTTCTTTGTCCTCCTTGACATATGGCTTCTCTGGTTCGCGCGCGTATTCTTTTTCGTGCTGTATGTTTTTTGTTTTTTTATTATTACTCCTGTTGTGTTCTGACATTTCACCAGCCCCAGCTCTGTCTGCGTTCCATCCAGACTTCTGCCGACACTACCCAGCTCAAAAACTCCCCTTCCGACCCATCCCAACCCTTCACTGTTCGTCTTCATGAGGACTCTTTCCACGCCTACAAGTGCGAAGCGCCCGACCTCGAGGTACAGGTCACCCGCCATGACCTCTTGACCATGTACGAGCAGATGCAGACCATGCGTCGCATGGAAATGGCTGCAGACGCCCTCTACAAGTCTAAGCTCATCCGTGGTTTCTGCCATTTGGCCATCGGCCAGGTACGTCAATCATTCCATGTCGATATGGTTGAGCCTGTAATTTTTCGACAGGAAGCCGTGTCCGTTGGTCTTGAACACGGCATCAAACCAGACGACAGAGTTATCACTGCCTATCGTTGCCATCCTTTCGCCGTCATGCGTGGTGGTTCCATCACTGGTGTTCTCAGTGAGCTTCTCGGTCGTCAAGGGGGCATGTCTCACGGAAAGGGTGGTTCCATGCACATTTTTACTCCTTCATTCTTTGGAGGAAATGGAATCGTTGGTGCCCAAGTCCCTGTCGGCGCTGGTATTGCATTTGCTCAAAAGTATATGGGCCACAAAAATTGCACATTTGCTCTGTATGGTGATGGGGCTAGTAACCAGGGTCAAGTGTTCGAAGCATTCAATATGGTGCATTCCCTCTTGCCTGTTTTAGCCTGCCTCACTGACCACATCATCAGGCTAAGCTCTGGAATCTCCCTGCCGTTTTTGTCTGTGAAAACAACAAGTATGGTATGGGTACCTCCGCTGAGCGATCGTCTTCCAACACCGAGTACTTCACTCGTGGTGACAAGATCCCTGGCCTTCAGGTTTGGACTATTCTCATCTCGGCCGTGGATCAATTGTCATGTCGTGTCGTCTCTAGGTTAATGGGATGGACATCATTGCAACTCGCCAAGCTGTACAGTATGCCCGTCGATGGGCTGTTGAGGAAGAGAAAGGTCCTCTTCTCCTAGAATTCGTCACTTATCGTTATGGCGGTCACTCGTGTGTATAACAATCTCTCGCTACTAGACTCATGATTACCTTCCTCTTGCAGTATGTCCGACCCAGGAACCACCTACCGCACACGGGAAGAAGTTCAACACATGCGCTCTACCCAAGACCCCATCCGTGGCCTTCAACGTTACATTGAACAATGGGGACTTGCATCCGAGCAGGATCTCAAGGCGCTCGACAAAGCAGCCAAAGCCACAGTCGATGCTGCAGTTGAAAATGCTAAGGCGTCACCAGAACCTGACAATGAAGACCTTTGGACTGATATATACTACAAGGGTACTGAACCACCCTTCATGAGGGGCCGTGAGCGCGAGGAGGTTCACTATTATTAGATGTTTACATTCTTTTCATCTTTCCTAATTTCTTTTTGACGATTTTGTTGGATAAACGAGTGACTAAGAGCTTTGGACAATATCTCAAGATGACCGGGTTTGCACATCATTGAATTACGTGCACCTCGATGGATATGGGAATCAAAAAGTTATCAGTAATATATACCACCAGCTGCCCTTTGAACGCAGAAATCATGAAAACTAGTGCCTTCTTGATGTCAAATAGTGGTCATAAGTTATCTACACTTTTCCAATGAATCTTCCTAACAT
>Ga0154000_1000522_pt1 | contig 10604 bp, 12 predicted proteins | sample TSNC084MetaG_FD_104674 | JGI IMG/M metagenome (GOLD analysis project Ga0154000, IMG submission 104674) | Attine ant fungus gardens microbial communities from North Carolina, USA - TSNC084 MetaG | ecosystem: Host-associated > Fungi > Mycelium > Unclassified | place: USA: North Carolina, Lumber... | reverse complement strand
GGAGCAAAAACCTGTCAATGGATCCACGCAGGCATCACCTCGCTCTTGAGGTGACAGTGTCTCAAAGGTATGGTCAGCAGCCAAGGTGCGCAGGTTGCTGCAGAGATGTGCCCATGTCCTCGCGATATGATGTCTGTTTGTGCGACGGAGCTTGATGAGAATGCGACTTTTGTTGAATTGTCGGATATCTTTAATCACCAGCATGCGGGCAAAGGTGGCGGCCGAGACCTGTTCCAGGGTAGAGGCTGTGGAGAGTGAGGCCTCAGACTGGGAGATACTCTCTAGGCTGGCTTTGGCACACTGGTATTTGTCATCCTTAAGCAGCTTCTCTCGTGTCTTGCGAAGCTGACGACCAAAAGAGACTTCGTCCACTTGACGAGCAGTGATCCTGTGTGCCTTGGGAGGTTTCATGAGCTGGACCTGCTGGCGGACCTCTTGACGTTTTTGTGTTGTCCAAGCTTGGGACACCTTAATGACATCTTCTTCCTCCTCCTCCTCCTCCTCCTCCTCCTCAAGGTCTATATCAATAGGAGCCACAAAGTTAAACCAAGAAGAGGATTAGTAAATGCTCCAGTAGTCTCAACCAAACCCAAGCATTTCCTCTCAAGTAACTTACTCTGGAGCAGATGGAATCTGTTGACCGACTGTTTGATGCCCTCAACTGTAAGAAATACGTTCTCAGAGAGAGTCTTGACGCCAGGGTCTTCTGCCCAGGGTGTGACAATACGAGTGCGGTTTGATGGCGATATGGTGCGGTGGCTGGCAAATATCTCCTTGAGGTCTAGGTGCCGGGGAGTGTCCTCAGCATGTGGCAGTTCCCAGGTTGGGGTGGTGATGGCGCCGGTGCTGGTGCTGGTGCTGGCACTGTCTCTGTTATTGTTATTCTTGTTGTTGTCACTGTCTTTGCTCTTGGCCTTGGCACCAGTAAGCATTCGATTCCAGTAATTGAGCTCCTTCTTCGCCTCCTCCCATGCATTGTCAATTTTTTGGAACTTCTGCTCCTTCAACCTGAGGCGGTGCTGCTTCTCCTTGAGCTGCGACAACTGGGCCGCCTTAGTGTTGGGTGGGAAGTACTTGATGTTGTTGTTGGCAATGGAACACTGCCATCGAAGAGATGCAATGCCTTTGCGTGGCCCCTCACGCTCCTTCTTCTTGGCCTCCACCTCCAGAACAGCTTCTTCGATCTTTTGCTCGATCTGCTCTTTACTAAGGCCACTATTGCGAAATTCCAGCCGCCAATGTCCTGAGTCAGCTCTGCCTCCTGTTGCCCTTTTTTTGATGTTATAGGCACTCTTGACAGGGTGGCGATTGGCTGATTCTTTGACCTGTGGACCAGACAGATGCAACGTGTTCTTGTCCACATAGATCATCCTAAAATGAGTGAAAAAGTGGGATGCAAGCAGTAAAGAAAAAACAAAGAACAGTAGTCAGTGCTGACATTCGAATCAGGTCCACTCTCAACAGCATGATGTGTTTGAAAAGAGAGATAGCTATACCGTTGGCCAAATTGGAAGCCATGTTTTCGGCATTTCAACTCGATCCAGTCCATGTTGAAGAAACCCTTGAACACCATGTTTTTGTTCTCAGGTGGACTTGCAACATCATAGACGTTGGTGATATCACCATACACACCAACAACGTCGTAATGGCCTGGACTTGAGGAACAAAGCACATCAAATAGTTGAGCTGCACCGAGATGGACACCATGTGCCTCCCCTACTGCAACACTGGGCACAATTCGTCTCGTGAACTTGGTACGGCCAAGGAGGCGCAAGACAGCATTGGTGATGATAGCCAATGGAGCGCGCAATGTGATGTGAGGTGTGTGTTGGTGATAGTCCTTGTCATGGGCGCCCTTCCACCGGCGGGGAACAAATGGTCGTAGAAAGTTGATAATCCGGTGTGCCACCTGCAACTCCTCCTCTGAGAAGCTGCAACCCTTGAAGACCGACTGTTTGATGTGATTGAGGTCGAACTGGGCCTTCTCCGATGGGGACTCAAGCAACACCTTGATCAATGCCTGAAGGCGTCGCAGGGTATGCTGATTTGGCTCCTTCTTCTTGACCGCCTCAGATGCTTCCATATTGCTGGTGCTAGTGCTGCTGTTGCTATTGCTGTTGCTGTTGCTGCTGCTTGATGGGGTGGGTTTGCCGCCACAGCTACTGGTGTCAGGCTCATCGAGGACCATTTGCTCACTGCTGCCAATGTTGCTGCTTGTGCCTCCATGAGCATCCTCATCAATTCTCCTTAGTTCAGTCTCGACGTCATCAACCAGCTTATCAAGCTCATCTTGGCTCAAGTCGACCTCATTGTCATCCTCATTGTCATCCTCATTGACAAGATAAGATGGAGGAGGAGGTAACTGGGGAATGGGCTGCTTGTCCCACATCCCAGGTGCTGGCTTCTTGGAATACAGTGCTTGGAGTGGACCAGTCAACCTCTCAATACCATCAGTCTTGTCATTTTGAATGCATGCTGCCATCTTGTCGCAAAGCCTACGCATCGAATGACGCCAGTGAGAGCGCCTGAGCTGGTGTGATGTAGCATTCTTGTCGACATTCTTGGCAGCCTTCCTCTGGATATACATGTGTGACCGCTCCTTGTTGACAGCTGCTCGCTCTGGTGCCAGCCATGCGACCAGCAGGTAACGGATCAGATACTCGAGGGATTTATCATATATTGATCCATCCCAAAGGTTCTTAACTGCTGTTGCACACTGTCGGAGGTGGGCCTGGCAAACAAGGGTATATCCATCTCGATCAGCAACAGGTGGGCAATATGACTCTCTGGCCATGGTCTCAGACAGCATCGACCATTGAAGGTGGTCCTTTCTGTCTTGAGCAGAAATCCGTGGCTTGGCAACATGTGCATGGGAGGAGACTGACGAGTTGGTGGAGGCTGAGGCACCATCTATGGCAGCAAAGGATGACAATGAGGAAGAGGAAGAGGAGGTCTCCAAGGGGGTAGAGGATGCCTTTGAAAAATGTGTGACCAGTTTGTCAAGATGTCCCTGGGAGAAGAGGCTGTGGATGTCCTTGTGGAAGGAACTGCCAGACTTGTTCTCAATCGACTCTTGCAAGTTGTAAGGAATGGGTGCAACGGAGACAGTGCTTTGACCTTCTGGGATTGAGTGCCCTGGAGGTAGGATATCCCGAAGGGAAACCTTTTGTATACCTCCATCATAAAGAATACCACTGGCAACCTGAAAGTAGATAAGACAAGATTCAAAGAATTGGAAGGTAGAAAGAGTTAACAAATAGAGGCAAAGTCAAAACGGCCAGGTGGCATGTCATAACCTGAGATTAGCACAACTTACCAGAATAGTTTCTTTGAGAACCATAGTGTAGACTGCATCCTCAAGGTCAGTGGCATAGGTCTGGCTGTTGTCGAGCAGGCTCAGGATCCGGTCATAGTTGTCCTCATCAGAGAGCTCCTCACACAATGCTTGCTTCAGTGTCACTGAACAGGTACGCCAATCCTTGCCTTCGTCATCTTCCTGTGCATCAACTGTTGGGGTTGAGTCCAGAGCTTCTGCGATGCCACCCCCAGCAGCATCACCACTGCTGTCCCCACCCATACTTGTGATATTGTTGTGCTGGCTGTCAGTAGTGGACTCTATCTGCCCCTCGCTCAGAATAGTGCCCTTTCGTTGCTTGCGTTTGTTGGCTTGGTTGACCTTCTTCTCTACTTCGGAAGCCTCCTTGGCCTGAACAGTACTTGTCCATAATGCATCAAACCCCTCGCTGACAGCTGCTCTCCAGACAGCAAGGGTACTAGGGTCGGCCTTCCTGGAGATGTCCCTCCTCAGGTCTGTGGAGGATCGTGTGACAGGCTCAAGTGTGGCCCTGCGATACTCAGCCTCAGCATTGCTGAGGACGAACCTTGGGATATCAGACAGATTGAGAAGCGAGGCTTTGAGTTCATCACGTGCTCCATCACTGTTAGATTCTCGACTCTCAGCATCCTTGTAGGTCTTGAAGAGTGTGTCAACAACCTTGACCACGTCCTTCTGGAGGCGATGATAGCTAGTTTCATGAGCGCGTGAACATAAAGCAGAAAACACATGGTTCAGTTGAAAAAAGGCATGGAAATAGACTATTTGGTTGAAAACAGCAAGCAGATGTAGCGCCTGATCTTACCAGCCTACCCAGAGTGCATCTCTCATACGTGTCACTTGGTTCTCTGCAAGAGCACCTCATTGCCGCTTTGGCGATCTTACAATAGTGCGGTACCTAGCGTGTGCTGGCTGGGTGTACTGTCCTTGGGATGATGAGGAGGATGAGGACAAGACCGACGAAGACAGTGGCTGCTGCAACAAAGAGGCGGAAGACGGCAATAACAGCGATGATGATGGGGAAATAGTGGATGATGTACCAGACTCGAGGTGTGCGGGTTTGGAAGCCGTCGAGAGTTGCCGTTCGATTCGACACTTGTCGGCACGGTTGGCAAATGAAAGCACAAGGTACTCAGAGCAGGCAAGGTAAGAGTTGACACGATGAAAAATGCTGCACACCCGGGACTGGTTGGAGATCCCACTTGGGGGGCAGTAGACTCGTGGCATGCTGCGGTTGGAAAAGAGATAGATAGTACAGTGCAAGTAGTTGGCCAGGTGGATGAACAGCAGACGCGTGTTTGTGGGCACGGTCATAGGCTCCTTGTCTTGGACAGTGACCTGCAAGTCGTACAAACTGTTTGGCTGAAGAAGATGCTGAACAAGGAAATGGGCTAGTGAAGACTGAGATTCGTCCATGTCGACAGCAACTCCGTGATTGAGAAGCTCTCGCAAAGCTCTTGCTGTGTCCTCGTTGCACGACTGCAGCTTTGGATCCCGGGTGGCATTCTCCAGATTAGTGATGAAATGTTTGTCAGGGATCTGCCATTTGGATGCGGCCTTGTTGACCAATTGTGTGAATGATGGGATGTCATGGTTGTTGTCGATGTTCTGCAGCGACAGGTTCTCGGGATGCCTTGGTGGAATCCTGCCAGACGAGGAGGTCGGTGGGTCGGTGCCAGGGTCGAAAATCAGGGCAGTGTTCTTGGGAGGCTGCATGAGCGTCCTACTTGCCGGCACAATGGCGAGTCGGATGGCCATTGACGTTGGTGTGGATAACAATATCAACAAAGAAGGGGGTGCGTTTCTTTTTGTGATGTGTAGGAAGAATGTGAAAGTATATGACGGATGAAACGGTAAGAGATGAAAGGAAGCAAAGGAGGCAAAAGGGGAAGAAACAAGATGAGAAATGAGAGAAAAGATGAAGCAAAGAGAAAGGATGAGGGAAGTGCGTGGGACAAAAGGAAACAGAATGTGAAGGCGTTGTGGCAACAACGACTGATAGGAGTAAAGGCAAAAGGCGATTAAGGCGTGAGTGTGATGATGACGAGAGAAAGCGTGGAAGTGGTGGCAAAGAATATTTTTTTTAGGGTTTTTTAAGAAAGTGGTAACAAATAGGAAGGCGAGAGAGCTGGAACAAAAGTGGTGGCAAGAGGAAGCATGGGAGCGAAGGTTTAAGATTTCCTAGTCACGAGAGCTCAGGTACCACCACATCTCCCATCCGTCATCCTACGTGTTGCGCACTTGCCTGTGTCCTGTCACCATGGGATTAGGGCTATGACCCTATATCCTTGAGAAATATGCACCCTTGGCAACACTGGCCAAGCTCAAAGTGGGAGCCAAGCAGCACGTCGACGTCCCAGGATCGATCTGCCTTGTGACTGCTCCCGCGATAGTCCTCCTCCCTCTTACTCTAATCCTTGCCTTACTTAGCCTACAACATGCGCGAACCCCTGCAAGTCAGTATGGTGTTGTGGCTGACACCATACACGATATTCTCAGCCCTATGTCCTCACCTGCCTCATCACATACGGCTCCCACCAGTCTCCGCCAAACCTTGATCTACAGTAGTTTAGATTTCTATCTTGTTTTGTTCTTTTTCTTGTTCTTTGTGCCAGGCACTCAGCACCTAGCGGCACATATAGAAATTCTACACGCATTTAGTGCCTAGTGGTGCATATAGAAATTTTACACACTTAGTGCGTAGCAGCACATATAGACAATGCATAGTCAGATAGATGACGTCACATACACCATTGAGCATGCTATATCTATGCACAAACAAAGTAAATCCTTTTTCTTTTCTCAATAATTCAAGATTTGGCAAAACAATTGTTTCCTATAGTTATGTGGCTTTTGTTCTAGTTCTACAAGTACCATCTTGTTTTCTGGCTTTTGTCGAGTCCCCTGTCTAACAATAAATAACATACTTGAATCCATACTTCACTCGCACGCCTCTTGTCATTCCTTTCCACGTACCTTTCAAGCTCGGATCTTGACACCACAACGAACTCAACTGAACCTGTTGTTTTCACGACCTCCTTGAAATGATGCACATTTCAACTATCCTAGTCCCATTCCACGCCATAAACCAGATGCGACTCAGATACCCTGGTTTGTGCATTTACTGCCATGCTCCCTCACATACCCTTTCCATTGTTCTTGAGTCCATCCTTCTACTCTGTCGTCTGAATTCTTAAACGCTCCTGACATTGACTCCAAACAGACAAACAACCCCTCGCCAAATTCCTATCTTGTTACTTCTTTCAATCAATCCAGGAAAGAAAGCTTACCAGAAAGGAGAGTGCGGTTGAGCAGTCAGTTGTCACTCAGGCAGGTGCCTTTGACCTACTAAGACGGATAGGAGAATAATCAACGAGCCGATTAGGAACAAATCTCAATCAAGGTTACAGCAAAGGCAAGAGCCAACAAAAAAGAAAGAAAGGTGTGTCGGACTAGACCAGTGTTATGCATTGGTAAACAATTGCACCAGAACCACAAGGCGTCCGAAGACAAACGAGCGAACTCGCTGGGCGGAGCGGCACATTTATTTACATATGCTTCCAACTGGTCAAGCCAACACAAAAGATGGAAAATCGTGCTGTTATGAAAATTTAATTAACATACCTTGCTTGAGGACGGGATAGGAGATCAATGAAACGATATGAAATGAAAATGGGAAGGAAGATTTGAAAAGAGTAGATAGAGACGAAGAAAATGATCTGGTTTAAATATGAAATAGACGCGGCAAACAGCAGTCCCCATGCTTATCTTTCTTATCGAAATATCGGCATTTTCAGCTCCAGATCGGATTCCTTCTTGGAGTCACATTCCGCAATCAATGCAGGAACGTGAGGAATGCGAGGTCAAACCCCTCCCTTATCTTTTCCTATGCAGCGAGCTACACTGTTGATATTTTCTTCTCATTATTTATGGTACGGGCGAGACAATGGCGTCAATTTCTTAATCTTACGCCATGCAAAATTGCATGCGTTTCCAGCGGGGGTTTTCTTTTTTCACCCTCAAGTTTTCAGTGTTTTTCTTATTGGACCACAAAGACCATCCAAGAAAAGAAGGAGGTACGTAGGGTGAATATGATAAGGGCAGTAAGGGCACACTGGGGAGGAGATACAAGCTTCGTTACCAACCTGACTCCAGTAAGCACCTCCTTCAGTCTCTTCATCCTCCAAAAAAATACAGAAATTTTAAAAATAAGGTTTGCATAGGATCCTTGTGGAGGATAAAATTAAGAAATTGACACTCGGTGTGCGCTTTTCGTTTATGGTATCTGACATAGCAACTGTGTACTGGATCACACTATGTCGTAGCCTATATAAATGCTCATGCTCTGCGTCACTTATTTTTCCCCACAATCCACCCTTTCCCTTTCACAGTATGGCTAGTAAGTTCTCACAAACCCGGAGGGGTTTTTTTTCTGCGAGTTGTTTGTGCGTGCACAACTCTCTTTGTGTGCCATCTACTTGTCAGGTGACGATCGATATTATATGAGACGAGCCAATTGATTGCTCATTTCAAGTAAATGACCACCCTGTTCTGATTTTGCTATCCATCAGAAGTGTCGATATTGAGGCAGTCAAACCGCCTACAATGGCTGAGACGAAGCCAAACAAAGGCTAAGCGTGATCACCACTTAGTAGACAGAGTTATTGGACATCAACAGTTTGGAGCAGTTGACGAGAGAATTATCATTTGGTCTGAAGATAAGACTCCAGCCGCAGTCTTATTGAAGGATATGGACTGTCATCAGCTCAATCAGGAATACAACGACAGATTAAAATCACACGGAGGAAATGTCAATAGCAAGAATGGAGACGACCCCTTTATTCGTATGTTGTTTATTTTAATAGTCATGATCCTTGGTAATGCTGCATATCTAAACCACTTTTTTTTCATTTTTGAATATGCTCCATAGCCCCAAGAAAAGGTGGCAAACAGCGCCTGCGTAATAAAAAGAGCGAAGTAAAGGCCGATGGAAATGAATGGATAGACAGGAGCACTTGTAAAAGAAAACCAAAGGATTGGGACCACTTGGACATCACCGATGAGATTGTAGCACCCTTGACATAGAATATAACAAACAAACAAAAAAAAAGGAACAGACCTTTGTTTCGTACTTTAAACCATGTAGCTGACTGTGTTGTGACGCGACACCTTGTCTGAGTTGGATCACACAAGTGGGTGTTTCTATGACCGAGTAAAGGCATCCCATTTCTTGCTGCCCTGACGGTTGATGGAAATAATGGGAGGAGAGAGGGTGAGAGAAAAGAGGAAAGTCGACAAGATGCAAATTGAATAGCAAAACACTTATGAATGAATGGAAATGTTGGAATAAACCATGGAACAAAGCACCGCCAATGAAATGGTTGGGTAAGGTGGACATGATTGATCGATCGTCTTTAAAAAAAGCAGCAGATCAAAATGCTTGTAACTGACAGCAGACCCCATGGGTCGGAAAGACCGCGATGGTGACTGTGTTAATTGGTCGTTGCTGTATAAAGGAATAAGATCGTCAAATTTTGATCAACGGTCATCTCATCTTGTGGTAGCAGGGTATCATATCTGATAATAAGATATCTTCAGGCCTTAGGTGGTGCGACGAAAGTCGCGGTGGCCCCCAACATTCTCATTATATTTAGCAGTATCAAAATCGAAGCGACGATAAGAGGAGCGGACAGATGATCCTAAGTATACTGCGACCTGACAAGTCTGAAGATGTTCAGTACTTAAGGGACCCACCTCGACGTGTTAACAATTTCATTATCCGCTTGGGCATTCCCGCTACAAGGCTCATCAGCCTGTCCGACGACACTCCATCCCAGAGCTGCTGCAACGCCAGCGGAAAGTCCTTGGCATGTGAAAGGCGACAGCGACTGCGTCCAATGCGGTACTTCATTATGTGCCACACATTCTCCATTGGATTCAAGTCTGGGGAGTTGGCAGGCCAGTCCATCTTTTTGATACTGTGCTCATCCCTCCACTGTTGCGACATACGAGCTGCGTGGATTGGAGCATTGTCCTCCATAAGAATGGGGTTGGTGATGGTATCCAGGAATGGGAGTAATGTATTAGGATATACATCGCCAATCATTGTCTTAGCTGTCCACTTTGCGTCCTTGCCAAGCTTACGCACGACGAGCTGCGACTTGTTCCTACCCGCAAATGCACCCCAGACCATGAAACAAGTACCTTTCGCTTTGAACTTGGGTGCTAAACAATCTTCTTCGTCTCTCTCGTCTTTCTTCCTCCATACTGCCACATTGCCATATTTTTCACCAACAACAAAGTGCGCCTCATCCGTCCAAACAACCTTATTCCAGTCAGCTACTGACCAATCCTTGTGTTGTCGAGCAAACTCAATCCGTGCCTTCTTTGTTCTCTCCTCGAGGTAGGGCTTTTCTTTGGCAACGCACTTGCTATATCCTTTCTCGTGAATAATCCTCCTTACTGAGCTCACTGACATATTGGGCATAGTTCTGACGATGTCTTTCAGGCACATGCGGCGGTTTTTGTGGATAATGTGAAGCACATGGCGGGAGTCTCGTTCAGTGAACTTGGGAGGCCTACCAGGTCTCAGTACAGGCATCACAGTATGTTCCTTCTCCCACCGGCTCACCACACGACTGACGGTTGCCTCTGTGGTACCAGCATTCTCGGCTGCTTGTCTCTGTGTCGCTCCATATGCACACTCCAAAAGAATAGCGACCTTCTCATCGATGGTCAGAGGCTTCATTTCGTTGATAGAGGAGTGCGGGAAGGTAGATGGCTGTAGGATTATTGAAGATGGAGAAGATTGAAGGGCTGGGAAATTATTGATTGAGCATCTTATTTCTTGCATTTTTTAAAAACTCACGCTGTACGTGGCGGATATTTTTACGAGGAAAAGTGTGCCAAGAAGTCAAGCACCGCCCAGAGTTGAAGTCCACAAAAGGAAAGTCTTCGTCCGTTAAAGCTAGGTTTTATTCAGTGTGCTCCGTGCTTGTTCGTGAATGAAGTAGTTGGGTACAGGTGCAAGGGAGAATTAGATGTGGAGAAAAGTAAGCAGCCCTGGATAGTAGTGTTGGTTGTTGCGATCTGGAACGGGTTGGATGTGTTCTATGTGGTTCCTCAGTCTCTGGTTTTGTTTGATCAAGGAGTACAATGCTTTATTTTTTATAAACACTTCTTTCCTGATACCCACGGTAGCGAGTATTTATGAGAAATATGGACCACACAAGAAAATGAGGATAGTTTATTGGCTATGTCCCTGCTTGAT
>Ga0154000_1000521_pt1 | contig 10605 bp, 6 predicted proteins | sample TSNC084MetaG_FD_104674 | JGI IMG/M metagenome (GOLD analysis project Ga0154000, IMG submission 104674) | Attine ant fungus gardens microbial communities from North Carolina, USA - TSNC084 MetaG | ecosystem: Host-associated > Fungi > Mycelium > Unclassified | place: USA: North Carolina, Lumber... | reverse complement strand
TTTTCAATAAATACCTGAATCATATAACAATAATCCAGCTCTTTAAAATATTCACATTCTATTTGAGCCTGATGAAGTACCGCCATCAGCTTGTTGATAGAAATAAGGCTTTCATCATTGATAAAAACACCTATATATATGGAATATTTCTTTTCGCACATCTTAGGATATTGGCTCAATAATTGTTTAATGTCCATATGACCATTTAGTACGCCGGATATATTTGAACATTTTTCAGAATGGTGATATTTTTGAAGCTGCCGATACTGTTCCTTGGAGTTCAGGATTCTCTGAGTACATTCCGAAAGAGTGGATGTTAAAGATTCCGGATCGATGGGTTTAAGAAGATAATCCATTGCTCCATATCTCATCAGGGATTTGGCATAACTAAAATCACTGTATCCGGAGAGTATAATCACCTTGGTCATCGGGCAGTTCTCATAGATATGCTTTGCTACATCAATCCCATCTATTTTAGGCATCTTTATGTCTAAAAGAAGAATATCAACAGGTGTGGCGGCGATACGGTCTAATACTTCTTTTCCATTTTCGGCTTCTCCTGCAAAAACAAGATCTAATTCTTCCCAGGGAATCACTTTTTTTAAGCGTTGACGTATAAAATATTCATCATCGGCAATCATGAGACTAAGCTTCATCGTTTATCTCCTTTGGTATTTTAAGGGCAATTGTAATAGTTGTAATGCAGCCTGCATTTGGACAATTGGAAATAGAAAGACCATAATTTGAACCATAATATAATTGGACTCGCTGGTGTATATTTTTAATTCCAAAGTGGTCACTTTCTGTTTTCCATATTGTCTTAAGGGTTTCCGGACGAATACCGACACCGTTATCCCTAACGGTGAATAGGATCTGTTCTTCTTTCTTTCGGACCAATATTTCCAGGAGACCATGATTGGGAATTTCTTTAATTCCATGATAAATGCTGTTTTCAACAATAGGCTGAAGCAGAAACTTTAGGCACCTATAGTGTAATAGGTCATCAGGACAATCGATTACGAAGTCAAATTTATTGAAATAACGAATCTGCATAATGAGCAGGTAGGCCCGTATAATCTTCAATTCTTCCTTGATGGTAATATAGAACTGCCCATTACTTAAACTTTTCCGATAAAAGGCAGAGAGGTTGATCACAATATCTTTTAGAATCTCGTTTTCCTCCAATTCAGCCAGAGAATAGATATTATCAAGTGTATTATAGAGAAAATGTGGATTAACCTGCTGCTGTAATAGATCAAGGGAAAGCTTATTTTTAAGTTTCTGAGATTTTAGTAAGTCATCCTTCAGCCTTTTCTGAGCACTGATCATACTGTTAAATTCTACGTATAATGCTCCGATATCACCATCATGAAGTTTTCTGTCAAGCGGTGTCCAGTCTCCTGATTTTACCTTCTGAATATGTGAAATCAAATGGTAAATGGGTAAGGTAATCGTTTTAGACAGCGTGCGTGATATTCCAAATGACAGCAATATGCATAGAAACGCGATACCAAGTGATAGCGCAAATATCTTATGTATAGGCTGTAAAAATGTATTCAGATCCACCACATTCATAATATACCAGTCCAGTCTTGAAAAATAGCTGGAGAATAAGATAGAACTGTTAAGTATTTTATGGTGATCTTTCCCAGAGATGATTGCCCGGTCAAAATCCTCGTAAGAGCTCATTAAGGCAACGAAGCCATCACTGCTTTGAACAATTCCTTCCTGGTTGATAATAAATATGTTTCTGAAGTCAGCAGCATGGTCTCTATATATCCCGGCGATATTATCTTCCGGCATAGAGATATCAATATAGCCAATTAAGGAACCGGTTGCAATATTGTAAAATGGCCGTATATATGATAAAACCATGATTTCCTTAGAACGATTTTGGTTAGAATACTGATAATTAGTAATCCAGAGAGAATCGTTTTCGATGGTGATATCGGCAATGCTGTTGCTATGGTAATATATTGCAGTAGAGGCTATGAGCGTTTTGTCAGGTGCATATAGCGCAACAGAATGAATATAAGGGACAGATGGTATAATTTGGTTGATTCGCTGTTTGATATCCATTTGGTCTATGCCGGTAAAGCGTTCTGAAGCATCATTATATTTAATAACCTTTTTTTGTATTTCGGCATCGACAATAATGGACTTTGAATAATTATCAATAGATGTCAGGTAAGCTTCTAATTGTTTAGAGATATAATTCAACTGCTTAATGGTGGAAGATGTTTCCAATGAAACAAACCAGCTGTAAAAAATTGCGGATGTGCTTATTAGCAGAACCAAAATTATGGCGCTGGACATTGTTGATATGCTGAAAAACATCTTCGATTTTATAGTGGAAGATTTACTTTTTGTCATAGGAACCTCGTTGGCTTAGGATGATGAAACATAATTCGGAAAAGCTAAATTTCTTATCTATATTTTAATCTATTTTTTCATATTTGTCTATTGTACCTTCCGTTGACAATAACCAATTATCTATAACTTGTCTATAAAAAGTACAAAGAATCTATAAATTGTCCATTCTTGTTTTGAAGAAAATTGATTAAGATGTACTTGCAAGCATGTAAAACGAACTATATATTATACAAAGGGAGGAATAATGATTATGAAATTTAAAAAGTTAATGGCTGGTATGCTTACGGCAGCTATGTGTTTGACATTGTTAGCAGGATGTGGACCCAAAAAGGCGGATAACAGCGGCGATACGAAAGCGGCAAATGGGAGTCAGGCAGAAACTGGAGCCGGGGAGGCAGACAAACAGACGGATACCGGCGGGTCAAATGGCGAGACAATTACAATTCGGTTATTGACCAGAATGGCTGGTACGGCTGTACAGGTTGACATCTATAATGAAATTCTTGAACAGTTTAAAGCAGATTATCCGAATGTTGTAATTGTGGATGATTCTCAAAGTGATGAAGGTGCTTTTAATAATATTCTTTCTACGAATATTGCTTCAGGTGATATGGCTAATATATTTAGAATTCAAGGAGTTGCCAATCTTTCGGATTATATTGATAATGGCTTGCTGCTAGATGTAGCTCCATATCTGGAAGAGGATAGTGAATGGGGGGCTGGATTCACAGAAGGCTCTTTGGCATATTATCAGGTACCGGGATATGAAGGGACTTATGCCGTTCCGATGGAATCAGGATTGATAGGTGTATACTATAATACGGAGATATTTGAACAAGCAGGTATTGAAACCTTTCCGGAGACTTGGAGCGAATTGTTAGCGGCCATTGATAAACTAAAAGAAATAAATGTGATTCCAATTGCTATGGGAGCACAGACCACTTATATGGCTGGTCATCTTCATGACCAGATATTCTATAAATGGGCAGGAACCGAAGCAGCGAAGAGCCTGGGTTCCAGGGATATGAAATGGACTGATGATGTGGTCGTGCAAAGCCTGCAATATGTGAAAGACTTAGTTGATGCGGGGGCATTTGATGTGAGTGCGGCAGGGATTACTGATGATGTTGCAAGGGCTCAATTTCAACAGGGACAGGCAGCTATGATGATAACCGGACCATGGAATATTAGTGTATTTACCAATGAGGAAGAGACCCCTGTTGCAGCCAATATTGAGGTGGCAAAATTCCCATATTTTGAAGAGAAGCCGGAATATCAAAATGAGGATATGCAGACGTTAAGTCCTTATATGATAAGTGGTAAATTAGAAGGAGAGGAACTTGAGCTTACAATTGAATTAGTGAAGCGGCTGACGGATAAAGAGGCAGCAAAGCGATATGCGGAAGAAGCGGCGTTCTTAATTCCCAGAAAGGATATTGATCTGGATGAGTCTAAATGTACTTCACTATTTACCCAGAACGTAGAGCTCGGTTCCACTTCAACCGGTATTGGAGTAGATGTGTTTGACTTTGATCCGTTAGCGTCGATGCAGGATAGAACAAGAAACTCCATCGTTAGTTTGTTCATTAATGCCACGGCCCAAGAAGCGGCAGAACAGATTCAGGCAGAGATTGATAATGCAAATTAATTGATATTTGTTATGTGTGAGCAGGCGTGTTTCAAAGTATTTATCATTTGAGAAACACGCTGCTCGCCGTATTGGGAGGGAAATGCTATGATTAAGTTGAAAAGTAAAAAGGCAAAATTCTATGTTTCTTTGTTCTTGGTACCGGCGCTTATAGTATATATTGTATTTCAGATTATTCCATTAATAGGGGCAGTCTATTTTTCTGTAATGGAGTGGAACGGAATTGCCGGATCGTCACTTGAATTTGTAGGATTTAAGAATTTTATTGAGGTATTTAAGAGCAAAGACTTTTTGTTATCACTTCAGAATATGGGGAAAATGGTGTTTTTTAGTGTATTATTCCACACCCCGATAGCGCTTTTACTTGCCGTGGCAATTAATACACGATGCCGGGGTTTTAGAATCTTTAAGGCGTTGTTTTTTGTACCAACGGTATTCCCGCTTACTGCTGTAGGTCTTATGTGGTACTTTATATTTATGCCGACAGGATCTCTTAATGCACTGTTAGAGGCAGTGGGATTATCCGGCATGGCAGCACCCTGGTTAGTAAACCAGTCTACGGCTATGAATACAATTGTATTTGTTAACATATGGGCAGGTATTGGGTATTATATGGTGATCCTGCTTGCCGGGCTTACAACTATTTCGGATGATCTTTACGAGGCAGCAGCTATAGATGGAGCAAACGGTGTGCACAAGTTCTTTTGTATTACAGTTCCAATGTTAAAATCGACGATTGGTATGTGTATCATAATGGATATTATCGGTTCCGTAAAAGTATTTGATTTGGTATTTGCGATGACGGGAGGGGGTCCTAACGGGCTTACGAATCTTCCCACTACCTTGCTGTATAATGAAGCATTTAAATACAAGCATAATGGGCTTGGAAGTGCAATTGGTGTGATTATATTGGTTATTTGCCTTACCGGAACATTGCTGAGCAATCTGATGATGAGTCGTAAAGAAAGATAGGGAGGAGAATCATGCGTAAAATTGGAAAGAATAGATCAAAAGTGAAGTCTGGATATGTAGTCATGTATCTTTTCCTTATAGCGATGGTATTAGTGTTCGCAATGCCCATGTTATTCACATTAATATCTTCGGTAAAGACAAAGGTAGAAATATTTTCCAGACCATTTGCACTGCCGGCAGTGGTGAAATGGTCTAATTATGCAGCAGCCTGGAAAGGCGCTAATATGAGCCGCTATTTTATAAATAGCATGATTCAGTCGGGAGCTACTGTCATTATCCTCGCAGTTGTCTCGTCGATGGCATCTTATGTATTATCGCGGTTTGATTTTAAAGTCAATAAGTTTTTAACGGTATTTTTTATGCTTGGAATGATGATTCCGATGCATACGGTTCTGGTACCGATATCCTATGTAATTGGTATGTTAAACCTAACGGACAATATTCCGGCATTGATTCTTGTGTATGTGGCATTTAACCTGCCTTTTAGTATTATGGTAATATCAAATTTTATGAAGGGGATTAATCAGTCATTGGGGGAGGCGGCTTTAATCGATGGTGCTTCTTACTTTCAGATCTATTATAAAGTAATGCTTCCCTTAACCGTACCGGCACTATCAACCATCTCCATATTCAATTTTTTAGCGGCATGGAATAATATCCTATTCCCGTTGCTATTTATCAGTGATAAGAGCTTGAAACCGATTGCTCTTGGTCTTCTTAATTTCAATGGAGAACGGGGAAGTGATTATGGTCCCCTTATGGCGGCAATTATAATTACAGTTGCGGTGCCAATGGTACTTTATCTGCTGTTTCAGGAGAAGGTAGAGGGTGGTCTTGCGGCAGGAGCCGTCAAAGAGTAAGGAGAATTATAAAATGAGTAATATAAGATATAGGCAGGTACATTTGGATTTTCATACGAGTGAATATATTCCGAAAATTGCAGCGGATTTTAACAAGGAAGAATTTGCAGGAACGCTTTCAAGTGCCAATGTGAATTCCATTACCTGTTTTGCAAGATGTCATCACGGCTGGCTCTATTATCCATCTAAGAGATTCCCGGAACTTACGCATCCTGAACTGGAATGTAAGAATCTGTTGTTGGAACAGATTCAAGCCTGTCATGAAAAAGGGATAAAGGTTCCGGTCTACACAACGGTACAATGGGATGGACGTATTATGAGGGAGCATCCGGAGTGGCTGTCAGTTGGCGAAGATGGGAAATTTATTAATACACAAGAGGTTCCGGCACCTCATTTCTATCATACAATTTGTCTGAATAGTGATTATCGGCAATTTTTTATAGAGCATATAATGGATATTATAGACGTGGTAGGAATTGATAATTTGGATGGCATTTTTATGGATATTTTGTTCCAGGTAGATTGTAATTGTGATAAATGTAAAGAAAAAATGCAAGAACTGCATATGGATGCTGCAAATAAAAAGGAAAGATTAAAGTATTCACAACATATGCTAGAAGAGTTTAAATCCGAGATTACTGCGCTTATAAGAAGATGTGCGCCCGGAGCCGGTATCTTCTATAACAGCTCTCATGTAGGTCCGGCATCTAAAGCCAGCTATAAAGACTATAGTCATTTGGAATTGGAATCCTTGCCAAGCGGCGGCTGGGGGTATGATCATTTTCCGACAACCGGCAGATATGCAAGAACACTTGGTAAAGACATGATTGGTATGACCGGGAAATTTCACACTTATTGGGGTGATTTTCATTCCCTGAAGAATCGCGCGGCACTGGAGCTTGAATGTTTCAATATGCTGGCAATGGGAGCGGGATGTTCCATTGGGGATCAGCTTCATCCAAGGGGAACACTCTCTAAGGCAACTTATGAGTTGATTGGACAGGTCTATGAAAGTGTTAAGCAGAAGGAACCGTTCTGTTTTCAGGCGAAGTCTAAAAAAGAAATCGCGGTTCTTACGCCGGAAGAATTCGATACCGAAGGGGAACATAATCTGGGGATATCACCATCGTTAATTGGTGCCGTGCGTATGCTTTCGGAACTGTCTTATCAATTTGATATCATAGACAGTCAGGCAGTACTAGGAGATTATAAACTGGTGATTCTGCCTGATTGTATCGGCTATAATGAGCGGTTGGAAACGGTATTGAAAGAATATATTCAAAATGGCGGCAAAGTTCTCGGCAGTTATGATTCCTGTATTCAGAAGGACGGACAGGAAAGTATCTATGGAGTCCGATATCTGGGAGAATCTCCTTATTATCGAGAATTTATGATGCCAAACGAGGTAATCGGGAAATTACTTCCGAAAGAAGAATTTGTTATGTATCTGCGAGGGTATGATGTGGAAGCAGATAGCGCCCAGATACTTATGAATAAGATAGAACCTTATTTTGAACGTGCCGGAGTTAAATTCTGTTCTCATCAGCATGCACCGTCGTCATGGCTGGCGGGAGCAGCAGAAGTAACCAAAAAGGATGGGATTATTTACTTTGCGCACCCGATATTCCATTTGTATCGGAAGAATGCAGCAAGGTGGTGTAAACTTATGGTTCAGGATGCGATAGAAATACTATTGGATCAGAAATATGTTAGTCATAATGGACCTTCTACATTAACCGCTTTATTGAATGTACAAGAAAAAGAAAATAGGGAGATTTTGCATCTCCTCCATTATATTACAGAGAAACGCTCGGAGGATATTTATACCATTGAAGATGTTATTCCCCTTTTCAATATACAGTTTAAGCTTCATACAGGCAGAAGGAAGGTGAAAGCGGTATTGCAGGTCCCGGAGAATATATCTGTTTCCTTTGAATGTGCAGAAGATTCAATATATTTTGATATAGATAAGATAGAGGGGCATAGGATGGTGAGTATCCAATACTAACTGGTGTGAACTGCAGCCAATCAAGTCGCAGAATTGCGCAGTAATTGCGCAAAAGCATAAAAAAGTATTGACATTGAATGGTGCCTATAATATAATATATTTTGCGTCGTGAAAAGAAGCGCAGGATAGACCTTTCGGGGTGTGGCTCAGCTTGGCTAGAGCGCTTGATTTGGGTTCAAGAGGTCGCAGGTTCAAATCCTGTCACCCCGATATTGAAGATAAAATATTATTTTGTAATATATTTAATTATGCGGGTGTAGTTCAATGGTAGAACACTAGCCTTCCAAGCTAGATACGTGGGTTCGATTCCCATCACCCGCTTTGGTACGCTAAACATTTTAACTGTTTATAGTCCAAGTGATGAGTCTGTAGCTCAGTTGGATAGAGCAACGGCCTTCTAAGCCGTGGGTCGGGGGTTCGAATCCCTTCAGGCTCGTTTGTCATTCATAGACAGATATAATTTGATATGGTGGGTATAGCGCAGTTGGTTAGCGCGCCAGATTGTGGCTCTGGAGGCCGAGGGTTCGAATCCCTCTATTCACCTTTGATTTGTTATCGGAAGATAGCTAATGTCAATAATGGGCTATCGCCAAGCGGTAAGGCACAGGACTTTGACTCCTGCATTCGCTGGTTCGAATCCAGCTAGCCCAGTTTGAAATTCTTTGCTTATAAAGCAGACAATGAACAATGGGATATTAGCTCAGTTGGTAGAGCACTTGACTTTTAATCAAGTTGTCCGGGGTTCGAATCCCCGATGTCTCACTATGCGGATATGGCGGAACTGGCAGACGCGCCAGACTTAGGATTTTGAGTGTTATATTTTGCAGGAGTGGCGGAATGGCAGACGCGCTGGTCTTAGGAACCAGTACTTATGGTGTGTGGGTTCAAATCCCATCTCCTGCACTAATATAAAGCTTTTACTTAATCGTTTTTGATTGGGTAAGAGCCTTTTTTCTATTTGCTAAAAGGCTGGAATTAATGTATAATAATTTCATTAATCTAGCGTGTTCTCATCATCAGAGAGGAGAACACGAAATGAGAGAAAGACGGAGAAGAAAAAACATGGCTAAGAACGAGAAAACAAGTATATCACTTGCCTATCAATTATTTGTAAATGATAAAAAAACTGACAATCTTTCCAAAGCTACACTATCCACGTATGACCTTCATATTAGGTATTTTATTAATAGTCTTGATTTACAGGATACAAATTGTTCTTTTTTGAATGATTCTAATATGTATCAGGAATTTGTAGAAGAATTACAGGAAGATGGAAATAAAAAGGATGTGACTGTAACAAGTTATTGTAGAAGTGTAAGAGCATTTCTATATTGGTTGCAGGATAATGAATACTGTGACCCTTATCCCTTGAAACTTCCTAAGTACCAGCATACTATTAAAAAGACTTATGATGCTGATGAATTGGCTGTTTTGCTTAAAAAGCCTAAAGATTGTACAGAAGTAGAATACCAAACATGGGTATTTATAAATTTTGTCTGTGCTACTGGTATTCGTTTGTCCTCTGCTTTAAATGTTAAGGTCAATGATATTAGCAGAAAAGAAAAGACTGTTTATATCCAGTGTACTAAGAATAATAAAGCACAATCTTTGTTCTTAAATGATAATATGTTATCTATCTTAAACAAGTATATTATTGCTTTTGAACTAGAACTAGATGATTATCTATTCTGTACAGCAGAAAAAACCAAACTTGCAAAGAGAAGTGTTCAAGATAATGTTGCAACGTATAATAGAAAATTGGGACTGAAAAAAACTTCTATCCACCTAATGCGTCATACTTTTGCAAAAAATTACTATTTGCAAACAAAAGATATATATACCCTGTGCCAGATACTAGGACATAGTACAATATCCACTACAGAGCAGTATTTAAAGGATTTAGGGGTTTCTCTGGCTGATGGCACTGCATACAATCCCCAATCGTTATTTGCCAAGGAAACTACCAAAAAGAAACGTAGGGGCAAGATGTCGGTAAGGTAGTGGACTGTCAAGGAAAAGAAGGAAGATTTTCTGCAAGAAAATACTCTTCCCTTGACAGATTAGAACAAAAGAACAATAGCAAAAGGAGATATTAGAACGCATTTATTCTAATATCTCCTTGATTATAAGTTTTGATTCTCCCATTTTCAAAAATTTTCTCCCAGTTACAAACTTTTTTATTTTTTCATTTTTTTTAAAAAAACTGGGAGAATTTCTTATACTACATTATATATTTTAACTATAATCTATTATAACTAATTCCTTAAAAACCCTTATTTTACGCCTGTTGTGGCTCTTCTGGGCTTGTCTAAAAGAGCCACATCTAACTGGGAGAAATCCCGTAAAAACTCCCACTTTTGCTTCAAAAAAACTGGGAGAATTTCTTAAAGAAACTGGGAGTTTTTTTAGAATTTTTATAAACTGGGAGTTTTATTTTAAGGCTGGAGTTATTTTGCAAGAGGGGTTTCGGACAGTTAACGAATAGACAACAGATTAATATATAAGATATATTCCTGACTTATTGCCATTTGAAATGTCCATATGATATAATTATATTAGGAATAAAAAAGAACAAAAAAATAGCTTCTATGTGTTACTAGCACATAAAAGCTGGGAAGTTAGAAACTTATCACAATATAACTCACATAAATGTTTTATATACTATTATTTTATAATATATAATTTAAAAAGTCAATAGATGTAGTGTCTATGACAAAAAAATTTATAGATGTTGTGTTTCTAAT
>Ga0154000_1000518_pt1 | contig 10626 bp, 14 predicted proteins | sample TSNC084MetaG_FD_104674 | JGI IMG/M metagenome (GOLD analysis project Ga0154000, IMG submission 104674) | Attine ant fungus gardens microbial communities from North Carolina, USA - TSNC084 MetaG | ecosystem: Host-associated > Fungi > Mycelium > Unclassified | place: USA: North Carolina, Lumber... | reverse complement strand
AGAGTTCCGTCTTTGCCGCCGGGTCAAAGGGAAATAGCCGCACAAGCCATTACGTCGGACCTTCGTTTTGTTTTCAAAGCTTCCAATTACTGGTTTTCGTTCTTTCACTTGCCGACATTTTTTGGAAATTTTTTTGAGCCTACACGGAGGAAGGAAATGCAGCCTTCTTTGGTTCTTGCTCTCCTTGCAATGTCCACTTTTTGGCAGAGTTCAGAGGTAGGTATTGGACATACGGGAAGGGAGCGCGCATTGCGCTTCAGAGATGAAGCACAGAGCGCTCTAGAGGCCAGTGTCAACGCAGGATGGCTGGATGAAACACTTGCACAAGCGGCCTGGGTGCGTCCAGTTTCCTACAATAGTTCCGGAAATTTTACCGGTTGTATTGTCTAGTTACTTGCCCTTTTTGAAGTTTGTGCACATCCCTGGCATTCCTCTGAGCGTTGTGTCTCAGCTCTGGTCATGCTTGATTCTATCATTCGCACCCTATCATTGACGCTTGTAGACGCCGATAACCCCAATGCAACAATGTTTCTTCCGGGTGCTGTTCCAGTTGTTTCCCGAAATCAAGAGATATCTTGGTTTGGTTATCAGCCACTTCACAAATCTCAACCAATTCCACACCAGACAGATTCTTTTCAGACGTACTCCCCTTCTAACCAGCATCCTGTCACCGAGGTGGGTTGCTCATGTAGGAGGCTCACGCTCGGGAAAAACTGGCCTTCCGCAAGTGAACATGCACCGATGTGGGCACTGACGCCTGCTTGGAACAATGCATGGTCTGATAGTGACATCCGCAAGGAGAGCATTCGTCGGCTATGTTGGAGTGCTATGGTTACCGCTGCCGGTCACATATCGTACACTACAGCCAATCGAATTCATGCTCCGAATTTGTTTATTGCCGATCCTGCCAACGTAAGTAGTCACTTTTCTCCTTTGAATCTGACATTCACAAAGATTACAGTATGCCTTACTGTTCTCTGGTGAGTCAATCGCAAGCTCACCTTCCTTGTCAACTTCGTCCAAGGATACTGTATGGGCGTTGCAAGACCAGTGTTATTTGTTATGGCACGCCTGTATACGTATGAGAACGGACCTTACTGCCAGCGTTGCTATCAAAGCGCAGTTCGCCACAAAGGCTTGGCTTGAAGCGGATGCGCTTGAAGCAGCACTAAGCAAACACACCTGCGCAATCGAACGTGCTTCTATCTACCAGGCTCGGGAGTACATTTTCAAGTAAGCATGGTATCACTAATGTTTGTGGGCGTGAACTAACCACTACAGCATTCGTATGAGTATGTCGTATGAGTTCCAGAGGTACATTCCTCTCGTCACCGCGTAAGAGTGATACAAAATCAATTTTGATATCCCCTGACAGCCTTTCCATAGAAACATCAACGGCTCGTTCCATCGGCACAAGGCTGAAGAATGGCGTAAGTCTCGTTTATGCAGAGGCTCTTATGATTATAGCCGTTCATGCGATCACAGTTCGACATCAAGCCACAGTGGCGGAGCGGTTTATGCAAGGCCTGCACCTGATCACCGGAAATGTCAACAATCTTCTTGCAAGACGTCCTTTCTTCGTGTTTTGGTTCATGGGCCAGATATCAAGATCTCTCACATTATGGGAATGCGATAATTCTTTATTGATCGCGCTTGATGTCTGCAAAGCTCTTCTGCCTGCAATTGACTAGTAGGCGTTGACTCTGTCTTCGGGAGCGACTCACATTGACATGACGAAATTTAGTCTCTCAGCACTTTGGCCTTGTCCAGGTAAGTTGATGGTGTCTCCTTATTCGCAGCTAATGGGCTTCGTGTAACAGAACAACGTCATCGATACAACGTACTCCGCAAACGACTCACCAACGCTTGTAGTTTCGCAGGTGTTGGTCTACCCCCTCCCCCTAATTTCTCTCTGCCCACTCTCCCTAATTTCTCTCTGTCCACTCCGTCATCTCGCGAAAGTTTGATGTGATTAACCTTTGACCCCGAAAGTCATTTTGCAGTATCTATCTTCCTGTGCGATTCCAATCCTGTACTTGAGTTGTATAATATTCTTATCGGATCTCTGTTTAAGTAGTCAAATTTATGCTGCGTGGTTCAGGTGTTGCCAAAACAGGAAGCATGAGTCCACTCCGAGGTCTGCTATAAATTAACACCATTCTGACTTGGCTCTGAAGACTATCTGCTGCAGTTGTCTTGTTCCTCTTACCTATTGCTCATATATCCCCTCCATGGACTCGGGGGAGCTGCCATACATTGCTGCACCAAGTTTATATCACACATCACCACCACTGTCTATTTCCCCTTCTTCCAGCATGAACCTAAAGCGCAGGGCGCAATCGCCATTAGAAGAACCGTCAGATGAAGGCAGTCGAAAGAGGCTCAAGGAAGATATCAGGGACCAGCAGAATAAGCAAGGTCTTCCGCAGGCTTCTTGGCTCATCGAGGCAATTGAAGAGGAACTTCAATGTGGTTGCTGTTCTGCCCTCGTCTACAAACCTGTCCTTGTGATGCCATGTCAGCATTTCTTTTGTGGAAGGTGGGTCCGCCCCTTTCATGGTAAGATTGAATATGTGAAATCCTTTCCAGCTGCTGCGTCCTTTGGATTCGTGTGAGTATTGTGTCTACTTTGCATGCCCAGACCATCTTCCCAGCTCTCGTCAATTGAATGAATCACGTCAACATGACTTGCCGGAACTTCTCCAGTAAGAGTATTGACTCAATCCGCTATAGAACAATGGAACAAATTGCCCATCGTGTCGGAGTGTATCAACGATCGTCACACCCTTTCGTGCTCTGCAGGGGACGATCGACGCTTTCCTACGTGCTGCGCCACACAAGGCTCGAAGCGAACGGGAATGCCAGCAAGCCGATGAGATATATTCAGGCAGCAATTTGCGCGTTAGTTCTTCCAGCTTGAACAATAGTTCTCATGTTCATCATCGTATCCTAGTTACCAGCTCCCCGGGAGCCGTCTCCAGAGCCTAATATCCTCCCTGATACTGAATTTTTTCAGCCATGTCCCCACTGTTCACGGGGAAATCCCTTTGGCTGGGTTTGTCCGCAGCCTATTCCTGACCCTCACCTTGACCCTGATCATGCCTTGCCGCTTGACGATGGTTTACCACCCGGTCATGGATATTGTGGAAATTGGTAAGGAAAATTTTTATGCTTTTTTTCATATCATAGTTGGCTTCATGAGGAATGTAGCGAAATCATGTTAGCGCTTCAAGCACCCTCAACGACGAAATGTGACATGTGTCTGGTGTCCTTCTGCGGCATCCATGTCCAAGGTCGCTGTGCTGCTGTACCCCTTCTTGCTCAACAGCCGCATGACCTGGGAAAACTGGATGATTTAATTGAAAGCCCTCGCTTCTTTGAATGCTTCGATGAAAACACCGTTGAAGTCAATTATCTGATTGATTACATGACCGTGCAGAGTCTGACGCCAAAGCACATCTATCACGAGGCATGTACCAAACTTGTTCATGGAGCTAGACATTGAACTTGAATTGTCGTTTGTGCAGATCGCGACATATCTCCAGTCTCAACCCACGGGATTTCGGCAGCTTTCCGAGGCTTTTGGCACCCTTCATAGAATTGCCACGTTCCGCGGGCCAAATTCAGGTTCTCGTACTCTGATCTGTCGTTTGTGTGCCGCAGAAGTGTTTTTCTGGGGTCTCAGGGACTGGTGGATTCGAGAAAGACAGAAGGGGTTTCTAGAGCCTGACATTACTAGCCGTCCGGACTGTCCAGGTGGCGATGTTTGTGTTCACCAGAAAGATCCTGGTGCGATGCTCCATTTGTATTGTGAAGTGACAATCATTGATACTTGGTTTTCAAACAGGTCATGCTCGTGAATGTGAGTTCGACGGACGGTGCATTTACGGTAATACTGATACTTTTCCTCCTCCTCCAACCAGACAACCACATCATTGCCCCGGCGGCAGCGGACTCAACAATCAATACTCTTCCACAACCACCGCCGCCAAGTGCTTCCTCTGTAATTCCTGAAACAGCAAATCTCCCCTTTATGATGGATGTACATGACGATCCTCGCATGTCATCTCCCACCACTCCCAATTTTCGCGATGCTGCAGATGATTTCTTGTGACCAGTTGATCCCAGTCATGATTATATGCAGGGCATATATAACCCAGTAAATACAACAAGAACGAATGATATGGTACGCAGGTACAAATGCCAAAAAAAAAGACAAAAAATAACGAAGAGATCTGTTACTCTATTTGTTCCTTGAAAAAATAAACACAGTTACATTCCCCTCTTGATGTGGCTGGAAGTGACTGAATTTGGAGGTCTGACTCTGGTCGGGCTTGGACTGAAGCCAAAGCGATCTCGAGCCCTCTGATCCAACTTTGACTGTTGACCATCTGATTTGGTAGGACTCGCCGATGATTGACTTCTGGGTTTAGACGGCGAAGATACAAGTTTTTGAGTCGGTAAGGGTAATCTAGATCGGGACGTAGAGGAAAGGGAAGGAGAAGAGGAAGATCGATTCTCCCTTTCTGAAGGTCTGGAGCGTGTAGGACTAAGTTGCCGCAAGTCCGATGTTTGTTTGGTCCAGTGAATCGCCTCTTCTCCATTCGACACCAAAGCAAACTCGTCATCAATGTCGCTCGCATCATGACCCTGATGTTCATGATGAACCTTTGGCATCATCTCCAGGCCGTTCCGTGATGGACTAGTAGGTGTCTGCAAGTCATTGCTTGAAGAACTAGAGGAACTCAGGTTCTGCGTGTGTTTTAATTGTTTGACAGCTGTCCTGCCAGTATCGGCAGTGAAGGTGCTTGCCTGCGAAGGACGATGGCGGATGGAGGTCATGACCGGTTCAGAATGATCTGATGGCTTAGGGCTCTTCAGAATGCCACTGCGTGCGCCATGTGATACCGACCACTGTTTGGAAGGTGTTGGTGTTGATCGAGTCGTGAGATTGATTTTATGCAGAGTTCCAGGAACAGCTGGGAAGGAAGAGAGAAAGTCCCACTCGTTCGAACCTCTGGGTGAATCACTTCGACGATGCACTCTTCTCGCGTTCTCAGTCATATGTTTCGTTCGACTTGATGCTATCGGCATAAAGGTTGGCTGAGGCTGGGCTTGCGAAAGCGCGGACCCAGAAGAACGCTGAGACTCGGAACAATTTGCACAACCTTTACGGGACTGAGTATACTCCGCAGGAAGGAAGTCACCCTCTCGAGAGGCTAAAATTGAAAACTCAGACAATATAGGATAATTATATATTTTACCCACCAAACAGCATGCCACTGACTGGACCACCAATTGATTTCCAACGTGTGTCCGATGTTCCTCGAGGTCGTGACGAGCGACCATTATCACCATGGAAATCATCACTCTTACCGTTAGTTCCTCCAGAATGTCGATCATGCCCATTTTCCCTGTCATGGCGTGAAGACTTTGAAGGCTTTTTCTGGGTGTATGACTGCAGCGAAAACTGTGAGAAAAATAGAGGGAAAAACTAATTGACATGCCATAACGGTCTTGAGAGCTCTAGTACATGACTCAGTCTCGAATGGCTGGAAGTGAAAAACAAAAAACTAACCTGATCTGCAAACCCCGACAACCACATAGAGTCGCTACCTCGTACACGGCAACAGAGTTCGAGTTTGATAAAGCAAGGTGCATCGCGTGTGTTACAAGTGAAACGAGATGATTTAGTTGATAGGTCGCGCCAAGCACGAGTAACTGACTGAGCACAGCAGGGGCGTGCTGAAGCGGAGTTATCAAGGCCGTGGTATAGAAATACTGTAGTAATGCCATAGTGACTGGCCAGGGCTCTGACAGGAACAAGACACGAGGAGTCAAACGGGGATCAAGCTGAATTTCCTCCACGCTTGCAGTGCCTGGAAGTACAGGAAGATCAACATGCATATCAGAGGTGGGCAAACGGTTGGATGCTGCTTGCGCTCTGTACAGCATTCGTATTCGTTGGAGTTTGAACCAGGGCCAACGATCTTCCAAGATTTTACGTGAACACGAAATCCTTCTATTATCATCACAGACGATCTCAAAATCTGCCAGCGCCTGCTCCTCCAAAACAGCAAGTCCAAGCTCCTGCATGGAGATATCAATCCTGAGCGAAGGCGGTTGATAGATGCCAAAGGCTTCAAGGTCAGTAACCGCAACGTGATCCCAACTCAATAACCGGCGGTTGTAATCATCAACAAGGTTTCCTTTGCGATTGCCAAAAGTATAAAATTTGTTGCCCTCTGCCCATAGGCAACCTCTAAACCAAGAACCAGATTCGATTGCCTTTCCTGGATCGATGCGGGACCAGACCATTGAAACAAGATCCAACACCCAAATAGAGAACGACTGGTAGCTGTGAGCTAGGTATGTCCCAGCAATGATCAAATGTGTACCAAGAACGGCGCCCGTGGGAAAGCGAAGACCTGGTGGAAGTGTTGAGCCCGTCATCCGCTCTGAACGATCATTGACAATGAAGTCAGTGCCTGGTAAGGGAGAGAAAACCTCTAGTTCTCGCTTTACGTCAGTGAACTGCGTATGAATCCCCCTATGAGCGACGTGGAGCAGAGATTCGGTACAAAAATAACTCACATTATAGTTGCTATAGAGGAAGATGTCGCTTGGATGTTCATCAGTTGGTTGGGCAGTGTAGGGTAGATGTGTGAGAGTGTTGAAAGGTGTGACTCCTGCTAATGGTGTAGACTTGTCCATCTGAAACCGGGTACCCGACGGACCTAAGGTATCAGATGACTGGGCTTCGTCTTGAGGAATGCGAACTGTATATGCCGAAGAGACCGCTACACTACGATATGTACCGCAATGACGTGGATAATCTCGTTTCTGCACCCATGTTTTGAGCACAATGTCATATACACAGATGTCATCAAGCCATGTGTTGAAGAAATCCTGGCCCCCAATGACAAAGAGACGATTGGCGGTGATGGATGACAGGTGTGCATACCGAGCTCCGGGTACATTAGGATCATCAGGCGAGAGCTTGAGAGGTTCTTCAGGCAGCCAGTGTCGGGATTCAAGATCGAATAAGCGGACATCGTTTAGGACGCACAGGTCGTCAGGATTCAGAGAGTCGGGTCGATTGCTCATGCCGCCAAAGAGGACGAGATGGTTGTTCCCTATGACGGAATTTAGTAGCCAGTTGGCACACTGATCTGGCTGCACTTACAGCTATCTGTGCTGTGAAAATAGCGAGGCTGAGGGATGTCATCTTCTGGAAAAGTTGGAATGTACTCCCATTCGAAAGTTTCCAAATTGAACATATACAAGTCGGATGTCATTCGGCGTTGTGTGACGAGACGTCCTCCCTGGATATATGTGAGACAAAAAATTGTCGCGGTACAAAGTTACTTACAAAGAGATACATTTTGGAGCCGACGACGGTGGTGGAGGCGCCCTGTTGGAGTGAGATATGTGCTATGTGCAAGACAGAGAGCGACAAGAACAACGTACCACCAGCTTTGGGGGAACATCTCCGAGAGTTCTGCGGCATAGGGTGGTCAGGTCGTAGATAGAGTGGAGCATTGCTGGGACATATGGGAGCAAGTTGGAAGTAGCCACAGGGGACCCAAACAATCGAGAAATTTGATCCGGAGAATAATATTCCGGAGCTCCGGCCGGAGGTGTGATCCATTAGTTGGTCCAGGAACAGCACTTGGATGGCGGGCCGAATCTTGAGATATCTCAGCATGGACGCTGTTATCACATCGTCTCCAGGAAAAATAAAGGTCCTCCCTCACAATCAGTACAACACACCAGACCATATCTCCCCCTCAACTGCCCATCCATCTCCCATCGACCAGTTCCGCACATGGTTCAAGCACGCTGTCGAACACGGCGTCCAGGAACCAGAGGCCATGTCTCTGTCCACCGCTACTCCGGACGGGATTCCGTCTGCACGTATTGTCCTCTTCAAACAGGCAGACGCACGTGGTTTCGTCTTCTACACCAACTATACCTCTCGAAAATCTACCGAGCTCTTGGCCAATCCTCACGCTGCCCTTGTCTTCTATTGGCGAGAAATTCACAGGTCCATTCGCATAGTGGGCTCAGTGGAAAAGCTCTCACCGGAAGAGGGCAACGAATACTTCCAAAGCCGTCCTCTGGGAAGTAAATTGGGTGCATGGGCAAGCAAACAGAGCACCGTGATCGACGAGCATACTCTTCAGCATCGCCTGGAAAAGGTGCAGAACAAGTTTGGAATCAGAGAAGGCGACAACCAAGGCAATGTGCCTACTCCCGATTTTTGGGGAGGGTGGAGAGTGATCCCAGAGCGAGTCATTTACCTTTCCATCTGCCTTTTTTTTTCACACTTGACCACAGGGAGGTTGAGTTCTGGTCGGGAAAGCCTTCGCGTTTGCATGACCGAGTAAGGTATCTTCGAGTTCAAGGCTCTTCACAGTGGAGGATTGAAAGGCTATCACCATGACATCATCAATCAGTGAAAATACTACGAATCTATTCTCCAGCTTGTTTGACAATGACATCGCTGTTGTGTTTAACTCAGCGTCAGACCGCGAGCCGACTGCCAGCAAACTTTCGACCATTTCTGCAACAACGCCTTAGCCTCTTCCTCATTACCTTTGACCCATTCTTTAAGAGCCTCTCCTTGCAATGCCCGACCGAACGAGAAGGTCAAACAAGGCAGCCGCGCAAAAGGCGATGGTGCTTGAGAACTGTTTACAAGGGCATTAATTGCCGTGAGATAGCGCGTCGCGAGGGCAGGGGCTAGTCCGCCTAGACGCTATGAGCTTAACGCGGACGTCACGAAATGTTATTTTGAACCTACCAGAGAGGAACGCAACCCCAGGAACCGATGTTGGGACGGCGCGAGCAATGACAGTCGCAGTAGCAAGAGCAATATCTTCAGGCTTGTATTTGTCTCTATCAACGCACTTCAGACCAGGTAAGGGGAATGAAGGTTTGATAATAGATCCTGTAGAAGACAAGTCAAGATACTTTCTGGCCTCTCGACAACTACGCTGACCTTCCAAGAGTACGTTGTATGTCTTTAAACGACCATAGATCAACTGAATTGCCCGTTCGTGAACCTCAACGCTTCTCGCCAAATCCGCATCCTCGGAAAACTCAACGTCAGGCTCCACGATCGGAACCAATCCCGCCTCTTGGCTGATCACTGCATATTGTCCTAGAGTGTCAGCCAGCAGCTCGAGAGAAGATTGAGTAGGTAGTCCTCGTTCCTTAGATGTGCAAGCAATGGGGACACGCCACTTGGAAAATCGAGCACCAGCCGCACGGGCAGCTTGGAGGCGACCCAGCAAACCGTCCAAACCTTCGACAGTAAATTCTGAAGGTGAATTAGGAACTGGCATAAGTTCACCGTTAGCTCGGACGCCGGGAATCACGCTTTTGGCTAGGAGAATAGGAGCGAGCCCGAAGTCGATCAAAGTCTCTTGGTAAAGAATGACACCGGAAATATATTCTGAGACATATCATGAATTCATATGAGTATGCCTTCATGTTATCGGGCACTTACCGCCAGGAATAGCATTATATGCACATTCTCTCCACTTTTTTCTTCTCTCCTTACTCTCAGCTTCAGTCCACACTCTTTCCTCGTGATCGTTCACTTGGACACCATCAAAAGCTGCCTGGATAACATCAGGGGATTCATCCGTGGCATAGATACCCTTCCCACGAGGACTGACAAGAGCTTGAGCAGTGGTTATCAAGTCATGGGCAATATGGGGAGACCAGTAAGGCTGTAAGAAGACATTCGAAGGAGGTGGACAAGGAATTCGTTCGGAAGTCAAATCTGGTACTGCAAACAAGTTGGGTGGAATGTTTTCAACGTTGATTTCTGGCATATCTCTTGTCTATCTTCTGTCTGTGGTAATGAGAAAAGAGATCACTCGCTGGGAAGCCCTAGTGCCCACGGTGACGTTGGATAATTATAGGACTGGTGACTGGTGGTCGATTGCCCTGCCCAAGAAGAGATTATACTGACGACCAAAGCAAAGTAGTTCTCATTTTAATACATCTCAACGGAGTAGTTTGAGTCTGAAGCACGCGCCGGTGCACAAGTCCGGGCTCGAGCTGGGGATGAGAAAAAAACACACACGAAATCTGTTTGTCTATGTTTTGCGCACCTCCTTTCCATATGCTTTCACGAAATACTTGGAGGCTCTTACAACGACACAGCAGACAGAAAATAAGCACTGGCACGCGTTTCAAAGGCACGAACACCAAACAAGAATGTCCACAAGATGAGGCAATAGATTTTCGGCCTCCTTGGATGTATGTTGGCTCTCGTTTCATGACTTTGATCATGATACCTGGTGCGTTGGTTTGTCCTTTTGCGGTAGGGATGTGTCTGTATACATATGTGTCTAGGTATTGTCTTTTATTCTATATTTTTCTATGATTTCGGAGACAGAGACCATGTGTTTCAACCCGTGCGTGTATATCTTTTGAATCACGACTTGATTCTTCTTGAATGTTTATATTTCTTGCCACTCATTTGTTAGGCAAGGCGATGGGCACTGAAACAAAAGGCTGCATTTCTGACACTTTCACCGGATGAGGAACAAATCCTGAGTGGTAATAAGCCCAAACAGAAGGAAACATCGTAACATGTTTCAACAATGT
>Ga0154000_1000517_pt1 | contig 10626 bp, 6 predicted proteins | sample TSNC084MetaG_FD_104674 | JGI IMG/M metagenome (GOLD analysis project Ga0154000, IMG submission 104674) | Attine ant fungus gardens microbial communities from North Carolina, USA - TSNC084 MetaG | ecosystem: Host-associated > Fungi > Mycelium > Unclassified | place: USA: North Carolina, Lumber... | reverse complement strand
TTATCTGTGGCCGAAATTGGTTATTAACAGTAAAGCCAAATATACCATCCAGCTTGCCTTAGCGAATTTTTCAGGAGAGTATTCCGTAGATTGGAATAGTTTACTGGCTATGTCGGTTATTTCGATGATTCCCGTTATTATTGTCTTTGTTACGTTACAGAAATATATTATCGGCGGTATGACAGCAGGCGGTGTGAAGGGATAGAGAGAAAGGGAAAATGAAGTTATGAAATATGTCGAGTTTCCATTATTTGCAGAGGGGTATGTTAACCGATTTTTAACAACTGGAATCTATACGAAAGAGCAGGAATTTACAAAAGCAACCTTAAATGGGCGGGTGAATGAATGGTTAAAAAAAGGATTTTCGATTCATGAAAATCCATGCCGAAAGGAATTTACCTCCCGCCGAAAAGAAGAACTTCCCCCATATACAGACTTAAGTATCTATGGGCCGGAAGAAGAGCTTTTGGTATTTGAAGAAAGCCACAGACTTCGGATGTATTTTCCGTTTAGTAATATTGGTATGGAAGAATCAGGTTTTTATTATCGGCCGACGTATTTAAGATCCTATAGCTATGTCGTAATAAAAGCCGAAAAGGAAGAATCCGTGGATTTTGAACTGACAACCTGCGGCGGTATGACCTTATGGGTGAATGACTGCCTGGTTACGGATTTTACCCCATTTACCAGGAATATGAAAAAAAGTACGGTAGTTACAGTGGCTCTGAAACAAGGCGAAAATAAGTTTATTATTTGTCTGGATGATTTAGCAGAGCGGGATACAGATTATTATTTTCAGATAAGAAGAATGGGAGAGGCGAAACTTAGCATATTGCTTCCAATTAAAGATACGGTTTCTATAGATCTGCTGAAAAAGATGGAATTTATGCTGGAACAGGTTTGTTTTGAAAAAGAAGCCTATATCAGTGAACCGGTAAAATTACAGATGTGTAATTATTGCAATCGGCCGCTGACGTTTGAGGTCGTTATAGCACCTGGTGAATTCATCGAAAAGATGGAGACTGCCGGGGAACTGATAAAAAGCCGGCAGTACCGTTTGGGAGCAAAGCAGAAAACGGTGGAATTGCTCCATTCGGACGAACTGCTTCCGGGGTATTATTATTTCATGATAAAATTAGAAATAGACGGAATCGTGCTCAAACGGAAAATTGGGAATCAGATAGTCCGAAAGGAATTCCTTAACTATCATGAAGAGAGTCTAAAAGCGAGAAAACAGCATGCATTGGAAACGGCAGTAACATATAACGTAGATAATGTATATAAATCCGCAGCACTTTTTAAATTGGGCAGGGATTATGAAAAAGCAGAACAAATTATTTTTGAGGAGCTAAACGGAGTAAGACAACGTAAAGATTGTTCGGATTTTCACTTTATCATTATTCTATATATTTATCATACCTTTTCGCCTGTTATTACGGAAAAGTTAAAAGGTGAAATCGAAGAAACCATGCGAAATTACCGCTACTGGATTGACGAACCAGGAGATGATGTAATGTGGTTTTTTAGCGAAAATCATGCCCTGTTGTTCCATTGCTGCCAGTACCTTGCGGGACAATATTTACCTGATCAGGTATTTACGAACAGTGGAAATACTGGTATGAAATTGCAGGAAAAAGGTGCTTCTCTTCTGAATGAATGGTTTGACAGCTTTTTTGAAGAGTTCATTACGGAATGGAATTCCAATGCTTATATTCCGGTCGATGTGCTGGGTTTAGGAACCTTGTATAATCTTACGGATGAAGATCAGGAAATTCATCAGAAGGCAAAGAAAGCTCTGGATATGATTTTTTATGCATTGAGCATTAATGAGCATAAAGGCGCCATCATGACCAGCTTTGGCAGAACTTATGAAAAAGAGATGAAGGGTAATTATAATGCCGGTACTACCGGAATGTTGTATGTAGCGTATAATGCCGGTTATTTAACCCGTTCGGTCATGGGATATTTACCTTTGGTTCTGGGTGATTATGAGGCTCCTTTGGAATATAAAAAATATTTACAGCTGACAGGTTCTCAGGAATTAATTCATCAAAACACGCAGGGTTTTGAAAAGCATGTGAATCTGTATCTTTATAAAAATGCGGATGTACTTCTATCTACTGCGGTCGGATTTAAGCCATTTCAGCGTGGATATCAGGAGCATATCGTTCAGGCCACGATTGATGAATTGGCCCAGGTATTTATCAATCATCCGGGGGAATCCCATCCGTATGGAAGCGGAAGGCCCAATTTCTGGGCAGGAAATGGTGTGCTGCCGATGGGAATGCAGTATCACAATGTAAGTATTTTAAAATATGATATTGAGAATTCTCACAGAATTGATTATACTCATGCATATATTCCTTTGGCAGAATTTAAACAGTACAGAGGAGAGACTAATACAATTGTTCTGGAGAAGGATGGAGGCTATATCGGAGTGAAAGCGATGAACGGCTTGGTCATGCAGGAGGAAGGACCATGCAGACATCGTGAATTTATCAGTCAGGGCAGGCAGAATGTATGGGTGTTGAAGGTTGCCCAAAAATGTAAATATAAAAATCTGAATGATTTCTTTCAAATTTTTGACGACACAATGATTAGTATGAATCAGGAAAAAGAAGTTATGGTCACGGATAAAACCGGGATGAAGTATTTTATTGACAAAGAAAATGGATGTTATATCAATGGGGAAAAGGTGTACCAGTATCCGTTGACGGTGGAAGGAATATTGGAAGTAAAAGGTAGTAATGTCCAACCGAATGGACAGACGGGGGTTAAAGGATTATGACGGGCTGCAGTGAAATAGAAGTAAAATTAAATTTGGTTTCTAACAAGATGATGTCTTTGAAAAATAATGGGATGGAAGAAAAGTTCCCAATCAGCCTGATCGACATTGATTGTTGGGAATGGCCTCAGGGAGTGGGACTGTTTGGCCTTTATAAATATTATAAAATAAGTGGTAAACAGGAAATTCTGGAATTTTTAGTTCAGTGGTTCGATGATCGGATGGAGGAAGGGATTCTGGAAAAGAATGTAAATACTACCGCACCCATGCTGACTTTGACTTATCTTTATGAGATTACAGGGAAAGAAAGTTATCTCCGGCTGATCGAAGAATGGGTTGATTGGATTATGAAGGATAAGAAATTGATCCGTACCGGAGATGATTGTTTTCAGCACATGATCACCGGTGATCCCAACGACGGGGAAATCTTGATTGATACGATCTTTATGACTTTGTTGTTTTTGGCAAGAGCAGGCAAAATAATCAACCGAAAAGACTGTATAGATGAAGTGAATTATCAGATTCTGAATCATATTAAATATTTATTTAATAAAAATACAGGTTTATTTTACCATGGTTTTAATTTTAATCATAATCATAATTATGGAGAAGTATATTGGGCCAGGGGAAACAGTTGGTATACGGTTGGGATTATGGAATTGTTGTCAGAGATAACGATTGACCATGCGCTTCAAAGATATTTTTTGAGCGTTTATAAAGCTCAGGTAAAGGCGTTGAAACGATATGCCGATAAGGATAACGGCCTATGGCATACGGTAATTGATGACGAAACTTCTTATATTGAGATTTCGGGAAGCGCAGCATTTTTATGCGGAATTATGCAAGGAGTAAGAAACGGAATCCTGGAACGAAAAGAATACGAAGAATTAATCCAAAAGGCGATGTTACATATTATGGATTATATTTCAGAGGATGGTACGGTCCTAAATGTTTCTTATGGGACGCCCATCGGCAGCACAAAGGAATGTTATAAAGAAATTCCCTGTTGTCCCATGACATACGGGCAGGCGCTGATGATTTTAAATCTACAAGAAGCGCTGATGGAATATTGGCACTAAGAAGGGCGGTTATGAAATGAAAGAGCGAGTATTTTTTGAGGAATTTGAATCTCTGTACTATTTCCATGGCAGTTCACAGAACTGGACAATGCAGGACTTTCATTTTCATAACCAGTATGAAATTATTTTATTTTTAAGTGACGGGGCAACGCTGGAAGTAGGAAGCCGTTCTTACAGTGTCAATGCCGGCGATTTATTTCTTTTAAATAATAAGGAATATCATCGGACCTGCGGAGCCATAGGGAAGCCGCATTATCGCTACGTACTGATGTTTGAACCCGAACTGCTTAAGGATGTATCGAAGGCATTTCAATATGATTTCACTACGTTTTTTGAAAACAGACCCGGCAATTTTGTTCATAAGCTGCATTTGACAACGAGTAATCTGGCGAAGGTGGAAAGACTGCTGGGAAAGATTGAAAAAAATATCAATACCGGAAAAGAGGACCGAATAAAAGTAAAGCTGAAGCTGTCTATTTTGGAATTGCTGGTGGTTATCAACGAAATGTATGAATTTTTCATGAAGGAACAGGAAATTTCAAAAGAGACCAATACGGGGGGAGGTATAGTCAGGAAGGAGGCGAAGATAGAGTTTAAAAATCCTGTTTTATATCGGGAAAGAATCGAGCAGATCAAAAAGTATATCAGTACGAATGTGGAAGATAAAATGGAGTTGGATGATATAGCAAAAAAATTCTATATCAGCCGCTATTATCTGAGTCACTATTTTAAAAAAGAAACCGGCTTTACTTTGGTGCAATATATTACAAATCAGAAAATAATTGCGGCAAAAGCGTTGCTGAAGGAAGGCTATTCGGTGACGGAGGTGGCTACCCGTTTGTCTTATAATAGTGACAGTCATTTTATTTCTGTATTTAAAAAAAGCAGTGGAATTACTCCAAAACAGTATGCCAAAGAGAAAAAGGACAATAATAAATGATTTTTTGACTTAAATTTGAAATTTATTGTGCAAAATAACTGATAAAATAGTAATATCAAGAGAAGGGAGAGGTATAAATGAAGAAAATTATAGCAATGTTGTTGGCAGGAGCCATGGTATTGGGGAGTTTGAGTGGCTGTTCCGGTTCCGGCGGAGGTAGTAAAACGGAACAGGAAGTAAAAACCTTACAAGTCGTTTGGTTCAGTGATGGAAAAGAAGGGGAGTCTTTTTTGCGGTTAGCGGATCAATATCAGGCGGAGCATCCAAATATCAAGATTGAGTTGATTGAAGTTCCCTTTTCCGATCTGGAAAATAAAATCAAAAATATGATTAACGGAAAGGAATCACCAGCCTTGGCCAGATTAACAAATCTCGGTCCTTTTCAAAATCAGTTGCTGGATCTTTCCGAATATGTTTCCGATAAGGATGCATTTGTAGATAGTTTTGGGGAAGGTTTAAAATTTGTTTATGATGATAAAATTCTTGCAGCACCAATGGAGGTTACTGCCAACGGATTGATCTATAATAAGACGGCATTTGAACAGGCCGGAGTTTCTGTTCCGCAGTCAGCAGATGAAATCTGGACATGGGATGAGTGGAAAGAGGCTCTGAAAACGGTTATGGAAAAAAGCGACTGCAAATACGGATTGGTATTTGATAAGTCTCCTCACAGATTCAGTACCCTGATGTATGAAGCGGGAGCAAGTATGTTGACGGAAGATTTAACAGCATCTAATTTCAATACACCGGAAATGAAGCGGGCAGTAAGCTTTTTTAAAGAACTGCACGATGAAGAAATTATTCCGAACTCTGTATGGTTAGGATCTGAAAATCCAAACAACCTATTCCGTACCGGCCAGGTGGCAATGCATTTTGCAGGAAGCTGGATGATTGCAAATTATAAAGAAGAAGTTACAGATTTTGAGTGGGGAGTTGCTTATCTTCCCAAAGAAGCACAACGTGCATCGGTTCCCGGTGGTAAATATCTGGCAGCATTCCAGAATACAGGAGTAGAAAAAGAAGCAGCAGAATTTATTGAGTGGATTTCCAAAGCGGAAAATAATGCAACCTATTGTTTGGACAATAGTTATTTGTCTCAGGTAAAAGCAAATGCAACATTGGATTATGAATATGGCGCTGAATTCTTTGCAATCTTTGCCGAGGATCTGGCAGCGACAAATTCACAGCCAGGTGCTGAATGGGGATTTCAGACTTTTACAGGGGCAGTTCAAAATGATATCAAAGATGGCCTTATTGAGGTGTTAGCCGGGAAACTGACGGTAGACGAGTATTTGATCGAAATAGATACATTGATTACAGACACGTTGAAGGAAATTCAATAAGTATTAACTTTTTAAGAGGACGTTTTGTCGTCCTCTTTTTAAAAGCCAGGGAGGAATTGTTCATGAAGATATGTACACGGGTGTATGCGGTAGAGAGAAAAGACAGCTATTTTTCGATAAAGACAGACGGAGCAGAGATGCGGCTCTGGTTTCTCACCGATTCCATAGTGCGTATTCGTGCCGGATTTGATGAAAATTTTACGGAAGAGTCTTACAGCCTGGTAATGACAGCTTGGGAAGACAGAATGGATGATGTGCTGAAAGAATCCAGAAGAAGAATTGCAGCAGCAGATGCGGTCATGACAAAGTTTCCGGATTTTATTGTTTTACAGGGAGAACTTTTGAAGGTAGTAATTGAGAAAGAAGTATTCCGTATTCGAATTTTTGATAAGGAAGGAACACAACTCCATGCCGATATTGCAGATCTTGCGTATATGGAAGATAGTAATCATCGCCGTATTCATACCAGTGAAATTGCTCCGACCGATTGCTTTTACGGATTTGGGGAAAAGACCGGGGAGATCAATAAGGCTTATCAATTCTTATCCATGAGTCCGAAGGATGCGATGGGATACCACCCAAAAGAAACGGATTCTCTTTATAAGCATATTCCGTTTTACATTAAGTTAAATCGGGATACGAAAAAAGCGGCAGGGTATTTTTACCATAATACGTATGAATGTGATTTTGATATGGGGCGTGAAAAAAGCAATTATTGGAAACCTTACAGCCGTTACCGTACCGATGGCGGTGATATTGATTTGTTTTTTATTGCCGGGCCGTCAATCCGGGAAATTATCGAACGTTATACGGATCTGACCGGAAAATCTGTTATGCTGCCGCGTTATGCGCTGGGGTATTTAGGTTCTTCTATGTATTATTCGGAACTGGATAAAGACTGTGATGATTCGATTCTGGAGTTTATTGATGTAACAAAGGAAGAGCAGATACCGGTGGATGGCTTTTATCTGTCTTCCGGCTATACTACACAAGAGACTTCAGAAGGAAATAAGCGGTGTGTTTTTACCTGGAATCAAAAACGTTTTAAAGATCCTAAGGGTTTCTTCGCTCAGATGGAAAAACGGGGGATTAGTGTTATTCCTAATGTAAAGCCAGGAATTTTATTGGTACATCCGGATTTAGAAAGGATGAAAGCGAAGGATATTTTCGTAAAAAACAGCCGGGGGGATGGCTATGGAATCGGAACCTGGTGGGGCGGAAAAGGACTTTTTGCTGACTTTACAAAACCAATTACCCGCCAGGTGTGGAAGGAAATGTTAAAAAAACAGGTGCTGGAAATGGGGACTCATTCTGTTTGGAACGATAATTGTGAATATGACAGCCTGGTAGACAAAGATTGCATTTGTGATTTTGAAGGAAAGGGCGGAACCATAGGTCAATTAAAATCAGTCATGTCAAACCTTATGTGTCAGGTTACCCAAGAAGCCATTTGGGAAACTAAACCAAATACCCGCCCCTATATTGTGTGCCGTTCCGGGCATAGCGGTATTCAGCGGTACGCGCAGACTTGGGCAGGGGATAATCTGACTTGCTGGGAATCTTTAAAATATAATATTGCCACTATTTTGGGGATGAGTTTATCCGGAGTAGCCAATCAGGGATGTGATATCGGCGGATTTTATGGCCCCTCACCGGAGGCAGAGCTATTGGTGAGATGGATTCAGAATGGAATCTTCCAGCCGCGTTTCTCGATTCATTCTGTTAACATCGATAATACGGTTACAGAGCCGTGGATGTATAGTAACTGTGTTGACCATATCCGGGATGCGATCAGGTTCCGTTACCGTATGCTCCCATATCTGTATTCCTTAATGGAACGTGCCCATGAAACAGGGCTCCCGATTATGGAACCGCTGTTTAGTGTATTCCAGTATGATGAGGAATGTTATGAAGAAGGCGTGAACTTTATGCTTGGCGATTTTCTCCTTGTGGCAAATGTAGTAGAAAAAGGCGCCGATACTAAGCAGGTTTATCTACCGGAAAATGAGATATTTTATGATTTTTATACAAGAATTCCATATAAAGGCGGACAGACAATTTCTATTCCTGTCGATTTGAGCAGTATCCCGTTGTTTGTTCGCGGCGGCGCTATTATCCCTTTGGCTTTAAATCAAATGGAAAACCTCCATACCCAGCAAGAAGACGGAATCTACTTATTGTGTGCGGACGATCACGATGGAGAATTTCTTTTCTATGAAGACGATGGAATTTCTTTGGAGTATCAGCAGAAGAATTATTTAAAAACAAGAATTCAAATGGAAACGGGTGAACATACGGTCTTAAACTTTACCCAGGAAGGATGCTATCCAACCAAAATTGAACGGATGTATATTGACCTGATCCATCGTGAAAAAGCACCTTATCGGGTGAAGGTAGACCAGATCGAAATTCCTCATTATCTGTATCGGACCAGGTTTGAAGCGGCCGATTGTGGTTGGTATTATAGTCAGCGGCTGCGGTCGGTTCAAATTAAGTATCCAAATCCGAAAAAAGATTATACTGTGAACATTTTGTATGAATTCTTTGATATGATTGGAATGTAAAGCAGATGAGATTTTAGTAATTACAAGGGAAGGGAGAAGAATTATGGGGAACTATATCATGGCCTTAGATCAGGGAACTACCAGTTCCAGGTGCATTTTATTTAATAAGCAGGGGGACATTTGTAGTGTTGCGCAGAAAGAATTTACGCAGTACTATCCTCAACCCGGATGGGTGGAGCATGATCCTATGGAAATATGGTCTTCTCAGTTGAGTGTGGTGACAGAAGCCATTAGTGGAATTGGCGCTAAAATTAATGATATGGCAGCCATCGGAATTACCAATCAGAGAGAGACAACCGTTGTATGGGATAAAATAACAGGGCGGCCGGTCTATCCTGCCATTGTCTGGCAGTGCCGCCGGACTGCTGATCGGATAGAGAAATTAAAAGCAGATGGCCTGGCAGATAAAATCAGAGAGAGGACCGGGTTGATACCAGATGCCTATTTTTCCGGCAGTAAAATTGCCTGGATTTTAGATCATGTGGAAGGTGCCAGGCAGCGGGCGCAAAATGGCGGGCTTCTGTTTGGGACGATAGATACCTGGCTGATTTGGAACCTGACCGGAGGAGAAGTGTTTGTAACTGATTATACCAATGCTTCCAGAACGATGCTGTATGATATCCGGAGATTGTGCTGGGATCAGGAAATTTTGGATTATTTTGAGATACCTTCGTGTATGCTTCCGGCGGTGAAACCTTCCAGCTGCATCTATGGCTACACATCCAAGGAAGTGTTAGGAAGCCGTATTCCGATTGCCGGAGTGGCGGGAGATCAACAGGCAGCGCTGTTTGGACAATGCTGTTTTGAACCGGGAGATGTGAAAAACACCTATGGAACCGGATGTTTTATGTTGATGAATACCGGAGAGCAGGCAGTGGCATCGGAGCATGGCCTGCTGACCACCATAGCGGTAGGAATCAATGGGAAAGTGGAGTATGCCCTGGAAGGCAGCGTATTTGTGGCAGGAGCGGCGATTCAGTGGCTAAGAGATGAGCTGCGGATGTTAAAGAGTGCCGCCCAATCAGAAGAATACTGCAATGCGGTAGAGGATACTGCCGGCGTATATGTAGTACCGGCTTTTGCCGGATTAGGAGCGCCATATTGGAATCCCTATGCCAGAGGCACTATTGTAGGATTGACCAGGGGCGTCAGTAAAGAACATTTTATCAGGGCGACAGTAGAATCATTAGCCTATCAGGTATCTGATTTATTAGATGCCATGCAGAAGGATTCGGGTATTACGCTGCGTGATCTTAAGGTAGACGGCGGTGCCTCGGCCAATGACTTTCTGCTGCAGTTTGAAGCAGATCTCCTGAATGCAACGGTATCCAGACCTCAATGCATTGAAACGACGGCGCTGGGGGTAGCTTATCTGGCAGGACTTGCCGTAGGTTATTGGAAGGATAGAAATGAGATACAAGGGAATTGGCAGATGGATCATCGCTTTACCTCAAGGATTTCAACCAAAAAGCGGGAAGAACTGATAAAAGGCTGGAACAGAGCTGTCCGTTGTGCGTTGGCATGGGCGCAGGATGAGAACAGTTGACGAATTATGGAGGAAGAGACCATGAACAAATGGGAGTATGATGTAACGATCATCGGAGGTGGCGTGATTGGCTGCGCGGTTGCGCGAGAATTATCCAGATATGATTTAAGGATTTGCCTTTTGGAAAAAGAAGAAGATGTGTGCTCCGGGACCTCCAAAGCCAATAGTGCGATCATCCATGCGGGACATGATGCAGTTACGGGAACGTTAAAGGCGAAACTAAATGTTCAGGGAAACCGGATGATGGAGCAGTTGTCAAAAGACCTGGATTTTGCGTTTAAGCGAAACGGTTCTTTGGTTCTTTGCTTTGATGAGGAAGATAAAGCATCACTTACAGAGCTTTACGAGAAAGGAATTGCGAATGGCGTT
>Ga0154000_1000516_pt1 | contig 10627 bp, 14 predicted proteins | sample TSNC084MetaG_FD_104674 | JGI IMG/M metagenome (GOLD analysis project Ga0154000, IMG submission 104674) | Attine ant fungus gardens microbial communities from North Carolina, USA - TSNC084 MetaG | ecosystem: Host-associated > Fungi > Mycelium > Unclassified | place: USA: North Carolina, Lumber... | reverse complement strand
GGAGGGGCGAAAGCAGCCGAAAATGTAGGTTTGGGTTTAACTGGTGACGCGGGTTTTGTGGGTGTTCTTGAGATGGTAGGAGCTGTGATGGGGGGACCAAATGTGAAAGCAGGGATGATCTGGTTTTGTTCTTGCACTGCTGTGGACATGAAAGGCGTTGTTGTTTCCTCGGGCAGTGGGTTGAGCACTGCTTGCCCCGACATCGTGTCGGCTTCATCTAATGCTTGGGTTTCAAGCGTGGACTCCTGGGACAATGTAGCAAGGGATTGTTGAGGCGTTGAGAAAGAAAGGGGCTGAAGTGAGCCATAGATTCCAGACTCGTCCATTGTTGAATCCTGATATCCGAGGCTCATGCGCCCAACTATTTTACTGACGTTCAATGTTTCATTGCCATCCACCATATCGTCATCAATGCTGACATCTGTGCTGAGGGAGTCTTCATGCATCGCAAATTTTGCGACGTCCATATCCCCTGATATATTTGCAGCATCTACACCACCCAGGGAGTCCCTAACACGTATAAGGCGGGCCATAGCGTCATTGAGGTCCATGCCTTGCTGAGTTCTGTCAACCTGGATATCATCCTCTGAGAAGGCCTCTGGCTCATGTGGAGTATCACCAGAATGTGTCATTCGACGGAGTGCAAGCCAGACAGGGTCTTCGGTAGCAGGCGGTCGAAGGGACTGTCCCATGGGGATAGTGAACTCCATGCCCTCCTGACTGTTTTCAACTGAGTGCATTTGTGAGTTATCATCATGCAGCATCGAGGACGTCTGTGAATTTTCGTTATTCTGGTTATCATCATCGTCAGATGGGACTGCGTCGTCGGAGGGGAATACGATCGAGTCCCTTGGTCGAACCGGCGCAAATGGTTGGCGAACTGCAGATGAGCGCCTACGAAGCAGTCCTCCCTGTAGGACTTCAGTAACCTCCATATCGACGTTTTCATCCAAGTCCATTTCTTCATTCATCAAGACAGAGTCCTCATCATTTAGGATAATACCTGGACTGGCTGTAGTGAGGTCCATGTCTTCACTTCCTGCAAAAGAAGGACGAACAGAGCCTCGTTTGTTCCGAGAAAACGATGCGGGATAGTCATTTTCATTGGAAAGTGTAGGTTGCAGATTTGCCTCAGGAGATGATGATGGGACTGGAGACGATTGTGGAGAGCCAGTGCTATTTGTATTGTCCTGATTGGGTATCTGGAAGAGTCGCACATGGGCATGTTCCGCGAAACTGACCCGCCGACCCAAGGACTTGCGAGACGCATTGTCATGGAGCTTTGCACGATAGTCGAGAGTAAGATCCATTGATTGAGTTATATATTCATCATCCAGTTGTAGAGATTGCGAATTCGATGGTTGTGAGAGCTGTTCTAAAGTGTCGTCTGTGTTAACTAGTACAGATGATTTCAAGATACTCTTTCTTGGCGCCTGAAGGGAGACCCAGGAGCTTCAAAACGATTCTGTTGCTGATATTCATGGACAGCTTACGAATGATGGTCGACGTGATTTGTCTAGGTCATTTAGACGTTCCCCAGGAGCGATGCTATGTGCTCGCCGCCTTCCGCTTGGAACTTTCTTGGCTTGGTTTAGTACAGCAATAGAGCGGCGACGTTTGGAAGAGTCCTCTTTGAGGGCAACCATGGATGGAGGAGAGGGAAATAGATAATGTCGGCCACTGGCCGGAGGATGTAAATAACCAAGATAATTGTTCCCACTAAACGCGTTCTAATGTCAGTCATGTGACTGTGCGTGCATTGACTGACATCTTACGGTTGTGTTTCAATGGTCAACCCAGAATACGAGCTCGCTGGGCCTTGTGTTTCCCATGTATAATATCTTAGAACTTTGCAATGGTGCAGGATACCTCAACACTCAAGCGTCAATATAGCGACGCGTCAATCACGTGAGTCCATGTTCATCAATGAATGATCATGCAGACTTTGAAGATCATCCCGAGACTGAGATTTTTACTTGTAATACGGACATGGATACGAGGAGCTCTGCCCGCAATAAGGCAGTTTCTTCAAATGCTCTAGCACAAGTAGCCTCCAGAACAACGAAAACGAAAGTGACGGCCAAGTCCACAGTTCTTACAAAACCTGCACCTGCGGGTGTGAAACGCGCTCCAATCCCAAGGAAGCCTCTGAGTAGTAGATCCAACTCAAGCTTTGTATCTGATGGCTCCTCCAAACCAAAGTCAAAAAATCCACCAACATATAAAGATACCAAAACCCCTGGCGCTCAGGGCGAGGATCGTGAACCTATCACGGTGAGGAGATTCTCAATTTAGTGTCAATAATGCCAATGGACAAGATTTTAGGCTTATCTACGACTTCGCCCTCGAATTGGGAATGAGGAACTTATTTCTGCACCCTACCTGACTCCCCTCTCCGACACTTCTGTTCGAATGACAGAACCACAATGCCATGGAGTGAACAAAACTCGATTCCGGACTTCCACCATCACAGGTTCTTCAATTTATACTTTCTCCCGCATCTTTTTGCCAGAAACGACCCAATCTGATTTCTTCGCCAAGACTACTCTTCCTCTTGTCCAGGATGTCTTACAAGGACAGAATGGTCTACTCTTTACATACGGAGTGACCAACTCTGGAAAGACCTACACCGTGCAAGGTGGACATACAAGAGGCTCCGTCGGAATCTTACCTAGGACCCTTGATGTGATCTTCAACAGTATCGAAGGCCTGCAGGGCGACGGAAAAGTGAGTAGCTTACATCTATAGTATCCCGTAGATCTAAAAAAGATTACCCAGTATCGACCTATACGTCTTTATGGCATCGAGCCGTCGGACGACAACGATATTGATCCTCCTCGAATATCCACTGAATCGAGTCTAGCAGAGGTACTTGGGCAACTCGATTCCAGCTCAGACTTCGACTCGGATGTAGACCCAACGACCATTAAAGTTGATCGCAATTATGAGTACAACATTTGGCTTTCCTACATCGAAGTCTACAACGAGAAGGTTTACGACCTCTTGGATTCAGTAAAGGATGAATCATTTAGTCGACTGCCCACACCTAAGGCTACAACAGATCCAAAGCTCCTTTTGATGAGGAAAGCCCTCCCGGTGCGCCCTTCGCCAGCCTCCGACAATGCAGGCGCGGAAAACAACGGGAAGTACATCGCTGGTCTTCGACAATTTCTTATCACCAGTGCTACTCAAGCTAAATCTCTTGTCAAACTTGGACAACTCCATCGTCGAGTGTTTGGGACTCTGGCCAATCATCAAAGTAGTCGCAGTCACGGGATGGTTATTATCAAAATTGTTAGAGGACATCGAGGCGAAAAAGATGTAGGGTTATACTTGTCTCTTCTACAGCAGTCGATTAATATCCAAAATCAAGGACCCGACTTCTTTGCAAGTATCTCGACTTACTTTGGTTGACCTTGCTGGCTCCGAACGCACCAAGCACACTCATACCACTGGAGACCGTCTGAAGGAGGCTGGTAATATCAATAAATCCCTCATGGTCCTTGGTCAATGCATGGAAGTCTTGCGCTCGAACCAGAAGAAACTTGCTTCCAGTCTTGCGCAAGAGGGTTCGGGAAAGGATGGTCGAATGGATACTCGAGACATTCGCAAGACACTTTCTGTCATTCCCTTCCGCCACAGCAAGCTCACAGAGTGTCTAATGGACTATTTCACAAGCGAAGGACGAGTAGTGAGGTACTTTGTAATCTTTGATTGACAAGACCTCATATCCTTGACATACAGGCCATGATCGTAAATGTCAATCCATACGACACAGGCTATGATGAGAACTTGCACGTCATGAAGTTCTCTGCATTAGCCAAGAATGTTTACACGACAAATGTTCCTGCCCCCGTACAGAAAGCCCCATCAATTGGTCCAGGTAAATTGAGAGGCCAGAAGTTCAAGGACATTGGTCCCATGACCATGAATGATCCCGATATTAATCCCAATCCCTTCAGGAGAAGGGTTACCATTACAATGGGAAAGAGAAGTGAAGCTATCCTAGAAGTAGTTGAAGGTTGGTCTATTTCTGTCTTTTTCTGGAGTACAGCTGAAATATTATGTAGAAGATGAATCTGTAGATGATATAGATGACTACGATGAAGAACCGTCAAATCCTCTGATTGATGCCTTGTTTGATGAGGTTGAAGATCTGAGGCTAAAGGTCAGGCTTATTTTTCATCAAAATAATCATCCGATAGACAGTTATTGCCGCGTAGCTGTTTGAGGCAGAAATGAGATGTGCACTCACTGAAGTAGAAACACGAGAAGAAGTAATGCGAGAGATGGAAGAACGTATGAGAATCATGGAGGAGAAGTATTCACGTCGTCTCATGAGCGAGGTGAGCTTCCACGGCTCTGTGCAGTCTTGTTCATTATATGAGGCCTTACAGTTGGAGCAAAACGAACTAAAGACTGATGCAAAAATCGATATGCTCCACAGAGCCGGTCTATTTGGAAGCCCCATTAAAACACAGCGGCAGGTATTATCGGATGAGGAAGAGGAGGAAGCTGCAGATGTTGAAATGAATCTGGTGCGCTTGTGGTATCTCAGCATCGGTCATTGATCCTTACCTTCTGTAGTTGGATCCCGGTGATGAAGAATTATCCATCTCATCCCCTCTTGTCAATAAGCTCTCTCATGAGCCTAACGCAGTTCCAGTAACAGGAAGAATCAACCAGATGGAACCGGTCATCAGCGGTTTTTCAACAGAGCGAGCTGATAAGATTGAGGATTTGATGGAGGAAGAAGAAGACAAGCTACTTGATTTGAAAGCCGAGGAGGCGGACAATGAGGATGATGATGAATATGCCGATGAGGAGGATGAAGAGGAGGGATGGCAGGATACTACGAACCTTAGGACAACTCTCACGAGAACTAAGGATCTTGCTGGAAAACCAGAGACGTCGAAGCAACCTCGAATATCAAAACTAGAGCGAGACTTGAAACGACTGTCCATTGAAGACAAAACCTTTGGTGGTACAGGTAAATCTAAGAACAAAAAGAAGATCATAATCCACTCTGACAGTGAAGAGAAACAAGATGGGGACGAAGTGCCGTCATTACCAGTGGTAAGGAAGAAAAGGTTAGTTCACCAAATACTCATGGGCTCACTCACTAACATTTATTTATCGACTCCTTAAGACAACTGGGTAAAAAACCTGTCATGACAATAGACAGTATCGAAAAAGTCACCTGGGAAGTAGAGAAGAAGGTCGCAAATACACAGAGCAATCGGGCCGTCAGGAGGCTGACAGGAGATTGAGGGCTTTCTGACTCATCTGCCATAGTTGACCATCTGCTGTATTCATTTATTATCCAGACGTTATCTCCTTTGCCAATATAATGTAATTATATGTAGAGACCGTGGCAGGAGGTGGCATCGTCACAAGGATATAGCTGACCACTATGATGGAGCACAGCCCAGAAATCAAGATGATTCATCGAATACCAGCCAATGCTTTGCAATGACTTGCAATGGTGAACGTCGATGCCATTAACATCTCTACCAGCGTAAGTTTCAGAACCAGAAGCTTCATCGCCAACAATAATTTTGATGCTTCATTTAGTAGCCTATTCATCTGTGATTGATGCCTGCATCGTGGAGAACTGGAAAAATTGTAGAGACATCGATCTATTCCATCCCCGATCCTACCATCTGACTTATCCTGCGGGCAGCGTGCTATAGTTGTAAACAACCGTACATAACACGAACGCCAATCATGTCGCTAATCCTCGATCACCAACATACATATATATGCCTAAGGCGTCCCAAAAATCCACTGCACGTATTGAAGGTGGAATGCTTTCGTTGGTCCAAGCTTCGAAAACTACTGCCCGAATGTCGGGCAGATTAGTCGCTGCCCGGGGCAATATAAGACACAGTGCCATGAAAAAGAACGACGATAATAGCAAAAAGCCGGTCATTGAACATAATGTTGCGATCGGTCAAAGCGCTACCAATGTTAAGAAAAGCCGCGAAGCGATTCAGGTGATGCTTGACTCGCTCGAAGAGGAGACTATGCACGAATCCTGGCGACATGTCCTTGAGGGGGAAATTACAAAGCCTTATTTTACAAGGGTACCTTCCGGACTTCTGAAATGAACGTCAGGTCTTGCTCAATTACCGTACCTCAGTTGAAGCAATTTCTACTCGAGGAAAATGAATCGAACACGATATACCCTCCCAATGAGCACCTCACACCATCATCTAGGCCTCTTCCGATTGATAGCGTTTCAATTTAAGTGGAACAGATCTACTTTTGGTCCAGGCTCACCCCCTTTGACCAAGTAAAGATGGTCATTCTGGGTCAGGTTGGTGACCCAGCTCGATCATCACAAGGAGACTCATTGGTTTTTTATAGGATCCTTACCATAACATCGGTCAAGCGCATGGTAAGTTTCATTGGAGATGATGCAATTATTTTGACTGTCATCCTTGTAACGTTTGACGGTCCTTCAGGGCTTTCATTTTCTGTCCTCCCCCCAACCAAACCACCGGGCTCGCTTAGGAATATCTACAAGCAACTTTCCCAAGATATACCTGGTTTCAAACCACCAAGTTCAGGGTGGGTTGATTGTCGTTTGCATCATGACAAAGTAACATCTGCCTCATAGTGATCTGAGTCGTGTGGCTGAGCTTGGTGTTCTCTGGTTGAACACGAGCTTGACTGTTCGAGCCCACAAGCCAGGCTCCCATTCCAAAAAGGGCTGGGAAATATTCACTGCGGAGGTTCTGCGCAAGATTTTGGCTCGACAAAATCATCCTGGCATTGTTATCATGGCGTGGGGCCTTCCTGCCCAGAAGACGTGTGATGCTATAGGTGTGGATACGGTCGGTTTTCTTTCTTTTTCGAAGATGAATGAAAATTAATAGATCGGCCTTACTTTAGGAGAAGCATCTCACATTGAAATCGGCACATCCTTCCCCTTTGTCGGCTCACAAAGGTTTTCTTGGCAACAAGCATTTCAGCAAGGCTAATGAGTGGCTGGAGGCGAAGTATGGCAATGGTTCTGGCATCGACTGGAAGGTACTCAATTGAAAGCAATGCCAGCGCAGTGTATAGATTCAGATGGCACCATCTCCAGAATTGGATGTCTTGACAGCTCTGCGGAAGCTTTGTCGATATTCGAGAGCTTTTGCTCAAAGACCTGCTCGCTACTCGCTGCGTGTAATATTACTGTCCTCATTTCCACTTCGAGGACGAGATTATGAGTGTCACTTCAACCTTGGACAGGTAGAACGGTCGCGCATGACGCGCATGAATTCTAGACTGTGCCTTCGAACACCTGCTCTCTCCGAAGATGACCGAAAAACAAGTCTTTGGCTTCAGTGATTCATTAGATAAAGTTAGCCATGAGTCTTTCCATACGATAGGAAGAGTGATGATTTTATTTATAATTGGCCACGTTGAACAGGACCAGTGTCTTTTCCTTCTTGCAATGCGCAGGATCTCTTTGTCGATCAGGGCCACCCTAAGTTGCAAGGCCTTGTCTACTGGTATTTCAAATTGCTTGAGATGGGTTCCAACATCATTGATAGCATATATTTTTTTCAATGTGAAGAGTAGCGAAGAGCATCCGATACAAAATTGTTCTCACCGCTTCAGTCAAAGATTCACATTAACGGAGATACACGGTTGTAAAGTATACATCTCTGCAAAAGCCCCGATCATGATTGCGATCGCACGGGTTTTTTTTTGAGGGGAAGGAAAAAAAAGAGGGTTTGCTTTTTTTTCCTAGTCAGCCATCTTTTGCGCAGATAAGATCATCTTATCAATGATTCCTACCCCTGATCTCTCGCACTTGACGAGTGAAGATTACGATGTGGTATACGAGCCAGCAGGTATGTATTAGGAACCTCCTGGAAAAAAAAAAAGAAAAAAACGTACTTCCCCGTTAATCCTCTTTGATCTTTGTTTACAGAAGACACATTTCTCTTTCTTGACGCTCTCGAATCCGACGCCAATGATCTGAAAGAATCAAGGGCTCTCATCTGTTTGGAAATCGGGTAAGGTTCTTCACCCAAAAAATTAATCATTCCGAAAGAAAGCTCATTATGATCATTCTACATACCTCTCTCCCTCTTTCTGTTATACTAATAGCTCAGGATCAGGTTGTGTATCTTCCTTCATAGCTCAGATTTTGGGCCCCTCCGTCCGTACGATTTCTCTCCCCTCTGCCGTTTCTTTCACAAATGAGCCTCTTTTTTTTCTTCTGTCAACCCTCAAATCTCACCGACTCAAAATCTCTTTCTCTCTTGGATGGCTTTTTACATCATGTGTCAATTCAAAAAAAAACTAGTTTACTTGTGCACAGATATCAACCCGCACGCCTGTCGCGCCTCAAAACGTACAGGAACCCAAAACAAAGTACGTCACTCTCATTTCTTTCTCTCTCTCTCTTAACTTTGAGGTTCAAAAAAAACTAATATGCCTTTTTCTTTTATTTTGGTGACGACAAGGTTGCACTCGATTGTATCAATGCCTCCTTTGCATTGCCTCTTCTAGATCGTTTACAACATCAAGTCGACGTGGTCTTGTTCAACCCACCTTATGTACCCACTGGACATGACGAAGCCCTCTCTGCTCAACAGACCTATAACAGCACAACGACAGCCATCACGGGGGCATGGGCAGGCGGCATAGACGGAATGCAAATCACAAATCATTTTCTCGAAATCGTTCAGGTTAGGCCCAAAAAATGAAATAATATAAAATAAAGACAAAGTAAAAAAAAAAACACAGCTCCTGTTATCTGAAAAAGGACGTTTCTATCTCGTCGTGCTCAAGCAAAACAACGTTCCCGAAATCCAAAAGCGTATGTTGATGCAACATGGCTTGGAAAGTAAGGTAAGGGCAAGACACCAACATTTCTCTCCCTCTCTCTCAACCTCCCCAGCTTGAGACCTTGTAGGGGAAAGGGGGAGGGACACTCTTTTCAAATACTGATTCCTCCTTTCCTATTTTTTCCCATAGATCGTGTTACAGCGACGAGCAGGTCGCGAACATCTTTTCATATTACGGTTCAAACGCCCACATATACCATAAACGAAGAAGAAAAAGGCAAGCAAGCATATGGGCATTGACAGACAAAAAAACAGAGAGAGAGAGATAAATATGGATGAAAGGAATGAAATGCCACAGTAGACATGTAGACATAGATGTGTATGTATATGTATGAAGATTTTTTTAAAAAGGAGAGACAGAAAAACAACAAGAGTCCATTCAACAATCTCCAAAAAAATATTTTTTAAAAAAATAAAAAAAATGAACTGATCACTCATCCCCTTCACCTCCAGGTCGCTTACCTCGCACACTAAACCGGGACGGAGCCCCAATTGACACCGTCCTACTACCAGAAGAGACAACATGATCATCCGAAGATATCGAGCCCACACCACCACCACCGTTCACCGAAGGATCAAACTCGAGCCGAAGCTTCAAGAAACCACTATGACGCAACTCTAAAGAAACCTCTGCAGAGGTCGTTCCTTGCGGTTGAATGTGTCTCCAGATCTATTATTTCCCCCAAAAAGATCATGAATAAACGTCACGACTTGAGTGAAATGGGGGTCTCTTACATCGACTTCTCCAGAACCTAATTCCCTATCTTTGCCTAATGTCTTGTGATCATATATCCATACAAAAATCTTGGTTGTAGTAGCCACCGAAGCGGGGAAAACGAACATCTCGTTCCTATACATATCACACAGAGGAACCTCAGCGAACACCAACAAAAAAAAAACAAAAAAACACACCATTCGGGCGTCGCCGTCTTGTGATAATGCTTGGTCTTGAACTCCTTGTCTCCAACCCGAACAGTCACATACGCCCTCGTCTCACTCAACGCAATATCCTTGGCTCCCAAGATCGTAACACGAAGTATACCTGGCGGCTGCGTCGAACCAACACCATGTCCCTCTGCCGCAAGATTCTGACCATCCAAAGGGAAAGGTGCACTCTGGCCACCATTACCCATCATCACACCTCCAACAGCATGCGTTGACGACTGTCCAGCAGGCAAATCCGTCGATGCCGACACTGACACTGGGACTGGGATCGGAACCACCCCAACAACATCTTGATGGTCCTTATCCCCACGCCTAAACACACTCGTCACACCTTTAAAAGCACCTTTCCCAGCAGACACAGGCAAACCCCCAATCTGAGTAACAGCACGCCCTGCCGAACTAAAAGTAGACGTCTTCTGACGAGACTTGGCAAGAATCTGAGGGTGGAACAACAAACGGACACGAATCCGTCCATGAGCTCCATGTTTAGGATGAGACAAAACCAGGACGCGTTCCGCTGATGTAAACGGTTCAAGGCCGGCAAGGTCGATCTGCGCTTCACCGAGACTCTTGGCTTGTTCAAATTGGTTCCAGTCAAAAATCTCGACTGAAAAATTGGTAGCAACACGAGACGACTGTAAAGGGATCACATGAGTTTCTTTTAAGAAAAATGAAGTGTTCAAAAGAACTTACGACGTTGCATGAGAAATCCTCGTTCCATTGAGGAGCAAGCGTCTTCTTGATGATCTGAGACTTGTATACCTTGTCGCCGTTGAGGGTGAAAACAGCATACGGATCGGATTTGCCGCTACGGTCAACACCACGGATAT
>Ga0154000_1000515_pt1 | contig 10629 bp, 9 predicted proteins | sample TSNC084MetaG_FD_104674 | JGI IMG/M metagenome (GOLD analysis project Ga0154000, IMG submission 104674) | Attine ant fungus gardens microbial communities from North Carolina, USA - TSNC084 MetaG | ecosystem: Host-associated > Fungi > Mycelium > Unclassified | place: USA: North Carolina, Lumber... | reverse complement strand
TAGATGCCTTAAGTGAGCTTGATTTTATAAAGGCACATGAGAATGTCATCATCATAGGGCCACCGGGAGTTGGGAAAAGCATGATTGCAACCGGATTAGGCAGAAAGGCCTGTGCAGCCGGGTGCGAAGAAGAAAAAGAGGCATTGCTGCACGAAAATGATACGACTGTCGATGTGCAGGATATATCTGCCGAGGGCAACCGCTTCATATTCCCTGAATCCGAGGAAGAATTGCCATTCCAATAAGAAACCTATAAGGACAACCACCGAAAGGAGCCAGGATGGGACGAATCAACTATGACTACAAAGAGATCGCGTGCCGCTACAATACAGCGGGCGCAACGGATACGTACAGATTTATCCGTGAAAAGTATGGTGTACATAATCCGTATGACGTAATAAAACGAATGAAGAAATCTGGCAGTTATTCTTATGACAGAGATTCAGATCAATTCGTTGGTGTTCCGGATGACAACACAGAGAATGTTTTCATGAATCTGAAAGAATTATGCGGTCAGAAGACCACTGAAAAAACAAAAACACAAGAATCGGCGGTAACCATGGAGGTGCTGATAAAACAGCTGCTCGAAGACCGGCTTCTGCAGTTGAGTAATTATGTGCAGATGAATCAATCCAGCAGAACTGTTCTGATTGACCGGACAACCATGGTTGAAGATGGCTATCAGGTAATAATTCACTGATACCAGGTGGTCAATTTTAAACGTAAAAAATAAGAATAATAAAAAAATCTGATCACCCACAGAATTATAAAGAGGTGGTCAGATTTAAACGTAAAAAGTGGTCGATTTTACTTGACAATCAACACTTGCGTGATCAAATAAGAACTTACGATATATAGAGAAATTTATTATTGCAAAAACAGTATTTGTTTCAAAAAAAGACTTCCTATACTGAGAACTCTTTTTTGAGCGATTAAATAGAAATCCTTTGCTTGGCATAAGCAAACAAATCACACCAGTATCTTTGCATATATCTGAGCATTTAATTGAAAAAGCCTGTGCAATTTGTTTGTCGCCAACCACTTTTTTGTGGTCGGTCAAATATTTAATAGCGGGTATAGTTAATTGGCTTTGCCACGGGGGATTCCCAATGACGATATCAAATTTCCGTTCATTAAGAAATTGATTTTCGGAAAAGAAATCACTCACTAATAAATTAGTATTTACAAGTTTTGGGAGGGATAAATCATTCCAAATACTTCTCGGATCGAGAAAATCACATAATGCCAGACTAAGGCTGAACGAAGCTACTCGAACCGCCTCCTCGTTTATATCAATACCATAAATATTTTCTTCTAAAAGTGCTGTTAATTGCGCGTTATTGATTGTGGATGCATTATTTGTCCGCATCCAACGACAAACCATTCTTCTGTAAGCTTCCACTAGAAAAATTCCAGAGCCGCAGGATGGGTCAATCAATGAGATTGATTCGTAACTCCCCTCCCAAGAATATACTTCATCTAACATCGTAGCCACAAGGTGAAGCGGAGTATAATATGTTCCTTTATCATCTTCATCTGTATCACTTAAATGAAAAAACAATTCATATATGCTGCTAATAATCTGAATCGGAATAATGTTAAAATCATACAGCGGCCACAATGTTAATTGTTGACTCTCTAAATTAGAATCGCCAATAAGAAATGATTTTAGCTCAACTAAATCGGTTTCCGTGACTACTTCAAATTCATATTTAACAAGAGGCAACATATCTCCATTGAACTTCTTTTCAAGGACATTAAACAGTTCATAAGTCGCTTCTTTATTGGCAAGAACATCTGTATATTGCTTGAAATTTAGATTTTCTTTGCAAAATTGAACATAAAAATCTTTAGGAAAACAGATTCGCCACTAGAATCTTTACGCTCTTCCAAATATTTAATTAGAATAGATCTGCTAAGTAATCCGTGAACTATGGGCACAACATCGATTGATTTTTGTTCTTCTGTTAGTCGTGATTTCATCATATTTATTAGTTTTCTTCGCATTACTTTTAAGTTGTTCATCAAGGTGGTATCTATACGCGTATTTATATCGAAGCGTTCTTTACTTCTACGCCAGTATTCGCCACTTTCCAATAAAGAACGATTATATTCTTGTAACTTTTGTCGCTCTGATTCCAAATTGCTTATCAAATTTATTGTACTAATAAGTCCCGCATCCGGGTCAAGAGACCCATCGATTTTTTGTGGTGTTTTGTAATTATTGTATATTTTTAATTCAGTAGGCGTCACAACGAAAAGCAAGGGGGCTTCACCCATATTCCACGATAAGCGATGTAGCCTTGCGGCCTCAGCGGTATCATCTGAATTACCATGGAAAAATAGATAAGCGGTATTTTTGCAATGCCGTCTTCATCGCGCAAAAAATAAACAGCATCCACACCAATTTTATTTTTTGCTTGGGTATAAAACAAACACTGATAGGTTGACAATGTATTATAATTCTCGTTAGAGGCCAAGCCGTTTTTTTCGTTAATATTAAGTTCGTTTAATATTTTCTTAATTAACTCATTCATATAGCGACTCCTCTTATACTACAATTTCATCAAACACAACCAAGCTCACGTTATCCATTGCAGTTGCTTTTTCAATGCACCCATTTGTAAAGCCTGTTTTCGCAAAAAGATAGAGCTGCACATTTTTATAATGAAATAACTTGCTACGTTCTACGAGCGTAGCAAGAACTCCGAAATCAACTTTTTCATTTGTCCATTTACACTCACAGAACAAAGCTGAATCTGTGCCATTAGTACCCATAATGTCAATTTCAGCTTCACATTTGTTTTTGGCATCGTTGCCCCACCAGCGTCCAAGATCAGTAAACTCAATATTCACTTTGCCTTGTTCTCGAAGTTTCCACAAATACTGAACACAAATATCCTCAAAGACAGCACCCATGTAGTCGCTGATTTTAGGGGCTATTTTTTTATATACAGTATCAATCAGACCGCGGTTGATTGATGCAATATTATCCGGAACAAACCTATACCAAAACCGGAATAAATTATCGTCAATTTTATAAATGGTCTTTCTTGTGGAACTTTCAGAAAATGGTGTCTCTTTTTTTATAATGCCGAGTGAAATTAAGTTTTTGATATAAGCTGAGCAAGCGCTTGTTTCTTCTCCAACTTTTGATGAGATTTCGGACAGCTTTGTACTGCCCGTTGCAATCGCCGTAATAATGGCATTATAGATAGCAGGTTCTCTAACCTCTTGTTTTAGCAGGTTGTTAGGCTCTTCAAAAAGCGGACTTGAGGGGTCTAAGAAGCATTGTTTGATGTTTTCTTCAAGAGATAAACTGTCGTCCATCTGGAGCAAATATTGCGGTGTTCCCCCAACCATTCCGTAAATGACTGCCATATCTAAATCAGAAAACTTTTTAAAATATCTCCTGCTTTCAAAAAAATCAAAAGGCAATATTTTAAACTGTGCCGTCCTTCTGCCATATAGCGGCGCTTTGTATGCCAATACATGGTTTTCCATAAATGACATAGATGAGCCGCATAAAATCAAAAATAGTTTAGAAGAGTCTTTGTTTTTGTCAATCAATGATTGTAATGTCGAAGCAAGGCTTTTCGAAGCCTTGGCGATGTAGGGATATTCGTCTATAACAAGAATAATCCTTTTCTTTTCAGCTAATTTAAAGACATATTCAAGTGCCGTTTGGAAAGATGGAAAGACCGTATTTTCCAGTGCAACATCTGTATAAGAAAGAATGCTCCTGCTGAAATTTTCAAGATTTTGCTGAGCATTGCTTTCAATCCCAGTGAAAAATATGGCTTCTTTATCTTTGATAAATTCATTAATAAGTGCCGTTTTTCCTACACGTCGCCGCCCATAAATAACAGGGAATTGAAAGCCGCTTGTATGATAAAGTTCGTTCAATCTGTTAAGTTCTCGCTCACGTCCGATGAACATAATATTTACCGCCTTCCAAAAGCTAAGATACGATTTACTAAATTATACATCACCTTTAAAGAAAAGTCAATAGATATTCGATAAATTGATGACTTATGATTTAGTAATTTTTAAATAAGTAGATTGCGTTATTGGTTTTACCTCTATAATATATTTGTCTGTATTTTTGCAGAACAAAATTATTAAAAGAGGTTGATTAAAATGGACAATCGAATTAGCCTTGAAAAGGCGTATCAAGTGTTTTTTGAGGATTATCCGGATGTGTTGGATTTAAAGCAAGTTTGCGCGATACTGCGTGTTAGTATGAAAACTGGCTACACGCTAATCCAAGAGGATAAAATTAAACATTTGAAAATCGGAAGAGAATATCGCATTCCAAAACTCTTCTTACTTAATTATTTAGGAATAGGAGTATTAATTGATTATGAAGAATAAAAATTTGCACATTTTACAATCAGTAATTTTTTGGGTACTCTTATTTTGTCAACGAGTAGGTGAAAATTTTTGAAAGGAGGAAATACATTGGAACTGAAAAAGATGTTGGAGTTGGTGCAACTAACCGAAGATGAACTGGTTGATGGTTTCATTTCAATTAAAAGGGGCTATTACTATATTGTTCTCAATCGTAAGGATGCAAACGGCGAAAGAAGACCTTTGTGGAAATCCACCGGATTGAAGGCAACAGGGGAAAATAGACAGGAAGCAGAAAGTATTTGCTTATCGGAAAGAATACAGTATTCGGTAAATGTGAAAAAAGGTATTGATGAAACGCTTAAAAAATCTAATAAAAAAGAAGTACAGATTAGTTTGGGTGAAGAAGTAGAGAAATCCCAAAATCCGCTATTTGCGGATTTGCTGAATGAATGGATTGCGTTCCGGCATCCCGACAATATTGTCGTGGGCGAGGATTTTAATTTCGACAAGCCCATAAAGCTCAACACTTGGGCGGGATATGCCGACAACATTAAGCACAATCTATACCCGACCTTTGTGGCCTATGGCTGCACGGTGCAGGAAATTACGGTGGATATGCTAAAAGGATTTTACGCCAACCGCTTGAAAAGCGGTTTAAAAAAATCCTCTGTCGCTAAAGATTACACTCTTATCAATCAGGTGTTGAACTATGCGATAAGCCGCAACATGATAAGCGTAAACCCCAACAGTGCCATCACCCTGCATAAGATTGAGAAGTATAACGCGGCTACATTAAACGCCGAGCAAATGCAGTATTATCTGGAGTTTATTCAAGGGGATATTATCGAAATCCCTGTGTTGCTTGGAGGTTTCTACGGTATGCGGCGCAGCGAGTGTCTAGGAACACGGGAATCGCAGTTTGATTTCAGACACGGATTTTTCCGGGCAAATCATACGGTAACAAAAGCGGTTATTGACGGTAAAAAGCTGTATATCCCGTCCGATAAACTGAAAACCGATTTGAGCAATCGCACCTATCCGCTTATCCCATATGTGGAGGAACGGGTAAAGGCAAAAATCGAGGAGAATAAGGAACTGCGTGTGCTGTGTGGGAACTCGTACAACAGAGAATGGCTCGGTTATATCTGCGTCCACCAGTTAGGCGAAATCATCGACCCGGAGGATTATACCACCGGACGTCACACCGATCTACTCAAAAAAGCCGGATTGCCCCGTGTCAGGTTTCACGACCTCCGGCATTCATGCGTCGGGCTGATGATGGCAAACGGTGTAGCAATAGAGCGTATCAGGGATTGGGTAGGACACAGCGATATACGTACAACAGTAAACACTTACGGACATCTGGAATACCAACCCAAAAAGGAAACGGCGGAGGCCATTGCAAGCTCTTTGCCGCTTAAAATGGCGGCAGCCGCCAACCCTTAAAGGTTGACGGCTACATGGCGGAGGAGGTGGGGGTCGAACCCACGCGCCGCTCACGCGACCTACGAGATTTCGAGTCACGCCTCTTCACCACTTGAGTACTCCTCCGAATATGAAATTGATAAAACCCTCGGATAGAACTTGGATAGAACAGCGTTAAAATTCGAGGTCAATCGAACTCCGAGGGTATGAAAAACGCTGAATTTACAAGGCTTTCGGGCTACGGCACTTCCACATTACCTGTTTGATTTCGAGTGCTGCTCGTTATGACCACTTCGATACGCTTCCATGCAATACATCAACCGCTATATTTTATCATATTCTCCCCAAAAACACAACTAGAAAATTTTTTAAAAATCTATTGACCAGCATGGTCAAAAGTGCTATATTGAAATTGACCATACTGGTCAAACAAAAAGGAGGTGGTTCGAATTACCGATAAATTTAAAGGATTAGACCAGGAGCGCCAGAACCGTATCTTGAGAGCGGCTTTCCAGGAGTTCGGAGAGCATGGATACGATAAGGCATCCACGAATCGCATCGTCAAAGAAGCAGGGATCAGCAAAGGCATGCTCTTCTATTACTTCAACAATAAGCAGGAATTATTCCAGGATCTATTAGAGATAGGGATTAACTACATTCTGAATGAATATCTGTCCAGGATCGACGAAGGTCCCCAGGACTTTTTCGAGCGATACCGGCAGGCCAGCATATTGAAGCTGGAAGCCCTCAGCAAACAGCCGGAAATGCTGCAATTTTTCACCTGTATCTACCTGAAGAAGGTTCCGGATTTCCTGACTCCTGAGATTCATGCCCGCCTGACAGAAATGCGGACACTGCTTCTTACCAAGTTATCTGCAAATGTGGATACTTCCCGCTTTCGGAAGGATATCCCGCAAGAGAAAAGCATCCAGCTGATCGGCTGGTGCATGGATGGTTATGAGAAGATGCTGACAGCGAAAATGGAGACAGTCCTGAACTCCGAACTGGATCTGCAGTCCTACTTTGCTGACTACTACGAGTACCTCGATCTGCTAAGAACCGTTTTTTATGAGAATTAAAGTACAAAAATAAATCCATACTATTTGAAGAACCTTTGGGAGGGTCACACTATGGCAGTTTTGGAGACGAAAAACTTAATAAAGCGATTCGGTAAATTTACCGCTCTTGACAACTTGAATCTACAGGTAGAGGAAGGCGAAGTATTTGGCTTCATCGGCCCGAATGGCGCCGGTAAGACCACTACCATCCGTGTCCTGCTGGGCATCCTGCAAGCTACAGAAGGTACGGCTAAAGTATTTAGCCAGGATGCCTGGAGAGAAGCTGTGGAAATCCATAAGCGGATCGCTTATGTTCCTGGCGATGTGAACCTGTGGTCCAACCTGACCGGCGGCGAGGTCATCGACCTCTTCGTGAAGCTCCGGGGCAAGCCGGATTCAAACCGCCGTGAGAAACTGATCCGGATGTTTGATCTGGACCCTGCCAAGAAATGCCGGACCTACAGCAAAGGGAACCGCCAGAAGGTCGCTCTGATCGCAGCCTTCGCCGCGGATGCAGACCTGTATATTCTGGATGAACCCACCTCCGGCCTGGACCCTCTTATGGAGCAGGTATTTCAGGAATGTGTATTGGAACAGAAAAATGCCGGCAAGAGCATTTTCCTCTCCAGCCATATCCTGTCTGAAGTGGAACGGCTCTGTGACCGGGTAGGCATTATCCGCCAGGGTAAGCTGATCGAAACCGGCACTCTGGAGGAACTCCGCCATCTGACGCGGATCAATATGAAGATCATTACCAGCGAGCCGGTCATCGGCCTGGAAAATCTGCCTGGCATCCGCAATATACAGAGCCAGCAGAACCAACTGACCTTCCAGGTGGAATCCCCGTGTGTACCGGAAGTAGTTGCTTTCCTGAGTTCCTACCGGGTACTCAAATTTGAAAGCTCCGCTCCTACCCTCGAAGATCTGTTCATGAGTCATTACAACGGAAACGGAGGTGAGCCGAATGCGCAATCTGTTCAAAAGTAACGGAAGCCTGACCAAATTTGTCATGCGCCGGGAACGTATTCAGTCGCCTGTCTGGCTTCTCTGTCTGATTGGGCTTACCATAGCGGTGCCCCTGGCCTTCGCGGAGATGTATGCAACGGTTGCCGACCGGATGGGAATGGTGATTACGATGGAGAATCCGGCTATGATCGCCATGCTGGGACCTGTTTATGGTGCCGACAACTATACCACCGGTGCCATGACCTCCAATATGATGCTGACCTTCACGATCATTGGCGTTGCCCTAATGAATATTTTCCTGGTGATTCGCCATACCCGTGGGGATGAAGAACGTGGACGTATCGAAGTGCTCCGCTCCCTGCCGGTAGGACGCCTGTCCTCTCTGGGCGCCGTTATGACCTTTGCCGTGATTCTGAACATAGTATTGGCACTGCTGACCGGCCTGGGCCTGACCGTACTGGGCATTGACAGTATGGATCTGGCGGGTTCTATGCTCTATGGAGTATGCCTGGGAGTATCCGGCCTGTTCTTCGCCTCTGCCGCCGCGATTTTCTCCCAACTGTGTGTAAGCTCACGGGGAGCAATGGGATATTCGCTGGCATTTCTCTTCCTGTGCTATCTGCTGCGTGCCGTCGGTGATATTAACAGTGAAGTGCTGGCCTGCATTTCTCCCCTGGGATTGATCCTGCGGGCCCAGGTCTATGTGGAAAATAGTTGGTGGCCGGTTCTCATCGTGCTGCTGGAGTCCGTTGTATTTGGCATGATTGCCTTTTACCTGAACTCCCTTCGGGATCTGGATCAGGGCTTCATTCCGGCCAAACCAGGGCGAAAGACGGCTTCCCGCTTTCTGAAGTCCCCCTTTGGGCTGGCCTGGAGGCTGCTGCGTACCACTTTGATTTCCTGGCTGATAGGAATGCTTCTCCTGGGCGCCTCCTATGGATCGATTATGGGCGATCTGGAGTCCTTTCTGGCCAATAACGAAATGATTCAGAAGATGCTGCCGCCAGTCACCGGTTATTCCTCTACAGAATTGTTTATTACTATGCTAATGTCCATTATGGCGATGGCCGCTGCCATTCCCGCCTTATCCGCATTCCTGAAGCTTCGCTCCGAAGAGAAACGGAACCATAACGAGCACCTGCTGGCACGGGCTGTTTCCCGCCCCCGGCTGATGACCGGCTATCTGGTTCTGGCAATGGCCTGCAGCTTTATCATGCTGTTTGCCGAAATGCTTGGCCTTTGGGGGGCCAGCAGTGCTGTAATGGAGACGCCGATTGCCTTTGGCTCTATGTTCAAAGCCATGGCCGTCTACCTGCCTGCTCTCTGGCTGTCGCTGGGAATTGCGGTTCTACTGTTTGGATTGCTGCCAAACCGGACCTCCATTGCGTGGCTCTATCTGGGATACTCCTTCTTCGCAGTCTATCTGGGACGGGTGATCGGACTTCCGGACTGGCTGCGGAAAATTTCACCCTTCGGCCTGATTCCCCAGCTGCCGCTGGAAGAGATTAATTATCTGACATTGACCCTGATCACCGCTGCCGCTGCTGCCTGCATTGCGGCCGGGTATGCATTTTACCGCAGACGGGATTCACTTGGGTAAATCTTGTACTGCACATCTTTATTAAAACTGTGCTTCATATTTTGCCGGCCTGTAAGGCGAAAGAAAGTGGCGTAGCGGTAGCTACGCCGACAGATGGCAAAATAGGGAGCACAGTTTTGCTAATTATCCTTCGAGAAATTGCGGATCCGAAGCAATTTCCCTGGAGATATCTGCATAATTTGACCTTATCCATATCTACATATTTCTGTTCCCGTTCTTCCTGGAAGTCGTACTCCAAAGTACTCTTAATACTTCGAATATCAGCATACGCAAAAATATTAATCGAACGGTTTCATTGTTCTGGTCTACATAGATCCACATCTTCTTTTGGTATCCACTTTTGAACAGCCTTTTTTTGCAAGGTTTCCCTTGCTTTTTTTGTGCCTTTATGGTATAATCGCTATGTAGGCGCATGGGGGCATCTGGACCGGGGAGGATTGGACTATGTTTATTGATCTTAATAAAAATAATGGCAAAGATTATCTGAGGCTCGTTAATGCTGTCCGGGTTACTAACAAAGATGGCTACAAAGTCTCTAAAAAGCAAGTGATTCTTAATATCGGACCCTTAGAACGGTTTGATGACGGCCATCCTGACTTCATCGGACGGCTGCGCAAATCTTTTAAAGCCGGAGAACCCCTGATCCCTTCCCTTAAGCCCTACTGTGCGAAGGAATTGCCAATGGAAACATTCCATTTTTCCATGACGGAGGGCAGCCCGGATTGTTTTGGACATCCAAGGCTGTTCTCCCATCTGCTCCTTGAACGCATCCTTGAGGAACTTGGTCTCCACACTTTCTTTTCTTCCTATAAAAGATTGGCAAAGTTGGAGTATGATGTTTATGGTTTTGCCAAACTGCTGATCTTTGGCAGGCTCCTTAATCCTGCTTCTAAGTCCGCTACGATACGGCAAAACGGAGATTATTATGAACCGGTTCTAAACGATTTCAACCCGGACAATGTTTATGATACCCTGACTTTTATCGCGGATCATAAGGATAAGATCATCCGGCGCATGAATACAAGTCTCGTAAAAAAAGCCAACCGTTCCCCGGAAATCATTTATTATGATGTGACCAACTTTTACTTTGAAATCGAAGACCCGGATGATGATATCCTGGATGATGAGGGGAATGTTCTGGAAAAGGGTCAACGAAAAATGGGTGTCTGCAAGGAAGAGCGCAGACTCCCCATTGTCCAGATGGGGCTTTTTATGGATGATAATGGC
>Ga0154000_1000514_pt1 | contig 10635 bp, 11 predicted proteins | sample TSNC084MetaG_FD_104674 | JGI IMG/M metagenome (GOLD analysis project Ga0154000, IMG submission 104674) | Attine ant fungus gardens microbial communities from North Carolina, USA - TSNC084 MetaG | ecosystem: Host-associated > Fungi > Mycelium > Unclassified | place: USA: North Carolina, Lumber... | reverse complement strand
CCATTTCTTTTAGCGTATGGAGGTCATATCGGTTATGCAGTGCGGCCGACGGAACGTTGTAAGGGGTATGCATCAGAAATGCTTGAACTTGCACTTGAGTATGCGGGGGCAATAGGATTAAATGAGGTGATGCTTGGATGCTATATTGATAATATAGGATCTATTAAAACTATTCAGAAGTGTAGAGGAAAGCTAGTGGAAGAAAAACTGTATTCTGATGGAAAACCAATGTATATTTACTGGATTAGTCTGACGGAATAAATTTCAATTTAAGAGGATTAAGAATGAATTATATTATACGAGAAATTAGAGAATCAGAATATCCGTTATTAGAAGAATTTTTATACGAAGCTATTTTTATACCAGAGGGAGCAAAAGCTCCGCCAAGATCTGTCATCCATACTCTGGAATTGCAGGTTTATGTTAATGATTTCGGAAATTTCACAGATGATAAAGGATTGGTAGCAGAAGTAGACGGAGAAATAGTAGGAGCTGTTTGGGTACGTATTATGAATGATTACGGACATATTGATAATGAGACCCCTTCATTTGCTATCTCACTTCAAAAGGAGTACAGGGGTTGTGGAATAGGTACTGCGATGATGAAAAGAATGCTTTCCATATTAAAAGAAAGCGGATATGAGCAAGCATCTATTGCTGTTCAAAAAGCCAATTATGCTGTAAAGATGTATCAGAATGTTGGTTTTAAGGTTGTGGAGGAAAACTGCGAAGAATATATTATGGTAAATAAACTATAAAATAAATAATAATTTACGGTAACGATGGATACGGTCACGACGACCGTTCATTAAAAATCATAACCACCCGCTAGCCGGTGGTTATGATTTTTTTGTGAGAAAAGTGTAACTCTTTTGCCACTATCAAAGATCGTGGGTTGTGAAAAACAAGAGTCACCGTTCCTTATTTTTTCGAAATGGAAGCGGTGTAGTTCCTGTCACATACAGCAGCAGGAAGTAGATCAGGCAGATTCCGATGCATCCCAGAACCAGTCCGGCTATTCCGGAGATCTGGACGAAGGTCTGGGTCACCCAGACAGCAATGGCAACGGCGGACATGGGGCGGATGATCCGATGAAAAGCAGAAAAGGAAAAGGGCACCATTTTCCACAAGGAGTAAGTATGCAGTCCCGACACCAGGAGCTGGCAGGCCAGCGCACCCCACAGATAAGCCACGATTCCAAAGCGGGGAATCAGGAAAATAACGAAACCAAGCCGGAGGACCAGGCCTAATACATTCTGGATAAAAGTGGTGCTGGTTCGGCCCATACCGTTAATAATGCTGCCGGCGGTGGTGGTCATATACAGGAAGGGACAGAGCCATCCCAGAATCCGGATATAAGCACCGGCAGAAGCGTCATGGAAGAAGAGAGACCCCATATCGCCGCCATATGTAATAAAAATTCCTGTACACAGAATTCCCAGATACAGGCTGTACCCCATTGAAAGCTCCGTGGTCCGTTCAATTTTCTTATCATCCTTCACGGATTGCGCTTCAGCCACAGAAGGCAGCAGCATAACCGCGACAGAATTGGTCAAGGCCGAAGGGAACAGAATAAAGGGAAGGGACATGCCGGTCAGGACTCCATATACACTAAGAGCCGCGGAAGAGGTCAGTCCGCTTACCTGCAGGCGGCTGGGAATCTGGATGGCTTCGATACTCTGCAGCACACCCAGAATCAGGCGGTTGGCAGCCAGCGGTGTGGCCAGCAGGAGGATTTTGCGGATGGGTGTGCCCAAGGCCGGCTTCAGTGTCTGATCCAGAAGTTTGTCTTCCTTCCGGAAAGTAATAGAAATGGCAATGTAGGATACGGCCAGAGACCCCAGCTCACCGGCTATCAGGCCCAGAGCGGCAATCGTAACGGTAATCTCCTGGCCGGTTTCATTCAGCTTTCCTGCGATCAGATAGACCATCAGCACGCGGATGAACTGTTCGGCCAGCTGGCTAAGGGAGGGGACCTCGGTGCGTCTGAGGCCGTAATAATAGCCGTTCATGGCTGCATGGGCCGCGGTGATGGGAAGCGACAGGGCCAGCAGCTGCAGAAGTACGGTACAGCGGGGCTCTGACAGCAGATGCAGGGCGATCCACCCGGCCTGCGTATACAGCACCAGAGCGGTAGCAATGGCCAGCATCTCTGTCAGCAGCAGGCCTGCATAGTAGTTACTCCGTGCTGCTCTCGTCTGGTTCATGCCGATGGAAGCGGCTACAAAGCGGGATACGGCTGTCTGGATTGGACCGCAGCAGAGGGCAAAACAGATGCCGGAGATGGGGGCGATGAGTTGGTAAATTCCCATCCCTTCCGCACCAATCAGATTGGATAAGTAAATCCGGTAAAAGAAACCGATCAGCCGTGCCAGAAGGCCGGTGACCGTTAAAATCAGGGTTCCTGTAATAATGGGGTTTGCCCGTTTTTTCATATACACCTCCCGTAGAATTTTAGTGATAATTGGACAATGTAAATTATTACAACTTATGGCTTGACATGAGAAAGTAGAAGTGCTATTCTGAAAGTGGAAATCAAAGTAATTTAGTGGCAATTAAAATAATAGGAATTGAATCGCTGGGAATTGAACCAGAGATTGGGAGGCTCCATGAAAATCACAACCAAAGGAAGATATGGTCTGCGGGCCATCGTGGATCTGGCCGTATACAGTGAGAATGAGCCGGTTTCCATTCATAGTATAGCAGAGCGCCAAGGCATTTCGGACGGTTATCTGGAGCAGCTGATCGGTAAACTGAAGCGGGCAGGTCTGGTGGAGAGTATCCGGGGAGCTGCCGGAGGATACCGGCTGGCGAGAGCTCCGGCTGATATCTCCGTGGGCGATATCCTTCGGGCATTGGAAGGCAGTCTGCACCCGATTGACTGCCCTGCGATTGAATCCGAGCATGCCTGCGCCAATGAAGAAGCTTGTGTCACCAAGAATGTATGGAAGAAGATTGGGGACAGCATTGAAGACACCGTTGATCACATTTCCCTCCAGGAGTTAAAAGAGCAGGGAAGAGGAACAAAAGGCAAATGCGACTGCGGGAGCGCAGAGTAAGAATGCCGAATAATTTCTAATTCAGGAGAGACAGCCATGAAAGAATATATTTACCTTGACCATGCGGCCACCACGGCCACGAGACCGGAAGTAGTAGAAGCAATGATCCCATACTTCACGGAGCATTACGGTAATCCATCTGCCGTATATGAGATCGGTGCAAGGAGCCAGAAGGTGCTGGCGGATGCCAGACAGACTATCGCTGGCGCGTTAGGCGCCGACCCGTCGGAGATCTATTTTACCGCCGGAGGTACGGAGTCCGATAACTGGGCGCTGCGGGAGACGGCCGCTGCTTATGCCGCGAAGGGCAATCATATTATTACGACGAAGATTGAGCATCATGCCGTCCTTCACACCTGTGAATATCTGGAGAAGCAGGGCTGTGAAGTGACGTACTTAGATGTGGATGAGGCGGGGATCATCGATCTGAATCAACTGCGTAAGGCGATCCGTCCTACCACAATCCTGATTAGTATTATGTATGCAAATAATGAAATCGGTACGGTACAGCCGATTCGTGAGATTGGGGAAATTGCAAAGGAGCACGGAATTTTATTCCATACGGATGCCGTACAGGCTTTTGCCCATCTGGATATGAATGTGAATGACCTGAAGATTGATATGCTTAGTGCCAGTGCCCACAAATTCAACGGACCCAAAGGAATTGGCTTGCTCTATATCCGCAAGGGCGTTAAGATTCGTTCCTTTATCTTAGGCGGCGGACAGGAGCGGAAGAGACGTGCCGGTACGGAAAATGTGCCGGGGATCGTCGGCATGGCGAAGGCCGTGGAATGCGCTATGGCCCATCAAGAGCAGGATGTGGCGAAGATTACGGAATTACGGGATTATCTGATTGACCGGGTGCTGAAGGAGATTCCCTTTACACGGCTGAACGGTTCCCGCAGGCAGCGCCTGCCGGGCAATGCGAATTTCAGCTTCCAGTTCATTGAGGGGGAATCGCTTCTGATCATGCTGGATATGGAGGGCATCTGCGGTTCCAGCGGCTCCGCCTGCACGACCGGATCTCTGGATCCTTCCCATGTACTGCTGGCGATCGGACTTCCTCACGAGATTGCACATGGCTCTCTGCGTCTGACGCTGGGAGAAGAAAATACAAAGGAAGAGATCGATATTGTGATTGAGAAGCTGAAAGGGATTGTGCAGCGGCTGCGTGAGATGTCTCCTCTGTACGAAGACTACATGAAAAAGCATTAAGAAAGAATTCGGAGGAACAGCTATGTATACAGAAAAAGTAATGGATCATTTTCAAAATCCCAGAAATATGGGCGAATTGGAGAATGCCAGCGGCGTCGGAACGGTAGGCAACGCAAAATGCGGTGACATCATGCGGATTTACCTGGACGTAGATGCGGATCAGGTGATCCGGGATGTGAGGTTTAAGACCTTTGGCTGCGGTGCTGCCGTGGCGACCAGCAGCATGGCGACTGAGATGGTGAAGGGTAAAACGGTATATGAGGCATTGGAGGTAACCAATAAAGCAGTTTTGGAGGCATTGGACGGACTTCCTCCGGTGAAGGTACACTGCTCCTTGTTAGCAGAAGAAGCGATCCACGCGGCGCTGTGGGATTATGCCCAGAAGAATCATCTGGAGATTCAAGGGCTGAAGCCGCCGCTATCCGATATTTCCGAGCATGACGAGGAAGAAGAATATTAAGAGGTTCCTATGAAGAAGAAGGTCGTAGTAGGCATGTCGGGAGGCGTGGATTCCTCCGTGGCGGCCTATCTGTTAAAAGAGCAGGGATACGACGTAATTGGCGTAACCATGCAGATATGGCAGGATGAAAAGGAAACCACAGCAAGCGAGAATGGAGGCTGCTGTGGTCTTTCTGCGGTTGAGGATGCCCGTTATGTGGCGGCGACATTGGGAATTCCTTATTATGTAATGAATTTCAAACAGGAATTCCAGAAAAACGTAATAGAATACTTTGTCCGGGAATACATACAGGGCCGGACGCCAAATCCCTGTATTGCCTGTAACCGGTACGTAAAGTGGGAAGCGCTGCTTAAGCGCAGTCTGGAGATTGGGGCGGATTATATTGCTACCGGACACTATGCCAGGTTTATCCGGCTGGCGAATGGCCGGTATGCGTTTCAGAAATCCGCTGCGGCTGGGAAGGATCAGACCTATGCCCTTTATAACCTGACCCAGGATCAATTGGCGCATACGTTAATGCCGCTGGGAGACTATACGAAGGATCAAATCCGGTCGATAGCAGAGAAGATCGGCCTGATTGTGGCGGACAAACCGGACAGCCAGGAGATTTGCTTTATTCCGGATCATGACTATGCATCTTTCATTCAGGAGAATGCCGGGGCAGTTCCTCCGCCGGGGAACTTTGTGGATGCAGATGGCAATGTGATGGGACGTCATAAGGGGATTACCCACTACACCATTGGCCAGCGGAAGGGCTTGGGAATTGCTTTTGGTACGCCGGTCTTTGTGACAAAGATCCGCCCGGAAACGAATGAGGTGGTATTGGGAGGCGGCGATTCTGTGTATACGGAGCGTCTGATTTGCCAGGATTTGAACTTCATGTCGATTCCGGCGCTGGAGGGAGAACGCCAGGTAACGGCAAAGATCCGTTATAGTCATGGCGGTGCCTCTGGTACTGTGCGGATGTTGGATGACCAACATGCGGAATGCGTCTTCGACGCCCCTGTCCGGGCCGTAACACCAGGTCAGGCAGTGGTGTTCTATGAGGACGATATCGTGCTGGGGGGCGGAACTATATGCCGGTAAAAGGCCATTCGGCCTAAATTAAGGAAGCACCCTTCGGGTGTACCAGGATGGCCATTCGGCCGAAGTTAAGGAAGCACCCTTCGGGTATACCAGGATGGCCATTCGGCCTAAATTAAGGAAATTGTCAGATTCATATTTCTAGTAAAAATGTAGTTTATTTGTTATAGTAGAAGAAAAAGGTGGTAGGGAGAGTAAGGTTTATGAAGAAATTGGGGGCAATTCTTGTGGTCAGTCTGTTCCTGATGTCGATAGCAGGCTGCACAACGACGGGACAGGGATCTTCGGCTGCTGAGACGTCGGCGGATAATACGGTATTCCAGACCTCGACAGAGGAGATAAGCATAGAAGCCACAATGCCGGAGGTCACAATGCCGGAGGTCACAATACCGGAGATCACGATACCGGAAACTTCGGCAGAGGAGACGACGGTTCCGTCAATTTCCTTCCAGGATGTAGAGGAGACCGTGTACGCTAAATCAAATGTAAATATCCGCTCAGAGGCCTCCACGGATTCGGAAGTGCTGGATGTATTAAAGAAGGGAAGCTCTATCCAGCGTACCGGCATCAGTGATAACTGGAGCCGTGTGCGTTATCAGGATCGGGATTGTTATATTGCGGCCTCTTACCTGACACAGGACAAGCCGGCAGAGACTACGGCGGCTGTGACGAACCCTTCCGGCAGTTCGGGAACGGGAATTAACCACGGAGGCGGTGATATTCTAATTGCCATTGATGCCGGGCATCAGGAGCAGCAGATGAAGGACAAAGAACCAAATGGGCCGGGCTCCTCTACGATGAAGGCTAAGGTGACCAGCGGAACCTCTGGGGTTTCGACGGGGAATGCAGAGTATAAAATTAATTTGAAGGTGGCTCTTTTGCTGCGGGATGAACTTCTATCCAGGGGATATAGTGTGGTTATGACCCGGGAGACGAATAATGTGAGTATCAGCAATGTAGAGCGGGCTCAGGTTGCCAATGACTCTGGGGCAGATGCGCTGATCCGAATCCACTGCAATAGTGCGGACAGCAGTTCTGTGAAAGGCGCGCTGGGAATTTGCCAGACTTCTTCAAACGCTTATTGCGGAAATATTTATTCAGAGTGTCTGAAGCTGACAAAGGCGGTTCTGAAGGGGCATTGTAACGCAACCGGAGTGGCGAACACGGGAATATGGGAGACGGATACGATGACCGGGACGAACTGGTGCCAGGTGCCAAATACGATTATCGAAATGGGATATATGAGCAATGCTTCGGAAGACGAGTTGATGGGAACCGGCGAGTTCCAGCGGAATGCGGCGAAGGGAATTGCGGATGGAATTGATGCCTATTTTGGGCGGTAAAGCCTTTTGACCCAGGTATTTATAATGATTTATTTAAATAGAAAATAGGAAATGAGGGTGCATATGATTAAAATTACATTCATGGGTGCCGGAAGTACCGTCTTTGCGAGAAATGTGCTGGGTGACTGCATGTGTACACCGGCTCTGTGCGAAAGTGAAATCGCATTATACGATATCGACAGCAAACGGCTGGAAGATTCAGAAATTATTTTAAAGGCAATCAACAAAAATATAAATCAGGATCGTGCAAAAATCAAAACTTATTTAGGAGTGGAAAATCGTAAAGAAGCCTTGAGGGATGCTGATTTTGTTATTAATGCCATTCAGGTGGGCGGATATGATCCTTGTACGATTATAGATTTCGAGATTCCAAAGCAATATGGGCTGCGTCAGACAATCGCCGATACCCTCGGCATTGGCGGAATTATGCGGGGACTGCGGACAATTCCGGTTTTGAGGGAGTTTACTTCGGATATGGAGGAGGTGTGCCCGGACGCTCTATTTTTAAATTATACGAATCCAATGGCAATTCTGACAGGATATATGCAGCGCTATACCAAAATCCGCACGGTTGGACTCTGCCACAGCGTTCAGATATGTACGGAAAGATTGTTACAGGGATTAGGCATGGAAGGCGAACTTGAAGGATGCCGTGAATTGATTGCCGGAATCAATCATATGGCATGGCTGCTGAAGTTGGAGGATAAGGCAGGCAATGACTTGTATCCGGAGATTCGAAGTCGTGCCCTGGCTAAGAACGCAGACGAGCGGCATAAGGATATGGTGCGCTATGAGTATATTAAGCATCTGGGTTACTATTGTACGGAATCCAGTGAACATAATGCGGAATACAACCCATTTTTCATTAAATCAAAATACCCGGAGATGATAGAGCAATTTAATATTCCATTGGACGAATATCCTAGGCGCTGTATTCGCCAGATTGCAGAATGGGATTCGGAAAAAGAATCCATCTTAAAAGATGGGAAAATCACTCATGAACGCTCTCGTGAATATGCCTCTTACATTATGGAAGCCATCGTTACTAATAAGCCCTATAAGATTGGCGGCAATGTATTAAATCAGGGATTAATTGACAACCTTCCGGCCGATGCCTGTGTGGAAGTTCCGTGCCTGGTGGACGGTAATGGGATCACTCCATGCCGGGTTGGACGCCTTCCGGTACAATTGGCAGCCATGAACATGACAAATATTAACCCACAGCTTCTGACGATTGAAGCTGCAGTTACGAAAGATCGTGCGTATATTTATCAGGCGGCCAGTTTAGATCCTCATACTGCGGCAGAACTGAACATCACGGATATTCGAAACATGTGTGATGAATTGATTGCTGCACACGGTAACTATATGGCCGATTATCAATAAAGGCATAAACTTTCCTAATGAGATAGAAAAGCCCCTGGCCACAGCTTACGGTATCGCTGTGGCCAGAGACTGCTCTTGACAGTTCGTCAATAGTTTACTTATACATAACCACATAAAGTTTATTCTTCATAGAGTGATTCATAAAAAGCCTTATCCACGCTTGAAAAAAAAGCTATGAATACATTTCCACGATCCGCATAGATCTTATGTCCGGAAATTATGGAAAAACCGTCAAGCTTCTGACCGTCAGCGTTATAAAACGCTACGGAAACATGTCCCCCTCCATACTTAAATATAGTATAGTATCGATACAGATTAAGCGATTCAGTCCGCGCTATGATTTCTTCGATCAAATCCGAATCATTTTCTCTGGTCAATAACCTGCGCCGTACATGATTTGGGTCTAAAATCTCAATGGATTCCACATTCTCCAGCTTAAATTTCTTCTGGGGCCAAATACAAATAACTGTGATGAATAGAAGCAACAGCAGCATGCGTTTAAGCCATTTTTTCTTCATAGAGATCCCCCTTATATTCTTGCGCTCTCCGTTTGATGCTAGCGCACCCCACATTAATTAACTATATGTTTCACGTAGGTCACACTGGTATGCTATATAGAAAGCATTCCTTGCGTCAATATTGGAATATAGTGTGTAATCTATACTCCTATCCCATCCATTAAGAGTAATGATTATCGCATATTTATTCTGCACAGAGTGATTCATAAAAAGCCTCATCCACGCTTGAAAAAAAAGCTATGAACAGATCTCCACGATTCGCATAGATCTTATGTCCGGAAATTGCGGAAAAACTGTCAAGCATCTGACCGTCAGCGTTATAAAACACTACGGAGATACTAAAGCCTGCCCGCTTAAATATAGTAAAGTACCGGTACAGATTAAGCGATTTAGTCCGCGCTATGATTTCTTCGATCAAATCCGTATCATTTTCTCTGGTCAATATCCTGCGCCTGCTATGATTTGAGTCTAAAATTTCAATGGATTCCACACTCTCCAGATTAAAATTCTTCTGGGGCCAAATACAAATAACTGCGATTAGTAGAAGCAACAGTAGCATGCGTTTAAGCCATTTTTTCTTCATAGATCCCCCTTGCCATTTTTGTTTGATGCTAGGAAAGCACTCCTTAGCTCCAGACCCCGTTCTTGTGCTCAAAACAATCGAAATGGTAAATAGTATCCTATTCCTTACGGGATAAGTCCTTCTTTCATTTTTGAAGCGGATTAGTTTGTAGAATAAATAATGAGTTAAATATTTATATACAAACTATAATATATAATCGGGAAAAAGTCAATATAATTTAACATTCCAGGGAAAGTTATTCAACTATTTAAGGGAGTTTCTGCTTAATTATCATTAATTCCCTGCGTTTTGCAGCACCATAACCGCGCTTCTGCAAGTGTGGAAATCCCTTCAGTTGATAATTTTGGTCTATATTTTAGCATTTTGAAAGTGTGCTTTAGGAAACTATTAGAATCTCCATGTTTATAACGTTTCTCAATTTGCTATAGCGCCCAAAAATGTCTCGGAAAGTGTTGTTGTTTCAGGGACTTTTGTGATATGACCCGAGTTTGCCACTTGTGATGTCAAAACGGAGCCCTCATGGTCTCCGTTTTTCCCTGTAAATATGCGATTTCCCTTGTGCTTATTGGCCTTTATAAATTTTGATAATATGTGCCTACATGATGTGCCTATATGAAAATCTTTATGTCTTTTTTGATACTCTTTAGTTCCGCTCGTCGATATAACTTTGCTGGTATTTGAATCCCAAATGCATCTAAAATCAGTTTCAAATCGGGATCATCTACATCCATAAACCGATATAAATCACCGGGCAGGGCATCTACCTTCCATTTATTAAGTGCCCGCTGGAGCCTTTCGGCACTCAGTCCACCGCTCCAATAAACATCCTCGTTCACTTTGATGGTCCCCGAACGGATCAGCCTCATCTGTATAATTCTCAGCATAATCAGGGAAATCATGCAGATTAGGAGATGGGCGTTCACATGTTCCGGTGTACGGACATAAAGGGGACGGGTCTCAAGATCTCCCTTCATGACCCGGAACTGAT
>Ga0154000_1000513_pt1 | contig 10640 bp, 10 predicted proteins | sample TSNC084MetaG_FD_104674 | JGI IMG/M metagenome (GOLD analysis project Ga0154000, IMG submission 104674) | Attine ant fungus gardens microbial communities from North Carolina, USA - TSNC084 MetaG | ecosystem: Host-associated > Fungi > Mycelium > Unclassified | place: USA: North Carolina, Lumber... | reverse complement strand
TGTGCTACTACATAGATAAAATGCCCCGAGGAGCGACACCAACTGTGACATCTTTTCTTGAGTCTCCTCCCAGTTCGCTGTCTGGGCTTGGAACATGGCCGCCATAGCTGCTTGTTCGTCTTCCTTCGCAATGTTACTCGAAAGTACGGGTTGCTGTTTGCTCGTCAGAAACCGGGATTTATGGAATAGTGGTAGACGTACGGAAGTTGCACTCTTGGTCCCCGGTATATTTGACGACGATAAATGAGAATCTTCTTTACCGTCAAATCGTTTTGACATTGAACCCTTGTGCCAAGTCACATTTGAAGCACTTCCGGGTCGCTGAATAGGTTCTGAAGTTGGGATAGTTGTAGATGTAACACCAGAGGCATAGTAAGACGCTTTCCCTTTCCCTGGCCTAGCAGCAGGCATTCGTTTTACGATGACAGAAGACGAGCGAGGTATGATCGTCGAGTCATCGTTGTATTCTGCAAAGGACAAACCATGGGTAAGTAATTACCGGTAATGCGGGAATGCACAGTACAGATGATCTACCTTGTTTCGTCGCGGAGTCATAAGCATAGAGGTCAAAATCATTTGCCTTACTCATGTTATTGGCGAGAATGATCTCTCGCTTGAGGTCAAAGACAGATATACCCGTGCCATCGAAAGTAATTCGTGACTCGGCCTTTTGTGAATTGAATCTGTAGAAAACGGAAGAAGCCATTTCTATTGAAAGAGGTCACTAAGTAACAAATAATTGTAGTTGGAATGAAAGACCGAGTTCTTGAAGGAAGACAGAATAGAGTAGGAGATAGTTTGCTCAGTGGCAGAAGCTCAGATAAATTCGGAGATTACCGAAACTCCGCTCAGGTCCGTGTTGTGGGATATCAACATGAAACGATTTAAAGTCGTCCCATTATAAGGACCAATAAGCCTGGTTTTGTCCTCGAACCACCATGAAGAGTGCAGAGACAAATCATCTCCGACGTTCTGCAGATCTATCAAACTATGACGTGACTCAGGAAAGAGGGGCACCCGGCTCAAAGGTTCATGTTAGTGAAGCCGGTAAGGCTGCCGATAAGAAGCTAGACTCACATCAAATGTAAGAGACGCGTTTCTCGTGTTTCCTTCACAAAATTCTGACATTAATTGCTAGCTATGAGTTTGGTGGTCCTTGGGGTGTTTTCGCCATTATGACTGGTTTCCCTATCTTGATGTATTACTTGTGGATCTGTTTGTGGTTTTATGACGGTAAACTCGTTCATCCCGTCTCCATGGACGACATAGTTCCATTCTTATGGAGAATGTGGGCACACGTGAGGAAGGTGAATGATGTTGTGTTCTCGTCCAACTTTGTTCATTCAGTGCCATGAATAGGATGCTAGGCCGAATCTTTATGCCTGGAAAGTGTACTCCGGAAATTTCTTTTTTCAACTTTTCATTGCATGGGTTCTGCCTGGATTTCAACAAGAGGGTCTGCCGGTCCCATCTCTCGGTTACAAAACCTTGATGTACAAGTGCAATGCTCTTCAGTGTTGGTACACCACAATCGTCGTCTCTTTTGTCCTTCACTGGACTGGTATCTTCCACCTTACTGGAATTATCGACAACTATGGACACCTTATGACCGTCGCTATGATTTATGGGTTTGGCGTTTCCATCCTTACCTACCTTCATGCAATTGTCACAAAGACTACGATCCGTATGTCTGGCAATGTCATCTATGACCTCTTTATGGGTGCTGCACTCAATCCTCGCCTTGGCCCTGTTGACTTGAAAATGTGGGCTGAGGTTCGCATCCCTTGGGTCATTGTTTTCTACCTCGCTGTTTCCGGTGCTTGTAAGCAATATGATGCCCTTGGATATGTTACTCCTGTGAGTAGTTTTCGTTTCTTTCCTGACAGTCGGATTTGATCAGTTTTGATAGAATATGCTCTTCATGTGTCTTGCCACTGCTCTCTATATGAATGCCTGGTACGCCATGCGGATTCTGATCATAGAAAGCGGAAGTTAAACGTATCTTAGCGCCAAGGGCGAGGAATGCATACCTCAAACCTGGGATATGTATCATGAAAAATGGGGTTTCATGGTTATTTTTTGGAATTTTGCCGGAGTCCCATTCGTAAGTGTCATATACTCTTGTCGTAGCTATTGCTCACCATTTTGCAGTCCTACGTCTACTCAGTGGTTTACATGGCTTCCCACGATCCATCGACTTATCGATTCTCTACCCTTGGTTACATTGTCATCTATAGCACTTTAATAACCGCTTACTATATGTGGGGAGAGTTCCCAAATGTAAAAAATTTCAACTCACGATCTCTTGTGTAGTTGGGATTCAGCCATGGCGCAAAAGAGTCACTTCAAGATGCAGACTCAAGGCATCAGCACCTTCCGCACGACTTTCCCTCAGGTCCCTTGGAATACTGTCAAAAACCCGACCTACATCCAGACTGCTCATGGGTATGTTAGTCTCATATCACAGTGTTTGGATGCTGACTGGCCTCGCAGAAATCGTTTGCTCACGGGTGGTTGGTGGGCTTATTCTCGCAAGCCGAATTATGTTGCCGACTGGACTATGAGTTTTACCTGGGGTGCGATCATTGGATCAGCATCCATAATTCCGTACTTCTACTCTGTGTTTTTCATCACCGTACTGATACATCGGTGTGGGCGTGACTTTGAGAGGTGAGTAAATTGGATGACCGTCGAGGACTTTGATTGACTTGTTGACTTGTTGCCAGATGTGCGATCAAATATGGGAAAGATTGGGAGCGATACTGTGACGTTGTGAAATACAAGTTCATTCCTGGCATCTATTGATACCTCAAAAAGTAGTTACAACTAATATTAAAAAAGTACCAACCCGACAATCTCGTGTGAAGACGCCAAACAAGCGCCACTGGTTACATGTTGATTATGATTAGCGGAGCATTTTAGCCTACTCAGCACTGTTCATCACGCTCATCCACGACGTCCACAGCGAGGAACCGTCGCTGTTGCGTCCATCACGCGGAGGGCCTTGTTCTGAGTGACTGAGTGACTCGTCAGCGTGCTCTGGGCACCGACTCCGACGGTTCCTCCTCTTTTGTATTCTGAAACCTATTGTTCTTTTCTCCCTTCTATCATGAACTCTCTCGGTCTTTCTTCACCGCTCGGCTCCAGACTCAGTTCCCCGAACTCGTTGGCTCAGTCCAGCCCCAGTAGTTATGTTACTGTCCCCCCATCGCCAGCATCAGCTTTCAACCAGCCCTCTCCCGTTACGTCTACAATTTCAATTGATCAAGAAGAAGATGGTAGGTAAATACATCCCAATCTCATTTGTAAGAGTTTAATGAGATGTGCAGAGAATGCTACCATCACTATCAGGCAGGTTACTCGGCCAGGGGAACCGGAGTATGTTTCTATCACATCAAGTTCTCGACTTTTTTGTCATCTTTCACCAGCAATTTGCAGTCGTTATGTATCTCCATAGAAGAGCTTTCATACTCGATATCTGATATTCAAGCACGTATTTTCGGTGAGTGTATGCTCGCCACCCTCCATAGCTTGTGACTCAGCTGTTCTCCAGAGATACAAGAGTTCCGTCACAAGTCTCAGTCTTCAAGCGATAACGTAAATACGACCAGTACAATTGACCAGTCACTCGTGGCTATGGACGAAAAGCTCTCATCCCTCGAGACAGGCATCAAGTCCATTACAGAAACTTTGAACCTACCTCTCAATTCCTCAATGACCGCTGTCCCATCCACTGCCGGTGGATTTGACGACAGAGCGATCATTGTCCGAAAACATACCGCATTACTAACAGAGTGGGAAACTGTGCAGAAGGAGATCCAGGTTCTGAGGGAGGAGCTGAAAGAGGATAAATGGTTGACTGTTTTTCGAACAGTGACAGATCAGGCTGACGGGATGATGTCGAGTTTGGAAAAAGCTGTCAATCGATGTCAAGATTTTATTTGGCAGGTTCATCGAAAGGGGATCGGTTCAACTGAAGACCCTCACACCATGTCCCAAGCCTCGCTCGCGTCACTGAGGCGCATTGATAACAGGGGTACAACCTTTGAATTTTTTTCTTTGCTCTCGGATTCATACGAGGCGAAGAAGAAGTGAGTGTCTATATCATTCGGGATAGAGTTCGACTTAAATAGTTGGAATAAGGCACTACATGCCAGCTACTTCGAAGGTCCTCGCCATCATTGATAAGGGTGTTCGTGAGCGTGTCACCAAGAATGGTGAAACGCTACGCCGACATGCAGAATCAGCTCAGAGGTGGAGAAACCTACGCGAACGAATCTCTCGAACTGACGCAGAGATGGAAAATGTCAGAAGGTATTTCCTGAATGGAGATACATCTAGCGAGGCTGGCTCCAGTACCTCTGGTCAGCTTTCGTTGAAGAACGGACATCTCATCACTCCGAATAGTGCTCCTCGTATGTCAAGGGCATCAAGCGCGGCTAGTACCATATCTGAATCGATCTCGCCCTTCCGAAAGATAGCACGGAAGCTGACTGGCATAACTCGTTCTGTTACACCGCTCTCTGTGACAAAAATGGCACGTATGCCATCTTCTGAACCTTTTCCGAACAGCAAGAAAATTCAACGGCAATCATTATTTGCTACGGCTCGAGAGAATAATGCCAGATATTCGCCCACACCACCTGAATGTCCTACACATAAGTACAGTCAGAGTCTGACACCAGAATCTTCGCCTCAAACGCTAGTCAGGCCCGAAACTAGCAAGGGTAAAGGTCCTATCAAACCCCAGTGGAACAGTTCAACGAAGGTAGAACCTGATGATAGATCATATGTCAATAAATCTACACCTCCTATAAGGGCACCCTCAGCTATTGGCCAGTATGCAGATAGGACCTTGCAAGGACCAGCATATCGAAGAAGTGCTTCAAGAGCTTCTGTCTCGTCTTCCCGACCGTGGTCACCAATCTCCTCATCATTATCCACGGCACAATCAAATTTCCCTCAGCCACTCGTAGCCCCTCTTCCTTTGGCTCTGTTTAACCCTCCCTCTCGTGCTCAGACACCCACACGAAACCTTTCACCCCCTGCCACAACGACCCCACGCCCGCGCCCTAGGACTCCGAGCAGTATACCCGCTCCCAAAGGCTCCCGCTCTGTGTCAACAAGTGCTGTTGAAGGACTACCAATTGAGCATAGTACATCTCTGAGGGCATTCTCCCCTACATTGTCTATTTCTGGAATGGATGACTCGCCTGTGCATCTTCTGCGACCACCTAGCCAATCAAAGATTCCAATTCCCAGTTTACATTTTTCGACCCCATCGAGGTCCTCAACGACAATGTCAAATTATGTCAGCCCAGAAAGCCCAACGGGACACTTGTCATTTGGAAGCTTGGCCATCAGATCACAAACGCCAGAAATCAGAGCACGAAGTGCGAGACCACTACATGCACCTGTTTCTGTTACACCGTCTGGACGAAGGTCATCATCTAAACCACTTATCTCGAGAACTTCCTCCTCCAACTTCAGAGAGGAATTAACCGATCAGAATTCCAGAGCCAGTTCACGAGCGACCGCCCCTGTGATAGCGTTGGAGACATTGATTGAGACTCAAGGACAGAGCAAGGTTCCTGTGTATGAATATATACCGGCCGACCTGAAAGACCCTTTGGATGTTGAAGTCGCAAATGTTCTGAACTCGTTGGCTCACAGATTTAAGGTTGAGAGATCTCAAGCACCGGTGAGAAAACCGAAATCAGGGGAGGAAGTACAGGCGAAATATAATTTTTCAACCCCATCGGGGACGAAGATTGTTAATTTGAAACTGATGACCGTCAATAGAAGGGGTGCACCGGGGAGTGTGAAGGTCGTGTGTCGTGTTGGTGGAGGTGAGCGTTCTCTGATCTAGCCTTTTCTTGCTTCTGTGTATCAAAGGACAGCTATCTTTCTTGTTTCAACGTTGGTCTGCGGGTCAGACAAGTTGCTGATAGATCAATCTTTTCATCAGGTTGGCAAGATTTGAGTGATTACGTCTTGAACCGTCAGTTTTAGAAGGGGTCGTATGGAGGTCCGTGTTGTCTTAGTAGAATTGGAGCCCTCATATACCGCAGTATCAATATTTGCCTTGCACGTCGTAGTAACATGTCTCATTGAGCATTGTTGTTGTTGAACTGTTTTGTCTTCCCAATCATATCATATCACATTCTGTAGGAGTTTAACTGTGTTGCATAGCAAAGGATTAAGTAGTGCAGCACAATTTGAGGACAGCTTGGCAGGAGATTTAGGATATCTAGGTCAACAGATAAGGAAGGTACAGTAAATTCTGTAATAGCACAAGGTAATTGGAAGAAGGCCTTGTGTTCTGATAAGAGCTTCAAATAATTGTCAAGATATAGATACTTCTGGTAACAGAGTTAAGGGATGTGCAGATGAACAAGACATCAATGTTGCAGTTCATCTGCATATCCCTCTCCTCACGGAGTTAAGAGGTCACCCCTGTGCGTCAGTTTGGCACTTGATGCATCATCCTAACAACATGTGGCATTGCGCTACGTTGGAGACCATGGGGCAAGGACCTTAAGTCTTTCAGTTGTTAATATTAAATGATGATCATTATGTGATTTCTTGATTCACGAATGCATTTTTTTTCACTCAAACGTTTATTTAAATTTTATTAGAGCTTTCTTCAAAAATCCAGTCATCAGATACTGAAGAAATCGATTTAGTGTTGGCTTGAGACTATATTAAAACAGATCCCCAAAACGTCCCTGAAACACCAGTGTCTTGATATCGTTTCAGATTGTGTACTTAAACTCGTGTGAATTAGATATGAATTCCTTGTGAAACCAAGATGTGTTCCTCCGCAGCACTACATTTTCCAATTCTGGAAGCCAATCTAATTTAGCCATCAATGATCACGATAGTATGTGTTTTTTTGCATCAGTGCTAGGTTAGAGGCAGAAGGAAGTCAGTAGTGGCCCGTCATGAAATACCTAAAGATCAAAAAACAGCATCCATGTCAAGCGTCCAATCCAGCTCTCGCTAAATCCGAGATGCTCGGATAAAGATCACTGAAATCCATGACAATGATGGTCCATCAACTTTGGCCGTTACATCTAGAACTGGCTAAACCTCAAGAATGTCTTGTATAAAATCCTAGGTCTTCTACAGGTCTGGGGGGATCCATCTACAGGATGCTTTTAAACTGGGTTACACGTTTATTGCTCCTGGTTGTCGGCATTCACACTGTTTTATCCCGTACTGTCACGCTGACAACAAGGGGTGATAAAACCTCGGATATTTTGCCTCGTTCTGCGCCTATTTTCTTGGCTTATACCGATGCATATGATGGAAAAACTGGGCCACCTGATGTATCAAAAATCAAGGTGAGAGGGCATAGATTGGCATTGCGCGGGGAGGTAGCAGCTGACATTTGTGGATATTAGGGCTATAACGTTATGTGAGGACATTTGCCGACATCTGATCAATGCCCACTAAATTCTTTTAATCCAGTGCACTATCATTCTTGTTATTGGATGGTGCATGGGACAAAGTGAGGATCTACTATTCCCTGAACCAGTGTCTTCAGCAGCTCATCACCCATCGTTCTCAGGCTCAAGAATGGACCCAGCTTTCAGCTAGTCAGCGCTCTTCAATTCTGGGTCAATATCATAAAGAAGGCATCAGTTTGATTGTCTCCCTCTTCGGATCTACTGACATCCCCACTACATCTGGTGCCGATCCGGTACAAACTGCTAATACTATGGCGGCTTGGGTGATTGAATATGAACTGGACGGTGTTGATGTAGATTACGAAGACTTTTCTGCCTTTGACAGTGGAAAGGCCGAGGTACCGTTGAAGCGTTTTTGAACTTGGTGCTACTACTAACAGAACTTTTCTATCTAGAATTGGCTCGAAATTTTTACCCGACAGCTTAGGTCACGGTTGCCCCAAGGTAGTTACATCTTGACACATGCTCGTATGTATTTTGTAGTCCTCGAAGAAGATTTTGGCTCTGATACTTTGGAATTTGTACAGCCGTTGCCCCATGGTAAGCCAGGATGTTCATAGGTCCATGACATTAACTAGAAAAGTTTTCAGGTTTAGTCCAGGTTACGAGGGAGGAGGTTACCTTCAGGTTCACCTAAGTGTCGGCTCTCTGATTGATTGGTACAACATCCAATTCTACAACCGTCAGTCTCTGACCGTTCCCCTTTTCTGATACCTGACATGTCAAGCAGAGGGTCCAAATGAATATATCACCTGTGAAAACTTGCTCATGACATCTTCAAATAATGCACCCCAGTCTGCCCTTTTCCAGATTGCTGCAAGAGGCGTGCCATTGAGCAAGCTTGTCATCGGAAAGCCTGGAACTACTTCAGATGCCCATAGCGGAGTTATGTCGACATCTCTCTTAGCTGACTGCTTAGAACAAGCGAAACAAAAAGGCTGGAGTGAGTGTTTGAGCTTACATACGGGTGTAGTTATCTGGCTGACCAACTTCCTCTCCAGATGGTGGACTCTCGGTCTGGCAGGTACGAATATCATCAACTTTTCCAAACTTTGAGAGCCTGATGCTCAATTCACAGTTCAATCATGCCCCTTCACCGTGGATTACTAGTGTTCGTAGCAAATCGTGGCCTGTATAATTACAACATTTGATATTCATTTGTTTTATGCAATGTCATAATGATATTGTACTGAAATTTGACACGGGTAAGTTCTGCCTCTCGGCTATAGATCAATCTCATCGTGTTTATTCTGTACGATTTATACCGACTAAAATACTATTTCGACCAGAAAGAAGTAAATAACTCAGATATCACCATTTAAGGTAGACGACCGAGGGGAGAGATAATAAGAAGTCTACATTTATTCAACATCGATATCAAGTGGTGGATAATGCCATGGAGATCCCGACGATGTCCAGGTTTTGCGGACTGGTGTTCTCGAAGTCGGGGAATCTGATCTGTATCAGGCTTGCGTAATATTTAGTAATTTGTGAATGGTATTGATTTTCTGCGGCTACAGAGGGAAGATTTGGAAAAATTATATTAGCATCTTCCTGTCAATGAAGCATCGATGGGGAGGTAATAGTGAAAGAATCATCTAGAAAAGGTGCAGGCAAATGCTGAACATCAATGGAGCACCCAATAGCCAGGAAGTATGGGATCAAGACATTGAAAATTGAAAAGAGAGTGTATGTATCTGCAGTCGGAGCAATTACTTCCTTCAGGTTGACTTGAGTCTTGAAGTGCCTGACTTGGGACACTACTAACCTTGTACAAAAAGTCTTAGAGGGTTCTTTCTCATTTTGTATGTTGAGTCAGCTAGCAAAGGCCTCCTTGGGGAAGTGTCGCAGCAAAATAAATTGAGCGCAGGGGAAGAGAGGGAAAGAACAAGACTTCATTACATTGTAACTACATTCCCATTTATATAATGTAATATCCGAAACAGATGCTCTGGCAAATAGTGTTTCCAATTCGATGTCATTCCATAACGATGATGTCACTCTGCAACAAAGTGACGGTGGTCTTGATTGTGAATGGCAGTGGGTGGGGTTTTACCATACGGACATGAGTTATCTTCGATAGGACGATATTGGAATCTAAGTCGCCCGCATGCTGTGCGGCGCTTCAGAAGGCAATAAAGCATCTCTCCATCCTCAGGTGCCTCAGGTGTACTACCGACCAAAGGTTATGGCTTCTTGGCGATTTCACGTGTTTGAGCAGCTGATTTTTGTATGAATTTGCCTGTAGTGTCAAGACGCGGTCCGAACCGTAAGAAGACGGGATACACGATGGTATGACCATCAATGATGGTAGGTGTGTGTGCGAAGTTCTCGCGAAGTTTTCTAGTGAAGGCGGTGATCAAGGGACACACATGGTACCCTGAACGTCTGTGACACTTGCGTGGCTTCAAAGCCATCAGTCGTAGGGCGACGAGGTGAGTCAACTTGCTGAAGAAGTTCGAGTATGAGAGCTTTCATCTCTCTGGAGTGTCTTCCTTACAAAAGTGTGGGGAAAGCTGGGGTGCCTGTACTGGCATGGTACTCTCCACACATCACGTCCACCTTTATACTTCATACACCAGCCGCAGGTATGTAGCTGATATTGGACTGGACTCTGTTCATTGTGTCTTAGCACTGATTTCTGGTAAAAAGTTCCCCCTTTTTCTCTCGTATACATGTTAGTCTCTTGTGAAATAACAAGAGGTGGGAGAAAGAAGACAGTGGTCAGCCTGCCTTGCTTAGATGCAAAAACATGTCCAATCCATGATCGTGGATATTGCCGTCCCACGCGAACGTTGCAAATCAGATAACGCTATTTAAACAGAAGTAATTCTGTTTTCCCGACTTAACACCGTGTGCATACCGCATAGAAAATGATCGGCATTTTGGTCCTGGATACCATATTCAGTCGCAACAAACGAAGCGACCAAAAGCCTTCACCTTGTTCCCCAAGAATTCGCAGCATGTTCTTCCTCGAAACAGAGATCTAACTCTATGGGAACCCGCGATGGCCGAGTACGCTTAGATGAGGATTCCATCTCTCATTTCACTCACTTCGCTCATTACTGAGTATTCAATGCTACGCGCATTCTCCTTGATTTTTCATTGAGAAAGCCCGGACCCAGGACAATGATTCTCAATCTCCCTCAAAAGATATAATTAAAACGT
>Ga0154000_1000512_pt1 | contig 10640 bp, 12 predicted proteins | sample TSNC084MetaG_FD_104674 | JGI IMG/M metagenome (GOLD analysis project Ga0154000, IMG submission 104674) | Attine ant fungus gardens microbial communities from North Carolina, USA - TSNC084 MetaG | ecosystem: Host-associated > Fungi > Mycelium > Unclassified | place: USA: North Carolina, Lumber... | reverse complement strand
CTCAGCTCGTGCGCTGTGCCTCGATCGACTGTCGCATGTGTGGTTGCGTATTTCAGGAGGACTGAATTGTTGTCAGGAATCTCAGAGAGTAGTGGTATAGATTGATAGGAGTGAGGATAGGACAAGGAGAAGACGTAAATGACTTTAATCTACGAACTAAGGAACTAAGATGTAACTACTGAAGTACTTATACTAAGTCCGGAATAGGAGGAGTACAAGTAACTAGTCTACATCGTGATCTTATAGGAGTAGATAACAGGAGTTTAGGAGCGAAAAATTAGTAATAATATAAAATATAAAAGAAATTATATTATTAAATGGGTATTTTCCGTCATATGACAATAAGACAAAGAGTCTTGAGAGAAAAAATATAAAGGATGCTTCAACTCAAGAGTAACCTTTAGTATAAAATAAAAGAATTTGATTTGAAACTAGAAAGTTTAGTGCTGGTAAAGAACTTAGCCATTGAGCTCTTAGCAGACAGAAAGATAAAACCTTGGTACTTAGAACCCATGGTAATTATTAGATGCCTTTGAAGAGGAGCCTTTATATTGGCAGAATTAGATGAAGCTATATAGCAGGATAAGGTAGTAGCTTTTAGAGTCATACCATACCTAGCTAGGAAAGAGATCTCATATAATAATGAAGTTAAACGACTTCTAGATGTGTTATGACTTGGCAAAATAGCTAAGTTATTATTTATATTTACTTTTATTTTTCTTTTCTTTTAGACTTATTATATAGGGAGAAGTATGGGAAAGTATTATATCACAAATGTCATAGTCACATGATAAGAAGTCACATAATGAGTGTGGGAAAGTAGTATAGAAAATCTAACAGAAACTCCATTGAGTTTTTCTTGTTAACTCAGACTTAAAAGATGATTAAGTTATCTAGGCTAAGTTGTTATAAGATGCACCAGAAGAAAGTATCTGTCTTCTCAAGAAGAAAATAAATACTTCAGAATTGGATAAACTACCAGGAATAGAAGGTACAACAAAGACATGATATATTGGGAATGAAAGTACTAGCAAGAATAATAAAAACAAAACAAATAAAGAACTATCTAATACTTCTCAAAAGGATGAGATTTTTTGTTCTCCTAGATCTGATAGATATGCTTAAACTCTGATATAGCATTGTAATATGACTTAGTCATAAATTTGAGATCCTAGATAGATTACAGAACTTAGTTACTGGCAGTGGTGAGTATTATGAATATTGAGTGGGATTACAGCTATTATTAGCCATGGTCTGATAACGAGTGGTTAGTAGATGAGATAATGGTACTGATGGATAAGGAAATTACAATACAATAATATATTAAATGTCAAGAGATTCCAAATGAACATTGAACTCTTGCTATGGACAGGACTTTTCAGAGAAATCTCGGACTATTTCCTTTCTATCTTTAGACTTGCACTAAATGGGACAACATTAGACTAACCCATTTATAGACTCTGACTCAACTTGTTACTTTCTTAGCTTCTGTCACTGAACTGTCACTTAACTAGTCACTCTTAGTTACAAGTAGTGTTACTATATTGTAACATAGTCACAATACCTAGTTAGGATAAATACAGACCAGAAAGAAAAAGAAACAGCAAGTTCTCTCTTTCTGTATTCCTCTCTGTAATCTTTATTCTGAGGGATCGGTACTCTTCTCTGTCTTTGGACAACCTTGAAGAGTGCTACTCAAAGTCTCATTGACATCTATCCTCTCTAATATAACTTCATTGAAAACCTTAACCAGATCTTCTAGAGAGGAGCATGAAAATATCAAGTATCAGATATAGGCTTTAAGTTGAAACACATATTCAACTATGAGGTCTAGAGTCTTAACAGTATAGGAACTCATTCTGTTTGGCAAAAGTTCTTTCTGCTCTACTTTCTGGGGCTCTAGGACTACTCCTAGACTCTGTTATAACTTTTGTTTCTTGGCTCTTTACAAGACTCTCTAAAACACATAACTCTCAGAAACAAACTACTTTCTCGAGAAACAGTTTCTTCCTTGGCTTTTCTAAAAATCTGATCTCTTCTTTTGCAGTCCTTTCAACTGAGTATACTCAGCCACTATTCTCCTAAGGAAGTCTTTTATGTCTTTCTCTTCTGGTTTTGGTTTGTTATCTGTCTGTAGCTTCTGTAACATAATATCACAAATGGTTACTTACTATTTGTGATAGGTGCTTTGATACTTTAAAGAGTTCAAAAATGCAAAGTTAGATAGGTGACAAAAAATGTTGTTAAGTCTGTCTAATCCTCAGACAGGAAGTTCTTATATACAGAATTGTGATGGTCTGTGCACTAGGACAGAGTATCACATGCTACTACCTATTGTTCTACATATGGTAGTGCCTTTGTGCTAGAAATAATGATAACTTAACCATATGGAGGCTGTCCTTTGTTCTAAGAAAAGGACAAATGACTATCTATGAGTAATTAATAAAGTCCATGTGCAATCATTGAGGTCTTCATATCTCTACTAATATTGATCGCCTTGAGGTCGTTCTAGGCTCATTCTGAGCAGTATGAAAAGGGCTTTTGATGAGCCTAGAACTGAAGCATAGATCATGATGATTTCTGAGATATTGGTAATTTAATAAACAGTACCATTATAATAATTGACCTCATTATCTCCAGGTATTCTACACATGGACTGCTTCTTTTGTCTCATATTACTTCATATATCTAATAGCTCAGTCAGCACCTCACTGGTGGGGCATGTTCTTTACTCAGCAGACCTCATGTTTGCCATATATATCCCTCACATACTCTTTATGGTACATAGGTATATATACAGTAGATACTCTCCTGTATTCCCTATGCTTTACCAATTGTATCATTTCCTTCCTTCCTCTCCTCTCAATTCATCTTTGAGTCTTTACTTAAGTGTTGCAACCTGAGTTACTCCTTAAGGTCATAACATTTTCTTTATCTCATTTTCTTTGTTATATCATTGCTATAAGGGGATAGCTCTATCTCCACCCCTAAACTGCAAAGCGATACTCCAGAGCAGCCTAAGCCTGTTCAAGTATTACTAAAGTAATACTTAAACACACTAGTATAGCTCCGATCACAGAAACCCTGACACTTAGAATGCAAACCCAGTATATAGTGTAGAACATCCCTTCAGGAGCCTTATCCTAATCTCTGAGGATTCTCCTGGAGGTGAGTTGTATCATAATTGCAAACTGTAATATTAACTGAGGATTCTCCTGGAGTTTTGTGTCCCAGTCACCCTTACAGAAGAGAGCATAGTAAACTAACTTTAACACAAACTTAATAATACAGAATTAGTAGAGAGATTAAGCTAGGTCAAAGGCCTAGATGAAAACCTTGCCTACTATATATGTGAGACCAAATATGGGATGATGGCAACTGATACATAGTTCAACTTCTTTACATAGTCTTTTTTACTCAAATAAATTCTACAAAATTCTATGAAATTAAAATAAATCCAATAAAAATAATAATTGACTCTTTTCTCTTCTTATTTTAGCAAATTTTAATGAAATGTTCAATTATTATAACTCTCCTCTTTTTATAATTCAATCTAAATAGATGTGTGAGAGGGAAATAACATGTACAAATAATGCCAGCATATGTATATAAGACCAAATGTGGGAAGATAACACTGATAAATTATGCTAAGTAGCCTCTCTTCACTCTAAAATTCAAATAAACTCAGAATAAATTATAATAAAACTGGAACAGGTAGTGAGCAAAGTGAGCTGACCATGACCTCATAGACTGTTGGAGAAAGGGAGCACAGTGACCTGATACACAACACTGCAAACACCATTGTAGAAAGGGAGCACAGTGACCTAACTCACAACACTCCAAACACCATTGTAGAAAGAGAGCATAGCAACCTGACTCACAACATTTGCTCACTGACTGTGACCTCACAGACTGTTGTAAGAAGAGAGCAGAACAACCTGACAGACAACAGTACTCACTGTCACACAGATGGTTGTAGGAAGGGAGTGTAGTGGACTGACTTCAACACAGACTTAATAACACAGAATTAGTAGAGGGTTCAAGTTGGGCCAGAGGCCCAGATGAAAACCTTGTGTCTAGTGAGTGGGTCCCATGAATACTAGCTTACTAAGCTATCAATGAGAATTCAATGATAAGATCTACTGATCAGTGTTAATCATTGATAAGAGATATGAAAGGAAAAAAGAAATCAAACAATTCAATCAGTTTTTTTAATTTCATGACAGTGGCAGATATAGTTGTAGCGGTAGCGGCAGCAGCAGAATGTAATGAATGACTGATGTAAGGTGGGACAACGATACATATAAGAGGGAAAAAACAGGTTAACCTACAGTCGATTGGGTATAGCGTTAAATAACGGTTGACTGTCAGTACTCCTGGTAAGCGCTAGCAGATCCGGATCCCGAGTATCCAAAGACAAAAGTAGAAGGATCGTCAACCAAAATAACTGATATCAAAGGAGAGATAAGTAAGAAGACCATCATGCATAAGATAGATCAATACTCGAAAATAAGCATGGAAGTGAAGGAATTGGGGAACAACAAGAGAAAAAAATCATGGAACGGAGTCCATGCACTAAAAAGACGAACAACAAAAATTATTCGGATGTCACACATCGTCTGACTTGGCACCTTTTCCGACAGCTCTACCCGCCAAACCTTCATTCACTAGCAGGCTTAGGCGGCAAAGGGGGAGGCGACCCTGGAGCTCTCAATGCTCTACTTTGTCCTTGGCCCGGCACATGCCCATTCGTGTATACACTGCTTCCCTCGGATCCATCCGTATCGAACCTCAAATTCGCACCATCAATCGCGATCTTACTTACCCTCTCATCTTCCTCCCGTGTCTCCTGGATGTATGCAGCTGGCGGTCTCGGCATTAGTGGCGGTGGTGCTTCAGTGGCAGGTAGTGTCACAGGCATCATGCCTGAACTATATGGTTGTGGTGCTTGCTGCCGGTGGGTAAACGGCTCTCTCTTCGATGCCTTCGTTTCTAGCTTGGCCTTCAGTAACGCTTTCTCTTCGGCAGCGCTCATCACCGCAGTAGCATTGGATATGGGAGGGGACATTGGTGGTGGAGTAGGCGTCGGTCTCGTTCCAGTGGTGAATGATGCATTCCTAGACGGTATCGTCATACCTGATGACTTCTTCCTCGAAGCATCCCTTGCTTCCATCTTTTTTCTCATAGCCTCCTTCTCGGCAGCAGCTTCCATAAACTCTTTTTGAGGCAATGGATTACCTGAGCTGGACGCTGGAGGGGAAACAGTTGTGTAAGAGAACGATGGAGGCAGATTAGATAGTTGGGTTGAGTGTTGATTATCAGCTGCCCGCATCCTTTCAGCCAAGACTGCCTTCTCTTGGGCGGCCGTCATGGGACCCACGGCAACAGCAACCGACGAGACCGAGGCTTCAAACGATGGAGGCGCATCAGGTGAAGAGACAGAGGATGAAGCACCTCCAACTTTAGGATATAGTGAATCGTAAGCGATGGGCTGATTTTGCAATCTGTCTACGGCCGACCTCGCTTCTTCATACCGTTTCAACGCAGCTTTCTCCTGTTCCGCTGTCAAATACTGTGGAATTTGAGGAGGGGAAGTAGGTTGTTTTTGAGATGGATCCGACATTATATGGGGTGACGAAGGCTGATTCCTATTTGTACTGACATTTGCCATTGCTTGTCGATACATCTCTGAGGCTGATGGCTTGCTATTTTGACTGCCTGGGCCAGATGTTGAACTCCGCACAACATCCGGGCCTTGACGCTGGGTCTGGGTGACAGCAGCCTGGGCCTTGTCATACAGTAGCGCTTTCTCCTCGGCCGCCGACAACCACTGCTTGGCATGTCCGGAAGGTGGCGAAGAGATGACAGGGACAGAAGGGGCATACTGCAAACCCCCATTCAGTAAGGACTGATATGGGAAATGACCCAAATTTAATAGCACTTACTGGAGCCAGCACACCTTGAGCCTTCTCCACTCTTAACTTTGCAGACTCATAAACCCGCTTCTCCTCCTCTGCTGTAGGCATTCTGTGGAGAGTACCGGTGGATGTAGTCCGAGTAGGAGGAACAACATTCGCCGACATTTTGTTGGGTAGCTGTTCCTCAGGCAGATCTGGCTCAGTGTTCGTAATTGTATATCGACTGGGGGCATTGGATGCCACAGCCGAAATGGACCGTCTCGCAGTCGATGCAATGGAAGAGTTAGAGTTAGTAACAGTGGGCCTGCGAGTTGTGGAATCGTTTGGGTAGCCTTTTGTGTTCGCAGTCTGTCGTTGAGAAAGTTTCCGATAGCCAATGCCGTATCCAAATTCTTCCGTAAAAGAAACATCTACGGCCCCAGGACTGCCCGAGGTTTTTGAGGCCGGAACGGTGGTGAATTGACTATTGGAGGGTGTCCGCACATGAGTTGCGGAAGGTAATGTAGTGGTCATAGCGGGCTTTTGAGCTCTTGCTGGACTCGTTGGCTCTATAGACATTATGGGTGGGGCGGATGATGGAGTCAGGCACAGAGCAGAGGTGCCACCAATACGCCTGGGAACCAGTTAAGGCTTTGAAAAACAAGAGAGAGGGGAAATGGTACCTGATGGCCTCTTGAGAAACATATCTGATAAGAGATGAGTAATTAAGCGAGTCAGGATCATTGTCAGTCTTGCCTTTGCCAATTAGAAATGATGACAGGGAGTTCCATGGATAATTGCATTCCCGTTCCCATTAGAGCCTTGACACATAACACATACGTCACATCGATATGACGAGCAGCGTTCAAAGTCGTCGTCGTATGATTAGGAGGCAGTTGGCAGGAGAGCTCAGCCTGGTGCGTTGTTCCACCGTACAGAGTTGCACCAATTGTCAGTTTTGTCTCTCCAATGCTGGCGACCCTGACCAACGGAGCAGCTTTGCGAACCGCAGTATATGTTTGTGCACGGAAGATGGTTGTCTCCCTTAGTACCATCTCAAATCCTTGAAGGATGACCGTATGCAGGTTATCAGATCTGAGGGTTGCCATAACTGTGATGCGATCTCCTGGTCCATGGCAAGCGTGTCGTCGCTCCACTATAAGGGTGACACCCTCCTGAGCAAGTTGTCGCTTCTCCGGTTGGCAGTACACGGGCCAAGTGGAATGTAGCTCGTGTTTATCGATGACTATGGGTGCAATTTCTTTTGTCACGATGTGTTTCCGTTTACGGAAGAACCCTCTATGGATAGCGTTTAACTGTTAACTAGAACAAAAGGCTAGAGGCTCAGCTGACCTTTTTCCCTTCGTACATACGGTCGCAACCAGCTCATACTGGATCCCAGCTGGTAGCGTCACAAAGAAATCAATTTCACCATCTCTGCACGCGGTTGAAATACCCACCCCGGTTTTCAAGGGCCACGCTGGGTGGTATGGACTCCGGAATCCGGATTGAAAAGGGGAAGTCTTGCTACCAGAAGGATAAGCGCATACATTTACACGTTAAAGATGACTTACAGTACGCAGGATATTGAAGCCATCGGGTGCCGTCCAGAGTGTGACTGGACTAGGCCCAACATAATCATAGAAGGTATTTTTGTCCCCTCCTCCAGGAAGTGTTTCTACTTTGCGCAGCTCGATGCGCACCCATTGCGCCTTGACACCTGCCGGTGGAGTTCGCACCTCGATGGCCTGTGAACAGGGATTAGACCTAATTTTATGGTTCACACATTGCTCAACAGACCCCCTTCACTGCTGCTTGGGGCCTGTCTTGACTCGGAGGTATTCCTGGATAACCTGCAGACAACAAATGAATGTTCTGGTCACAGACGCAGAAAAGATACGCACCCTGGACGTAATCGACATTTGGGGGCGGCCGAAGAGTGCTGTTGGCCAGATAATGATTCACAAAAACAAAGCTAGAATGGGAATCAAACACACAGTTTAACACCGGACATGGACGAAGGGAGAGAGGGAGAGGACGGGAAAATGGACAGTGGAAGGGGAATGAGGCAAGTGATCAGGGAGGTGCCGTATCCATCCCATCAGTTGCAATACATCCTTAAATTCTCAGTCATGGAAAAAATCATTCGATCCAATAACATAATCTCGATCGCTTCCGATGTAGGATTTTCCATCTCCCAGAAAGGAATCACAAACGGCGGAGTAGAGAATCCCATCGCACCGCATAGAGTGAATATTTTTTGAAATATTTGAAGTCTAGTTGATGGATTTCAGTCGCCGCCCCAATGTATTAACATCTCCATTTGGGTGCATCATTAGCTGCCACGGTTGAAGCTGATATCCAATGGTTTGTGAGCGAACATGCAAAGGCGTGTCCAATGACAGTAAGAGATCAGGAATAAGATACCATATGCATATTAGCTTAGGGTTCACATTCTACTATCGGGAGTAAACACCTCAGTACATCAGTACAGCAATGAAACAGAGAAAAGCTAAAACTTGAATTTATCCTTCTTCCTTTCCTTCTCCCGTTCGATCTTCTGTTTGTTCCTTGCCATCTCCTTTGCAACCATATCTGAGAAGTCTTCTTTGCTCCCAGGAACACCAGCGTTACTTTTTGCGTGTGTATCATATTTGCGCCTCAACTCGTCCTCGCTCATTCCTTCAAGCTCTGACGCATCGAGCGACACATCAATGCCATTCTTTTTCTGTCATGATAAATCGAGGAAAAGTATACGAGTGAGACTTCGGTATTACATCATTTAGCCAAAACGCACCTTGCTGATTCGCTCATCCCCGAGTACAGGGAGTGCAGAGCCACCAAGATTAGAAACATCGTATCCACGTTCGCTCCCCATAATTCCACGCACACTCATCTGCTTTTCCTCCAGCACATGATACAAGCCTCTTGGACCTGCTTCCCCAGCATCTGCCACCGGTCTTGCATTTTTACGCAACTCGAGGAAATCTGGCGTCTCAAGACCGCCAGCAACTGTCGAAACAACACTAGCCATCCCGGAGGGTGTCTCGAGACCTGATGGTGTCTGTGTGCCATCCATCGTAACGTCTGCGATCTCTTCCTCTTCTTCCTCTTCTTCCTCTTCTTCGCTTTCTTCCTCTGTAATATATCATGTAAAGATAAGTATGAAGATTCAGCAGTCAACTACCAACAAACCTTCCTCAGGTTCTAACTCGCCCCAAGATATCTTATCGACGGGCTCGCCCAACTAGAAAATCCTTGTTAGCTATCTTTGACGCAACCAAAGAATCAATGATGTACTCCAGTATCAGACACTTTCGGCAGCACGCCGAATACATCACCATATAGCGGTCGGTTATACTCGTCAAGGGGAGGTTTGCCCCAACCACCAGGATGAAAACCCCACTGAGCACTGATAGAATAGAACAACAAGTATTATAAACCAGATCAATAAGCGCCAGAAAAAAATGTCTCACCCCTCAGGGATTGGAGCATTTAAACCAGGTATTCGAAGTGTGGGATAGCTTGGCGGAGGACCAAATCGTTGCATGCTGATAAGCCAAGGGGGTGGAGCGAGGGGAGGAATAGACAGGGCTTCGACAAGCTCTGGTGACAGATCTCCAGGCCGTTTTTCCTTCAACGATGTCTCGAATTCTTTCCCTTCATAATACCTGATATAAAGAATCAGCTCAGCTTTCTCGATATCGAACAATACACTCACATCTCTCCAAAGCCAGTGACAGGTGGTTTTGTCTGAAACTTGAAGAACGCGTCGTGTAATTTCTGATAGTCAATATCAATCTTACCCATCTTAGGCTGGACCCTCTCTCTTGTCTTAGCTTTCAAGCTCATATTTGCCTCCTTCTCCTTGACTGCATCACGCATTGTCGCAATACCGGTGTCGGCAATATATGAGGGGAGCTGGAAGGGCGGCTTTTCAATACCTCTCTTCCCTTGCAGATAGTCTCGCTTTGCCGACCAGTGGGTAGGGATGGGAACAGTGTTGCGATATGATTTAAGGTGAAGTAATATTCGTGGATCCGCTGCAGTCACATCCGTCCATTCAACAACTTCAGGCTTCTTCACGAGTTGTTTGAGCTCTGCCACTGTAAGGCGGTTCATTTTACGTTGCTTTTTCTTTGACAATGGTTTATTAATCTCGGAGTCAGAATCTTCAGCGCTTTGCATTTCATCGTCTGAATAGATAATTTCGCCTTTTAGAGGTTCAGAGGATTCAACCTGTTGTGAGCAAATTAGTCAGAGTCAAGTGGAACAGGACCAGAACATACGGATGCCTCTTCTGGAGGCTGAAATCGTGCGAACACTTCTGCGAATTGTTCAAAGCCGCTCCCCTTGACATCTAATTCCTCCGAAGCATACTCAGAATTGATGCTCGAGGCAAGTGGTATTTCTACATCCTCGTTCTTGACGCGTTCAACGTCAATGGTATCACTAATCTAATAAAAATGTTTTCTCATTAAATGCTTGAAGTTATCAACTATGTATTGGAAACTTACGGTTGTGCCATTTACCTTCTTCTGTTTCTGCTTTAATCGCCGGAGCTGATTCTTAGACTTTGTTTTTGGTTTTCCATTTGGATTAGCTTCCCCAGTAAGCGTCGCTAATACTGTATTTGCCATGAGTCTGGCCCTCAGAGAAGTGTCAAGTAGAAAAGGTGAAGGACAGGCATCATGGTGTGGGAAAATCATGGTGATTTGTCAGCTATGTGATGCTGGGATGACG
>Ga0154000_1000511_pt1 | contig 10652 bp, 15 predicted proteins | sample TSNC084MetaG_FD_104674 | JGI IMG/M metagenome (GOLD analysis project Ga0154000, IMG submission 104674) | Attine ant fungus gardens microbial communities from North Carolina, USA - TSNC084 MetaG | ecosystem: Host-associated > Fungi > Mycelium > Unclassified | place: USA: North Carolina, Lumber... | reverse complement strand
GAAAAAATCTCACCACAAGCATTGCAGACAGGATTGCCATCTGCGTCACGCCTCCAAAGCGGAGTGACGATGGTACCACAGTTCATACACGGCGCACGACCAGTGGCAGCGGTGCTCGGAGTGATGTTCGTATTTTCCTCCAAAGAAACTAGACGTAGCGGTAAGATAGGTAGAGGCGTAGTTCGCAAAGAATCTGAGCTACCTGTACGCGCCTCCGTTGGGCTGGTGGACTGATCTGGCTGGGCACCAGGAAACTGGATGCGTGCCACAGGGCCTACGGTGGTGCTCGGCATATTGACGACCGGTGACTCGAGGACAACAGGAGACATTTTATGTGTTTGAAGTAGAACGATGTATTACACGAAAAAGTCGCGAGGCTAGATTAGTCAGTCACTGTTGGACACAGTGAGCAGTGGCAGCGAGACGGTGACAGTACTCACAGAGATATGAAGCGTCTGTGCTGTAGAAGACAGTAACGATGGGGAGGATGCGTCGTTGAGGACAGACAGGTGGTGGTAGAGAAGAAAGCGGGGCAGGGTTCGGGGAATTGACAAAAGGAGGGGTGATAAACAGTCTGATAACAACTACCATCCAATCATATTTATTCAATTTACAAATAGATTATATTTGAAACTCCGACACGGTTTGTTTCAGTTCCACCCCAAAAACCGGTGATGTGCCCAAACATCCACAAGCTACACGGGTGGTTGTTGTATGGAACACTGCACGGAATCAATGCATTAAAAATGGCGCTATTTTTTGACCCCGCTACATTCTTATGTAAATCTAATCTCGGACGAATCTGGCCGTTGACCCCAGAACACCCCCAGAACACATCCTCCTTGCATAAGCCTGATACCTGCGCTTGTGCACGTTGGCGTAGCTCTCTAGTATGGATTGCATTAGCTCGCCAATACTTAGGCGCGCTGCAGCACATCCAATGTTTCACAGAGTGCTAGGATGTCTCAAGGACCAGGGTGATCTGATCAATCAATGTCACCCTGACTATGTTGTGTCTGATCTCTCAGACAAGGATCCTCTTTTCATCCATCTAATCTCCGCCGCCATCGTTTCCGAGGTTATCCTCCCAGAAGCACTATCTTCCTCCTTGTCTAATCATTATCCGATTCCTCCTATCATGAATCAAACTCATGGTTTTACAGCTAGTGTTGCTCGCTCTCCCCATGTAATTTATAATTTTGATAGAAATGCTGGCATTTCGAATATCCCGGGTCAAGTAAAGAGGGTTGCAAAAACTTTCGTGCACAAATATTTCAAATTGTTCTGAGATGTGGATCAGGACGTTACCATTCATCTGATCTAGTTGACTCACTGCTTCGTTGACACACACTTATCCACCGGGTGTTCGCTCAATCGATTCTCGATGATTCGCCCTGTTGACATTCACGGTCTTCAGAGAAATACGAGAATCTAGGTAGGACTCTCCATGGTCCATGATGCCTTGAGTGTCTGAAATCGGAGTGTATGACATATTCGGAAGACAGATACAACGTTTCAATCGCCAGTGATCTTTGTTTGAAACACCACCGCTTGACGAAGATTGAAAACTTCTTCTTTCATCCTTTTCCGGCGATAAGATCGGCGCATATTAAACTTTAAACATTCGCTTCGGATTCACACAGGCTTCGCAACTTCATCGCATAATTCTTCCCTACTGATGTTTCAGTCACGATTACTTATCTATATTATCCTTTGTACTCAGAATTCCTCACTGAACTTTCCCAGCTATGTATCCACCTCACCCAACGGGTGCCGAAATCCCAGGTGCTGTCTGAATTCATACGTGGCAGATGACTACCGGATATCGGCTGAAATTAGATCATCAATCGATCATCCACGGAGTTCGGCAAGTCGGCAACATGGCTTTGCGATTACCACGTAATACCACAACTCAAAGTCGAAATCTTATCTTCTAAAGGCATTCTTACAAGCCCAGGCTCGTATTGAGTCAGTAAGAGAGAGCGGGATGCCCACCCATTTTGATGTCTCCAATGACTGCCTTCATTCAATCGACTTCCCATTTTCTCTTCCGTAAGAAACGCAAACAAGGCGACTCTAATCGTACAAACCCAGACTCATGTAGAGGTAGCGCCACCTTCGTTCTAATTTCTCGTACTCAGAGTTGGCTAGAATACTATTCATGGATATCTTCCCGAACTAGCGCTATTTTCATATCTCATCATAGTCTCTAAACTAATCAGGCAATTGACGAAACAACTCGACGTCGAGGCTTTTCTCGAACCAGAATGTTCGAGAAGTTTTATTCCTCTCCCTCGTGTGTAAATCCAATGGAAAATTCTTCTTCTTGACCCCTATAGTGAAATGGTGATAGGCAGACGGTGTCCTTCGAATGAAAGAAGTTGGCGTTTGAGACAGAGCATAAATGATCCTAGTGGCGTCAACTGATCGCATCAGCTCTACGTTATTTCTATAGCATTGAATTTATTGGAAACTGGTTCTGCACTGGTTCTGCACTGTGTCTCAGTCTCAGTAAGCACGGAAAACCATCGAGGCGAACAACGGCGCTCAGGAAAGGGCTTGTAAAGTCATTTTCGCCCTAGGCCAGTGGACCTCGCGATAGGCCATTAACCATCGACAAGTTGCAACTTGATTTAAGAGTCAGTAGTAGACCAAGTTTCCCGTTAGAATCGACTGATAACCTCCCAATTAAAAAACACAGAAAAATTCCAGACTTCCGAAAGCCTCTTCTCAATTGAACTCTAGCGTTGGTCTGGTGGCACAGAACCTTCACAAGCAGCGCTCGGGGGTAATAAAAACTCGATCGACTTTGGACGCCAAATAACATTGCTAAGTATCTCCAAAAGGCGATCTTGATCGTGAGTTTCAATTTCAAACTAATTTGAACCTACTTTTACACTACAGCTTACATATCATGGAGACAGACAGAGAGGGATTCACCCCAGATCCGTGAGCCATCTGTCGATATAATTGGAAGCACTTATGCAAGGTACGCGACCGAAGGCGAATGTTTCCAGTATCATAATAAGGCAGGCCAAAATTAATGTGATTTACCCTTGGGTGCTACGAATCCAATAACACATAATATCCAGACTATTGCCTAAATTGCCCATAGCGTCATTGACTAAAATACTCAGTCCCAAGTCGGGAGAATCTCCTGCCAGGATTCCTAGTAGTTTCAGAGGACGCTGTCATTCCCATGACTTGGTGAGAGGCGAGTGGGCAGATAATGATTACATAAGATTTTCTTTGTCTCACGGTCCCTGTCATCGATACACTAAGGCAGCGTCATAGACATCGTCAACATCCTCAGAATACAACAAGATGGTGAGCATGGACTTATACTAGATCATTGCAGAAAGTCCTTCCTATGGTTCTGGTGGAATGATGTGCAGGTAACCTGACTGGATAAGTTGGATGCTGACGGATGGTTTTGGATGGCAGTGATTTTTTTGGACATCTGCTGCGTTACTTTCAATCTCTGCATCACAGTACACTAACTGTCAACTGGTTTTGTTCTTGTTCGACTTGTATAAAAGACGAAAGGTGCGCTCTGATCTTCTGTCATGGCCCAAATTAATACTGGAGCATTTAGGTACCTCGTCCTTCGGGTGCGTCGGTTTCGCTGTGGCTACCTAGCATCATGCTCTGAATACTCTTTCTTTCACGAATAGTAAGCGACACACCAAGTCTCACACCCTTTGCCGTCGCTGTGGCAATCGCGCCTTCCACAGGCAACACAAAAGTATATCCGCCCTTGATAGTTTATCAGTTAACTGATCTTTTACTCACTTGCAGCCTGTGCTTCATGTGGTTACCCATCCGCCAAGATTCGCTCGTATATGTGGGGACAGAAGGCTAAGCGCAGAAAGACAACTGGCACTGGCAGGATGAGGTATCTGAAAGATGTTTCCAGGAGGTTCAAGAATGGATTCAGGCAAGTCTTTGCTCAACTTTCTTTGTCTTGCCCATATTGATTTTGTCAACAAGAGAGAACACTGTTGCCAAGAAAAAGACTCCCAAAACTTCAGAGGCATAATTAGTTTGTCTCTTACTCTCCTCTTGTATTACAGTCAATGCATCTCATGTTCCATTCACTACCTCGCGTGAAGCTTATCAAGTTGGCAATGAAAAAGGAGGGTCTATGGCATGTGCGCTAATATTGATAGTGTTCACGTGAACCAACAACCACCAATGCCTGGTGGGAGACATGATCTCGACCCTGATTTAGACAAGACCAAAACTACGATTATTGTTCTGTCGTCTAACTCATTTACCATCCGTAGGCTCCATTACGATTCCTTATCTCGAGGTCAATTTTGATAGTTGCTTGTAAGGTTTCTCGTGGGGGGCTGTCATTCCCTAAATCATAATTTGATACATCTAGTTTCAATGACTACCATCATTATACTATCAGTCGAGATCCTTGAGGCGATCGTAGATGAAATCTGTCTTCATGAGCCTGGTTCGATGATATCTGTCCAGATATCTCAAATGATGAAATTGCAAGTTACATGCAAAAGCATCGACAGCCAAAACTTTCAAAAACTCTTGCAACTATGTACGCCAACCTCAAAGATTGGAGAAACGTTCAAAATCGATTGATCGGTATGGTCTCTACGTACTTCCGTATCCACATGTCCGTGTAGAAATTGTGTGTCTCTTTTGGGAGTAATCTTTCCCTGGAGACCCAGATAGAATCTCAAGTTTTTATACTTATCCGAAGGGGCCATCGATGTAATTCCGCTCAACATTTTTTCTTGGCTATCTCTCTGGCAGTGAGAAATTGAGGCTATCAAACGACTTAGAGCGCAGCGACCCCATTCTACTATACTACTAAGACCACGGATGTGGGCTAGTACATGCATTAAGCACATCCTGGAGTATCTCCCAGACATTATCCACAAACAGCTGAGGTTGTCCCTAGTGGAACCAGATGCATACCCATAAACCTGCAGAAATACATAGGAAGCGATAAATAATATAATGGTCATACATCGCGCTAACAGCTGCAGAACTGTACACCTTTACATATCGCAGCTGTAGCAGCAGCTGTAAACATACTGTCCGGATAAAAGAAGACGACATGAACATATCAGAAGGATATTGATCCGGAATTAGTGAATAGTGTATACAAACTTTCCTAGTCAATAACCAACACTGATCTTGACTCATACATGAGCGCTACCAGGGTCAGTCAGACTGACACCGACAAATCTCCCCGTCAAACCTTGGACTCCTGAGCTACCCGAATTATCTTTTCTAGGTAAGACCCATGACGGCGTTGCACCTGCGCTAATTGGAGAGGGTTTCGTAGAAGGTTCATAACCACCTGTGGTACCTCCACCGGGACTTGATGTGCTCAAGGTCGCACTATTGTCGAGATTGGAGGTCGAGCCAGGTGAGGTGGAGGAGGTGCCGGCGAGGTGTTGAGTGGCAGGAGAGAGGTAAGATGTCGGAGATTGTGTTGCCAGCTGCTGTTGAATACTTGTGTAATCATATCGATGCTGCCCCTCTCCAACGTTTCCACTTTGCGACCCACTTTGTCCTGAACCTCCATCTTGCCCTACAATCTCCTGCGCCGTTACCGCAGGCCGACTAGCAATAGTGCCATCCGTCAGTCCTGGCACACTCACAAAATATACACTGCCCGCTGGATCCTGTCCTCCTTGAGCATAATATCGTGCCCATGCTTGCACATTTGGGTCCAAATAGGTCGCGTCGGGATCGAAAATGTAGGGAGGTCCTGATTGAACCGATGGCTGACGTTGATATTGTTGTTGCTGGACGTCTGGTTGGAGTTGAGCAGACTGTGGCTGATGGAGATCTTGTTTATCAGGTTGCGATGGGTCGCTGGGTTGTGTTTGCTGGACAAGCTGTTTGACAGGTTGCATTTGATCACCAGGTCCATTTTGAGTAACCTGGTATTCCTGGTGTTGGGATTGAGATTGTGCCTGGTTGTCAGTATACAAAGTGAGGGGTGATCCTTGTGGTTGTTCAATTGGTTGCTGCAACTGAACGGTCGGCTCGTTATGCTGATGGGGCCGGGTTTGATCGGGGAAGCCCATCTGCAAACTTGGCTGTCCCTGGATCAGGGGCTGAGACTGCGGTTGTATCTGGTAAGGTGCTTGACTATGATGTGACTGAACCTGAGGCTGATCAAGAGTTTGGGACTGTGGCTGCTGATGTTGGGTAGGGATAGGATAAGGTGTTGGTCCTTGAATAGCATAAGGTGCATTCGCTATCTGGGCATAAGTGGGTTGTTGCGATTGTTGCTGAGCAGGCTGAGGTTGAGGCCGCAGTTGTGCCTGGCTATCCTGTTGTTGAGATTGCAACGGTTGTATTGGTTGATGCGGAATCGAAAGCTGATTTGGAACCTGGATAACAGGACTATCGTGACCATACGGCGCAGATGCAATAGTAGTAGTCGGAGTTGAGTGATATTCGGTAACAGGAAAAACAGACTGAGGCTCAGGAAATGCCCGAGGATTGCCGACAGGTCCCGGCTGGCCAAACCCACGATATCCTGAGGCAGTGGGGGCATAACTTGCTTGATGATCATACCACCCTAGGCCTTCTGTGCTTGATTCGGGATGCACTGAGATGGGATACGGGTTGTAGGGATAAGAAGGTTGGTATGTAGGTTGGTCATGTGCGCCAGTATGTCGGGCGAGCGATTCTTCCATCATACGTTCAAAAATAGTGCGCGCACGGACAAAGGTTTCGTTCATCGAAACGAGATCAGCTGTAGCATATGAAGAATGAAGCGGACGAAAAAGAAGTACAATCTTGTGAGAAGACGCGATGAAAGTCAAAGACAAGTATATACCTCGTTTCTGACTGTATTTGTCAATCAACTTGACAATACGTGGCCTGAGTCCCATGCTTGACCGATATAATTCCTGTCATTGCTTTCAACACTCGGATCTTGGTGAAAAACAGAATCACGAACCTGGATCTCTTCGTTGTCAGCTAAGTTGTCTTTTGCAGGATCAAAGGCTCTGAGGAGGGACAACAGCTTCTCAACATACACAGCCTGTGCAAATACTGCTGCTTCTTGTTCAGCTTCATGGGCAAGCTCAGATGCGGTTGGCTCAGGCATTGGTTCCTAATGATGTTGTTAGTCACTCATGAAAGACCCTGATACAGAGAACTTACGACATAATTGACGGGAAAGATCCCTGTCCGCCCCTTTAGTTGACCGCGCCACCAATCTTTATAATCTCTGTCTACAACTTTAATGATATCATTCTTCTCGAAAGCAAGTTCTCCTGGCTCTGTTGGTTGGAATCTATGCAGAGCCCTAACCCTTGTTATGATTGTGCTAGTCCCTGCTTGCAATGTCGTGACAGAAGTGAGTGCAGAGGGAATGCCATTCACTGACACACTAGACGTATCTGGATGGGGATGATTACTAGAATGATCCTGTGCAGGAGTTTGAGACGAATGTTGCTGGCTGGACTGCGGGCGAGCCTGCGGTAGTGCAGAGGAAGGATGATATTGAGTCTGTTGTTGTTGGCGTGATGGTGAAGGCGAACGCGCAGGCACATAGCCACCTTGGTACTTTGGTGCAGTGTACATACTGCTCACTCCTCCTGTTCCCCCGTCCGTACTGCTGCTAGCATCAGGTTTCAAAGACGAGCCTGCAGCAGCGGAGCTGGAGCCAGCTCCTGACGGTCCACCTGATGCCAGACTATATTGTGCCCACTTAGCCCTGCCGCCCCGATCGTGCATCGACATTTCCAATACACGTTGGAGCTCCTCTTCTTCCTTTCGCCGAATTTCATCATCCACAGTTGGTGGTAGGGGTTCTTGTGGTGTTTCAAATCTATGCCCTGTGGCATGTCGATATTCTATACAGAGATGGTTTGCGGACTGCACACCTTTTGATTTAAGATTGTTGTAACAGTCCTCCATGACACCGAGCGATGGATCATCTTGAAACTCACCCGTCCACTGCGCAACAAGAGTGAGAACACGTTTACGGACTTTATCATGCGTGGTCTATCGTGAGATCATTAACACTACACTTAGCATGAAGTACAACAAATCAAGTACTTACACGGTCTACCACAAGTTTTTCCAAGCTTTGTGTAAAAGCTCGACTTGCAATCTCCTTGTTTACTGCCACACCGCAGTTCTTAGATAGCGCATCGGTTGTCGAAAGTGCGTACAGCTGGACATTTGCAGATCGATGTGCGAGTCGCTTCAACAGAGCTGTTATGACATTATGTGCCCTAAACCACATTATGACAACTTCTCAGGGGTTTATTTCCAGTCTACTTGCCCTTCGTCGCCTTCATCAGTGACTTTATCACATAGGTTCATAATCAATTCCCAATTCTCAGTAGTTAAATTCTCATCGGTGGCTTTCGCTGTATATTTGGATAAAAATGATATTCTACGACTCAGACATAACTTGACTCACCGACGACATCATCATAGAGATTGCTCGCGCCGCCGCCAAACATTGCTACAGGATGGTAATGGCTGATACTCGAATTGTCTGACGCTCGCGTGGCTGCCTCACGTGAAATCTCACGGGATGTGCTCAATCACACCGGGCCAAGCAAACTCCCGCCCGTCAGGAATAACAAAGTGTTGTCTTTGCCTCGAAATTCTCGGTGTACCCCGCTCAGAGACCGACATCCAGACCAATGATTGTATCAGTTGCTGTAATCGAAGTCGTTCCCAACTAGCAAGAGCTATCAAGTATGGCTCTCTCTCTCGTATGTCCTTCTATCAAATCATAGGACCACCGGATTCACCGAATGGTGAGTTTTTATCATAATGCTTCCTTGCGTGAATAAAAATCCACTAAAACCCATTCAATAACCCTTTTGAAGTCATTCAATGAAGCGCTGCCACTGGTCTTTGATTGAACGAAGTCTTCTTTCACATGGTTACGATCTTTTCTCTCAGCATGACACTTCACTTGACCATAAACAAAAGTCTCAGATATTCTCCTTTGCAGGCAATGTAGAGCATCTGTTCAAGAACTTATCAAGGCTACCAGTGAAATAATCAATATCTGTAGTATGGTTTGTCTATATCAATACAAATCACGTCCATGTCTGGAAGCTAATTCGTGACGGATCCTTAAGACATTCGGCCGGCATCCCTCAGTGTCAATGACGCTTAGCGACAGAAGGAGAGACCGTCCAAGGATTGTAATACTCGAAATCAATGAAATTGGCTCTCCAGACGATAAATTGGATAATGGCGTCTGTATGTCCATCTCCTGGACGAAGAGAAATTTATATTGGTAGGATACGGTGATGGCATTGCAAGCATATCGTATCAATTCAATTCGGTTATCTCCGCACACGAGTTCTGACTTAGAACACCTTTGAGGTGATATTGTACAAATGTCTTCCTTTCTCATGAACGCACTCAACACGGGGGGCTTGATCAATACTGGTAGGACCTTGATTTCCTATGCTATCATAAATCAGGTTCTCAGTAGCTTAACGTCAGAGCTATATCATGATTTGATCCACTACTTCAAGTATGCATCGTCGGCATATAGCCCTGTTTGTCCTCGGCCAAACGGCAAGAAGCTCATAATGCCAGTGCGTGACCCTGTTTAGGAATGCGAATAAGCTCAGTTCAAAATCTCCTGAGGTCAGTTTTCCAACATATCGGGAGACATCCAAGGATATGTTGCCAGAGATGATGATCGACACGAAGTCATCGTCGCATTTCGGGGAAGGTAAGCATTGGCGTAGTGAGTCCCAACAAATAACTATATCTTGAACCAGTGTTTCCATCTTGACCTGGATTTCGGATGCGTCGCTCATTCTGGTCCCCTTCATTGCATCTGGTGCGAAAGTACCGTGTAGGTATTCCAGGAGCACTTCAACTGGACAAAACTCACACGACTGATGAGATCTCAATAGCTGGGGTTCGTGTCCATTCAGGATTTCTATTACCGTGAGCTCTTTCATAAATTTTCATAAGGCACAGTTGAAAACGAAAGAATAGATGGAACTCGATCCAGATAATTGTCAGGACAATAATTTCTCAACAAATGAAATCGCACCCGAACTATGCGATTGTAACATCTGGACATTCTCTAGGAGGAGCACTCGCCCTATTCTGTGCTATCGTACTCAAGCAACACTATCCAAACACGTAAGTCGGTCGTCGCGAATAAGAAATGTCTCCGTAACTTTTTCTTCAGGACTGTCAGAACGTATTCATACGGAGCACCCAGAGCTGGCGTATGTTTGCAGTCTCTCTTCCATCTCATCTTCCGTGGATGTATATTCTAACAAGAGGGATTAGAATGAAAAGTTTGCCACTTTCGTGAATGACATGTTCAGGGAAAATGCACACCGTGGTGAGACATAATCTCAACGTCTCCTTAATTATGACTTATCATTGGATATCAGTGGTGCACGCAGATGATGGGTGAGTTCATGAAGCAAGCCAAACTTTGCAATAACTATGAATCAACAGTGTCCCAACGATAATTCCGACTCAATTAGGATATCATCACCATGGTCCGTTGTTCCGCTGTTCTGTTAGAATTTGCCCGTTATGTCTCAGACTGACAATCGGAATAGGTATCGAGTACTGGCAGTATACAAATCCTGCCTCAGAAGAAACCACCCGTGCGTGTGATCCTCAAGGAGAGGATCCGCGATGTT
>Ga0154000_1000510_pt1 | contig 10657 bp, 19 predicted proteins | sample TSNC084MetaG_FD_104674 | JGI IMG/M metagenome (GOLD analysis project Ga0154000, IMG submission 104674) | Attine ant fungus gardens microbial communities from North Carolina, USA - TSNC084 MetaG | ecosystem: Host-associated > Fungi > Mycelium > Unclassified | place: USA: North Carolina, Lumber... | reverse complement strand
TGGAAAGATCAAATCCCTGACAATTATTATATACAAGTGCTCCACCAATTACTTGCCACCGGCTGGGACTTCGCTGTTTTAAAAGCTCAAATTAAATGGCGAAAGGATGGCGAAATTAATTTGACCACCCGGCATTATCATTTTGAACGGTCATTACTTACTGACGATCTGGATTATCTCTTAAAAGAGGAAATCAAGTTTTGGGAGTGCGTACAACAAGACAGGCGGCCTAATACGAAGTTGCCGCCAATTTAGGAGGAAATATGAACGCTAAAAATATAGCAAAAGCCTTAAGCGCTAAAATGTATGATTGGCTAAAAAATATCGACAATGAGGAAATCAAAAAGACCGCAAAAGAAAACGCAATCATAACTGGCGGTGCATTGGTTTCATTGCTAAACGGCGAACAGCCAAACGATTATGACATTTATTTCAAAACTCATGATTCCTGTTTGGCGGTTGCTCGGTATTATGCGGATAAATGGAACGAAGCCCACAATGATAAATCACAGGTACAGATACTGGTTGACGATAAAACGAAACGGATTACCGCCTTTATTTCCAGCACAGGCATAGCTGCAGAGGATGGCGAAAGCGGAATTGACGACGAAACGGAACCGGACGTATCGGAAACCGCCGAGGAACAGGCGCAGGAAAAGCCGAAATACAGGCCGCGCTACTTCTCCACCAATGCTATATCCCTGTCCGACAAAATCCAGCTTGTAATTCGTTTCTATGGCTCCGTGGAAGAAATACATACCAACTACGATTTTGTGCATTGCACTTGCTCCTATGATTTCAAAGAAAACAAAGTCAATCTTCCGGCGCGGGCGTTAGAAGCAATCATAAACAAGGAACTGTATTACAGTGGCAGCAAATACCCGCTTTGTTCTATCATACGATCCCGCAAATTCGTTTCTCGCGGCTGGCACATTAACGCCGGGCAATATCTGAAAATGTGCTTGCAGCTAAACGAATTGGATTTGAAAGACCTCAAAGTTTTCGCCGACCAACTTGCGGGCGTTGATAGCGCGTATTTTTCAGAAGCGATTGAAACCATTCGCGCAAAGCAGGAAAAAGAGCCGGATTTCAAGATTGATAATACATATCTCTTTGAAGTTATAAACAGAATTTTTTAGGGGGTAAATCATGGAACTTATATTATCGCAAGACCTTAAAAAATATATCCCGCAGGAAATCGACTTTAATTATGATGAACTCAAAATCCAACTTGCGGAAAGCCTTGACAGATACAATAACCTTGTCGTGACTGAGGACGCAATACAGCCCGCGAAAAAGGATGGGGCGGCATTAAATAAGCTCAAAACTGCCATTGATGATAAGCGAAAAGATGTGAAAAAGGCTTGCCTTGCGCCTTATGAGGCTTTCGAGGTGAAAGCCAAAGAATTGACCGGAATGATTCAAGAGCCGATTGATGTTATCGACCACCAAGTCAAGGGATTTGAGGAACAAAAAAAGGATGAAAAATACAAGGCGATTGCCCATTTTTATACTACCAATATCGGTGATTTGATTGATCTTGTATCTCTGGAAAGGATTCTTCCCGATAAGTGGGCGAACACCGGGACAACGCTTATTTCCGTAACACAGGAAATATCTGAATCTATTCAAAAAATCCGAAATGATCTTGGGATTATTGAAAAAATGTCGGCAGAATTTTCGCAGCAAATGACCGATGTTTATTTAAAAACTTTGGATATGTCGGCGGCGTTGGCTGAAAAAAATCGGCTGGAAGAGCAACAGCGCATCTTAGAAGCTCGAAAGGCCGAACAGGAACGGCAGCGCGAAGCCGAAAGACAATCGGCTATTGATATTATACCAGAAGAAGAAACGCCGCTTAGCGACACCGTAGAGCCTGTGCAGAAGCCCGTTAATCAATTAGATCAATCGGTCGAAGATCGAAAAGATATTAAGGTTATTTTTTATAGCACAACGCCCGAATTCCGGCAGGAAATGAAAGCATTAACAACAAAACACAATATCAGATACGGAGGGATAAATAATGGTTAATAATAGTTTGGCGAAAGCAAAAGACGATAAAATGCAAGTGGAATATGAGAGCAACGGGGTAATTATAAAATTAAGCCCTGCAAGTATCAGAAAGTATCTTGTAAATGGCAATGGAAATGTGACCGATCAAGAGGTCGTAATGTTTTTAAACCTTTGCAGGGCGCAGCGGCTTAACCCTTATTTAAGAGAAGCCTATTTAGTGAAATATGGTGATAAATACCCGGCGACGATTGTTACGGGAAAAGAAGTTTTCACCAAAAGGGCGCGTCGCAATAAGGACTATGCCGGATTTGAGGCGGGAATAATTGTGCAAAATGATTCCGGTATAGATCAGAGGGCCGGAGCATTTTACATGGATGGAGAGAATGTTGTTGGAGGCTGGGCCAAAGTCCATATCAAGGGATATAGCGTACCCGTCGAAATGACCGTTTCTATGAGCGAATACATAGGTCGAAAATCGGGCGGTGAAGTCAATTCTCAATGGGCGGGAAAGCCAGCCACTATGATACGAAAAGTTGCTTTAGTGCAAGCTCTGCGTGAGGCATTTCCAGAGGATTTCCAGGGCCTATATGACCAGTCCGAAATACAAGTAGGAGATATAGAATTAGATGAATCTCCGATGGATATCCCACAGGATACTCCAACTACAACCTATAACGAGCCAGAGGCGGAGTACGATCCGCTTTCATAATCAGGGAGGAAAACGGAATGAATGCACAAGGCCAATTAACCGAAATTGTAGACGGTCAAGGGTTTTCTGTGTTTGTTCCGTTTTCTGATACTTATTTGCTGGAAAAGCGGGAAATGACCCGGTTTGAAATCCGTCTTGATGATGGCCGCACGATCAGCAATGACCAACGCGCAAAAATCTATGCAACCATGTCAGATATTGCGGATTGGACTGGTTATCATCGCGACGAATACAAAGCCATAGCAAAATATAATTTCATAGCGAAGACCGGATGCGATTATTTCAGCTTGTCGAACGTGGACATGACCACAGCAAATGATTTCCTGAACTATCTCATAGACTTCTGCTTAGAGCACGATATACCCACGCTGGATAGCCTGTTGGAACGTTCACCGGATATATCCCGGTATTTATATTCATGCCTTGCAAATAAGCGGTGCGCCTTGTGTGGGAAGAAATCGGAGCTGCACCACGCCGATCATGTAGGAACTGGGCGCAACCGCAAGGAAATTATGCACTTGGGAATGAGAGCCGAGGCGCTATGTCGGATTCATCATACTGAGTGCCATGATACCGGGCAGCAAACATTTGATAGCAAGCATCATATTTATGGGATCAAGTTGGATAAGTATCTTTGTGAAATCTTGAAACTTAAAGGGCGGTGATAGATTGCCTGGTTATATCAAAATCCATAGAAAAATAACTGAATGGGAATGGTATAGAGATATAAATACAACCCGGTTGTTTGTTCATTTGCTGCTGACCGTAAATTTTCGGGATAAAAAATATAAGGGCAGGATTGTCCCGCGAGGCAGCGTTTCCACCACGATTGCAAGGCTATCTGAGGAAACCGCCCTCACGATAAAAGAGGTCAGAACTGCATGTGAACATCTTGTGAGCACCGGAGAAATCTCAAAAATAACGACAAACAGAGAAACCATTATAAAGGTGCATAACTACGACGTTTATCAAACCCAAGATGATGACGAAGGGCAAACAGAGGGCAATCAAAGGGCAAACGAAGGGCAAACTAACGGCGAGCGTACAGAAGAAGAAGGGAAGAAGGAAAGAAGGGAAGAAGATAATATCCTAACGGATATTATAGAAGAACCGCTATCAAAAAATCCGCCGATTCCATATGCGGAAATTCAAGCGGAGTATAACCGGATGTGCAGTAGTTTTCCAAAATGTACTAAACTTTCAAACAAGCGAAAGGAAGCCATTGCCGCCAGAATCCACAGCGGATATTCGATTGATGATTTTATCAAGTTGTTTGAGACGGCACAGGCCAGCGATTTCCTGAAAGGTAAAAACAAGAATAATTGGCGAGCCGACTTCGATTGGCTTATTTGCGATAGCAATATGGCAAAAGCGCTGGATGGACGGTATAAAAATCGGGAATCTATTCAGCAAGAACAGGAGTCCACTGGAAACCCATTTCTTGACAAACTCAAACGGGAGGGAGCAATTTGACGCAAAATGAAACAACGGCGATAATGGCGGTTTTATATGCGGCCTATCCTCAATTTTACGCCAAAAAAATGCCCGCCGAAATAGATTCAATTGTCGCCTTATGGACTGAAATGTTCGCGGATGATTCAGCGGAAATTGTTGCAGCGGCGGTAAAATCGTTCATAGCAACAGACACGAAGGGATATCCTCCGGCAATTGGAATCATCAAGGGACATGTTTCAAAAATTAAATATGGGTATCAAAAAACTGAGCTTGAAGCATGGGGAGAAGTTCAGGAAGCCTTAAGAAATAGCGCTTATGGTGCCGGAGAAGAATTTAGGAAACTCGATCCAATTATTCAGAGGATTGTCGGGAGCCCATCGCAATTGCGTGAATGGGCAATGGCTGAATCCGGAACATCAATCAACGTCATAGCATCCAATTTTCAGCGTAGTTATAAGGCCATATCGGAAAATCAACGGGAATATCGCGCCCTGCCTGGTCCGATTGCTGAAATTGTGAATCAAATTGCAGAGAAGAAGAAATTAATCCCGGAGCCACAACCAAAAACATTGCCGGTAAATATACAGGAAACCGTGGATAAATCGAAGCGTGTTGTTGAGAATCCTTTGGCGCAAGAAATCCACATTCCCTTGTCGCCAGAAGAATTTGAAAAACGGCGCACAGAATTATTGGAGATATTATGCAACAAATAATTATTCCCGGCAGGCTTCCCGGTTACAACCAGCTCAAAGGCCGAAATTGGCAGCAATCAGCTCGGATAAAAGCAGAGGCAATGGAATTGGTCATGTGGTATGCAAAGGCCGCCAAGATACCACAGTTTCGTTCTCCGGTGATTATCCAGATAAAATGCTTTGGGCCGGACGCCAGGAGAGACCCGGACAATGTGATATCCGGAGCATCCAAGGTAATTTTGGATGCGCTGCAAAACATGGACGTACTGGCCGGGGACGGGCGAAAGTATATAGCAGAAATGCGGACGCCGACGCCGGAAGTTGACCGGAAGAATCCCCGCGTGGAAATCAAAATTGAAATGGAGGAATCAGGATGAAGCCAATTTATGAGCCGAAAGGCCGTGCGCAAGAATACTGCGACCTCGCTATCAACATTTACCCAGAATGTAATCATGGTTGTACTTATTGTTGGGCTAAATCTATGGCAAAACGTTTCGGGCGGGATTGGACTGGAATTGTCGAGCCGCGCAAGGGCATTGTGGATGCACTCAAAAAGCAGTTTGCCACCGAGGACATAAAAGGCCGCGAAATTCAGCTTTGTTTCACCTGCGACCCGTACCCTGCCGACATTGATACTGGCGTTACCCGCGAAGTGATTGAGACTATAAAGAACAGTGGAAATCATGTGCGGATTCTCACTAAAGGCGGCAACCTCGCCTTGCGTGACTTTGATTTGCTGGATAACGGGGATTGGTTTGGCGTAACGCTGACGTGGAATGTTGATAGCGAACCGAACGCTGCCAGTTCCGCCGAACGATACGCAACTATAAAAGAAGCTCACAATCGCAAAATAAAAACATGGGTTAGCTTTGAGCCTGTATTTTCTCCGCAAATGATTTATCATTATATAGAATATGCCGACGCAATAGATATGTTCAAAATCGGAAAACTAAATTATGTTCCATCAGATATTGATTGGGGAGAGTTTGGGCGAGAGTGTGAAAGACTTTGCGTGGAGCATGGCCGAAACTACTACATAAAAGATGATTTGCGCAAGGCGATGGAGGCGCAGCCATGAAATGCTCAAATCATCCTTGCTGCGATTGCATCGAAATATGCCCTGACAGAAAGGGGCCCAGACCATGGAGCGGGAAAGAAGAAAGATTTCTGTTGTACCTGATTAACCACGGAGAAACGGGTAAGCAGGCTGGGGATAGGTTGGGCAGGAGTGGGGATGCCTGCCAATCGAAATACAGGGAGTTGACAAGGATATAAGGATAAAGGAGGCAGAGGCCGATGGATAAAGTACATTTCTCCAGCAATAAAGACGATTGGTGTACGCCGTGGGATTTTTTTAATAAATTGGATTCGGAATTTCATTTCACCTTGGATGCGGCTGCCAGTCATGCGAATGCAAAGTGTCCCCGATATTTTACCGCCGAGGATGATGGACTATCCCAGAATTGGGCCAGGGAAACAGTCTGGGTGAACCCACCGTATGGCCGAGCGACCGATAGATGGGTAGAAAAAGCATATTTGGAGAGCCGGAAACCGGAAACAACAGTGGTCATGCTTTTGGCCTCCAGGACGGATACAAAGCGCTTCCACCAGTGGATATTTCCACACGCAAAGGAAATTAGATGGATACCTGGCCGCATTAAATTTACTAACGACCAAGGGGTTCCGGCTGATGAAGCGCCCTTCCCCTCCTGCGTAGTGATATTTAAGGCAGAGGATAAGGCGCCATGAATCAGGAGACGTTAGTGGAAATTAAGAGTGGCACGATCCGGATTCGTGGATGAGAATGGAGGGTTAAGATGGAACGGCTAACAAACGATGCAATAAATAATCTCTTGGCAATGTCAAAATATGACTATCACATGTATGGGCTTGATATCAAAACGGCACTATCGGAGCTTAAGGAATGTCGCGCCACCAGCCTCACGCCAGACGAAGTCAACACTATTGCGAAAAGTCAAATAGCAACGGCAGGTCATAATGTGGAGTTACAAGAGAAAATAGCCGAGTTGAGGACGGAGAATGAGCGGTTGATAGCCTATAGAGTCGAAATAACCGTTAAGCCAAACGAGGACAACGAATACTGGTGTCCGAAGTGCGGAGAGCAAATAGTTGGTTATTACGCCAGTTATTGCGAATATTGCGGCCAATGTGTGGAATTGGAGGATAGCCATGATAAAAATTAGATCACGCAGCGGAAAGATACACTTGAAGGACGATAGGTACGAGGGAGGCGCCTGGACCGTTACTGCTTGCGGATTATCTATTGACGCAGTAAAAACTTGGGAAAATAAAAGTCCGGCCTGCACATGTAAGAAATGCGCAAAGATTGAAGGGGATGGAGTGTATGAACAGGGTTGATGAAATCCGGCAATATCTAGCTGACACCCAACCCAAAAGCAATGATGGATACGCCACGCAGGACATAGCAAAATTGCGGTCATGTTGCAAGCGGATGATATCCGAATATGACCATATAATCAAGAAGGTGCCAGCGGATGAGTTGCAGGCGGCAATAGATGAGGCAGAGAGCATCAAGGATTCTATTATCGGAGGTTCAAACTTTGCCCCATATATGTATGCCTATCTCTCCTTGAGAGGCAGTATTCAGAAAATGTTGGAATCGGAAATGAAAAGCGGCGCGAAGATGGAGAGGGAGGGAAAGTGATGAGAGCAAGGCCGATAGATATAAGCAAGAAATCAAATCGCCGTTGTTGTAATTGCGGAGACTGGCTTGAGAATGTTTTCCCAAAAGATACGCCGTGGACGGTAATTGAAAAAGAAAAATGGGGCAAATGTCTTGTGCCAACTTATTCCAACGAACCAGCGATCCCGAAAAACTACTGGAATTGCTGTAAGGATTTCAAATGGCGCGAAGATCAGGAATATATAAGCACTAGCGGCGGTGTTATTTGCTCTGTGAATCCATTTGAGGCCAATGATCCCGAATGCGGAAGATGAGAGGCGAAGGAGGCGGCGGGATGAGCAACTTGTACCCCATAGAAGTAAGAGAAGTCTATAAATATATCATTCACGTCAGGGCCAAAAGCAAGCAAGAGGCAATAGAAAGTGCGAGAAAGTGCTATGAATGTGATGAAATGGATGGCGTATTTCTAGCAGATGCTAACAGCCATTCTAAAACTACATTTTCCGTCCTCGCTGCACAGGAGGTTGATGTAAGCCATGAGCAATAAACGCGATCTAAGGCTTGACCAATACGGTATAAGCAAGCACAGATACCGAGAATTATCAAACTTCTGCCTGCAATACAAAGAGTTTATCGCAGAAAAAAATAGCTGCTATGATCTGAGCGGCGTCGCCCTTACCGGAATGCCGCACAGCACAGCCGTGAGCGACCCTACAGCCAATAAAGCCGAGAGAGCCTATAAGTTGGGCAAGAACATAGAACTGATTGAGCAGACGGCTATTGAGGCATGTGGAGAGTTGTATCCGTACATAATCAAGTCTGTTAGCGAGGGTATACCGTGGGAATATCTATTACCGCCGATAGGTCGAAGGCAGTTTTATCAGGAGCGGAGAAAGTTTTTTTATCTGCTTAGTTTGAAGAAATGAGGGGTTGACCGTGGATAATGTGAACCATCCAACGCATTATACCGCTGGCGGCATTGAGTGTATTGACGCATTGGCGGCGGCAACCGCAGGATTAGAAGGAATTGAGGCAGTAGATACCGCAAACGCAATCAAGTACCTTTGGCGCTGGAAACACAAAAACGGCGCAGAGGATTTGAAAAAAGCGCAATGGTACATAAACCATTTAATTAAACAATTGGAGGAATCGAAATGAAAATTATCAAGGCTTATACGGAAATCATTACCCCTATCAATGACGAGGAAATCCTAAAACATATTGAATTATGTGGTCGCATCTGCTACAAGTCCGAGGAAAAAATAACGCCAGAATCCGCACATAAATTTGTTGCAAGTATCATTAAGCGTGGGCATGAAAGCGTATTGGAGCACTACTCCATTACCGTGCGCTTTGTCTGCGACCGTGGCGTTTCCCATGAGATTGTGCGACACCGCATAGCCAGCTATAGCCAAGAAAGCACCCGGTATTGCAATTATGGGAATATTGATGAAATCACTCTTATCAAGCCCCTGTTTTTTGAGGTAGATTCTTTGGCATGGGATAAGTGGCATAAAGCATGCGCAGAGGCCGAGAGTTGCTATATGGATTTAATAGCACAAGGTTGTTCGCCGCAAGAAGCCCGCTCCGTTCTTCCTAACAGCCTAAAAACAGAAGTTATAATGACCGCGAATCTCCGCGAATGGCGGCATTTCTTTAAGCTTCGCACTGCTCTGGCTGCGCATCCACAAATGCGAGAAGTCGCTATTCCGTTGCTTCAAAAGCTGAAATCTGAAATCCCGGTTATCTTTGATGATATTGAATAAATAAAAAAGGGTAACACAAGGGACGTTAAAATATGATATTCTGGCCTTGGGAAACTATATCTTTCCCGATGCGGAACAGGGCAGAAACAGTTAAGACACTGCCCGGATGGCCGCATAAGATTGCTTTCCACTTCATACCCTCCCTATCCCGCTGGCTATGGCTGGCGGGAACCCTAAAAATTATGCGGTGGCGGAATATAGACGCTCGGGCAATCCTCGTCCAGTCAATCTTAAAGCTGGAGTGTACAGGTGAAAGTCCTGTGCCCGCATGATTGATTTAACCGGGCTACGGCTCGTTTAGATACCAGAAGCGCAGTTCAATTCTGCTCGCTGGCCGAGGATTGGTATGCTAACATGGCTCCCGTTCGATTCGGGCAGTATGGCGCGAAAGCGTTCCGTTGGTACGGTAGTGGCTTGACAGCCGGAAACAGACCGGCAAACTAGAATGGTAAAACTTTCATTCAACCCTGTTATACAGGCTGAATGTATCGGGGAAGTTTCATCTTGATAGCCGGTAACGGGTGCAGATGCTTATAGCCGATTGATCTTACCCATGGAGGCCGCTGGTTGATCGCGGCGGTTAGAATATGCCGAATAGTAGCTTATGCAAATGCACATGCGAGGTTCGGCGCAGAAATGCCGCAATCCCGCCTTATCCCGCCAAGGTTCGGGCCGGAGAGGCGGGGCAAGCGGCGAAATTGAATCGGGGCTGCCATGTCGGAGCATATAAGTCTCGGTGGCGGCCCACACAATCTACACAGCCTATGCGCTGATAAGGGGGATAAATATGAAAGCTTACATCACACAGTATGCGCTATCTCGGGGTATTTACGAAATAGAGGCAAAGGCGACAAGCTTTGATTACATGATTCGGGAATGTGGCGGGCTGCACATAGGCGTAACATATCATAAGCCGCATTGGCATGAGACAAGAGAGGCCGCCATTGAACAGGCCGAGAAGATGCGCGTCAAGAAAATAGAAAGCCTCAAAAAGCAAATTGAGAAATTGGAAAAGTTGAAGTTTGAATAGCCCGGCCTCCGCAGGCCGAACGCAAATGGGGTGAAGATATGGCATTACTGATAGCATATATAATATTCTTCATATACTGCCTCTCTGTTTATTTAATCTATCGTTGGCTATCGTGGCGAAATACCAAGAAGTGCATAGATCAGATTAAACGCTTATCGGAACTTTAAGGCCGAACAAACTGAATAATTACGCTTTATCTTCGGATAAGGCGTTTTTATATCCCAAAATTCGGGGATAGAGTAGCGCACTCGAAAAACGGAAAGCCTTATCCGTCCTCCCCGGATTAACTTTTTAAGGCATTACGGAAAGGCGGTAATATCATGGAGT
>Ga0154000_1000509_pt1 | contig 10667 bp, 9 predicted proteins | sample TSNC084MetaG_FD_104674 | JGI IMG/M metagenome (GOLD analysis project Ga0154000, IMG submission 104674) | Attine ant fungus gardens microbial communities from North Carolina, USA - TSNC084 MetaG | ecosystem: Host-associated > Fungi > Mycelium > Unclassified | place: USA: North Carolina, Lumber... | reverse complement strand
CTATGGACACCAACCTGGTAGATATCACCTTTGGGTATTGTACCGAATTTATTGTTAATGTAGAAAAACCCTATAACAGTATCGTGGAGAATGAATTTAAAAATTATTTAAGCTCTATCGGAGATTCGATTGTAGTTGTTTCTGATGATGATGTAATCAAGGTTCATGTACATACCAATGATCCTGGTTTAGCAATTCAAAAAGCCTTGACCTATGGTTCCTTAACAAACATGAAAATTGATAATATGCGCATAGAACATCAGGAAACGCTGATAAAAGCGGCTGAAAAATTATCCATTAGCCAATTACAAGAGAAAAAGGAAGAACCCCGAAAGACTTTTGGTTTTATTGCTGTATCCGTTGGTGAAGGCCTTGGCGAAATTTTTAAGGGAATTGGCGTAGATTACCTTATTGAAGGCGGCCAGACGATGAATCCAAGTACGGAAGATATGCTTAATGCCATTGAGCAAATAAATGCCGACACCATCTTCATTCTGCCCAACAACAAGAATATAATATTAGCGGCGGAACAAGCAGGAAAGCTGACAAAGGATAAGAACGTCATTGTATTGCCTACCAAAACAATTCCTCAGGGAATTGCCGCCGTTATTAGTTTCCTGCCGGACCGATCAGCAAAAGAAAATACCGAAATCATGAACGCCGAAATAGCGAAGGTTAAAACCGGTCAAATAACTTATGCGGTACGGGATACTATGATTAACAATCAGGAAATTAAAGAAGGGAATATTATTGGAATTGGGGATAAAGATTTATTAGCCGTAGGCACTTCTATTGTAAACACTACGTTAGACATGATTAAAGGGATGACTGATGAGGAAACAGAATTCATTAGTGTTTATTACGGTGCTGACATCGCCGAGGAGGAGGCCAATGAATTATTCGGCAGACTGGAATCTCTATATCCGGATTGCGATATAGAGCTGCAATCCGGCGGACAGCCAGTTTACTATTATATCATATCGACAGAGTAACTTCTGCCGGAATTATTACTTTTGCACAAATAGGGGGGAGGCTGTTTCTAGTTTCCCCTTATTTGTGTAAGGTAATCAGTAAAGAAAGGAGACGGGTATGAACGGACAAGAACCTCTTACCTGTTTAAAAGGTGTGGGTGATAAGACGGCCTCTCTTTTTAAAAAATTGGATATTTTTACGATAGATGACTTAATGCATACTTATCCAAGAGCTTATGACACCTTCGAGCCGCCAAAACCAATTGCCGGGATTAATCATTCGGCAGTGACTGCAGTGGAAGGAATTCTTCTGAAAGATGCCAATTTAAGAAAGCTTTCACACATGCAGGTAATAACTGCCGAGATTAAGGACGAAAGCGGCACGTTGTCGCTGATATGGTTTAATATGCCATTTTTAAGAAATACATTAAAAGCCGGCCTGCGTTTTATTTTCAGAGGATTAGTGATTCGAAAAGCAGGACGTTTTACCATGCAGCAGCCTGAAATTTTCACATTACATAGCTATGACCAGGTAGTTTCTTCCATGCAGCCTATTTATTGCCAGACCAAAGGACTAAGTAATAAAACAATTGTACGTCTGGTAAGTCAATGTCTGGAATCAAGGACTATGGAAAAAGATTATATGCCGGAAGATATCCGAAAAACCTATCAGTTAGCCGAATATAATTTCGCTATCCGGCATATTCATTTTCCTAAGGATCAAAAAGATCTTTTTTTTGCCAGAGAAAGGATGGTTTTTGATGAATTCTTCCTCTTTTTGCTCACGGTCAGACAATTAAAGGATAAAAAGCAAGAGCAAAAAAATCATTTTCCAATGGTGTTCCAGCCGGTCCTGGAACAAATAGCAGAGAATCTGCCGTATCGATTGACAAAAGCTCAGAACCAGGTGTTATCAGAAATTATCGAAGACTTATCCGGTAATATGGTGATGAATCGCCTGGTCCAGGGAGATGTCGGCTCCGGAAAGACGATTATTGCCATATTAGCTTTGCTTTATGTTACTTATAACGGATATCAGGGAGCACTTATGGCACCTACGGAGGTATTGGCAAAACAACACTATGAATCCATGATCGAATTATTTGAAGCGAATCATATAACGAAAGTCCCCCTATTGCTTACGGGTTCCATGACTGCTAAGGAAAAAAGAATTGCGTATGAAAAAATTCAAGACAATGAGGCGGATATTATTATCGGAACTCACGCATTGATACAAGAAAAGGTGGTTTTCGATCATTTGGCACTGGTGATTACGGATGAACAGCATAGATTTGGGGTGAAACAAAGAGAAACATTGGGAAATAAAGGGAACTTTCCTCATATTTTAGTCATGAGTGCAACACCAATACCCAGAACCCTGGCTATTATTATTTATGGAGATTTAGATCTATCGGTAATTGATGAACTTCCGGAAAACCGCCTGCCAATTAAAAACTGTGTGGTGAAGGACTCTGAAAGAAAAAAAGTTTATCGTTTTCTTCAAAGGGAGATTTTGGCAGGAAGACAAGCCTATGTCATCTGCCCCATGGTTGAAGAAAGTGAAATGATCGAGGCGGAAAACGTTATTGATTATACAAAAAGATTGCGGCAGGAGCTTTTAGATTCTGTCCGGGTAGAATATCTTCACGGAAAAATGAAACCCAAGGAAAAAAATGAAAGAATGGGCGCCTTTTTATCCGGGGAAATTCAAATATTAGTATCAACTACAGTAATAGAAGTGGGGGTAAATGTACCTAACGCGACGGTTATTGTCATCGAAAATGCCGAACGTTTCGGTCTGGCCCAGCTTCATCAGTTAAGAGGCCGGGTAGGGAGGGGAAAATATCAATCTTACTGCATTTTTATATCGACGTCCGATACGAAGGATACCCAAAAACGCTTAGAGATACTTACAAAATCGAATGATGGATTTTATATTGCTTCGGAAGATTTAAAACTTAGAGGACCAGGTGATATTTTAGGACTTCGTCAAAGCGGACTATTGGAATTTAAGCTGGGAGATATTTTTACGGATGCCAAAATTTTAAAATCTGCTTCCGAAGCTGCGGCCATTCTTTTAGAAAAGGATGAAAATTTAAGCGCTGTGGAACATTTAGAATTGAAAAAACGGCTGGAAGACTATCAACGCTTGGGTATGAATCATATGAGTTTGTAATATCATAAGAAAACTGAGCTACTTAAAATAAGCAGCTCAGTTTTCAGGCAATAATTTTTCTATTGTTATTTGCCAGCCATCTGTCGTTCTTGTGCTTCAATCATTTTCTTAACCATATATCCGCCTACGGAACCATTCTGGTAAGAAGTCAGGTTACCATTATAACCATTGGTTAATGGAACACCGATTTCACTTGCTACTTCCATTTTAAATCTGTCCATAGCTTCTTTTGCTTCTGGAACTACTGTTCTGTTTGAAGAACCTGATCTACTAGACATATTAAATACCTCCTTAAAATTTAACTTCAAAGCAATCATTCATTTGCTTTGTGTTACGAAGTTAGTATGTGTCGAAACGTATAAAATAAACTGGAAAGTCATTCCTAAAATGATAAATATGAAAAAGCAAAATTCAGAAAAATGGGTTTTCTATGAATTTTATGGAAAATAGGGTTGTAAGAAAGAAATAATTAAACTATAATACTCATAAGAAAAAATTTTTAAAAGGAAAATCAGAATGAGAGTAATCGCCGGCTCAGCAAAACGGTTATTATTAAAAACAGTAGAAGGGATCGATACCCGTCCGACTACTGACCGGATCAAAGAAACCTTATTTAATATGATTCAATATCATTTATCTTCCCGTAATTTTTTGGATTTATACAGTGGCAGCGGGGCCATTGGCATAGAGGCATTAAGCAGAGGCAGCGATAACTGTGTATTTATAGAACATAATCCGAAAGCAGTAAAATGTATCCGGGATAATTTGCAAACGACCAAATTAGAAGGACAAGCTTACGTTATGGAATGTGATGTTTTATCCGGCTTAAGGCGTCTGGATAAACAGCAGAAACGTTTTGATTTTATCTTTATGGATCCTCCTTATCATCTTGGATATGAAAAGCTGGTACTAAGCTTTTTAGCACAATCAAAGCTCATCCATACGGATACGCAAATCATTGTAGAGGCGGCTCTGGATACTCCTTTTGACTATTTGCCGGATTTTGGTTTTATAATTACGAAAAAGAAAGAATATAAAACCAATATGCACTTATTTTTAGAATTGGAGAAAAATGAATGAAAAAAGCAGTATATCCTGGAACCTTTGATCCGGTGACTTTAGGGCATCTGGATATTATTGAACGTTCCAGTAAAATCTTTGACCAGGTTATTGTGGGAATATTGGCAAATCAATCAAAAACCCCTCTGTTTACAGTTGCCGAAAGAATCGATATGTTACAAAGATCCACATCACATTTGGACAATATAGAGATCGCTTCTTTTGAAGGTTTATTGGTTGATTTTGTGAAACAATGTGATGCACAGGTAATTATCAGAGGCTTACGTGCGATTACTGATTTTGAATATGAAATTCAGATGGCACATACAAACCGCATTATGGCTCCTGATTTAGACACATTATTTTTGACTACCAGTTTAAATTATGCATATCTTAGCTCATCAACCGTAAGAGAAGTAGGAATGTTAGGCGGAAATATTGACATTTTTCTTCCGCCATATGCAGCAGATAAAGTAAGAGAAAAATACAAAATAGCTAAAGGAGAATACTTATGAGCCAAATTGAAGAACTAATCGGTGAAATTGAGGAATACATAGATAATTGTAAATATTATCCATTATCCAATGCGAAAATCATAGTGGTGAAAGAAGAATTAGAAGAACTTCTTTCAGAACTTCGGCAGCGCACTCCGGAAGAAATAAAAAAATATCAAAAAATCATCAGTAATCAGGAGTCTATTTTAAAAGATGCGAAACGTCAGGCGAGTTCCATCCTGGCGGAGGCTACGGAGCAGACAAATGAATTAATTAACGAACATGAGATTATGCAAAAAGCTTATGAACAAGCCAATGATATCATTGCCCAGGCACAGGCGCAGGCAGATGAAATTATTACGACGGCAGTTAATGAGGCAAATGATATTCGGTATGGTTCTGTCCAGTATACAGATGATATGTTAAGTAATCTTCAAGAAATTATCAGTCGCTCAATGACGGATGCTCAACACAATTTCGAGCAATACATGAACGCTATGGGTTCTAATTTTGAAGTTATATCTGCGAACCGCGAGGAACTTAGCGGGGCGGCAGAGGAAGAGACAGAAGAATATTCGGAAGAATCAGAGGAATTTGAGGAAGAATAGAAAGCATCCTGCTGCCAGCAGTCCGTGAAGACCTTTCCACATAAAGTAATCAATTACAGACAAGCCAGCTTCACTAATTACGCTTTTGGTTTGCGCCAAAGAAGAAAAACCGCCAAAAGCAGAAACCGTAACTGCCAACAGTTCGCCCAGAATACTGCCGGGATAAGTATTCCCGATCGATACAATGCCACTGGTTATTTCAATACTTCCTATAATCAGGCTTTTTAGCAACAGATTTGACATCGGCAGTTGAGCGAAATACGCTTCAAAAATAGAAAATAGGATAATATGCCCGCCAATCTTTACAATAACTTCAAAAGCACTGGTCATGGACTTATCTAATACGTCCCGTTTTTTTCGTTGTTCTGTTGCTGTGATTAAGGTTCTTTTTGTTGTCACTTCTGGTTTTTCTATATGGTAGTATTTTTTTGCTGCAAACATAATAGGCAAAACCGGAATATAATAAGAAAGCAAGAAAAATGTTTTATGGGCCCCTTGAATCGCACTTAGAACGAAACCAACCAGGAACATCGGACTGACATGATTGGAAAAGGCTAAAAGGTATTGACCTTCCACTTTACGGAGATCTCCGTTTACTACCATATCAGCGCTCGTTTTTGCTCCCATAGGGCATCCGCACAATAACCCAATGAGAACTGCATAGCATCCATTTTCGCTGATATTTCCGATGCGGTTTAAAATCTTAGATAAAAAAAATGTAAGGTATTTTGTAGCGCCCATTGCCACAATTAAATTAGAACCAATCATAAAAGGCAATAAAGTCGGTATAATGGTATTAAACCAAAATAATAAGCCGGTTTTTGCTCCTTCAATGGATAAAGTCGGATTTATAAGCAGCAGACATAGAAATAAGATGCTCCCAATACGTAACAATATTTTTTTCATGAATTGTGGCTCCCCCTAAACTTAATCCATTATATGAAAAGGGTTTCTTTTCTATGATACTTGTCATGATGTTTCTCAGCCTGACATAAAATGAAACAGAGGTGAATGAATACATGCGTAGAAAAATCCCTAAAAATATCTGGATTCCTGTTTTTTTATTTCTGTTCTTTCTCATTTTTGATACCATACTCTATGATTACCTTGTGAATAATCCGGAATATTATCAGTTAGATGCCTATACCTGTGAAACGGAAGAGTTTCGTGCCATGAATTTTGGTGACGGAACTATTTCTTTCGGTAAGGATTTTGCAAAGCAGCATAATGTGGAATTTTCTGAGGCGATTACCCTATTAATGTTAAATTCCCGTTTTAAAATATCGAAAAAAGACAGGGAAGACTTTACCTATTTTTCCTATCAGAATCTTCTCAATAATGTAACTAAAAATAAAAAAAATGAATTCTTAAAATTGCAGAATTCTTATGGAAAGATACTTGACGATCTGGTTTATTTCCCCATCCCGGAGAGTACAAATTCTGAAATGCCATTTGTTAATTATTCAGATACCTGGGGGTATGAACGAACGTATGGGGGAGACAGAACACACGAAGGAACAGACATTATGGCAGAAGTACAAACCAGAGGAATCTATCCGGTGATCAGCATCAGCGACGGCGTGGTGGAGAAAATTGGCTGGCTGGAGCAGGGCGGCTGGAGAATTGGAATACGTACTGCGAGTGGTGCCTATTTATATTATGCCCATCTTTTTAATTATGCCAAAGATTTTCAGCCGGGGGCGACCGTAAAGGCCGGAGATTTGCTGGGTTTTATGGGAGACAGTGGTTATAGTAAGGTAGAAGGTACGGTTGGGAATTTTGAGGTACACCTTCATTTAGGTATTTATTTACAGACAGATCATTATGAAGAATTAAGTGTAAATCCGTACTGGATTCTACGGTATTTAGAAGAGAATAAATTAAAATATTCTTATTAATCAACATTTATTTTACAAGAACTATGCTATAATAAGAGTTACAAGTGCGAGAAAGGAAAGGAACGTGGCTGTTCAACTTCGATTAGATAAATATTTGACCGATATGAGTTTGGGAACAAGAGCTTTTATAAAAGAAGAAATCAAAAAAGGAAAGGTTCTTTTGAACGGAGAGGTTTGCCGCAGATCAGAGACTAAGGTTTCTGTGAAAGACCAAATTAGCTATAACGGCAAACCGGTTACCTATGTAAATATGGAATACTATATGCTGAATAAACCCCAAGGGGTTGTTTCCGCCACAAAGGACAAGCATCATAAAACAGTTATGGATTTGCTGGAGGGCGAAAAACGAAAGGATTTATTTCCTGTCGGCAGATTAGACATTGATACGGAAGGGCTATTGTTAATTACCAATGACGGGGACTTGGCTCATCAACTATTATCTCCCAAAAAACATGTGAACAAGATCTATTATGCGAAAATAGAAGGCCGTCTTCCGGATGATTGTATAGAACAATTTAAAAAAGGAATCCTGTTAAAAGAGGGAATCCGAACACAACCGGCTCATTTGATGGTTTTTTCAGAAGGACTTCTTAGTGAAGTTCAGGTTACGATCCAAGAAGGTAAATTTCATCAGGTAAAACGGATGTTTCAAGCACTGGGGGTTCAGGTCGTTTATTTAAAAAGATTGTCTATGGGCCCTTTAATTCTGGATGATTCTCTTCCCTTGGGAAGTTACCGCCATCTTACGGAAAAAGAATTGACATTACTGAAAAAAGAGGAAAATATATGATCCAAGAATATTTACCGATTACACAAGAAGATATGAACCTTCGGGGATGGACGCAATGTGACTTTATTTATATTATTGGTGATGCTTATATTGACCATCCTTCTTTTGGCCCTGCGATTATCAGCAGACTGCTGGAATTTCACGGATACCGGGTAGGAATCATCGCGCAGCCTGACTGGAAGGAAAAAGACAGTATTACCATCTTAGGCGAACCGCGTCTGGGTTTTTTCGTATCAGCAGGTAATATGGATTCTATGGTAAATCACTATTCCGTATCCAAAAAAAGACGCAGCAAGGATGCCTATACGCCAGGAGGAGAGATGGGGAAACGGCCGGATTATGCAACGGTGGTTTATTGCAATTTAATCCGCTCGGTATATAAAAAAGTACCCATTATTATAGGCGGAATTGAAGCCAGTTTACGAAGACTGGCTCATTATGATTACTGGTCCAATCGTCTAAAACATTCGATTTTAATTGATTCAGGAGCTGATCTTCTGTCTTACGGAATGGGAGAGAAGTCTATCATAGAGATTGCCGATGCCTTAAATAGTGGAATTCCTATCAAGGATATCACTTTTATAGAAGGTACTGTTTATAAGTGTAATCGTTTAGATTCGGTATATGAAGGTGTTATGCTGCCTGCTTTTTCACAATTACAAGAGAAAAGGGAAGAATATGCAAAGAGCTTCTATATCCAATATACAAATACCGATCCATTCTCCGGGAAACGTTTAATCGAACCGTATTCTGATTATTTATATGTAGTGCAGAATCCGCCTTCTAAACCTCTTTCTGTGGAAGAAATGGATATGATCTATGACCTGCCTTATATGAGAAATTACCATCCTTCTTATGAAATACAAGGCGGTGTGCCGGCTGTCACCGAAGTCAAATTCAGTCTGATCAATAATCGAGGCTGCTTTGGCGGCTGCAGTTTTTGTGCTTTGACCTTTCATCAGGGCCGAATCCTTCAAACCAGAAGCAGAGAGTCGATAGTATCCGAAGCCAGACTTCTGACCGAAGATCAGGATTTTAAGGGCTATATTCATGATGTGGGCGGACCCACAGCTAATTTTAGACACCCTTCCTGCGAAAAGCAGCTACAAGCCGGTGTCTGTAAAAATAAACAGTGTTTATATCCAAAACCATGCCGGAATCTGCGGGCAGACCACCGGGAGTATCGAAGATTATTAAAAGAGCTGCGAGAACTGCCCAAGGTAAAAAAAGTATTTATCCGGTCAGGAATTCGTTTTGATTATGTATTGGCCGATCAGGATGATGCCTTTTTAAGAGAGCTTTGTGAATTTCACGTGAGCGGGCAATTAAAGGTAGCTCCGGAACATGTGTCTGACAAAGTATTGTCTAAGATGGGAAAACCAGAAAATTCAGTTTATCAGGAATTTTCTAAAAAATATAAAGCGGTGAATGAACAACTGGGCAAAAAGCAATATCTGGTTCCTTATCTTATGTCTTCCCATCCCGGTTCTACCCTGCAGGAAGCTATTGAATTGGCAGAATATTTAAGAGACCTGGGTTATATGCCGGAACAGGTGCAGGATTTTTATCCAACACCGTCTACCTTATCTACCTGCATGTATTATACCGGTTTGGACCCCAGGACAATGGAAGCTGTTTATGTTCCGGTAAATCCTCATGAAAAGGCTCTGCAGCGGGCTTTAATCCAATACCGCAACCCTAAAAATTATCATCTGGTGGCGGAAGCCTTAAAAGCTGCGGATCGGACGGATCTAATCGGTTTTGGTAAAAAATGCTTGATTCGTCCCAAAACCAATGGACATTCAAAGCCGTATATAAGGAAAACAAAGGATGCGGGGCAAACAAGTAAAGAATTTAAAAAGCCGATTAAGAAAAAGACAATTAGAAATATCCATAAAAAGAAATAAGCGTAAAGAAAGAAGGACTAAAATGAAGATTGCGATTGTAACAGGAGCTTCCTCCGGATTGGGATGGGAATTTGTAAAGCAGATTGAAAAAAAATATCGGGGAATCGAAGAAATATGGGGAATCGCCAGAAGAGCAGATCGTTTAAGTGCCCTGCAAAAAGAATGCAAGATCCCCCTAAGACAGCTCGCGATGGATTTAAGTGAACCAGAAGCTTTTGCAGAGCTTTCCCGGATGTTGGAAAAAGAAAAACCGGACGTAAAAATCCTTATAAATGCTGCCGGTTATGGTAAAATCGGCAGATTTGAAGAAATCCAGTTTGCCGATGAGATGGGAATGATTACGCTTAATTGCGAGGCTTTATGTAAAGTCACTTATCTTATTTTACCATATATTTCTGATAATAGCCGGATCCTGCAAATGGCTTCCAGTGCCGCTTTCCTTCCCCAGCCCGGATTTGCGGTTTATGCTGCTACCAAATCCTTTGTTCTTAGTTTTTCCAGAGCGTTAAATCAGGAATTAAGAGCTAAGAATATTTCTGTAACAGCGGTTTGTCCGGGGCCGGTGAAAACAGAATTTTTTGATATTGCAGAAACTACGGGGAAAATGGCCATTTATAAACTTCTGGTTATGGCCGATCCTGGGAAGGTCGTAAGAACGGCGCTGTTTGATGCTGATTGCGGGAAAACCGTATCTGTTTATGGTATCAAAATGAAGGCATTTTATCTGCTTTCTAAAATTTTGCCCCATGACTGGATTCTTCCGT
>Ga0154000_1000507_pt1 | contig 10717 bp, 21 predicted proteins | sample TSNC084MetaG_FD_104674 | JGI IMG/M metagenome (GOLD analysis project Ga0154000, IMG submission 104674) | Attine ant fungus gardens microbial communities from North Carolina, USA - TSNC084 MetaG | ecosystem: Host-associated > Fungi > Mycelium > Unclassified | place: USA: North Carolina, Lumber... | reverse complement strand
GTACAGCTTTTTTGGGTACGGACACAGTAGCAAAGCCTCGAGCTACAGACTTGAGCTGCGTCTTTTTCTTCTTCGCCATCCACTCCGATGAGAGAAAGATGTTAAACCAGATCTCTTATGGATGTCAAGGAAGGGGAGGACGGGTACGCTGGTTGGATATGGTAGTGTGAACGGAGTAACAGTATCGCAATGTTCAAAACGTCGGATAATCAAAATATTTGGTCGGGTGATGAATGGAGTGGATAAGGGTAATGACGATGTTTGGCATGAGATCTGCGAAAGAGATAAAGTCTGCGCAAGGGCTTTTGAATCAACCCAAATTTGATCTCCGTCAGCGGAGTCGATATTCCCACGCACTTGCGAAAAACTATTCTATCCCAATAAAATCAACAAGATAACATTATGTCTTTTGAGTATGGTTCAAACATCTGTCGACAATCCATATAAATATCACAGAGACATAGGAATGATGTATTATACAGTTTTACAATAAGAAGCGATAGATCTACAAAAGCACTAAACAGCACAAAGCCCATCATATCATGTTCATGAATCAAATGCCACCTCATCAATGACTGCCGCAGAGGCTACTGATTCTTTCTTTCTACTGCAGACTTTCCGGCTACGACTGGGAACAGATATTGTCTTTCGCTTCTTTCCCTTCGTGGTCTGGGCCACTGCGGTTCCAGAATCCTCGTCATTCTGTTCGGCACTGACAGAGGGACCAGAGTGCCCAAAGAAATCATCTCCCTCCTCATTCCACAGATCTCGTACGGTGCCTTCTACAGCCTTAGCACTCATATGATAAGAGGGAAGATTTTTGGTATCAAGGTTGGCAAGTTGCTCGTCATTGAGCAGGAGTTGGACAATTTCGCTGGGTTTTGCCATATCTTGGAAGGTCTTGGTGCCAACCACGATGTCTTGCACCTGTTCAACAAGTGTCATCAAAGAATCGGCTGAAGTTCTCAAGGTGCTCACATCTTTCTTGACGCGTGCCAACTGAACAATACGTTCATCAATGGTGCCTTTGGTGACCAAACGATATACTGTTACTTGACGTGTTTGACCGAGGCGATGAGCGCGGTCCATTGCTTGAGCATCGTTAGACGGGTTCCAGTCATGGTCATAGAAAATGACGGTATCGGCCGCAGTTAGATTAATACCCAAACCTCCTGCCCGTGTGCTTAGAAGGAATACAAATATATCTGGTCTGACGACATGTCAACTACGAGGTAAGCAAGAAAGCACCTTCACAAGGCTCACCTCGTTTGCCAGTCAATCACCATATCTCGACGATCCTCAATTTTAGACGAACCATCTAAGCGCAAATACTTATACTGGCGGTAAATCAGATACTCCTCCATCAAATCCATCATCTTAGTCATCTGGAAATACACCAAGACTCGATGACCGCCTTCCTTGAGCTCATGGAGCAGAGAGTCAAGGCGAGCAAGCTTCGCAGAATCATAGATCAGCCGTTTGGCCTCTGGTACTTGCATCTTTGGTCCAGGGATCTGGTTTTGGGGGGAGGTGCCAATCAATCCAACGGGGGGAAGGGCAGGAATAAGATACTGGTATCTTGCACATACCTCCCTCGAGTCACGGTGAAGGGGAGGTAAGCCATAAAAAGCAAATGTTTCAAGTGGGCCTTCCGAAAGACGATCCTGCCACTCTAAGCAGGAGCGGTCTGAACAGTACATGCTTATGGGTGGTGCGACAACGAGCGGAATGAACCACTGCATCGTAGCTCTAGATAGACATGTCTCGTTCCACTTCGTAAGAGTGATATTGCTCAGCTGAGGTAGTCCTTGAGCTGTATCAAGACAAGCCATGGGCGGTCGACTCAAAATACGGAGGTCTCGGCCACTGTGAACAGCGAATCCAGTGTCCAGGGCATACGAAGACACCTCGCGTAGATGTGCCTCCTCTTCTATAACATGCAAGCTCCTCATGATCAGTGGCGACGTATGCAAGGAATGGGCCTCTGATGGGGAAATGTCAAGAAAACGCAAAAATGAGAACGATGGGGTATCTATGGCAAAGAAGCCAGCATCAGCACGAATAACTCGGAAAAGGGAGTAGAAAGAGCTCACCTGAGTCGTAGATAGAACGATGGATCCAATCTGTCGACCAGATGTTACACAATTTATTGATGACACTAGTATTCTTTAGATCATCACTGGGAGAAGGAACATCGACCAAACCACCGTCCCGATAGAAAAGTGTTGGGATGGATATCTGGATGGGATTTCGGACCGAGTAAGGGAGATCTAGAAAATCCCCTTCTCGGGCAAGGTTTCTAGAGCGACCAAAATTGGAAAATGAAAAGGGAGCGACGACATCTGCACGCTCAAATAGTTCGGGATGATTGCAGACTTTGCGGAACTGCATGACAAGGTTCATGAGCGAACGAGCAGAATCCGCGTCACCAATATTTTTCGCCTTCTCAAGAAGGTCTGTGATGGAAACATTTGCTAGCAAAGCAGAATAGAGGGCTCGCTGGCGGGCACTGAGATCAACGAATACATCTTTTTCGATCTATGGAAGCGTTATCAGTCTGAGTAGTATATTTTTGTTCAGACAATGAACCTTTTCGCTGAGCTCATTCTGCACATGTCGTTTAACACGCCGAAGCATGAACGGCTTCAGAATCATGTGCAGCCTCCGCAGCTGATGTTCATTGAGCTTACTTCCTTTGTTCTCGGCCGCATTCTCGATATCCTTGGAGAACCACTCATTGAATTCGTCATGAGAATCAAAGAGACTTGGCATAATGAAGTGCAAAAGGGCCCACAGCTCTGAGAGTCAGTGAGTAGGGATAAATCAAGCCGTCCAGACAATTGATTTTACCTTGCATTGAATTTTGGATGGGAGTACCAGTCAAAAGCAGACGATTTCTACAGTGGAATCCAAGAAGCGTTTTCCAGCGGACACTTGAAGAGTTTTTGATGTTCTGAGCCTCATCAAGAATCATGTACTGCCACTTGACTCTTTGGAAATACAATTGATCCTGAGTGACCTTGGGAAAAAAATCAGTGACATCTCAGGTAGATGTGCAATCTCCTTGCGCACCAGCTGGTAGCTTGTGATCAAGACATGGAAAGGTGTATCCTGATCATAGCTAATCTCCTTCTTGCTCCAGATCTTTCTGAGTGTCGTCCGATCCTTGGCATTTCCCCAATACGGAAGAGCTTTCAACTTGGGCACAAAACGGGTAATTTCCTGTTGCCAATTATGCAGTGTCGAGGCTGGCGCAACAACAAGAAAAGGGCCCCATATGTCATGGGTCTCAGCTAGATATGCAAGCAATGAGATAGATTGTACTGTCTGAGATGGTGAGATAAGTGTCAGCCCCAAGTACATAAGATGCAGGATACGTACTTTTCCGAGTCCCATTTCATCGGCGAGAATACCATTTATGCCCTGTTCATACAAGGTTGCCAGCCAATTCAGACCTTTTAGTTGATATTCTTTGAGCTGAGCCATCAGCATCTTGGGCTGTCCAATCGTGAGTGTGGTGCTCAGTGAAGTTGGGTTTTGGAAATTCAGCTCATCAGAGTCAACTAACAGACAAGTGAGATGACTAAAAGACGGCAGCCACAATTGAAGAGCTTACGGTCCAAAGGAACAGATGACGACCCAGATGCAACTTGTACGGTTTCTTCCTCTTCGTGCACGTGTTGCGATCGGCTCTGGGCAAGTGTCAATGGTTCTTTGGTCTTTCTGACTGTTGCAACCTGATCGTCAAACTCTTGAGCTCGGGCCTTAGCAAGAGCAATAGCCTCTTGAGCATTGGCCCTAGCATGGCGGTGGAGATTGGTTTGGTCCTCTGAGGAGAGTATGGATCAAGAGACGAGGCGAGAGATCGAGATTCGCTCACCATCATCGAAATTTATCTCAGGCAGAATACCACCATCAGATACGTTTGCGCCAGCAGGAAGCGGCAACTGCTCTCCATCTCCTTCCAGCTCCATGGCTAGAAACGTACTTCAGTACCTGTCCGTCGATCGAATCGTAAACTCACTCTTTAATTTATTACCCACAAAGTGACTATATAGTTCCGTTTGGCTGATCAAAAATTCCAATTTACGAGCTTGTCTAGCGGCTTCCCGTTTCTCCTCTTCAATCTTCAGGCGGTCCATCGCTTCTTTCTGCTCGCGTTTCCGAACATCACGCTCCTCTTTCTCATTCTTTTTCCAAAACGCTTGCATTTCACGAGCAAGACGTCTGCCCTTGGTCTGAGTATCCCTCTGTACCTTCCTCTGCTTACTGTAAGGCTTGCGGGCTTGTATAGAAGCCGTCCGAGCCGTGCGCTCGAGTTGCGCCTGCCGGGCTTGGTATCCCGAAAGCATTAAACGATAGACCTACAAACGCGTGAAATCTCGGACTGATATTGGGAAAATGACTTTAATGACCTTGGAAACGTCACGCTTCGCGATGCTGGTCCAGACCTTGCGCTGCGTCTCCTCCAGCGTCTTTACACAATCTAGCATCGAAGCCTCATCCATCTTTTCTGCCTTCTTCAAAGGAGGAATGGGTTCATCGAGTTCGTAGATAGAAGATACGGTAGGAGCAGGTGATACAGGGCGGGAACAGGCTGGAGTAACATCTCCAGCCACAGAAGGAGCATGCGAAGTAAATTCTGCTTGAAGTTCAGGCACAAGACCGAGCTTCCTCTTGGAGCCAGCTTTCTTCCTCCCACCTTTAGGAGTGGCAGATAAACTGTCGGGTGTAGGCTCTCTAATTTGTCTATCATTGCCTTTGGACCTGAAACTAGGAACTTTAAGCACGAGAGGAGCATCGACCACCGACTTTTCAAAGTCATCAGCAACACCCGCAGCATCTTTGTCAATCTTGCGTTTCTTGTGGGCAGGTCCACGTAACACGCCTTTTCTAGGAACTTCGAGGTCACTCCCAGAATCGGAATCTGCAGACAAGACAGCACGTTTGGATGCAACCTTGGCCTTACCCTTTCCCTTGGATGGGACATCGTCAAAGACAGGATCGCTATCGTCATAAACAAAACGCTCCAACTCGAGAGCCGCATCTTCAGCGTCGAGGCGGCGAAGGTATTCTTCTCTGATGCGACCTTGTTCTTCATTGTGACCATTCTCTGAGGCTGAAAACTCATGGCGAGCGTCTACACTGGGGTCGATAAGAATGTCAGGGGGCGGAGAGGGTGGAGGAAGGGGAATATTAGCTATACGTCCCGCATAGTGATGAGACAACCGTTGGGCAGTCAAAGTATTCTGGTCCTGCAAGATATGTTTGTTAGAATCAAAAAAAGACAAAAAAGGACGAGAGAAAGAGAAAGCACGCACTATGATGCTCGTTTCAAACCATTTATCAAGCTGTTGTTGGTGCTTCATGGTGTACCGCTTGTACAGCTCGAGATCATCGTTCCAGATGTCTCCACAGTCATCGAGGTCTGAGGAAATGAGTTGACGGTCGTCCGCCAGCTCTACGTCAAAGAGGTTAAAACTGGGATCAGCGTCCTCAGTCTGCTTTGCACGTTTGGCGCTTTTGCGGAGGGGAGCCTAGGGATGCGTCAGAGTGAGAAAAGCAGGGAAGAGTGATACGGGACGACTTACACGTCGTGAGTTAGTGGAGGAGTGAGAAGAATCATCATTGATATTCTTCCTGCGCTTGCGGGTATGGGAGTCTGGGTTGTCCGGAGACATGTATCTGGGGTGTTGGAGGTCTGGATAGACGTCATGACCAAGGGGAACTGTTTCGCGAGGCCATTCAGGGAGGACTGGCTGGGGTGAAGTGTGGAGGACGGCGGAGAGCTGAATGTGGTCGGTGTCGGGCTCGGAGTGATGGCGGGGGAGCGAAAAGGGAAGGGGATCGTCGTTGAGAATGCGGGAGAGGGACATGTGTGGAAGAGAAGAGCGATAGCCTCGTGGGATGCGGGGCAGCCACGACAGCGGGACTCCACCTCAAATATCTCTGCGACGACCAATTTGGTAACTCTGTGGCCGTCACTCATCAACTTTTTCATATTCTACCTACTAATACTATTCTTCGCTACGCCTCATCAGGGTACAACATCAGCTCAGGGCGCACTTTTTCTTCAAACTCATCAGCCGTTAACAGCCCCAGTGCCACCGTCGCCTCTTTCAGCGTCGTGCCCTCCTTGTGGGCTTTCTTGGCGCATTTCGCAACATCTGCACAGAAAAACCATGTCAGGGCTGCTACCCCAGTATCTCGCACCACTCACTATCGTAGCCGAGATGACTGTTCAGAATCGTCGCAAGCATCAGAGATTCATTCAGCAACGAATTGATACGCTTCTCGTTGGCCTTAATCCCTACAACACAGTTCTTCGTGAACGATCGCGCCCCTAGCCATGAATCATCGATCAGTATTCGTCCACACAGCCTCCAGCTGTCACCTACCATCGCTGATGAGACGGATGCTTTGCAGCACATTCTTAATGATCACAGGCTTGAACACATTCAGCTGAGACGAAAATAAATGAGTCTTCTGGTTCTTCCACCATGATCAATTAATATCTCAACCTCAAACTGTCCACTAGCCCCTGCAACACTAACCGCAGTCTGGTTCCCCATCACCTGTGCGGCAACCATTGTCAATGCCTCGCATTGCGTGGGATTCACCTTTCCAGGCATGATACTACTCCCAGGTTCGTTTTCAGGCAAGCTCAATTCTCCTAGACCACATCGAGGTCCAGATGCCAAGTATCGAATGTCATTTGCAATCTTCATCAACGAACACGCAATCACGTTCAGTGCACCATGTGCCTCTACGAGCGCATCGTGAGCAGCCAAAGCCTCGAACTACAACAAATCTTATCATTGGCATCAAATCAGCTTTACACGTCACTTGCTTTGTTGGGGGCCGTCTTGAACTCAAGTCCAGTCAGCTTGGAAACCTCTGAAGCAAACTTGACATCGAATCCTTTTCTAGTATTTAGACCCTGTGGAGCAACCGCATCAGAAATTGGGGACATCGGTTATGAAGATGACACGAACTGTCCCAACAGCAGTGCCGCCTTGAGCCAAGAAACTGAGTCGAGGTAGAACACTTTGAGCGCGCTCAATTCCATTTGAGAGTTGCTGCACATATCCGCTAAACTCTTGCCCAAGAGTCAATGGTGTAGCATCCTGAGCCCACTTGTATCACCCTCACTACTGAGAGAAGTGGTATATCAGATGTACCTGCAAGTGAGTTCGCCCAATCTTGATTATGTGATCAAAGTCCTTTGCCTTCGCGTCAAGGGCATTGCGAAGTTCTGTGAGAGCAGGGATGAGGCGATTGTTGATTTCGTCAACGGCAGCAATGTGCATTGCAGTGGGGAACCTGAATACGAATTAGCTGACGAGTCAAGTTAATAGACACATGCATACGTGTCATTACTACTTTGACTTCGGTTGACATGATCATTTGGATGCACGGGCGTTTTGGAGCCAAGTTGCCCTCCGAGAATTTCAATGGCTCGGTTAGAAATCACCTTCCAATTGATATTCGACTCTCCAAGACATCCAGAATCCCAGACATGAACCCACCTCATTCGCGTTCATGTTACTCTGAGTACCACTTCCAGTCTGAAAAACGACTAACGGGAAATGGCCAAGCAGTTTCCCAGAAATGACCTGTAAACAAAACCGTTCACGACGTTCGGGCCTCACAAGCGATTCGCTAGTACTCACCTCATCGGCGGCCTGCTGTATAGCTTCCGCAATTTTAGGATCCAAACCATACTCGGTATTGACTCCAGCTGCAGCCTTCTTGATGATGCCGAAGGCTTTGATGAGAGGAGGAGGCAGGCGCTCAGTCGAACCGCCAATATCAAAATTTTGGAGAGACCTGCCCATGAGTCACTTAAATCGACTGCATCTCACCTCGTCCCTAAACCTCGCCTCACCTCTGAGTCTGAGCACCCCAGTAGCGATCGGCAGGAACTTCAAGGTCACCAAAGGTATCACGTTCTACACGATACTTTTGCGAATTCTAGTGAAGGTTTTAATTTCTGGGACATGCCAAAAGATATTCCAGCGCACCATGCGGGTTACAGTTGAGAAATAACTCAACCTAGATGCTCTCAAGGAGCGGGATATCTAAGTAGGCTGATCAGTGTCACGTGGATGGAAACAGTACATGATTCACACCTGCCGGAAAGCTGTATACATGAACAGAGTGAGCCCTTTCAAGACTGTTTATGTGGACTCCCGAGGTTTTACCGACATGGAACAAGTCACATGATCCAGTCTCATTAAGACGCAGAGGGCCTGAACAGCGCCCGACATTAGGGATGTATCTACCGAAGGTATGTGGCCAAAGGAAGAGGAACACATGGTCCAGTCATAGATATTTGTGAGATTAACTAGTCGGGCTGAAGTACAGAGATAATCTATGTGATCAAACTTGCAATCTTCATAATGTGGCATTTGTATATATACTGTCAGATGCCACCAGGCGTTCTGTCTGTTGGTTGTCGACTCTCTTTCTAAGGACGTTCTCAATAAAATATTCACCAGCCTGTGACAGATTAATACGAAGGCTGGATAGCAAGTACGATGGACTAACTTTGTAACTGCTTCTCACGAGCGGGCCGCTTGCAACATAGAGGAAACCCATATCTTCTGCAACCTTTCGCCATCTATCAAACTCTGCCGGTTCCACGTAGCGTTCGACTTTCATATGCCGCTTTGTTGGCCGCATATACTGCCCGAATGTTACAACATCAACATGAACCTTGCGCAACTCTGAAGGAGATCAGATATGAGAAGATAAAAAAAATGGGGCACACCTTTTAAAGCTGCCATAACCTGTTCTTCAGTTTCACCCACACCAAGCATTATGCTTGTCTTTGTGACAAGAACACCTTCCTTCTTGGAGCGTTCTAGAACACTCAGACTCTGACGAAAGGTTGCACGACGATCACGAACATAGGGAGTCATCTCTTCGACAGTTTCAATATTGTGAGCATAGACATCGAGACCTGACTTTGCAACGAGCGAAACATGCTCAAGATTGCCCGCAAAGTCGCCCGTCAACGCTTCGACTAGTATGTGGGGGGCCCTACGTAATGTGAGCATGGATAGTTGGAAAACGGAAAGCGGAGGCAAACTTCTGTTTGATTTTACTGATCGTTTCGGCGAAATGCCGTGCACCACCGTCGGCAAGATCTGGGTGAAAAACATGAGCAAGGCTGACGACACAACATATAGAATGCTCGTACCGTCTCTATCGACGCTTGTAAGGACGATATAACCAAGGCCCCATCTACTAATGGCTTCAGCGGTGTTCTCTGGCTCATGAGGATCCAATGGAGGGGGAGCTCGGGAAGTCTTGACAGCGCAGAAACGACAGCCTCGAGTACATGTATCACCCATCAACTAATATAAGTGAATGACCAAAGATGCAACGATGTGAGCGGATATACCATGATAGTAGCCGTAGCTTTGCTTCGAGCTTCCGCATCGGTCGCAGCTGATCCTCCACCCCAGCAATCACCAATATTGGGACATCGCGCCTCTTCACAAACAGTATGTAGATTGAGTCCTCGTAGGTCCTTCTTGATCCTTGCGTAGGAACCACCGGCAGGAATGGAAGTTTTGAGGAATGAAGGCAATCGAGGTCTAATGATTACATGGTTAGAAGACATTATCTCAAGTTTGAAAAACAAACGCTTTTGTATTCCCCAGGATAATTCGGTCAGAACTGTCAGGTCCGTCGCCAGCTATGAAGTCATCTAAAGTAGGTCCAGTCTTAAGCTTTTGGCTGAGTTTCGAGCGTGAGGCCGAAGCCGAAGAATCAGAAGATGTCGCTGCAGTTGCAAGGGAACGAGTACAGCATGCTACAACCCTTCGAGTGCTATGCAATGCAACCGACATTCGGCTTGAAGTGACTGGATACAGTGCCACTTGGACAACACAGCCAAATAAGTCACTTTGCAGACGCGCATCCATCCCTGTTTGTTTCAACTGCTAGGAGTCATTCTATGAATATTGCATCTCGGTGTGAACCAGCGATTATATTGAAGACGAAGACATGCGCATTGAAAGAAGTGTGATCCTATCCTCAGAGCATTACCCTAATAGAACACACATTCCGCCCGACACAAACATTTGTTCAGTGTGTCATTGCACTCATTATCTTACGAAAATGCTTCTGTTATGCCATTTTGGACTTGGTATTCAAGTGACAAGATACAATATTAACCAGGTCATAGCTAAGGAGAGAACAAGCCACTGTTAGTTAGGTAAAGTACAACTTCCAGGGTCATCGGGGATGGTGGTAAGAGGAGCCATGTGTAATTATCCGTGGGAATTTGAAGTAGCTTCAACTCAGCCAGCAAATCTGCTGACATGAATTCTACATCCACTACTCTTCAAGTCTTGGCTCGTATTTACACCAGTGCAGAATATGCCTTTCAAAATATCCCTGGCTCAGCTGTCATCCAACGCTACGTCAAGAGTTCTCATCAGAATGATCCTGGCAGGACCATTCTTGAGTTTATCTTGCTCATATTCGCCATCCGCACCCTCTTTCAGTCCAAGACCCGTGCAGACAAGCACTTTATCCGCTTTTCCGACAAGGTCTGCTTTGTTTGTTTTTTTTGGACAAAAAAATACAATTCATGTTTAGGAAATTGATGAATTAGTGGATGAATGGACGCCAGAGCCCTTGGTAAAACCCCTCACAGCTCAACAAGAGCGGGATTTGGCTTCAATCCCTATTGTTCTCGGTC
>Ga0154000_1000506_pt1 | contig 10720 bp, 15 predicted proteins | sample TSNC084MetaG_FD_104674 | JGI IMG/M metagenome (GOLD analysis project Ga0154000, IMG submission 104674) | Attine ant fungus gardens microbial communities from North Carolina, USA - TSNC084 MetaG | ecosystem: Host-associated > Fungi > Mycelium > Unclassified | place: USA: North Carolina, Lumber... | reverse complement strand
TGAGAAGAGGTTGAAGGCTGCTTTGACTGCCAAACGAGAGCCTTCAAGCACTAGCTCTCGTATCGCATCGCCTGCTTTGGGTGCTTCATCTTCCACCTCAGAAACACCAGGTAAAAAGGCTCCAGCCATTGAACCAACGACAATAGAGGCTGTAGGCTCGGATGTCGACGTTGTTAAGGAGGAGACTTCCCGAACGCCTGAGGTGCGTGTTAAAGTAGTAGAAATGATGTCTGCGTATCTGATCACCGCAAAGAGCCCCTGGCTTCCTGAACTTGCTCAGTATTTTGAGGACTTAAGGAAGATAGCTCCTGGAAATGCTTATGACGTCGTTGGGTGAGGAATCGCTCATTTTAAATGCTGTTACTCGATGGGCTGACGGCAAGTAGCCCTGGATTTTACCTCACATTCTGGCAGCTGTCAATGTATGATCTTGCTCCACCTACTACCCGTTATGCCGAGGAGGGGACGAATCTACGAAATCTGAGTCGGCAAGAGGATTCAAAGTATATTTCCGCAGATAGATCTTCCGACAGGGCTAGGCGACTTATCGCTCCCATCCATCGCCAGCGACGTGACAAGTACAACTCCTATGCAAATCTTCTGTCAGAGGAATTGAAGGAGCAAAGTGCTTCGCGATCATTTACTATCAGGCGCCTGGCCCGTGAGAAGCTTAGTTGGTTCAGTCATTGTGAGTCTTATCTCTGATCTTGATATATTCATTTGTTGAATATCTTTTAGCAACTTCTAAATCTGCTCTTTTGGTCACTACCTCTATTATTGAGCACTGCATACAACCTCGATGTTTGCTTTCCCCCATGGATGCCGACTTTTGCGCCCAGTTCATCAAAGTGTTGCACACAATGGGCACTCCGGGTTTTCATACGCTTGGTTTATATGACAGAGCAAGTCTTTCATGAAGTTGTGTCAAATACATTCTTAATAAAGGTTATAGATACTCGGTGAACATGTCAAAGTCGTGCTCTTCTCTTGCAGTGAATACGAAGCTCGGAACTATGGTACTATCACTCCTAAGATGCCAGCAGTATCTGATATTGAATCACTTGCAGGACGCTTCTTACGTGGTGTTTTGTTTGATACACTGACATGGTTTAAAAACAAGCATATCTATGAACAAGACAACCAGACGACTAAGAATGGACAAATTCTGCCTCATCCGGGCTTTCAAAGAAGCATGATGTCCAAACCTGGCAATGTTCCAGACATACTGAAACATGAGGGTTTTATGGCTGTTGTCCGCAAGTGGCATCGTAAACTGAGCAAGGTTTGTCATTTTCTGGAAGTATCCCTTGTATCCCTCAACTAATTTGACCAGGCCTTTATCGAATGTATTCAAACCGAAGAATACATGCACGTCTACAATGCTATCATCGTCCTGAAGGAAATCCTTCCCGTTTTTCCTCTGGTTGGTGTTCTACCTTGCGGAACGGACATCGACAGAGCCATAGATCAGTTACTCGAGAAGGAACAGCGTGGTGATCTGAAAATTCTTGGAAAGGCGTATGTATATAATCCTTTGGACCTGCAAGCCACTCAATCTCCCCGTCTAGCTATTCGGCCAGTCTCAAGAAACGCGAGCATTATTGGGCAACGCCCAAGGCAACTGCCAAGGTATTTACACTTTGATCTCGATCTCGTATCATATGAAATCCGCAGAAACAGGTGAATGGAGCTGTTCCTCAACGGCTCTCCACAGGAATCCTTCAACCGATACCAGAAAAATCTCGCAATGTACCCCCAACAGGTCCTCACGCACAGAATGGCAATTCCAGTACACCTTCACGATCTTTACATACTCCTTCCTCGACTCCTTCTGGCCCTCGCGCCACCACTCAGCCCACGACTAGTAATACGTCAACGCAGCCTATAACCTCATTGTCTACTCCAGAAAAGGCACCTGAAAATGCATCACCATCTAAAATTTCTATCGAAAAGTGATTGAACCGTTCTTGATGTCATGAACATTTTGCTGATTGGACATGTAGCATCCCGAGGCCTGAGGTTGTTAGACGGGTCCGCACAGAAGCACGAGATTCTCCACGGCCAAATCCGCCACTGGTAAAGATGGACACGACTTCTGATCATCGCAATATACCTACACCTCCACCTCCTCGCCCTTCTGATAGCTTACCTACTGGGCCTGGTCACCGTCGCAGTCCAATGCTCCATTCTGACGTACACAAGCCGAGTCTTCCTGCACCTTTGCACCAGCAGGTGAGAGAAACTCACGAAATCTCACGTGTCAGCCGTGCTATCGAATCAAATATCGCGAATATGCCTCCACCCTCCGTGCCAAGTCAGACTACGTCTGCGCATGAGCTACGTGAAAGTGCAAGACTGACTGTTTCTCGACCTGAGAGATTAGATTCTCAACACAGCCACGCTGAATCGGCTGAGTCTTCACCTCATGTGAGATCTCCCTCACCAGTCAGTCGTCCAGGTACTCGCAACCCCAGTAACGATAGCAAGGGAAGCAATGGCCGTTCCAGACAAGAGGAATCTAGGTACTCAGAACGAGAAGGTAGACAAGAGGCTCGTGAACATGGTACTAGTATGGCCAGACGCGATAGTCTTACACATGACAGGAGTGAGAGGAATGGTAGGGATAGAGGAAGAGACAGGGACGGAGGCAGAGATGACAGAGACAGAGAACGAGAACGAGGAAGAGACAGACATGGACATGGGGACAGAGATCGTGAAAAGGGAGGGGAGCGTGATAGAGATAGGGAACGCGATCGGGACAGGGATCGCCATAGACGCGACGACAAGGACAGGGAGCGCAAGGAGCTCATAAGAAGTCAGCCAAGTGGTGTCAACACCCCTGTCACTAATGAGGACCGCAATCCTCCAATGCGTCCTGATCTCCGTCATCGTAATGGTAATGGTGGTCCTGAAGATTTGCTTGGAAAACGACGCCGTCCGACAGAAGATGACGTATGTAATATTCTTTTGGATGCCGATATATCTCATGACTTTTTCTCAAACAGCCTGAACGCGGGTCCAAACGAAGTTCACGCAAGGACTCCCATCGCGATGACCGCAGGCGTCCACCTGAGAAGGATGAACGGGACCGGGAATCGGAACGCAAGCGGAAGGACCGCGAAATACACGATGGAGACAACCGCGGGACTGTCCCAGATAAGGTTCGTATTCCATTTTATTCTACAGGTTTATCTCAATGTCCCGACAACTGTTTATTCCCTCAGCCTGCTACTGAAAAGAAGATACCTGATGCCCCAAAACCTCGTATACCTCCGACGCCTTCTGCGCCAAGGGCGATGGCCAGTGGTATTGGTAATGGCGAACGTAATAGCAAGGGCGAGATTAGCTCCGGTCGCGACCGCCACCGAGACGGCCGTGATCAGCCCAAAGGACCGCCGCCAAATGCTCCTACTGCACCTGATCCTTCTCGTGCTCCAAATAGTTTAAGGTCAAGAATAAGTGAGAAGGACTTTGGGCTGTTACATTCTCCGCCTCAAGGCCCTAGTGGTTATCGGGGTGGTGAACCTTCGTCAAGACGCGATGATGATCGTGACGGCAGCGGGAGAAAGCGGACGGCTTCAGGTGAGTGCTAGCTGGGCGTTCATATCGAGAAGACTGTCTAAGTCAAATCGACAGACCGTGAAAAGGAGGCGCATGAATTGCCTGCGGGGCCGGGAGAGGGGACCCAAGTAAAAAGGCTCCGCATCAACCGTAATCGATATGCAAACCAAGCTTTACAGCCATCTAATGCCTCGAGTAGCTCACATGGGTTCGCACGCAAAGTGTTACCGATCGATCCTTCCGCTGGGGATCGAAACCGTGGACGACAAGACTGATTCTGTATCCTAGCATTCCATCATTGTACATTAGATGATGATAAATAATTTACTGCAACGGCGCCTCGTCCTTTTATGACATGAACACAATACAAGCTTTTTTCTGATGGATTGACGTGGTGGTTCGGCTGAGCTTCCAGCAGGACCAAGTCAAAGTCGGTCATCGGCATTTAATCAGGGTTAGAAACTCCTCCCGTGTTTTTTGTTGAGTTCGGAAACAACCTAACATACAGGATGTTGTCGTAATGGCGCCTGGTTTCTGGACGCCACGCATGGTCATGCACAGGTGACTAGATAACTGAGATCAGACTGATATTGGCTTGGGAATACGTAGGAACACACGTGGCTTCCATCACAACGGCGACACCGCGAGGTTTGATGGCCTCCTGTACGGCAATAGCAACTTGTTTGGTGAGGCGCTCTTGGACCTGCAGACGGCGACTGAAAGTCTCCGCTATGCGAGCAAGCTTGGAAATTCCAAGGACGAGTTTGTCAGGGATATAGGCGATAGCAATCTGGTGTTACGTTTAAAATAAGACATTGGTTCATATGAATTCTTGACGCACTTTGCCAATGAAAGGTACCAGGTGGTGCTCACAAAGACTGGATATATCGATGTCTCGAACTAGTACCATCTCGTCGTGGTCCTCGGCAAATATAGCATCGTTTATGACGTCTGTCATTCACAGTAATGAGAATGCATGGTGTTGTCCGGAAATGGTAAGTTTATACCGGCGAGCCGTTCCTCATAGCCCCTTGTCATCCACATGATAGCCTGAGCATATCGTTCAGGTGTCCTCAGCAAACCCTCGCGATCTGGATCTTCTCCGATACATTCGAGGATAGTACGAACTGCCGATGCCATTTTACGCTCTCGGGAAAGACGCTCTTCTACCGTTGCATTCAAGCGCGAGATAGTAGATTTGGCTAGTAATTTGCAATATCATATCAGAATCGTAGATAGTACAACAGAATGAGGGACCTTGCCTGGCCAACCGAGCCCATTGGGATCTGGTATTAGTTGATCCAGGCGAACACAGGCTGAGGTTGATTCAGCTTGATCATGATGCTGAGAAGTACTGTATCCAGACTTCTTGAAGCCATAACCGTCATGGGAATGCGGAGTGCGTGGGTGGAGCATTTGTTGTTCCTCATCTTTTTCTTGGCTGCTGTTCGGGTTCGAGGGAATTTCAGGCGCGGCATCACCGGTAGAGTCTTCTTGACGTAACTTGAGTTTTTGAAGTTTCTCTGCAAGGGCTGCTGAGGTCGATATGCCAGTGTCCATCTTGTTGAGAAGAGATAGGAAATAGAAACCAACATACGAAGACAGGCGAGAGCACGTGCCTGAATGCAAATCAGATTTCAATCGGAGTGGCAGTGCATGCCAAATGGGAGAAGGCGGACGGTATGTTTATGTTTATGATGTGTTTGATGTGTTTATGATGTTTGCGTACCGAGTGTTGGGTCGCTTTGACCATATGCGCACGTCACCCTGTGCAGTGAGATTCTCTTGCCCGACTATTCCGCATCGCAATAATACGGACATGAATGACCGCTGTATTTCGTATATATTATGCATGACCCAAAGACTCTTTTTCTGTCCTGGTCCACACAGTGAGGTTGTGACCGTCGATGCATCAACAAAATCCCCTATCTTGGTGCTTTTCTCTCATGTACCACACCCTTGCTGCCCAATGTTGTCGTTTTCCTGCACAACTAGTCTCTCACTCCCGTTCCATGGGTGACTCCAAGCAGAAATCTAGTCTAGAGGACCTGCCAGAGTCAGTTTTCGACGCCTGGTTCATGTCCAGGAAGGTCCCGGGCCAAGATGGGATTTTGCTTGTCCCCGGTTCATTACGGGCACTCAACGCGACGAATGCCCGACTCGCTCTTTACGTAGCCCGTCGGACTAGCTACGCATTTGTGCGTTGAAACCCCTCTAGATACATCGTTTAGGTATCTCTAACTAGTTTTGATGCTTCAGCTCAAGTCATTGTGGGACCTCAATCCACTGAGAACCTCTCTCATGCTGTCCCTCAACATTGCAAGGAGTCTTTTCCCAGCAATTCGAGGCTACTCCCAGGTTCACGCTCTCCTACCTAGAGGCTTTTCTTCTTCTCTAACTTTTCATTCCAGGCTCTGATCGTTGACGAGGTTGGATTTTTCCTGCTCAAATGAGCAAACGTTTACTCAAAGGGTTTCTGTTACTAGCTCTACGCTCTCATTGCATCAGATTCTTTCACATGGTCTCGTCTTCTCTGCCTGATATCCATGGAGGTCTTCCGCAGATTGCTGGAAGGCTCTTTGGATGCTATTGCGTGAGTGATTATACTCAGACTGGACCTGGGAAACTAACAATCGTCGTCGTGTTGCCAGCACATCAAATGAAAGAATTGTACTTGAATCAGCGCGGTCTCACATTGAACACAAACAAATGGAACACCGTGTTCGGCTTGACATTCCAGCCTTGATGGATCCCTTAGTGCGCGACCTACTGCAGGAATCCGAATTTTTCTCGCGGTCATTCAGCGGCACAGGTTTTGGGTTCCTCTCACCGTTGGACTTCTTGCAAATCATCTCCCTTTCCACCGAGATTCTATCACATCTCTTTCTTATTATATCTCTCACGAGATCTCCCTTGCACTGTGGCATTCTTGTCTTGACTGTCATCTCATCTCTTCTGCCAACATATATTTCATGGTACAATGCCCCTCTAAATATTCCTGATCCCCAAACGACCACAAGAGAGGCATGTGCGGCAGACAGATTAGAAAAGATGCGGAATTTGGCTTACAGTGACTCCTACCGGCCCGAAATAGTTCTCTTCGGTTTACGGGAGTGGATATTGAAGTCTTGGTCAAATGCTCGGAAGGTGGTTCTCGAAGCGGAGGCAACACGACCTTATCATACTTCACACCTCGCGCAGAGTAACCTGAGTGAGTTGATCTATGCTTTACAGAACGTGTGTATCTTGCTTTTCCTGGCTATCATTCGGAAAGACTCATGTCGAAATCTACATGGCAGATACCTCTACTAGTGTTGTTCAAGAGTTCTTCTACCTATCTCGGTTCTATTACAGTCTACCGGACTTCGGTTCAATCAATAATTTGTGCATCAAGGAGTCTAGTTACTACAACAAAGATGGGCTTTCAGGGGATCTTCTTGATGTCCGCTTTTTGCGCAAGTCTGAAGCTCAAACCACGACTTGAACCCAGAGATGAGGACGCTGTCGATTATATCCGGCAACCTGGTGGAGTTAGTTTGGATGTCAAGTGCGTATGAAACTATCCTTTCATCACATTAATGAACTGGACTTTGTAGAGGACTCTCTTATTCGTACCCAGGTTCTACCGAACCTGCTTTAAAGGACGTTAATCTCTCAATAGGTGCAGGTGAAACGCTTGCAATTGTCGGTTTGAATGGCTCAGGTACGAGTTTCTTTTGAAACAATGGACTCAACACGATCAATTCGTTACACAGGCAAATCTACACTTGCAAAAATTTTGCTCCGAATACTGGACTTTGAAAGGGGATCGCTCCTTGTCAATGGGATTGATATCAGGTCACTCGATCCTGTAGATTACCATAAACATATCAGTGCTGTGTTCCAGGGGTTTTCCAAATTCAATTCAACCGTCATAGAAAATGTTGGGCTTGGGAACGTTGGAAAAATCAGGTGTATGCCCGCAATCAGGCAAGCTGTCCATCTTGCCGAAGCAGATGGACTTGTTGGGTCGCTGCCCAAAGGCCTTAGGACTGTGTTGGAGACCCCCGGGTTCGAGTCAATTCCGTATCCTGGAATGATAGGCTGGAGCCATCAACAGCGACATGGTTTATCAGGAGGCGAAGTGAGCAGTTACGCTGACTTTTCTACATTGAAATGACCACATATTTCCCAACAGTGGCAAAGGATTGCGATCGCACGCGCGTTCATGAGGGCCACAGAGCCTGATGTTGACCTTTTGATATTTGATGAACCGGTATGTTGTATCTTTCTCACGGCGCTATGTTTTGGCGCCTGCTGCATATAATATAAACTCGCTAAATCATTGTTGTCCGTCTCAAAATAGACCTCGTCCCTCGACGCCCATGCACAGAGTCAGATATTTGATACCATCACTAAGATTTCCAAGACTTCTAACGGAGAAAGATCAAAGACAGTCATATTCATTACTCATCGACTCTCTACGGCACGACGCGCAGATAAAGTGGCTATGATGGAAAATGGGGTGCGTTGTTATTTTCATGACTGCGACTACGCTTGCCTCAGATGAATTGACTATTGCATCTTCTCCCATGTCTTAGACCATAACTGAGTTCGGATCTCACGAAGAGCTCCTCGCTAATAATGGATCTTACGCCTCGTTATATCGCGCCTCAATTTGATATTTTTGACGATAAATGATTAATGTTTGCCCCTCGTTTCCTGTGTTTCGTTTGCTTCGCTGCACTGCATCGAAGATAATTCAATGTCTTCTAATAATCCAAATGATACAATAGAGACCATCGTAACATGTATCTTTAGTGACCCACAGGCAAATAAAATCTCGCTTTCAAACTCAAACTCATTCTTGAGTAGTTGAATGATTCAAGAAAGAAACGAGTGCTTCTTCCGAAATAAAAGCGTCAATAGGGTCGTGGTCTTCATCCGTGAGAGAATCAATGGTTGCAGAACACCCATGGACGCCGACTATCAGCCCAGAACTCCGCATGGCATCAATAAGCGAAGGCACCTGACGCTGTTGAATAATCAAAAGCAAAAGTCTGAGTGTGAGCGATGGCTTTCTCCGAGGGCGTAGACCTTACGAGAAGCTCAGCATCCACAAAGACACCGAGGAGGTTGTTATCTTTCGTAAACTCCACCGCAGCACTCACACTGCGGAGTCTGTCATCATGATTCTCATCTACCATCTGGTAGCTACAAGTAGGTAGATGAAGATTATTTTTGCTACATCGCGACGATAGGAACACGGGATCTATTGAATGTCAGGAGTGCCTTTTCATCTGGATTGATGCCTTACAGTTTGGTTGCTTCCAATTCAGTGCAGCGCATATATCTGGATTGAATGAAGTGAAAATGACTCGGTTTCTGTTAAACATCGACGAATTGTCGAAAATGTTTCGCAGAACAGCATCCACTCCTGCGTTTAGACCTATCGGCCGGACGTGTGAATGAATATTGGATGGTAAACTCAAATCGATACAAATGCTGACGTGAGCGGGGAGAATCTGCAGGATAGTCTCTGAGTCAAACCAACCAAAGCTCTCGTTTGAATGTACTGGCCTGTAGGAGGTCAACCAAAGGAACCATCCACCTCCTAATTGTCCTCAGCCATGAAGGATCACCAATAATCGATTGCATATCTCTCCCCAATCTCTTGGCGATCCCATTGAATTGGGCAATGGTAATGTCGCTCACAGTCAACTCAAACTCCGTTTCCGGGAGCATCCAATCAGAACATGCAACTGGATACAAATCCCTCGTAACTTGGACCATAACATAAAGATACTCGTCTTGAAGCGAAGTGACTGGGAGTGCCTGGTGGCTGGCCGAGGTTATGCCCTGCACGGGGGAAGTGTGGGCGGAGCCAATCCGACTTGGCCTTGATTCTGATGGACGAAGAAACCCCGGTTGCGTGCGAGGTGTAGCACAGAGTGCGATAGACTTCCAATAAGTCTCTACGCTACCACCCATTTCCAATCGCACACCTTGGAAAGATGTGATGATGCTGATAGCGAAGTCAACCTATTTGAAGTAAGCAATCCGCAATCAATATGGTGGAAGAAGCGCATACTTCACCAATAACATGCAAGCGTGTGTCCAGGATTGGGAGTGTAAATTCATGTATCCTATTTGTACAGTCTCTGAACAGCGACTGCAAAGCAATGGCTCTTCCGATAGTCTTCGTCCCGAAATTCGGGCAGACTGAGAATTCTAGTGACAAGCTTTCCAAGTCAGGTATCTGAAATGCAAATGCATCTTTTCCTTTCTGGGGGAGTGAGATGCTGTAAGGTGCAGAGACCTGAGGGAACATCGTCGTCATAACCAGTTTTAACGGCGCAGAAGAAACCAGATAGTCATCTCTGAATGCATTGCTAATGAGCCGATGATGAAGTCGTACACCTTGAATTGAAGAGTTGTGACCAACGGTGATTTGTACAAGATGATTACGATCAAGGAAATTATGACCATAGACACGATGTGGCATGGCAGGTGGCGGTAAGGAAAGTAAAGGGATAGAGTCTATCTCAAAATCTCCTAGAGGTTCCGTCTCTGGAGTCGTGGAGCTACGCTGAGGGGAAATCGTCCTCTGTGATTTCGCGCCTGTTTGAATGGCGCCCAAAATATAGGCTAGACAATCGAGGTGGCCATACCAGGCTGCATAATGCGCAGCTGTTAACCCTAACTCGTCTTTCACGTGTGGTGTACCACCAGCCTCAAGCAGAATTCTGACACAATCTGCTCGACCATACCGTGCGGCGTGGAAAAGAGGAGTCCACTCATGATATTTGTCAGGGATATCCCAGCCCTCCATGTTCAAAAGAAGTTGGCAGACTTTTGCGTGCCCTTCTCGCGCCGCCAGATGTATGGGATACTCGCCGTTAGTATTTGAAACACAGATCACACCATGATCGAGAAAAAGATTGACAACTTCAACATGTCCATTCTGACTCGCGAGGGACAACGGATCAAGGTCACTGGGTGAAGATGCTGATTGGGCCGGAACTTTGCCCTGCTCTAATAGTACTCGCACGCAATCTACATTGCCCTTCAGAGTGGCGTAGACCAACGGAGTATAGCAGTCACGGTCGAGAGCGTCTGGTGGTGATCCTGCTTCCAAGAGTTGCCGGGATATTAGCGGATAGCCATTCATGCAAGCGTA
>Ga0154000_1000505_pt1 | contig 10724 bp, 8 predicted proteins | sample TSNC084MetaG_FD_104674 | JGI IMG/M metagenome (GOLD analysis project Ga0154000, IMG submission 104674) | Attine ant fungus gardens microbial communities from North Carolina, USA - TSNC084 MetaG | ecosystem: Host-associated > Fungi > Mycelium > Unclassified | place: USA: North Carolina, Lumber... | reverse complement strand
TATTATATGCATGAAATAAAAAAATGTAACTTTATGTAAAAAAAACAGATGTAATTACCGCAGACCGAAGCGCCAGATCCAGATAGAAGAGGTGTGCTGTCTCGTGGATCATTACTGCTTAAGCACCACCACAACCCGTCGTGAATTCTTTTAAAAGTTATCTTAATGTTCGAACTGTTTTATGCTTGCTCCATATTATATAGATATAGCAGTATCATGCTAAAGTAAAAAAGAGGAGAGATAAAAATTATATGGAAATTTTTGAATTTGCAGTTGATTACCCTGAATTATTTTCAATGTTTAGAGAGGATGTTAGATATGTTATCGCTGAGAAAAAAATAACGGTAGAGGTGCCCCTTGTATTTCTGGACAATATGATTGATAATTTAGTAAGAAGCTATGAGCAGGAGGAGTATTATGGATATGATGCAATGGTGGTTCCCGCTCAACAGGTAAACTTTAATGCGGGTTTTAGAGGTGGAGATAGGGATAGGGACGAAAGAGGCCGCCGCCGTCGCCGTTTTCGTGACTTTGATACAAGGGATATTCTGAGAATTTTGTTTTTCAGGGAGTTGTTTGACAAAGATCGTCGTTAAGAGAATAGGTAAATTGTGATCGTTCACAAAGAATAGTAGCACTGCACCAGTCGTATATGGCTGGTGCAGTGCTTTTTAGTGTGCTGCGCATGGCACGTAGCCACCCGATAAGCTTATCCCTTTAGGTTTCGCAGGGTTCTTCCTCTAACAAAAATGAGTTGCTGGATTTCTTTGACATGGATGTTCAGGCATCGACTGCTTCTGCATTTCACCAGCAACGTGCAAAACTGAAACCGGGTGCTTTGGAAACAGATTTTAAAGAGTTCCATTCATCTGTTAATCCTACTATATACGTTAGGATTTGCAGTCTATAGATGTTCTAAGACGGACGAGATTTCAAGGAACATTCTACTTCTTAAGACCTACAGGCTAAGCGCTCCCATGAGCCCGAAGGGCATGGTCTCATGTCTGCAGCCTGAAAAGGTCTTAAGAAGTAGAATGTTCCTTGAAATCTCTGTTTACTCCTGTTGGTCATATAGGAATACCAGAAAGCAATATATGTGCAAAGCAATAATCTCATTGTAAGCAATAAAATTGTATTTGTATGCAATACAATACAATTTAGTTTATTTAATATAATTTCATTTGTAGTAGTCATACGCTGTGCTGTATAATTGCAGTTAGATGTATTATTTTGATTGCTTACAGGGAAGAATAAAAAGAAGAAAAAAAGAAAGTGAGGTAAAAAAAATTTCGCCATATTGTTGAAATGACGATTTTTGTTCCCAAACCCTCACTACTACTGCATTCTTTGATTGGTCTGACCAGAAATCTGACGGCTTACCCTTTGCGTGGCTTCGTAAAATCGAAAGGAAATGGATAGCGAAAGCATATGGTTTGGATAGAGACAGCATGTTCAATGCTGGAATAGATAGAGAAAGCATGCAAAATGGATATAAAAAAACGGAAGCAGCAAAACCGGTGTGATTCGCAAAAAAATGCTTCGGTTTTTCCGTTTCCGGACATGACAAAAGGCGTGAAACGAACCTTTCACGCAATTGGATATTATTGGAATATAAAAGCTTTATGCCGAACGGATAAACAACCCGTTCAGGGTATTCATGGCTGAGCGCTTATGCTCTAACTGGCTGTGCCCATACCTGTCCAGCGTCATTTTCGCTGATGCGTGGCCTAATATCTCGCTTAATGTTTTGACATCAAAACTTAATTCCATGCACCGGGTAGCAAACGTATGTCTGAGTGCATGGAAGTTAATGTCCGAAAGTCCCGCTTTTCTCAACAGCACCTTAAAGCGGTATTGTAGTATGCGTGGTTCCAACGGATGCCCGTGGTAGGCAAATACATTTTCTGCGGAGGCTGTCTCTTTCTGTTTCCTCAACCGTTCCAGAAGGCCTCCCGGCAATGGAATCGTGCGGACGGAACCCCCGCTTTTGGCGCTCCCGGTAACCAGTACGGTCTTTGTTTTGGCATCCGGTTCAAAGCACTGAATCCGCCGGATTGTCCGGGATATATGGAGCACACCACCCTCCAGATCCACGTCGCTCCATTTCAAGGCGCAGATTTCCCCCACTCTCAGACCCGTATAGACCGACAGCACGATGGCAAACCCATCCTTGTCATCCCCGGCTGCCCGCTCCAGACGTTTCTGCTCCTGCACGGTAAGCAGTCTGGCCTCCTTTTTTTCGATCTCGGGCAGACCGGCGTTCTGACAGGGATTCAGATGGATATAGCCGTATTCGTCCGCTTTTTTCATAGCCCCGTGTAGGATGCGGTAGACATTACGCACCGTGCCTGCAGAGAGACCCTGTTCTGACAGGGTGCTGATAAAGCACTGGATATCTTCTGCTCCTATTTTGCTTAACTTCTTATTCCCCAGATACGGGCAAATCCACTTCTTCAGAATCGCAGCATAGTTACTGAAGGTGGAGATCTTTACCTGCGGTTGCACGATGTGGTAAAGCCAGTAGCTCATGAAATCGGAGGCCAGTCCCGACCCGCATATACTAAGGGGATTCTTCTCATGCAGGTACTCTAACTTGAGGCGGAGGAGCCGCTCCCTGCATTCATTGTATTTTTTTGCATACACATAGCCGTAAATCGGTTTTCGATCCAGTTTACGTCCTTTGATATATCTTCCCTCCCATCTTCCGTCTTTTCTCTTGTATATATTTTCCCCACGTCTTGCCATATGTTGTTATTCCTTTCTTTTTTTGTACTCCATCCACTGACGGCTTATTTGACGCTTATAAAAAATGGTGATGCGGCATATTTTTCAATCCGAATCATGCAGCTTTCGTTTATGCACATGTTTCAGACACACCGGAAGCTATAAATAAGCAACTGTGAAAGTCAGTCCTTGCCGAAATTCATAAACTCCAAATCCGGATTCGCTGGATTTTCGCATGCTTTCCGATAGGGATAAGCCGGAAAACCAGTTCTTTGTTAGATTTTTTAATAAATATAATAATATTCCTGTTATGTTTTATAAAAACAATCAAAATACAGAAAATTACTATTGACTATATAATACATGTTTGGTATAATTATAGAATCTTACATATACATAACTGCATTTTGTTTGTTAATCTTTCGTCATTTCAACAAATTGGCGAAAATAAGAGTGAGCTACAATTTACCATAACTTTCTTATTATAGCATGATTTTCCTCGTAAAAGCCATAAGATTTTTTATGGATTTTAGGAAACACTGATATGAAAAATACGAGAGGAGGAAACCATGAAGATAAAGCAGAGTACATTTTACGCATTTCGTATCCTATACAGAATCCACTTAGAAGAAGACCGCATCACCACTTCGAAAGAGATTGCCGAAAAGGAGGGAATTTCACAGGGAGTTACCCTCAAGACAGCAAGGGTTCTGGCACGGGCCGGTATGCTGCACACCCATCAGGGGAGGGGGCAGGTCTGCGGAGGGTTTTCTCTGGCGAAGAGCATAGATGAAATCACCATGGCGGAGGTTACGAAAGTGCTGGAGGGTCTGGATATCTGCATTAATTTGGATGAATCCTCCCGTAAAAGAGAAGGGGCCCTGTGTCAGGCATGCAGCGAGATAAATATATACCTGGAGGAATTGTTATCCCAATATAGCATTCGCACGCTGTTTGAAGGCGGAGGGGGAAGTAGTGTGACTACGACCAAAAGACAGCCGGATGAAGCGTAACAATGCGTGATATCAATGGGAATCCGCATTTTAGGTATATAATAACAGATTCTTTAAATTCTATATAACATAACAAAAGCTTGTTTTTAGTCCCTAACGGCAGTTCATGCCAGATGAGGTGTTCGTATCGGCAGCACAGGGAATAACCGGAATAGGATGGAAGACAAGAAAAATAAGGGTTATAAAAAATATAAAGAAAGGGGGCGGTTATGCATATGGAAGAGAGGCGGGAAAAAAGGGGAAGCATCGCCTACAGCCTGCTCCCAAGGTCACCAACCGTTACCATTGGGAACCGCTTAAAGCAAGGATTTTATGAATGCTTGCCAGAATAAGAAAGAAAAAAGAATAGGAGAAATGATGAATGAAAACGAAAAATGCGATCAAAAGAAGTATGGCGCTGCTTTGCAGCCTGATGCTGATGTTTACACTGTGTCTCAGTGCATCCGCACACACGAGTTCGCCGACCCTGGATGGCACAACCACGGGTAGTTTGACAATCAATAAGACGGACGGCGCAGGAACTCCAATCACAGACACGAACCTGGAATACACAATCTATAAAGTGGCGGATGCGGTTCAGACCAACGCCGCAGGCGTGGTATCACTAAACTACATCCTGGATGCCGGCATCACACTGAATAGTGGTACGGTTGTCGGTGACGGTTTGACGGTTGCCATGCCCACAGGAACCACCGCAGCCAGCTTTGACGCAGCTTCCCTGCCTGCTGGTACTGCCCTGACAAACGCTGCCGGAACAGGTACCCTTACCTTTAGCGGATTATCTCTGGGACTTTACCTGGTCAGAGAGACCGTGACACCTGCCGGTGCGACACAGCCGAATGACTTTCTGGTATCGATCCCACAGAATGAGATCGTGGGTGGCGTGCAGCAATGGAACTACGATCCGGTTGCCGCTCCGAAAAACACGGTAGTAGACGGAACCGTTACAAAGGGAATCACATCCGGTGCTACACTTGTATCCGGATCTACATATACGGCATCCCTGGGAGATATGGTTTCCTATGCAGTTCAGGTGACAATGCCCAGCACATTTACCGTTACACCATATACCACCTATGCGGTAACCGATACACCGGACAAGGATCTGATCATTGACCTGGACGCCGCCGGAGCGGCTGGCAGCTTTAACGGAATCGTGGTAAGCGTTGGTGGCACCCCACTGGTGAGCGGTACTGACTACATCATCAGCGCTGTTGCTGCCACAGCCACCACCAGCGCCGGATTTAAGATTGAGTTTATCACAGCGGCACCAACCGGTACGACTCCGGGAGTACAGTCTGCTGCCCTGGTTGATGGCGCAGTGGTAGATATCGCATACAATGCCCAGCTTTCACCCACTGCGACAACATCCTCCTTCGCCAATGCGGTGCAGGTTGACAGTGTATATAATACGCCAGGCGGAACGGTAACCCCTCCACCCATTGAACCTCCGCCGACAACACCTCCTACCGTGGTAACGTATAACTATGCGCTACAAAAGGTAGATGATGCAAGCACCCCCGCCCCACTTCCAGGAGCAAAGTTTGCAATCAAGGATTCAACAGGAACCAACTACCTGACATGGGATGATGGCAGCATTTCGGGTTCCTTAACACCGGCAGGGTGGGGAACGACCACAAATCTTTCCGATCCACTCCTGTATACCTTTACCTCCGCAGCGGCTACCAACGGTATCGTACCATTTAATGGTCTTGCAGGAGGCAGTTATCAAATCGTAGAGCTTGCAGCTCCAACAGGCTACACCCAGTTGACCACACCGATTGTGGTTACGATTGACCAGACCACTACGGATGACGCCGACACCAGCATCGTTGGCAGCAATGGCTACTCCATTCAGGTCGTCAACTCGTTAGCAAGCAGCATTCCAACCCTTCCAAATACCGGCGGTATGGGTATCTACCTGTATACGATCGGCGGGGTGCTGTTGATAGGAGCAGCCATATTCCTGTTTGCAAGAAGAAAGAAAAGCAATGTATAACATCTGTTTTATAGAAAGAGAGAATCTCCCAGCGCAGGTCTTATAAGATCCGGGATGCAGGGAATCAAAGGCAGGAGGCGCAGGATACCCTGCGCCTCCCTGCTGATTACGCAAATCATAAGAAGAAAGAATTTTTCAGGAAAGGGAGGACGTCATGAGAAGAAAGCTGCCGGCAGTCCTGATCCTGCTTCTCTTTGTGACCGGTCTGTGTGTGTTTCTCTATCCCATGGTCAGTGACTGGGCAGGGAGCCGTTCCCAGACAAAGGTGGTCGAGGTCTATGACAATGCCATGAAGGAAGTGGTCAGTGAGGAACTAGAGGCCATGCGGACGGCGGCAGAAGCTTATAACCGGGGGCTCCGTGGAAATGTCATACTGACAGACCCCTTCGACGCCAGTCTGGCGGTGGAAGCCTCCGGGGAGTATGAAGCCCTGCTCAATATAAGAGGGGACGGGGTGATGGGGTATGTAAGGATTCCAAAGATTGACGTCCTGCTGCCCCTCTACCATGGAACCTCCCCCCAGGTGCTGGAAAAGGGTGCGGGACATCTTGAGAATACCTCGCTGCCCATCGGGGGAACCGGTACCCACGCAGTCATCTCCGCCCATACGGGACTCCCCACGGCTACGATGTTCACGGACCTGGTTCAGGTTGTGGAGGGGGATTTGTTCTTTCTGGAGGTTCTTGGCGAGACACTGGCCTACCGGGTGGATCAGATCCTCGTCGTGGATCCGGAGGATACAGGTGAGCTGCTGATCCACAGGGAAGCGGACTATGTGACCCTGCTCACCTGCACCCCTTACGGCATCAACTCCCACCGTCTCCTGGTCCGGGGCGTACGTACACAATACGAAGAGGTACTGGAGGAGGAGGCGGTACAGGAGAAAGCGAAAACGACAGGGAGGAACTGGCCGTATATCACCGCCGGTCTGCTGTTTGTCTTGATTCTGGCAATCTATGCTGTCTATGGGATCCGGTTGAAAAAGAGGAATAGGGAAAGAATGTAGTGGTATCGGTTATGAAGCTCTTATTTATAATGTCCTGCGAAGCGGGACACCCGGCAGATGTGATCAGCCGGCTTGCCATATGTGAAAGAAAATACAGGAAAAGGAGCCATGCAGCGAATTGCTTCTTTCAACCATACTTATAGAGCAGTATCGCAGGCAGGCTTGCGGTAAGTATGGGCATAAAGATGAAAAAGAAAGCCTGCCGGGCGGCGTAGCATTTAGGATACGAATGCCCTGCAGCAGGAAAAGAGGTTTTGCAATGGAAAGAAAAAAAAGGAAACATACGGGTCGGCAATTGCGGTTACCGGTACCGGTACCGGTACTGGTATTGGCAGTCCTGCTTGCGGCAGCCACGCCGGTAATGGAAACCAGCGCCTCCTCCATGCCGGGTGCCGGTACGCTGACCATTCATAAGTATGCCATGGAGGACATGGATGAGGTAGCATCCCCCGGAGACGGAACGCAGGCAGTGAGCCTCCCGGCGGATGCCAGCCCCCTTTCAGGCGTGGAATTCTCCGTCTGGGAAGTGAATCAGGCAATGGTTTCTTCCGGAATGACCCCAGCCCAGGCATGGCAGGACGTTATAAGCACTACAAAGCAGACGGGGACCACCGCAGTGGATGGGACAGTCAGATTCAATCTGGGAAGCGGTGTCTATTATGTGGCGGAAACCGGTAATGGGGGGAATGAATCGATCATTCTCTCAGAACCCTTTCTGGTGAGTGTGCCGATGAGGGATGCCAGCGGGAGCGGTTGGATCACAGACGTACATGCTTATCCGAAGAACCAGTCCCTGGTGATTGACAAGTTTGTGGGGGATGCGGGAGGAGCCGATTACGACTTTGCGGATTATGCTGCTTCCAAGAAGCGGCCGGTAGCCGTAGGGGAAACGTTCGGCTGGAGCATCGTCTCCGCCCTGCCGGCGAACTTAAGCAAGGCAGCCGGTGAAACCTATACGGTCACCGATGAATTATCCGGCTGCTTTGACTATGTGGCAGGAAGTGTCAAGGTCTATGCGGCCCCGGCCATGAACACGCCGGTGGCAGGCGCCTACCTGTTAAGCGAGGGGACGGACTATACCCTGAACTTCAATTCCGCAGCAAACACCCTGACGGTGCAACTGAGTCCCACGGGCATCACGCTTCTTGGCGGGCGTTACACGAGTAACGGGGACCGCTGCCTGCTGATCAAGTATGACTGCAGGCTGAATCAGACAGCAGCCCAGGGTGTAGGCTTATACAGCGGGGCAACGCTAAGCTATGCAATGGACGTAACCACTGCAAGCAGCGGGACGGGAACGGTGACTACGGCAGTCACCACAACGAAAGCCGTCACAACCACAGCCATGGGAAGCAGTGCCGGAGCCGGGGTAATCAAAACCACAGCCACGGGTACAACCCGCACGACGGCAACCGCCAGGGTAGCCGTGGAGCCGGAGGTGCATACGGGGCAGATCGGCATTACCAAGCTGATAGACGGGACAACGAACGCCCTTGCGGGTGCCCGGTTTGGTCTGGCGGTAAGTAAAGAGGCAGCCAAGGCGGGGAACTTTATTGCCACGGGTACAACCGATGCCAGCGGGAGACTGATGTTTCAGGGCTTGCAATATGGAATCCCGGGAGACGGTCCGTCAGAGAACACCGGAGGCACCACCTATTGGCTTGCGGAGACAAAGGCACCTGCCGGCTACAAGCAGCTGACAGAACCAACAGAGCTCACTTTTCAGTATGCGAAGGATGGGAATACCGGAGAATACTACTTTGCCCAGTCGACGGTCTATAACGTTGCCGTCAGTGCAAAGACAACAGGCAGCACAACCACGGCGGCAAAAACCGGAGACACCAGCATGCCTTATCTGTTACTGGGAACATTTCTGCTGTCCCTGAGCGTCATCATAGTCCTTGTGTCGTACCACAGAAGAAAAAGAATCTCCGGGCAGCACAGCCGGACCAGATCATAGGAACAAAAGAGGTATGGTGGTCTGTATAAAGGCCGATTAAAATAGAAAGGAAGTCAGGAGCCAAGCCGCAATGAAAAGAAGAGCAATCAACTTATGTATCATGATCCTGGTATTAGCGGGATCGTTGCTTCTGGTGTATCCTTACGTCAGCTTCCGGCTGAGCAGCAGCAGGCAGTCCTATGTTGTCCAGCAATATAATGACAGTCTAAAAAAGATGACGGCAGCGCAGCTGAAAGAGGAATGGGAGCTGTCACAGGCGTATAATGCCGCCCTGCTTTCGCCCCCCCGGTATGATCCCTTTGCATCGGGAAGCGAGGCCATGGATGCGGCATACCTTTCCCGGCTGCATATAGGGGAAAGCGGGGTCATGTGTTATATAAAGATTCCGAAAATCAACGTGGAGCTGCCCGTGTTTCATGGAGCATCCCCGGAAACCCTGGAAAAGGGAATCGGGCATCTGGAAGGAAGCGCCCTGCCCGTGGGAGGGGAAGGAACACATGCGGTTCTGACGGGGCATACCGGACTGAATACGGCAAAGATGTTTACGGATTTGACAGAGCTTGAGACTGGGGATGAGTTTTACATTTATGTGCTGGACCAGGTGCTGGCATACCGGATAGATCAGATTCAGGTGGTTGAGCCAAGTCAGACGGAGGCATTGCAGCCGGAAGCGGGAAGGGATTACGTGACCCTTGTCACCTGTACCCCATATGGCGTCAACAGCCACAGGCTTCTGGTACGGGGAGAACGCATAGAATACACGCAGGAGGAAATACAGGAGAAGATTGCGACGGTTGCGACTGTTATCTCAAAGGAAACCTATCTCCTGTGTCTTGGGTTGGCAATCTTAATTCTACTGCTTCTCATTGCCCTGATCTTCAAATATGTGAAAAGAAAACGCAGGAGATAAAGGCGGGATACGATACTTTCAATTAGACAGGATGTATTACTTAGACTTCTACCATTCCAACGAAAATGTTTCCTGCTAAATTTTATAAATATACCCAAATAAAATGCATGAAAGAGTTAAAATAATATCCGAATGTGTCAAAAATGCCGAAACCACCTGTCGCAGCCAAACTGCGAAACCAGTTACAAATCTTATAGATATAGGAAAGCGAGGGATTCAAGTTGAGAATAAAACGCAAAAGTTTTTTAAAGTCAGGCAAACTGCTGTGCCATGTGTTGGCGGTATTGCTGGCGATAGGTGCGGCTACGTCCACACCCGGTGCTGGAGCGATGCAAAGTGAGGAACTGGAGGCTGCGTCCACACCCGGAGAGGAAGTGACACAAAGTCAGGAACCGGAGACTACGCCCGCACCCGGAGAGGAAACGACGCAAAGCCCGGAGCCGGAGGATGCTACATACGCAAACAGCATCAGCGGTATGCTCTGGATCGATACGAACACAGACGGAATATACGACAGCGGGGAACAGCCGCTTGCGGATTATCCTGTCTACTTGTATGCAGAGGGCGATCAAGATAACGCCGTACAGACGGCCACGACGAACGCGGACGGGAAATATTTATTTGAAGATATATCGCCCGGACGGTATGTTGTGGGCATCAAAGCCGAAGAAAACGGAATGGAATATTTGTTGCCGTTGGTCGGCGTGAAGAATGACAATAAATTCTACATTACACCGGACTATTCAAAGGTTATATCTAATCCGATTGATATTGGCGCAGATACGGCCGTGGAGGATATAGACGCTGCCATGCGCAACCGGCCGGTGATAAAGTTCAGGGCTGCATACGACTTGTCTTTGGGACCCGTTAGCATAACGGCGGGCAGTGGCAACCACACCATCACCGGTACATATTCCGGATCGACCACGGCAATCACGGTGCAGGCAGGTTATACGGGAACGATTACTTTGCAAAACGTGAATATAGATTTGAGCCCCACTTCCAGCGATTATCAAGCGGCGATGGTGATTACACCGGGTGCGAACGTCGACCTGGTGCTTGATGGAACCAATATACTTATAAGCGGCGCTCAACGTGCCGGACTGGAAGTA
>Ga0154000_1000502_pt1 | contig 10755 bp, 13 predicted proteins | sample TSNC084MetaG_FD_104674 | JGI IMG/M metagenome (GOLD analysis project Ga0154000, IMG submission 104674) | Attine ant fungus gardens microbial communities from North Carolina, USA - TSNC084 MetaG | ecosystem: Host-associated > Fungi > Mycelium > Unclassified | place: USA: North Carolina, Lumber... | reverse complement strand
TTGACATCCACCGCAAGCCTCTACCAAAGAATATGTGACACTGTTGCATGTACAAGGGTCGGCATCAGACAGAGATGGACCGATATAGTGAGTTTCTGCCGGTATCTGATTGACCTGGTGGGCTGTGGAGACCATGAGCTTCGTAGATAGCGTTGACCAATGTATCCGTAACTCACGCGCACCACAAGCTGACTCTAGAGAGGCTGCAATTGAGCAAGGAGTTTGGTTGCGAAAAATCGCCTGAATCATTCGTGAGGATATTATGTGGATATTATTTGGGGAAGGAGCCTATGCATACCCACTGATAATCAGGTATGCATGTTCTGACATCTGAAGATTGAGCATTGAGTTGGATGACAAAAGCCAACAACCCCAGGAGTTTTAGTCCCTTCATACTGAGTTCGTAGAGTGATTATAGTAGACAGGTAAACAGCAGAGAGGAAAATCCAAGACCGAGCGTGGCAATCGATGATGGAAACACCGCATGTGGAGCTTGTCTTATTAATGAATCTTGAAGAACAGCCTTTGCATAGCCATTTATGAGCCATCATATACAGTCATGGAAGCTCTCATGATACCATGGAGCCACCGTAAAGAGCCCCGCAACTCTATGTACATGTTCCTCAGAAATCATGCTGTAAATAAAGTGGTGCTTGCACTATTCGTATTTGGCAAGGATTACTACACAACGGAGAACATTACACAGAATGTGCTTTGATGATATCAAAATTTTAAAGCTCGGGAGCACCTGTATAAAGGCCAGTTTGAGCTGGGGGAACATGGGCTAGCTGCAGCGCAGATTCTTGGAAAGGATCCGATACTAGTGAGGGTGTGTGCGTATCATTATAACGGGAGCTGGGAAGTGGAGCTGGAGTAGTAGGGAACGTGCTAGGGTCGGATGGATCCTGAAAAAAGAGTGAGGTGTATCAGCGAAAAAGTTGGGTCGAGACTGACATAAAATCTCTGTGGTTGAGACGGGGTCGATACTATATTAGTGCTCGGATTGGTACTCATGTTAAGAGTCGAGTCATTATGAGGGGCAGGGGTATAAGATGTTGTCTTGAGCGCTGAAAAAGTTGATAAAGTATTCTGCCGGCGGCGGCGGCGGTAGAAAAAGAAAAAGAGTCCAGCAACAGACAAGCCAACACCACCACCGATAATGCCTCCTGCAATTGCACCGGCGTGAGAACTAGCTGATCCATTGTCATTTGAGACAGAAGTGGATGCAGTAAGGCTAGCTGAGTTTCCACTTGTAGGAAAGCCAGATGATGTCCCGGAAGTGGGTGGTGCAGTGGATTCCGGTAGATCTGACACTATAATCAGTAAGAAAATGGCGTGGAAAATAAGATAGAAAGCCTTACTTTGTAGGTCCTGAGCCATCGAGAGGTTGAAGTTGTCGGACGCCTAAAACCAATTGAGAAAAAAGCAAGGCATCTCCAAGCTTCGGCTTACGGCGATATTTGTATATGCCCAGCTGGGGACACTGGTGCCAGCAGGGAGGGGCCGAGGAAATCTGAGAAAATGCTAAGAGCCAGTTTTCAGACTTTCAGACAAAAAGTGTGCTTCCCACATTGCATTATATGATGTTGTGCAATTGAAACTATATTCCGTCCAGCTATTCATTCGGATTTTGTTGAAAAATAGTGAGCATGATTGGAGAGCATGAACACGGACCCAATCCAGTGATTGCCTTGGCATGCTGCACAGGCACTCAACAAGGAATAGTAAACAGTGCTGCAGCGGCATGAATTTGCGACAGGTTGACTGGGTCCAAGGTACACAAGACCTGGACCAAGTTTATCCAGAGTGAAGACTGATAGCGAGAGCCAGTTTGGTATGTCGATCAATTAGACACAAAAGACTCACCACCATTGTTGCAAACTGCTGCGAGGTCAGCCGCAACATCACACGGACTTTGACCCAGTGAGTTCGAAGTCTAGTCGACAGGGTTTATCAAGCGCTGGAGGATCCTACGAAATATACCTTACCCATGACAATGAGGTAACAGTACATTCCGCGTTCGAGGTAGCCTGCGAGAAAACCACCGGAAAGAAGGCGACCGCTAAAATTGCAAGACGGAGCATGGCAAAGGATAAGGGAGAAGTCGCGAGCTGACGGGGTGCACTATGTCCCTGAAATTGCCCGATTCGTTGATAAGTTTGTTTGTCCATCAATAACTCCCACCATTGATGTGGTCTTCATTTGTCCAACATTTCAGCAATGAATTGTGACATCGGAAGCCAGTTTTGGTTCTGTGGCTCATGTGTGTGTGTGAAGAGTGGCATCCAGTTGAGACCGTGAGAAACAGAGAAAAGCGTTTGTGAGGCACTGTCAGGGATGAGACAAACAAAACCCGAATAATTAACTACGTAATCATATAGCTATCAAGGAGAGGACTTAATCCTTTAGCCTCAAATTTATAAAACTTTGGCAATCACACATTTATTCTGTAAATTCCCCAATAGGTACAATCCTAATACTATCCCATACGGTGATTTTGGCCACTTTCAGGGTTCTACATAGCCATTACCAGTGGTTTGGCCACTTTCGAAGATAACGACATTTAAAGTGCAGAAGTCACTTCTGAGAGCGATGATTTTATACATATACTCTATGGTATATTCTACTACAATCTGCTCTCACTACCCAATTTAGGCAGGGAGCTGACCAACGTCACGCTTTGCCATTCAAGCCGTGTCTGAGTTTCAATTTGGTTGATCCCAATCAATGCATCTTCAGCATGCCCCTGGCTCACCAGGCTCACCAGGCTCGACACAAGCGACAGGCTACTGAAGACCTGGAATATGGAAACAAGATTCAGGAGGTTATGTATGGTCTTCATTCTAGGAGATTTAAGAGTATCAGGAGAACAAGGATGAGGAGTTGAATACCCTTTCGAAAGGACTGGTTTCGTCGTCGTGTCGATTCTCATGCGGATTTTGAAGTTTGTTGATGCGTAAGCTGTTCCTAGGCGTGATGGTTAAAGCGCGTGAGGATCCTGGAAGTGGCCAAAATCACTGTATGGTATAGTAGCTTAAGCTCAGTCCTTCTGTCTTATATGAGGCTTGGCATCTTAGAACTTTTCTCAACAATAGATACTGAGGTTTTCCTGGAGGTTTTGTTGCCCTGAGACACTGGAATGATGAGGTAGATGGTGGAATACTCAGAGAGAATGATGTCATGTAAGGGTGCTATTCCATGATGACTCCAGATGACCTCCCTCCCCTGAAGCTTGGGTGTAGTCAGTAGTGTACCCCTATGTATCTCGTCCCACTACATGTTTGCTTGGTGTGGTATATAAATATAGAACATACAAACTCTTTCAGATGCCACTGTTGAAGAGGACCGTCGCAGTACACACCTCCACAGTCGGCAGGTGGAATCACCAACGACGTCATCAGTACCTCACCAGTCGAGCGCTCCGATATATTTATTAACTCGCTGTATACATTCCACCTCAATTGATACTATTGAATACTGAGGTGAGGCTTATCCCACTAGTATCTTTGTGTCTTATATCCGCTCTCTGGACTTAAAATGTCAAAGATAGTAGTCGTCAATTGACTTAAAGTGTAAAAGCCACATGATTAGAAAACAATTGCAAGTCACGCTTATGTGAACATGTGAACTTGTTTTGGGTGTCAGACCCAGTATATGATACAGAGTTGGAAGTGAGTGTGAGTTGAGTGCAATACAAATATACAGGAGACACGAGGAGAACAAAGGCAGAATTAGTGTATGGATGTGCCAGAGGCGTGGGTGACAGAAGAACTAGGCGACAGAATGACTTAATTTGGAAGGTGCTTGACAGGTTGAAGTCAAATGTTCAGACTTAGACGTGTACCATTACTCTCCCATCGAGCAGTATTGTGCCAGGCTTACCATCCTCGGTGTCTCAATACCCATTCTTCGATGACCTCTCTTGGGCCCGACTGGAAACGTATCATCCCAACAGATGCGACTATACCTCCCTATTCAGTGTTTACAAAGCCAGTTGAAAAATCTCCAAGAGATGAACGGGAGTATCGCATCATCCAGTTGGAAAATGGATTGAAGGCCACCTTGATCCATGACATAGAGACAGATAAAGCTGCTGCAAGTCTTGATGTTGCCGTGGGTCATCTTCACGACCCCGTATGTCTCTTCGAATATGTTTTCAGGACAAGTTGTCTTACAGGTTCGACAATAGCTAGACGTGCCTGGTCTTGCTCATTTCTGCGAGCATCTTATGTTTATGGTACAGATGTGCCTTCGTCAGCTCGAATCTTCTGTTGCTGAACTTAGTAGGGTACTGAGCAATTCCCTCGTGAGAATGAATACCAGGAAGTGTGTTTTGGTCCCATTCATCATCAAGTCATTGCTTATAACCTGATAGTATCTCTCAAAAAATAACGGTGGATCCAACGCATACACTTCGACCACAAATACCAATTATCATTTCACTGTTACCGTATCGGCTTTGGCTGATGCCCTTAAACGGTTCTCTTGTTTTTTTCATTCGCCTCTCTTTTCGCCTTCCTGCACTTCTCGAGAACTGAATGCAGTCGATTCAGAGAACAAGAAGAACCATCAGACTGATGTTTGGCGTATATTCCAGTTAGACAAGCATCTAAGTAAAGGCGGTCATGTTTGGAGCAAATTCGGATCTGGTAACCGTGACAGCCTGTCAAAGGCAGCAAGAGAAGTGAAAGCACAGAGGACGTTGAACCTGGTTTCATCAGTCGATGTCAATCTTGCACTATCCAACTCTTCATCCAGATTTCTCTCTCCTGTTCCTTCGGAGACCGATGCTGATGGTGGCGTAGTTGGACGTGAGATCCGCCGGCGACTGATAGAATGGTGGACCGAGGAGTATTGTGCCAGCCGTATGAATCTTTGTATCATTGGCAAAGGTGTGCCAATGTCTGCTCGATCATCTTGATCTGAAACCCTTTTGTCAGAGTCATTGGATGAATTGACCAATCTGAGTTCAATTTTATTTTCTCTTGTGCCAAATCGTGGCAAGGACCCCTTGCCAATGATCAATGATCATCCTCTTGGATGTGATGAAAAAGGGGTATGTGTCAAGGATAATGTGAACCATGCTAATCGATAAAGAACAGACTTTAGTTTCGGTGCAAACTGTCATGGATTTCCATGCATTGGAGATCCAATTTCCGCTGGAGTATCAACCTCCCTTATGGTGTTATAAACCAGCTACCTTTATTTCCCATTTAGTCGGTCATGAGGGTCCAGGATCATTGCATTCTTATCTGAAAGGCAAAGGCTGGATAAATTCGCTCTCTTCTGGGGAGCAGAACTTGGCCCGAGCATTTGCCGTGTTCAAAATTAGTATATACTTAACAGAAGAAGGATTCAGTGCGTTCTGAACCTGATAAAACATGCCATTATTCCTGCTAATACGTCTTGTAGGAAATTATCGATCTGTAATATTGACTGTGTTCAGATATCTTTCCCTGCTTAGGACTGCCAAATTCGAGGCTTATCATCAGAAAGAGATGGCCATACTCTCATCTGTACGATTTCAGTTCACTGAAAAGAGGCGTCCCGATAAATATGCTACTTGGATCGCGGAACATATGAGCTGGCCTCTCCCTCCTGAGCGACTGCTCAGTGGCCCGCAACTAACATGGCAATGGGGTACGTATGAGGGGGGCGAGCGTGAAGAAGTCACTATTCGTCGATACTTGGACTCATTTCGGATATCAGAAAGCCGTTCATTTCTCATGGCCAAGGAGGGTGAACATAGGAGGATTCGGCCAGATTTGCAATGGGTAAAGGAACCCTGGTACGGTACAGACTACAATGTGGTCCGTTTCGAGGAGAGTTTTCTTGATCAGGTCTGTTTGAGTTGCGATTGGCAATCCTAATCACGAAATTGATTCTGCGATTAGGCGGAAGAAGCGAATGATATACCAGAATTATTCTTGCCGGGACCTAATGCGTTTATACCCGTGAATCTCAATGTCGAGAAACGTGAAACAACCAAGGTACTTGTAGCAGCAGCATGAAAGCATAATTTGGTCAATCTCATACAATTTTAGCCGTCAGAACGACCCTACATGATCCGCCAAAGTCCCTTGACCACCCTATGGCATAAGAAAGACGACAGGTTCTGGATTCCAAAAGCTTATGCTACGATTGATATCCGAAGGTGAGCGTCGATACAACTGCAGAACCACATTGACTTAGATTTTGTAGTCCAGCAAGCTATGCCACTCCTCGAGCGGCAGTGCTTACTAGGTATCTGATTTCATTAAATCGTACGAGACATTATCTAAGCTTTCATCTAGGCTTTATGCTGACCTCGTCAATGATGCACTGACCGAGTTCGCGTACGATGCGGATCTTGCTGGTTTATCTTATCATTTCAGCGATACAACCACCGGGCTATACATCTTCACGGGAGGATATAATGATAATTTAGCGACGCTCATTCGGGTTGTCATGCAGAAAGTGAGGGAACTCAGAGTTAAGCCCGATCGTTTGGCAGTCATGAAAGAGCAGGTTGTCAAGTTTTCAGTGAAGAACATTCACCAGCTTTACTTACTTTCACTCCAGGTTGCAAGAGAATGGCGCAACTTTTTCCTTGGACAATCATATTTGATATCAGATTACTTTGGACGTTATCTGTTATCCGAGAGACAATGGACTACTGAAGAACAATCGGCAGAACTTCCATGTGTGTATCTTATTCTGCTTCCCACAATAGAGACTAATATATTTTAGCTATAACAACAGAGGAGATTGATTTGCATGCCAAGAAGTTGCGTTCAGATGTACATCTGAGAATGCTGGTTACCGGGAATGTTTATAAGGATGTATGTTCCCTTTCTGCTGGGTTGAACAGTACTTCACGGCCTTTTTCAGGAAGCACTCAAAATTGCAGATATAGTTGAAGAAGACCTCCAAGCTACCATCTTGTCCCAAACGCAATTGAACGAACAAGCCTTGATTCTTCCTCCAGGTATGTGGTGTCCTCAACTGCATAGACGTTTCTTGACATCATCCATCAGCATCTAATTACATATGGTCTTTTCCGTTGCCGAATCGAAACCAAGCCAACTCAGCCCTAACATACTATCTCCACTATGGATCAATCACGGATCGACGGCTTCGCGTGATTGCAGCATTATTAACACAAATTCTGGCCGAGCCCACCTTCAGTGTCCTTCGCACTCGAGAACAACTGGGCTATATTGTCTCCGCTAGTACATGGAACCTTTCAGGGTCCAGTGAACAAGGCCTGCGGATTGTAGTCCAGAGCGAGAAAACTCCAGGTTATTTGGAGCAAAAAGTAGAGGAATTCCTTGAAGAAATGAGGTCTAAATTAGACGAAATGACTACAGAAGAGCTAGAAGAGCACAAAACGAGTCTTAGGAAGAAATGGCTTGAGGTTGTCAAAAATCTTTCTGAAGAAACTTCACTTTTTCAGACTCATGTCACTTCTGGCCACTGGGATTTCCTGAGACGTATGTTCTCGTCTCGCACAAAATTCTTCAATCTCATGATTTGATAGGTCATCAGGACGCCGAGCTTTTGGCTTCCATTCAAAAAACTGACGTTATTCACCTGTTTCGAACCCACGTTGACCCACAGTCCCTCACACGCGCCAAACTATCCGTTCACATCGTTGCTCAAAAGCCTCGTATCAGGAAAGTGAGTGAGGCAGCATCACAAGCATTCCAACAGAAGCTTCGTTTGGCAGGCTTCAACTGTAGTGAAGTCGACGAGGGGGAGTTGTTCTCAGATGGACTACCGACGCTTCCCGATTTCGTACAGTTTTGGACGGCCGAACTGGCAGGACGGAAAGATATGGCGACCCTACTGGCTGAAATTCACCCATGCATAATAAAGCATCCAATAGAGGGGGAAGATGTAAATCCCACACTTCCCAAAGCAACATACATCAAGGATGTGCATGCATTCAAACAGGATCTGAGCCCTTCTGTTGACCCTGGCCCCATGGCCCGGTGGGTTGACCTTCCTAATTCTAGATTCTGAGTAGATTAGACCTATCATAATTCCTGTGAATTGGTGATCTAAAATGAATTGAGACCAGCTCTGCTAGAGTGGATATTGCAACGGCTGGACAACGATTCAAAGCGCAATATGACAGTCATAAAACACAGCGAAAACCACTAATGAAAATGAGTGCCTCATAAGCATACTACCAATACAAATGAATACATCCAGTCATCGCCTGGATTAGGGTTAAGTCACTTCCTGCGAATGGTCTCCGTGACCAGTTTACCTCTCGCGGGGTTCGATTGCTCATTATTCTTTGCTCGACGAAAGAGGAGAACATGAGGTTCAGGTGCTGTACTGGATCAACGAGACACATAATAGTTTCAGCTCCTTTCTACCTACCGTGAACTTCGTAATGCTCCCAGCCAAGACTTTGAGTAATACCAATCCCCCGCCATTCGTGTTCCTCTAATAAACGTAGTGTGCCCGAATCGTTACAGAAGTACTGCTTTGGGATTATTTTGAGGAGTGATTTGGGAAGAATTACATGGCGATATTCGTAGTTTTCATCAGAATAACGGTCAGAGTAGTGGATCCTGTCAAGGATTGTTGTTAGGGGACAAGAGGAAACATTCTGATCTCTATTTTACTTCTCGATATACTCCTCCAGTTTTCGAGCCACTTCTTTCTGTGAAGCAAGCTGTTGGGCGGTATGTGAAGAAGCCATAATTATACTGCGGAGAGAGTGGTCTAGTACCGTATACAATTACAGAACGCTCCTCTCACATGATCTGATCATTTGCTTCGGCGCGACGTCACGGGTGGGTATGTATCACGTATTAGATTGGAGGTACTGAGCTCATCCAACAGGCCCTCATGAGTAACTATCGATTCTATAATCCACATGATGAATATGATTATCTCGGTAACATTGATATGCGTCCTGACGGGAGTAACATTCTGGTTTCAGCTGCCCCATCATCAGATGTATTCGATGATTATATGAACGAGTTGTGTGAGTATATGCTATCTGAACCATTATATATCAGACTAACCTACTTCTAGTGATGTCTTCTCCTTCCCTTCCTGGGCACTCGATGCAGTTTCATGGTCCCAGCCACACTCTTGGTCATCACTTCGGATCTGACGCGGATACTCGGTCGTATGATGAAGAGACATCACCAGGAACGATAGAACATACAAAGACTGTTACAGAACAGGCAACATTAGAAAATCCTCGTATATTTTGTCATCGATTATTGTCAAGCTAGGAGCTAAACCGTGTTTTCAGCTCTTGCACGTTTCAGAACCGAACATCATCCATACTGGACTCAGACCAGGTCTACCGAGAATCCGGAATCTCCTAGAATTTCTGATGAAATGAAAGGATTTTGCGACTCGTTGCCTCTTACAGAGAGAAGGCCAGTGATGGATCTTCGTATGTGTGCGTTCCATATGGATAGATCTACACTAAGAGGACACAATACGAAGCTGATATGTTTCGTGGAATCTTCAAATTTCGAGCATTCAATACTATGCAATCGCACTGCTTTGATTACGTAGGTGTTGTGCGATGTTCGCCCAGCCCTGATTTTACTATGCATTTTGTAGATCACATCTTCAGGTCATGACTTGGTAGGTAGTAGTCCTGTCGCGTGCATTCAACTGCGTGCTATGGATTACAGGTGGTTAGCGGTCTGTCTTTTGTTCGTCTACACTCTTGTCTCAGTCCTTGACAGTTCCCTAGCGCCCACAGGAAGCGGCAAAACTGTCCTCTTTGAACTTGCTATAGTTGCATTGCTGAGCCGGCCCGACCTGGGGCAATCTAGAATTGTCTATATTGCGCCAACAAAGGTTCCTTCAATTCTATGCCTTGATTGACACCTGACATGTTCCAGGCCTTGTGTTCTGAGAGACACCGCGACTGGGTCACGAAATTTGAATCCCTGGGGATTAAGAGTGAATCTCATTCCGAGTAGACTATCATCGTGTTAAGACACTCTTAGCATGTGAACTCACTGGTGACACTGTGCAATTTGGCAAAGGTGCCTGGGGAGAAGCAAAAAAGAGTACCATCATGTACTTTGTTCAGTTGCCCTCAGACTTCTTACTGACAATATCTAGTATCACAACGGTCTATTTCTGCCATTTCTTCCCTGATCTTGTCTTCTCATTTGATTGATACCGAAGGCGGAAAAATGGGATAGTTTGACACGCACCTGGTAAACGTTAATACTTGGTTTGCCTGTTGGCATTTCTGAGATTATTGATAGGCAAGATAATGACGATACCATTGCCCGAATTAGATTATTTCTGGTGGACGAAGTGAAGTAACTTATATTTTCTCTATGATGAAACCTGGAACCACTTTCATAGGTACATATGCTGAACGAAAACAGGGGAAGCACCCTGGAAGTCGTCATCTCACGAATGAAAGCACGTAACAACTCACTGAGATTCCTCATGGTCTCTGCTACAGTTCCCAATATTCACGACATCGCAAATTGGATAAGTACCAATCGTGGAGCTAATGTAGTTTGTAAAGTTCTCAAGGTGAGGCAATTGTCACAAGAGTTTACAGCTACCCGACGAGCGCATTTTTCAGTTCGGTGAAGAGTATCGCCCCTGCAAGCTGGCACGTTTTGTGATTGGTGTACCCCGATCGCCTAAACAAAATGAGTTTCAATATGCTACTACTCTGGACACTCAGCTTTTCCCTGTCCTTCAACAGCATTCAGTCATGAAACCAATTCTTATTTTTTGTTCTACTCGTCAAGGTGCATGATT
>Ga0154000_1000499_pt1 | contig 10775 bp, 6 predicted proteins | sample TSNC084MetaG_FD_104674 | JGI IMG/M metagenome (GOLD analysis project Ga0154000, IMG submission 104674) | Attine ant fungus gardens microbial communities from North Carolina, USA - TSNC084 MetaG | ecosystem: Host-associated > Fungi > Mycelium > Unclassified | place: USA: North Carolina, Lumber... | reverse complement strand
GAAAGGCACTGCCATTACTTATTCGCTGCTTAAACTGATGAACAGCCTTACAGACGGCATTGTGGCGGCGGTTATCATCCTCCTTGCTATTCTATTGATCCTCATTGCCGCGTTGTGCCTGCGGTTTACCATGCTGGCAACCATTGAGGAGGACTATCGGGAAATCGGTATAATGAAAGCCATCGGTATTCACAGCAGGGATATACGCAGACTGTACCTGATGAAATACGTCTGTTTAGCGGCGGCAGCCTGTGGGTGCGGATATGTGCTGTCCTTATTTGTTGGCGGGTTATTTACCGGGAACATCACCCTGTATATGGGCGGTGCGAAAAAGACACTTTGGAGCGCCCTGCTCCCCTTTGTCGGCGCTGGGCTGGTGTTTGCGGCTGTCGCGGCGTTCTGTCGGCTGATACTGCGTAAATTCAGGCGTATATCCGCGGTGGAGGCCCTGCGGTCGGGGCGGTCAAACGATAATGGTAAACTGGCGCGTGGTATGAAGCTGCGGAGCAGCAGTTTCCCCAATGTGAATGTGTTTCTCGGTATCAGGGAGGTTTTAGGCCGCTTCAAGATATACGGGCTGTTGTGCTTCGTCTTTATCGTCGGTGCTTTTTTGATGATTGTTCCCCTGAATTTTTTGAACACGGTGGAATCTCCGGAGTTTATTTCATATATGGGAGCCGGAAGAAGCGATATTCGGATAGACTTGCAGCAGACCGAGGATATAGAAAAGCGTTATGGCGATATGGTGCAAACGATTCAAAACGACCCGGATGTAATAAGATACTCCGCTCTCGTCACAAGCTCATTTAAGGTGCTAAACAATGACGGCGAGTACGAGAACATAAAGGTGGAAATCGGGGACTTTTCCATATTCCCCTTAGAGTATACAAACGGATCAGCGCCAAAACAGGAAAATCAAATAGCCTTATCTTCCCTGAACGCCGCCGAGCTGAATAAAAGCGTTGGTGACACGCTGAACCTGGTCGTAAACGGCGAAGAACGCAAACTGGCCGTCTGCGGAATCTATCAGGATGTGACCAACGGCGGCAAGACAGCCAAAGCGGTTTTGCCTTATGCCGCCGATAATATTCTATGGTATACCGTGAACCTGGACGTTAAGGCCGAAACGGATATGACCGTAAAGATTGACGAATACGGAGCGGCCTTTTACCCCGCAAAGATTACAGATATGGAAAATTATGTATCACAAACACTTGGAGGCATTATCGGGCAGCTTAGACTGGCGGTGAAATTTGCGTTGTTGCTTGCCGTCGCAATCGCCGTACTGATTACCGCTATGTTCTTCAAAATGCTGATGGCAAAGGACGCCGCCGGGATCTCCATTATGCGCAGTATCGGCTTTTCATACGGGAACATTCGGACGCAGTATATTACACGGGCATTATCCGTCTTACTGATCGGCGTTATTGTCGGGACTGTGGCAGCGGTGACGCTTGGCCCGGGTTTGGCCGGGGCGTTGCTTACAGGGGCTTCTCGTATCAGCTTTGTGGGAAACCCTCTTGTTAGCTATGTTCTTTGTCCCGGATCGCTGATAGCGGCGGTGACAATCACCATGATGATAAGCTGCGTGACCATGAAAAAAACAAGCAGTCTGATAATGACTGCGGAATAGGGGTAAGCAAATGACAAACATATTAGAGGCAAGAAAAGTAAATAAAACGTATATCACAGGCAAAGGCAATTCACAGCAGGTTTTGAGGGATATAGACCTGAAAATACGTCAGGGGGAGTTTGTTTCGATCATGGGGCCGTCCGGCTCCGGCAAGTCTACCCTGCTTTACAATATCAGCGGCATGGATAGAGTGACCTCCGGCAGCGTGGAGTTTTGCGGCAAGGAGATGTCCGCAATGGACGAGGATAAACTGTCCGAGTTGCGCCTTGGTATGATGGGCTTTATCTTCCAGCAAAGCAATCTGCTGAAAAACCTGAATATCTTTGACAACATCATCTTATCCGCTTATTTAAAAAAGGGAGAGAGTCGTCGGAAAATAAACGAGCGGGCGATGAAACTCATGGAGCAGACGGGTATCGCGGAGCTGTCCGATAACGATATTACGCAAGCGTCCGGGGGGCAGCTTCAGCGGGCGGCAATCTGTCGGGCCTTGATTAACAACCCGAAAATCGTCTTTGGCGACGAGCCGACAGGGGCATTGAACTCTAAGGCTACCAATGAGGTTATGGACATTCTGGCGGATATCAACCGTTCCGGGACAACGATCCTGCTTGTAACGCATGACGCGAAAGTGGCGGCAAGAACGGAACGGGTGTTGTTTATGACAGACGGCGTAATCGCCGGAGAAAAACAGCCTGGCAAGTACCGCAGTGAAAACGGGGACATGAGAGCGCGGGAGAACCAGCTTTCCGCCTGGCTCTCCGGGATGGGGTTTTAACATAGGACACTATGTTGAAATAAATACAAATCAAAAAGGAGCAGAGGGCGACAAGAATAATCGCGCCGATATGCTGGCAGGCATTACGGTGAAATTGCCCCATATTTAAACAGTTTGCTGAAATAGCTGACGATCATGTTAAGGCAACATTTCAATATTGTTGAGTAAAAACTCAATGAAATATTTGCTCGCAATCGGCAAACTGTTTTTATCTTTATAACTTATTGAAAGTGTTCTGCTAATTGGAGGATCAACTGGCAACATGGCAATATTGTAATTTGTGCGACACAGTACAAGCTCTGCTAAAATGCTGATACCCGATCCCGCTTCCACCATTGTCATGATAGCATAATCATCGTGCATACGAAATTTAATGTTCGGTTCAATATTACAAGCATGAAACGCTTCCATAGGCTCACTAAAATGGCCTTCCTCCAACAAAATAAATGGCTCGTTCACGATTTCCTTCAGATTAACAGCACTATGGGAAGCCAATTCATGATTTTCGGGCAGAACCGCTAACATTCTTCCCTCTTTGATCGGGATGGTTTCTAATCCGGTTACTGCTAAAGGAGAGGTAAAGCCGAAATCTACGGCCCCAACTTTTATCCACTCCTGTATCGAACTATAATCTCCCTGATGAAGTATAAACTGCACATTAGGGTACGACGCCTTGAAATCCCTCATTAAGTTTGGAAGCCAATGGCAAGTGATACTTGAAATTGTACCAATACGTATAATTCCTGTATCTAACCCTTTTATCTCATTCGCTTTTTCTTGCATTGCGCGGTATTGCAAAATCGTTCTTTCAATAAACGGATATAATGCTTCTCCCTCTAATGTCAATTTCACTCCAACACGAGAACGATAGAGTAGCTTAATTGACAATTCTTCTTCTAAAGATGCCATCATTTGGCTGATAGCAGATTGTGTATATCCGAGTGCATTGGCTGCTTTTGTAAAACTGTTAAACTCAATGATTTTTTGAAGTGCAATATATCTATTCATGACTGACGAATCACCTTTCCTAATGCTTAAATAAGAATTATTTGTTTTACTTATTTATAAAATCAGTATACAATAAGTTCCAGAAAAAGACAAGAAAAGGAGTTGATTTTTAATGAAGATGAATAGCCGAAAAGCCGAGTTTCTTATGGTAACAGTTTCGCTTGCATGGGGTTCCTCTTACCTGTTGATGAAAGTCGGTCTTGACGGTATTAGTCCCTTTAACTTGATTGCTCTGCGGTTTGGAATAGCCTTTATCTGTATGTTTGCTATTTTTCTGCCACGCTTCCGTGAGCTTACTGTTGCTGTTTTGGGAAAAGGTATCTTAATGGGTATATTGCTGTTCTGTTTGTTTACCGGATTAGTATTTGGAGTCAAGCATACAACGGCTTCAACTGCCGGATTTTTGGCTAGTACCACCGTTATTATTGTGCCGGTCATAGAAAGCATTTTGAAGCGCAGACTTCCTAATAAATCGGTGACAGTCAGTATATTACTCGCTATGATTGGACTTTATCTTCTGACTATGAAAGATAGCTTTTCCTTAGACACAGGAGCTATATACTGTTTATTGGCAGCACTCTTTTATGCAATCTATATTGTCACACTGGACAGGCTTTCAAAGAAAATGGATACTTTTTTAATCAGTATCATTCAGTTGGGCGTAGTAACGTTGTTAGGAATTATCTTTATGTTGTGTCTGGAAACTCCTGCATTGCCTCAAACTCCGATACAATGGGGAGCAATACTTGGGCTTGGGATTATCTGTAGTGCATATGGTTTTGTGGTTCAGCCGATTGCCCAACGCTACACATCATCTGAAAAAATTGGTTTAATTTTTTCTTTGGAGCCTGTGTTTTCCGCTATTTTGTCTTTTATATTCCTACATGAAATATTAGAGATAAAAGGCTACATAGGAGCAGCTTTGATTTTTTCTGGTGTTGTATTTTCTCAAATAAAACAAATGTGCTCTTGCGATACATAAGTAAATTACATGTGGACGCCGTTATCTGCTGATAAATAATGATTGATTTCAGCCCCGATAAAAAGGATGCAGATACAGAAATACAGCCAGAGCATCAGTAGGACAATGGCAGTCAGACTGCCATACATATAGGAAAAATTGCTGAAATTCGTAAAGTAAATCGAAAAGGCATAAGAAAACAGCAGCCAGCAGATGGTTGAAAAGATGGCCCCCGGTACTTGCTGCCAGGGGTTTTGTTTTTTCTTGGGCAAGATCGTATAGATGCCAATAAAGAAGATCAAAAACAGGACAACTGCCAGCAGACTGCGGAAGCTGAACAGATGGCTGGTGATATTTTCCAGGAAGGGCAGTGTCCGGGCGACAAAGTTCTGAATCGTGTTACCAAAGATCAGCAGGCCCAGTGACAGGATACAGATCACCATAAAGAGAACCGTGTAGCCGGCGCAAATAATCCGGCGCACAATATAGTTCCGCTTTTCCATACAGTCATAAATCCGGTTTAATCCCCGCTCAATGCCCAGCATACCGCGGCCGGCCGACCACAATGCGGTGAGGGCGCTTAAGGAGACGATGGTTCCCGGTGATTTTACATACAGATCATCCACAATTCCAACTACAAAAGAATCCAGCATATCAGGCATGATTCCGACTAAAAAGATGAGCAGGTCGGACTTGTTGATATTGGGAATAAACTGGATCAGTGTCAATAAAAGCATGATAAAAGGAAAAAAAGCAAGGACAGTAAAAAACGATGCCTGAGCCGCATATACGGTAACCTCATCCTTGTCATATTTATCCCAGATTCGTTTGTATTCGCTGATAAAACCTATCATATCGGTTATTTCTCCTATCTGACGAGGTGACTTTATCCTACCATGATTGGGAAAAAATATCAAGGAGGCTTGTTATTAAGAGACCAAAATGCTATAATGCCTACAGATTCCAGAGGGTGAAACGGAGGATGTTATGAAGCAACTGATAAAGTATCTGCGAAATTATAAACTGGAAAGTGTATTGGGACCGCTGTTCAAAATGCTGGAGGCCAGCTTTGAATTGTTCGTCCCTTTAATTATGGCCCGGATGATTGATGTGGGAATTAAAAACCGGGACACGTCGTATATTTTGAAAATGGGCGGTGTACTGGTCTTACTTGGCCTGATTGGTCTGGTGTGTTCCTTGACGGCCCAGTATTTTGCGGCCAAGGCGGCGGTCGGCTTTGGGACGGCTTTACGCAATGACCTGTTTGCCCATATTAACCATCTGTCTTACAGTGATCAGGACCGGATGGGAACCGCAACCCTGATCACCCGGATGACCAGTGATGTCAATCAGGTTCAGTCAGGGCTTAATCTGGCGCTGCGTCTGTTGCTGCGGTCACCGTTTATCGTATTTGGCGCCATGATAATGGCATTTACGGTGAATGTGCCGGCAGCGATGGTGTTTGTGGCAGCGATTCCGGCCTTGAGCGTGGTCGTATTCGGGATTATGACCGTCAGTATGCCCTTATACAAGAAGGTGCAGAAGCAGCTGGATCAGGTGACCCTGGCAACCAGAGAGAATCTGGCCGGAGTTCGCGTCATCCGGGCATTTAACCGTCAGCAGTATGAGATGGCAAGGTTTGATGAGGCGAATGACCGGTTGGTGAAGCTGCAGGTGTTTGTCGGCAAGATTTCCGCATTGATGAATCCGGTTACTTATGTAATGATCAACCTGGCTATTGTGGCCGTGATCTGGATCTCCGGGAAGCAGGTGGAGAGCGGCATTATTACTCAGGGTGAGACAGTGGCTCTGGTAAATTATATGTCACAGATCCTGGTAGAGTTAATCAAACTGGCAAATTTAATTATATCAATTTCTAAGGCCCTGGCTTGTGCGGGGAGAATCAACGCGGTGTTTGCAGAGGAAAGCAGTATTGTGGATCCGCTTGGAGCGGTACCGGTGGATACGGATGGCCCGGCGAAAATAAAATTCAACCATGTATTTTTTTCTTATCAACAGGCCCGGGAAGATTCCCTAAGTGATCTGGATTTTTCGATTCTCAAAGGCCAGACCGTCGGAATCATCGGCGGCACCGGATCAGGCAAGACATCCCTGGTAAATCTGATCGCCAGATTTTATGATGTCCGGGAAGGCGCCGTCCTGGTTGACGGTGTGGATGTTCGTTCTTATCCGCTCGCTGGTTTGCGGGAGAAGATCGGTATGGTTCCGCAAAAGGCCGTCCTGTTCCAGGGAACCTTGCGGGAGAATATGCAATGGGGAAAAAAGGATGCCACCGATGAAGAAATTTACCAGGCCCTGGCAGTTGCCCAGGCCAAAGAATTTGTTGACGGCAAAGAGCAGGGCCTGGAACTGTATATTGGACAAAATGGCCAGAATTTATCCGGCGGTCAGCGTCAGCGTCTGACCATTGCCCGGGCGCTGGTCCGGCAGCCGGAAATCCTGATTATGGACGACAGTGCGTCGGCCCTGGATTTTGCTACCGACGCCAGGCTGCGGCAGGCGATTCGGGAGAATACGGCCGATATGACCGTATTGATCGTATCGCAGCGGGCTTCGTCATTGAAAGCAGCAGATCAGATCATTGTTATGGACGACGGCAAAATAGCCGGTTGTGGTACTCATGAGGAGTTGATGGCTTCCTGTGAAGTTTACCGGGAAATCTGCCTGTCCCAGTTATCAAAAGAGGAGGTAGGATAAGATGAAGCATCGGTCAACGTTAAAACGGATTTTGGATTATATCGGTTATTACCGGTGGTTTGTTGTCCTCTCTCTGCTGCTGGCCGCCATAACCGTGGCCACCACTTTATATGCACCGATCCTGATTGGGGAGGGAGTGGATCTGATTCTGGGACCGGGAAAGGTGGACTTTGCCGGACTAAGGGAAATTCTGAAAAAAATGGCAGTGGTGATCATGGTTACGGCGATTACCCAGTGGCTGATGAACCACATCAATAACTGGGTGACTTACCGGGTGGTGAAAGATATCCGTACGAAGGCATTTAACCATCTGGAGAGTTTACCGTTAAAGTACGTGGATTCCCATCAGCATGGGGATATGATCAGCCGGATCATTGCCGATATTGACCAGTTTTCGGAAGGACTGCTGATGGGCTTTACCCAGTTGTTTACCGGTGTGCTGACGATTTTTGGGACGCTGGGTTTTATGCTGACGGTCAATCCGCTGATTACGGTGGTGGTGGTTCTGGTGACACCGCTGTCGTTGCTTGTATCCAGCTATATTGCCAAAAAAACTTATGCCATGTTCCACCTGCAGTCCCAGACCAGAGGCGAGCTGACATCATTGGTGGACGAAATGATTGGCAATCAGAAGGTGGTCCAGGCATTTGGCTATGAGCATGAGGTGCAGGCGAGCTTTGAAGAGATCAATGAGCGGCTGCGCAAATACAGTTTGCGGGCGATTTTCTTTTCTTCTATTACGAATCCGGCAACCCGGTTTGTTAATAGTATGGTGTATGCCAGCGTGGGGATTACCGGTGCATTTGCGGCAATCCGGGGGATTTTGAGCGTGGGGCAGTTGTCTTGCTTTTTAAGCTATGCCAATCAGTATACCAAGCCCTTTAATGAGATTTCCGGTGTGGTGACGGAACTGCAGAATGCCCTGGCTTGTGCGGCGAGAGTGTTTGAACTGATGGATGAACCGGCCCTCTTGGAAGAGCCGCCGGCGGCAGCAGTGCTTTCCCAGGTGGATGGCAGGGTAGCTTTGGAAGATGTGACATTTTCCTATGATCCGGCGGTAACGCTGATTGAGCATTTGAACCTGATGGTACAGCCGGGACAGCGGGTGGCGATTGTTGGCCCGACCGGCTGCGGCAAGACCACGGTGATTAATCTTTTGATGCGTTTTTATGATGTAGATGCAGGGGCTATCCGGGTGTCAGGCCATGATATTCGTGAAGTCACCCGGAAAAGTCTGCGAAGCAGCTATGGCATGGTTTTGCAGGAGACCTGGCTGAAGGCGGGAACGATTCGGGAGAATATCGCTTACGGCCGGCCGGAAGCTGCGGCGGAGGAGATTGTCAAGGCGGCCAAAGAAGCCCATGCCCACAGTTTTATCAAACGGATGCCGCAAGGCTATGACACGGTGATCAGTGAGGATGGAGGTAATTTGTCCCAGGGTCAGAAGCAGCTTTTGTGTATTGCCAGAGTGATGCTGTGCCTGCCGCCAATGTTGATTTTAGATGAGGCGACTTCGTCCATTGACACCCGGACGGAAGTGCGGATTCAAAAGGCCTTTGCGGCGATGATGACAGGGCGGACCAGCTTTATTGTGGCCCACCGGTTATCCACGGTTAAGGAAGCGGATGTGATTCTGGTAATGAAGGACGGGCATATGATTGAGCAGGGGACCCATGATGAGTTATTGGCGGCGAAGGGCTTTTATGCCGGGCTGTATCAGAGCCAGTTTGCGGTTTAATCAGCGTGCAGCCTTGAGGTGAGAACCGTCACGTCAGGGCTGTCATGTTAATTTTGTTTTATTTTTGTATTTTTTGGGATCTCATATGGACAAAACAGGAAATAGTGACTATAATGAAAGTCTACGTTTATATACAAGATATTGTTTGTTATAACGAAGTGTATACAAAATATGGAGGAAACTGGAATGAAGGTACAAAAGAGAGACGGCCGGGTTGCAGCCTATAATGCACAGAAAATCCGGGCTGCGATTGAAAAAGCGAATGCCAGCGTGGCATCAGAAGACCAGGCGACAATAGAGCTGATTGAAGAGACAATCAATTACGTGGAACAACAGGCGGGTGTGGTGATGCCGGTAGAGACAATTCAGGATATTATCGAGGAGCATCTGGTTCAGCAGAACAAATATGCCCTGGCCAAAAAATATATGATTTACCGTTTCCAACGTGCCTTACTAAGAAAATCCAATACCACGGATGAATCCATTTTAAAATTGATCCGCAATGAGAATAAAGAGCTGGCGGAGGAAAATTCCAATAAGAATACCACATTGGCATCGACCCAGCGGGATTATATTGCCGGTGAGGTATCCCGGGATGTGACCAAAAGACTGCTGCTGCCGGAGCAGATTACCATGGCGCATGAGACGGGGGTGCTGCATTTTCATGATGCAGACTACTTTATTCAGCCGATCTTTAATTGCTGCCTGATCAATATTGGTGATATGCTGGATCAGGGAACCGTGATGAACGGGAAGTTGATTGAGTCACCCAAGAGTTTTCAGGTGGCTTGTATCATTATGACGCAGATTATTGCCGCGGTAGCCAGCAACCAGTATGGTGGACAGTCGGTGGCGATCAGCCATCTGGGCCGGTATTTAAGAAAAAGCAAGATGAAATTTGAGCAGGAGCTGCAGGACGAATTTGGTGATACGATGCGTCCGGAGGACCGGAAGCGGGTGGTGGATATCCGGCTGGGTGATGAACTGCGTTCCGGCGTACAGACGATTCAGTATCAGATCAATACCTTGATGACGACCAATGGACAGGCCCCGTTTGTAACATTATTTTTACAGATTGATCCGGAAGATGAGTATGTGGAAGAAAATGTCATGATCATCCGCGAGATTCTGCGTCAGCGGCTGCAGGGAACGAAGAATGCGCAGGGGATTTATGTGACGCCGGCATTTCCTAAGCTGGTGTATGTGCTGGATGAATGCAACTGCTTAAAAGGAGGCGAATATGATGAGATCACCCGTCTGGCCGTTCAATGCTCGGCTAAACGGATGTATCCGGATTATATTTCGGCCAGGAAGATGAAAGAGAATTATGAGGGGAATGTATTCAGTTGCATGGGCTGCCGTTCCTTCTTATCACCCTGGAAAGATGAGCAGGGCAATTATCAGTGGGAAGGCCGTTTTAATCAGGGTGTTGTCAGCCTGAATCTGCCTCAGATTGGAATTCTGGCAGGAGGCGATGAGGAAAAGTTCTGGGAATTGCTTGATGAGCGTCTGGAACTTTGTAAAGAAGCATTGCTGTGCCGCCACAAAGCCCTTCTGGGGACCCGGTCTGATGTAAGCCCGATTCACTGGCAGTATGGTGCGATTGCCCGGCTGGAAAAGGGAGAAGTGATTGACCGGTATTTGCAGGATGGTTATTCCACGTTGTCTTTGGGATACATCGGTATTTATGAGATGACATATCTGATGAAAGGGGCTAGCCATACCAGTCAGGAAGGCCAGGAGTTTGCTTTGAACGTAATGAAGCGGATGAAACAGGCGGCCGACGGCTGGCGGGCGGAGACGGGCCTTGGCTTTAGTATGTATGGGACCCCGGCAGAATCCCTGTGCTACCGTTTTGCCCGAATTGACCAGGAGCGGTTTGGTGAGATTGCCAATGTCACGGATAAGGGCTATTATACCAATTCTTATCATGTAGATG
>Ga0154000_1000498_pt1 | contig 10782 bp, 14 predicted proteins | sample TSNC084MetaG_FD_104674 | JGI IMG/M metagenome (GOLD analysis project Ga0154000, IMG submission 104674) | Attine ant fungus gardens microbial communities from North Carolina, USA - TSNC084 MetaG | ecosystem: Host-associated > Fungi > Mycelium > Unclassified | place: USA: North Carolina, Lumber... | reverse complement strand
TTGAGTCATCTTGCTCTCGAGCGCATTGCCTTCATCAAACAACTCTTCTTTTATCTCTCTATCTGACCTCTCTTCCTGACCTCTCTAGTCCTTCTACTACTCTTCTATACCTCATCACATCTTTGGGCCTCAGTCTCCTTCTGTTAGGTTTGCGATGTACCTCTCGAAAGGACTCGTCTTGCTAGTTCTTGTTATAATTAGCCATCAGCGATGATGGCCCTGCTCTGATGGTAACCCAAATGTTATAAATAAGTCACTGCCACCAAGATATGACATTATTCTGTCAGAGAACATTCTTCTAAGGTTCTTTCTGCTCTCGAGAGCACTCTAGAGGGGAGTTCTATTATAAATCTGTTATGAAATTCTCTGGACAATCTCTATGAGGTGTATGTAGTAGTGGTCACAGCCACTACTCTGCTACTCAAGCAGTATGCTCGAGTCCATGACTGGACATCTAATGGATATCTCTGAGGGGCCAAACTCATCTCTCGAGCTGGTTATTCTCATTATTAAGGTGTAAAATGTCACTTATTTTGCCTAAACGTTTGTACGGCGTAACACCGCCGCGATTCTTGAAGAGTCTTTCATCGAGCACGATCTAGATTCAGCTCAGCATCAAGCCAACAGCAATCCTCAGTTATCACTTACGCGACCCAACACTCTGACACCTGCTCCGCCAACAACTCAATCAAAAATGCCTTCAAAAACCCAGATGCCAACACCTCTTAGCCTAAGCGCACTAAAGTGGGACAGACAAACAAAGACGCTCAGGAATTTTCTCAGAATTGTAGAACAGCTTTTTAGACTTGCAGAAATATCAGAGGATAGACAAAAACTCAACTGGCTGATAAGCTATGTTGAGGCAGATATAGCCGACCAATGGTCGAGCTTCCCAGAATTCGAGACTGGACCTTAGAACCAGTTTCTAGATCGTCTGAAGATAGAATATCCAGAGCTTATGAGTGAAGAACAGGGAACGATGGGACAACTGCACAGATTATGCAGAGAGTACTCAGACATCTCCCTGTTAGATGAAGAACGACTGATGGAATTCAAACGGCGGTTTATGTATATTGCCCAGAAATGTTTGAAACCCCCAGCTATCACTGGAAACTGAGAGCTTGTCGAGCTCTTTGTTAGATCTTTGGATAACTCGTTTCAAGATGCCCTGAATGCCAGATTAAGCATACAGGGTACCCTGAAGGTAGATGCACTAGGGAGGAGTCATATAGAAGACCCCTATGATCTAGAGCATGTTATTCAGAAGACGGTAGATCTAGTCAGTGGAAAGACGATCGCTCGGGCACTCAAACACACCCCAACGATCATGTCTATAAATAATAAGATAAACCCAGAGTCTAGAGGACAAGTATTGTTCTCTAAAGAAGAATCAGTTAGAAAGATAGAGCCTAATGCAGATATAGAAAGTTTGCAACAGGAGATTAATACTTTGAAGACAATGTATGAGATACAAGAAAAGACTAGAGAAAGGCATGAGAAAAGTGTGCAAGGTACTCTAGATAGTATCCATACACTGATCTAGACTCAGGGTCAGATGCAGAAAGAAATGGGAGATCTGTCAAATAGATATAGATCTGGACCATCACAGACAGGGCCGCCAAGGCCTTCTAGAAAATGTTTCTACTGCTTTGAACCAGACCACTTGTTCCTTTTCTGTCCAGCTAAGACAGAAGATGAAAGGAAAGGTCTAATTCTAGTAGACAAATTTACTATCAGATTTGCAAATGGAAAGCCCATTCCAACAGAACATAATATATTCATTAAGGACTGTGTCAGAAAATACCTGCCATCCTCCATCGCAGTAATGATGTGGGGAGATCCAGAACTAGAAACCTGCAGTGTGTGGGATTAGGAACCTGACGCTGGAGGAGTTGTCATACCATCTTAGCCAGTAAGGCGGCAAGTGGAAATGCAATCTAGATTGAACGAACGACCAGAAGAGCTATTCCAACTAAGAAAGAAAGTTGGTAGTCTTGAGGTCATGTTACAGAAGATGAGCCTAAAGAGAGAGCCGACTCCAGAACCAGAAGAAGAGGACATGGAGTCGTTCTTGAAGAGAATAGCTACTGAGTATGTCCAGACAAGAAAAGACCCCATAACTAAAAAGAGATCGGGTTTTTAGAGCTACCAATGAAAAAAGCCCTCTTCGAAAAACAGGTTCGCTTTCAAGGTGGTAAGGTTTTGGAGGTGAATAAACAGAATCTAGATAAGGATTCCTTCTCATCTACAGACACAGAAGAAGGGACTCGTAGTAGAATTAGGACGTCAACTACAAGTCAGAAGCATGAGTTCTCTTATCGCAAGGTATCCACCTAAGTACCAGTAGTCGATGTCCCGCCGCTCTCAGCCAAATACTTCAGGTAGATTCCGAGAAAAGATTTACCCCTAAAGAATAAGGCACCAATCGAAGAGGGAGTGAAGGCAGAAGATATATTGGATAGAATATTAGAAGGAGAAATGAAAGTTACCCCCAAAGAGTTATGGACTGTCACACCAAAATTACACACAGCTCTAAAAGAGATCCTTACGAGTAAGCAATCTGCTAGAGAAGAACTTAATCAAGATCTAGAAATAGATAATGATTGACCCCAACAGAAATTGGTGTCTGTCAATAGCCTAGAAAGCTCTGAAAAGAGACAAGAAATAATTGAGATCGAAGATGGAGAAGCTGTGGAGGTGTGGGCTGTGGCTGACCCAGTTCTACAATTCTTAGAGAAGTTGAGGCCAGAAGAGCGAGACTGTCATGTTTTCACTTTAGAAGAGAAAGAGAAATTAGAGAAGTCGGCTCCAGACATGACCTACCTTAGAGTGGTGCCGGCTATTGTTAATGGAATCGGCAAAGAAGAGGTACTGTTAGATAGTGGTTCTCAGATTGTATCAATGACCAAGAGGGTCACTGCTGCAAATAAAGTCGCTTGGGACCCAAATCTTAGCATCCAAATGCAGAGTGTAAATGGGTCACTTTCTAGAACCTGTGGACTAGCTAGGAATGTGCCATTCACCTTAGGAGGAGTGACGGTACTGTTACAAGTCCATATTATGGAGGAGATGCCTTACACAGTGTTGATGGGGCGTCCTTTTGACTCTATTACAGAAAGTAGAATTATAAATGATCGAGAAGGAAACCAGACAGTTTGTATCATCTGTTCAAACACTGGAATGATGGTAACGATACCAACTTATAAAAGAGGGGCCCTACCTAGAAGGGTAGACAGTCTGGCAAATTTTTGGTAAACCTTGAGGAGTCTGAGATGCCCCACAGAGGAGAGGTTTCTTGTATAATCAGTCTAGATTGTAATGGGAACCCTTTTGTCAGTGAAGTGTTACCCATAGAAGGAAATGAACTAACTCCAGATAAACTAAAAATACTATACTTAGAAAAGAGTATGGAGTCCTTGAAACAAGAGGATAGCTTGCTTCTAGACCGACTTCTACAAGAGATAAAGATGCCAGAAACCCATAGACGACAGGTAATATCAGTTGAAGAAGGATTGGATAACCTAGATGAACCCACCCAGAAAGTGAACTGTTTTGCAAAGAAATACAAGCCAGTCGCACTAAAGGTGAAGCCAGTACTGGGGACGTTACCAGAGAGGTTTAGAATCACTAGAGAGATAATAGGAGATCCATTGAAGAATATGGCCAGACTACCAGAGCGACCACCTGAGTTCCAGACAAAGGGGCGCTACAATCTAGACCGTAAAGAAAAGCTAAATACCATATATCCAGCAGGATTTCTGTGGCCAGAAAAAAGAAAGCTGATGCATTGGTTAGTAGCAGAACAAAATGAAGCCTTTGCATGGGATAACACAGAGTGGGGAAAATTCAAGGAGGAGTTTTTCCCACCAGTTGAGATATCTACAGTGGCCCATATTCCGTGGGTAGAGAAACCGTTTAGAATTCCACCAGCAATATATGAGGAAGTATGCAAGATGATCAAAAGAAAGATAAATGCTGGAGTATACGAGCCCTCTAATTCATCATATTGATCTAGATGGTTTTGTGTAATAAAGAAAAACAGGAAAAGTCTCAGAATTGTCCATAGCCTAGAACCACTGAACAGAGTGACTATAGCTCACTCAGGGTTGCCTCTGGCAACTGAAGAGCTAGCTATGCACTTTGCAGGAAGAGTCTGCAGTGGTATATTAGATCTATATGTCGGATACGATGAGAGAGTACTGGCAGAGAGATCTAGAGACTTGACAACATTTCAAACACCATTTGGTGCACTTAGATTAGTGACTCTACCTATGGGGTGGACAAACTCAGTACCTATATTCTATGATGACGTGACATACATATTACGTCAAGAGATTCCAAGATATACCTTACCATATATTGACGACGTTCCTATAAGAGGACCGGAAACCAGATATGAGCTACCAGATGGTAGTGTAGAGACTCTAGAACAAAATCCAGGAATACAGAAGTTTGTTTTTGAACATCTAGAAACGGTTAATAGAATTCTACAGAGAATGAAATACACTGAAGGGACGTTCTCTGGTCCCAAAACAACGGTTTGTAGTAATAAGATCACTATAGTAGGTTTTGAGTGCTCATATGAAGGTAGACGACCTACTAGTAATGCAATCGGGAAGATACTGCATTGGGGGGCCTGTAAAGATACCACAGATGTAAGGGCCTTCCTAGGAACAGCAGTACAGTGTAGAAATCACATACCCAATTTCGTAACAGTAGCCACCCCTTTATATGAGATAGTAAAGAAGAATATGACGTTTGAGTGGGGACCTATATAGCAGAAAGCGCAATAAGACTTGAAGATACTTATAGAAGAGTGTTTTCATACCAGAAATCCAAAGTTTCCAAGTGATCAGCCTCTAGTTTTGGCAGTCGATACGTCTTGGAGAGCAGTAGGATATTATATTTATCAGAGAGACAAAGAAGATCCCAAAAAGATTCACTATGTGAAGTTTAATTCACTATTGATGGACCCAAGACAACAAAGATACTCTCAGCCCAAAAGAGAACTGTGTGGACTAAGACAAGCCCTAGAGCAAGAAATTTATCTGTTCAGAGGATGCAGAAACTTTATCATGGAGACAGATTGTTATATTCTGGAAATATGATAATTATATAATTTATTTCTCCTAATTATTCTTCTAAAATTGATAATAGTAGGATAGTGTAGTAGACTACTCTCCTCCTATTCCGGACTTCCTATAAGTACTGAGTAGTTACAGTGTAATTCCTCAGTCTGTAAATTAATGTCAATTAGTCCTAATTGTATCTCATCCTCTCCAACTCCTTAATTTACCCGCTTAGGACCTCTGTCTTGATGGCTTCCACTACTCCAAAATACGCGACCAACCTCATGACTGGAGACTGGGGCACAATACATAAGTTGAAGCCAAGGTCATTCAACAAGTTGTTCTTTGCTCCGACGTCCTTGACAGTCTGCCGGAGCCTTCTTTCTGGTTTTGTGATCACTGTTAAGTACTATCTATTTTCTGAGATAGCTTAGTATATCATTCCAGAGTATAACTCTATTATTACTCCATTCCTTTACTCTCCGTCCATCTGTCCTTGACAGAATTTACAGACTCATACCAGTTCCTATCGTGTTTTAATTCTGATGTCTCGCTAGTCTGCAGCTCTCTCTTCCGGGAGTAATTCCATCCCCCTTGCTGACCGAACTATTAGTTGCTTCACTTCAGGCCTCCCAAGGAGGTCTAGACATCTCCAATCGGGGACTTCTTGCACTCCAGTGCGCCCCCGCTCATCCCTACCTCCAGAGGAACCTTCGGAATTTCACGGGGTGGACCCTACCACTATTCCTCATATCAACGACGACCCAGACTGGGTCGACGCCCCTATCCCTGTTCCTACTCCTGTGTTCCAAACTCCACCTGTTGCTGACCGTAATCCCATTAACAACCAGCTAGCCAAGGCTCTCCGACAGTTATCGGAAAACCTTAACAGAGGATCAGCACCAAAGCCCCACCAATCGAAGGCCCATATTCCGGACACCTTTGACGGTTCTGATCCCCACAAGCTAAATCATTTCCTATTCCAATACCGACTCTTTTTCCATGCCAACCCTTTGCAATTTTCCACTGATGAAGAGAAAATCAATTTCGCGATGACCTATCTCTCTGGTGTAGTGCAAGATTGGTTCAAAGTTGCACTACAACAGGAAGATCTCGGCTATGCACAACCCTGGCTCCAGGGCCAGGCAGATGTAAAAGGAGCAGGAGTTCAAGAAAGTGCGGCCATTGTGACATTTTCTGCTAAAGTCCAGAAGACAGGAGAGCTTGGGATGTGTTTGTCTCACCACTGGAACAGGGGGTGGAGACGCCAGAGAAAATGGCATAGGCAGGGGAGGTATGTTTGGTATGGGCAGAGGAGGGGGTTAGCTACTAGCTGTGTAAGCTGCTGTAGCTAAGTGATCAGGGCTGCCAGTATGGTGTTGATATTGTTTTCAGAGATATTTTGTCTCTCCATTAGCTTGTGGAGATAGTATTACAGGTATTCTAAGACATTGGCTATGCCTTGAGGGGTGTCTGAGGGCAACGATATCTGGAGAGCAGAATTCTTAGAGGGCTGGGTATGACAGAGGAGGGTGACCTATTGGGTGGCTGTCTACTGGGATAGTTCAAGGCTCTGTTTTAAGGATTCTAATCTGCTGTAAGGGCAACTGGGGCACCAGACTCCAGGAGAATCCTCAGTTAATATTACAATTTGTAATTATGATACAACTCACCTCCAGAAGAATTCTTAGAGATTAGGATGAGGCTCCTGAAGGTGTAAGGGAATAGCTCTATTTTCACCCTGGAACTGCATAACAATGCTCTGGAGCGACCTAAGCCTGTTCAAGTATTACTAAAGTAATACTTAAACACACTAGTATAGCTCTGATTACACTGACCCTGACACAAGGAATGTAAATCTAGTATATAATGTAGAACATCCCTTCAGGAGCCTCATCCTAATCTCTGAGAATTCTTCTGGAGATGAGTTGTATCATAATTACAAATTGTAATATTAACTGAGGATTCTCCTGGAGTCTGGTGCCCCAGTTGCCCTTATAGCAGATTAGGATCCTTAAAACAGAGCCTTGGACTATCCCAGTAGACAGCCACCCAATAGGTCACTCTCCCCTATCATACCCAGCCCTCCAAGAATTCCGCTCTCCAGATGTCATTGCCCTCGGACACCTCTCAAGGCATAGCCAACACTTTAGGATACCTGTAACACTATCTCCACAAGCTAATGGAGAGACAAAATATCTCTGAAAACAATATCAACATCATACTGGCAGTTCTGACCACTCAGCTACAGCAGCTTATACAGCTAGTGGCTAACCCCCCCCCCTCCACCCATACCAAACATATCTCCCCTGCCTATGCCATCTTCTCTGGCATCTCCACCTCCTGCTCTGGCAATGAGACAAACGCGTCCCAAGCTCTCTTGTCCTCTAGACTTTAGCAGAGAACATCACAATAACTGCACATTTTTGAACTCCTGCTCCTTCTATATCTACCTGGCCCCGGAGCAGTTCCATGATGAAGAAGAAAGGATTCTCTGGGCTCTCACATTCTTCAAAGGAGGTTGTGCTACCAAGTGGTCTGAAAACGTATTTCATTAGGAAGTGGACACTGGCCTTTTTCCTATCCAAACCTGGAGAGATTTTGAGCAACAATTCTGGCTTCACTTCCTCCCTGTTAATGTAGAAGCAGACGCAATCAATGCTCTGGAAGGTACCTCCTACCACCAAGGAGGTTGGACAGTGGATGACTATCTGGACAACTTCTAGGCCCTAGTCTCCAATACAAGTTATACAGATCTCTAGACCCTAGTGGTGAAGTTTTGACGAGGTCTCCAGTTAGGCATCTAGAACCAGATTGCCACTATGTCCTACAGACGACTAGCCGATAATGACTCCGATGTGTAGTACAGAGCAGTATAAAGGATTGACCAGGTGTACCTTACCAATGAGGCCTTTCAGTCTGTGTTGTGCTCCATCCCCTTCATACTACCCAAAACCACTTCCACCCAACCCCCACCTTTGTCTGTGGCAAGACTGCCCCCTATTCCGCCCTTTCTGGTCACTCCAAAACCTCTGCCATCTGCTTCATCTATAGGAGTCCCAATAGATATTGACACAACTAGACAAGCAAGGTCCTTGCCTCCGTGAGAATGTTACTGATGCAGAGACATGAACCATCTAGTCCAAGACTGTCCCCACTGCATGGACATCCATCAACTTATCTCGGAACAGTGGGAGAAGCTGATTAAAGATTTGTTAGCATTGAAGGATGTAGTTCCAACTAAAGAGTCTTGTTCCCCAGAGGAAGAGGATTTTGTGTAGAGCGGCCAGTAATAAGTACGCTCCGGTCACTAGTAAATAAGTTCACTGTATTGACCATAGAGGACCCCAATACAATTGACAGTGAACTAGTAGACGCACCACCTCTTCTCTCCCTGCCCCTTACTCTGCTCTGTAAGCTCAAGTGGGAGAGAAGACTGCCCAAGCTCCTCTCTATCAGCATCTTGGATACACAAGGAACTTTCTTACTTCTACTGGTGGAAATCGGAACTATGGACACTAGTGAACTCCACTCCATCAAAGCCCTTTTGGACAGTGGAGCAACTGGAAGCTTTATTAACAGGGACTTCATCTGTTTGAAAGGGATAAACACTCGGACCCTCTCACGTAACATTCCGGTCTTCAATGTTGATGGTTCCCCTGATGAGGCCAGACAGATTTCCCAGGTCATAGATGTACTTCTCTGTTACAAAACTCACTCTGAAAGGATACTCTTAGCTGTCTCTGGACTTGGGAAACAGAGTCTGATCCTAGGCTACAACTGGCTTAAGGACCATAACCCCAAGATCAACTGGGAAAAAGGAGAAGTCAAAATGACCTGTTGTCCACTCCAGTGTGAAGAAGAATGCACTCTATGGAAGGAACAGACCTACCAGAAGAGGATTGAACTCCAGGCCCTCCAATCGTGTTATGACAGACCTGCACCCCTGTTTCAAGAAGAGCTAGACCTTGAAGAGATACCTCTGCAAATGTACAGCCCCAATTGGGAGCTTGGAGACTGACTGTTTCTTACATGCCTCTTCCCAGAGCTTACCTAAGTCGACCTCCAGACCATGGCTACGACCTTCCAGCATCTTGCAGAAGGAGCCAGACACAGTAAGGAGACACTCGCCACTACCACTCCACTGCCCACCTACGTCGCGGAGTTCTAATCAGTGTTTGCTAAGAAGGACTTTGACATACTGCCTGAGTACCGCAAGTGGGATCACGCTATTGAACTGATCCCTGGAGCAGAGTCTAAGTTATTGAAAGTCTATCCTCTGTCTCCGTTGGAACAAGCTGAGTTAGATGTCTTCTTAGAGGAAAACCTGCGTACCAGATGCATCCAGCCATCTAAGTCCCCCATAGCAGCCCCTGTGTTCTTTATTAAGAAGAAAGATAGTTTGCTCTAGCTGGTCCAAGACTATCGTACACTGAACGCCATAACTGTCAAGAACAGATACCCCCTCCCCCTCATCTCTAAACTCATCTCCCAGCTCTGCAGAGCCAAGTACTTTACAAAACTTGACGTCCACTAGGGTTTCAATAACGTACACATCAAGCCTGGAGATAAATGGAAAGCAGCCTTCTACACCAACCACAGCCTCTTTGAACCTCTCATTGTTACACCGCTAGAGAATTTTCTGCGGAAATGTAATATGGGATACACATTATACCCCTGGATTTCGCTATTAGAATCCACTCTAGAGACTTTCTACAAGCCCCAGACATAATCTAGACCCAAGATTGGGTACTTCTCTTAAGTAGTAACCAAGCTACCACATGCTAGAATAGCATATACCTTGGGAGGCAAGACTGATGAGCTAGCATCAGGTTTTTCAGATACAGACTATTAATGTTGAAGCTCTAGAAATCAGAGGCTCAGAGATATCTTTGGAATGCGAGACAATTTCAATCTAGAGTGGACTTAGACTAATATGACATCAAGACGGCAGATCAAAAGTCTATCAGTGACTAGTGATCCCATCACTGCTAGACTCAGTCAAGAAACGGACGTGCTGCCAGACAACAATTGTATTGCTGACGCTAGAACACACTGTCATGTGTTTCTAGACCGTATTCGGAGTAGAAGGAAGCTGGTTTGGGGTTTGGGGAACGATAGGCAGGAGTGAAGTATGGAGGTGGAGCAGGATCACATGGTCATGTCCGGGAGGTATGGAGGACAGGAAGGTGATAGCTGTCATAGCTGCATGGTAGTGTCATAGAGGAGAGACACAAGAGAGAGTGATAGAATGGAGAGTTTCCTTTTCTATTTCTTTTTAATTGAGTCTCTAACATTTGTAATATTCTAATATATTTCTCAGAGTGGAGATTGATGACGGGGAGCCTTCTTGGCCCTTGCCTTCATCTCAGAAGCTCTTGAGGTTGTAAATGCGATTCTTTTGAGTGTGTAAGGGATGATCTTGGTGAGAGGTTGAGTTGGTGAATGTTTTCTATCTTATACCCTACTCTTTCATGAGATAAGACGTAGCGGTCGCTTGGGCAACCTTCTACAGAGTAGCAGGCCTGAAAAGCCTGGCTAATCATCAGCTCAGATTGTATCACACCCATAAGGTTTGGTGTGGGGGTGTGGATGAGGGCTTGATTGAGTGTGGTAAGGCCCATGAGTGGCTTACTGACTATTCTACTAGTGAGCTTGCTATGGTGTGTAAAGGTGGACACCTTAGGGACACCATGCAGATAGGATCTAGATT
>Ga0154000_1000497_pt1 | contig 10801 bp, 20 predicted proteins | sample TSNC084MetaG_FD_104674 | JGI IMG/M metagenome (GOLD analysis project Ga0154000, IMG submission 104674) | Attine ant fungus gardens microbial communities from North Carolina, USA - TSNC084 MetaG | ecosystem: Host-associated > Fungi > Mycelium > Unclassified | place: USA: North Carolina, Lumber... | reverse complement strand
TAATTATAATAGCAGTGCACAGGCAAACAACGACAGTCATCGACAATCGAAATATCACCCTGTTTCCGACATCACTTCTGTTGATTCCAGCTCTGACCTTATACGTGCCCAAGAGAATATGACACCACTTGAACGAGAGATAGCTGCTTTACGAGCCCGTGCGTCTCTGGCGGATAGTGAACGTAGGCGGTGTCGTGAAGAGCGTAAATGGGCTTTGTCAGAAGGGAATTTGGAGCGTGCTGCTTTATTGAAACAACAGGTTAAACGCTATACTGTTCTCATGCAAGGCTTTCATCGCGAAGCCGATACGAAAATTATTCAGGGTGAGGTTTTTTTCCAGTGATGTTGCTCAATTTTAGTTCATGTTTATGACTTTAGAAGTTAAAAATACATCACAAGTAAACCCGACTGGAAATGGACAACGAGCAGATATGACTGCTCCTCATCCAGAGCCTCGGCCACACGTACACAAAAGCAATCTTCCAAGTAGACATACTAACCCGCACGCTTCATCATCATCGTGGGATCCAAAACCAGGTCCATCTCGACGCGTCGTTGTCGCCACCAACGATCAAACCGCACCTCCACCAATACTTATCCGGCACAATCCGACGCGATAGAGGATATATATTTTTTGTATCTTGATATGGCTTCTTAAAGTTGTGATATAATGAGTCACAACTCCATCATAGCACGCCGAATTATAGCAGGGCATTCAAAATTTCTGCTACTACTGCTTTGTGTAACGCAGAAGGAAACTAGTACACGATAGGTAGTATGACTACGATGAAATGGTGGAGAATAGGATATACAAAAGTTGGACGGAGGAAGGAAGGGGAACCGTATTTTAAAAAGAAAAAGGATCATACGAAGCGAGGAAAGCAAAAAAAAGATGAAACTTGAATGAAAAAAACTAACTTGGTGTCACCGAAAAGATTTTCCATTTGTCTTGACTGAAGTAGATCCCGATGTAGACGACGACCCGTTCGTCTTGCTACTGAGTTTCGGCTTCTTCGAGGTATTATTGTCGGATGTTTGTACTCGGGGTGTCGACTCCTTCATCACCATCTTCGCATGTATCTCTTCCAGCTTGGAGGCTTTCACTTTTTTTGGCCAGAACAGGGTCACAAATCTATCAAGCAGTATTTTTAAAAAACACAGTTGATATGCGACCAACATTCCTAACCACTTACGTCCATAGATGTCGTCTCCACCTCTCGCAATCCTCACCATTCGCTTGTTTTGCTTGCAACACAGCCTCAATACGACGACCAATAGCAGCGAGGGAATCCTTGAGAATCGCCACTTTATCTTCCCTCGGCATATCCTCTCCAGAGAGCTTGAGCTGTTTCTTGGGAAAAGATGACATACGAGTCAATGACATGCTCAAAGAATAAAGAGAGAAAGATTCAACATACAAGTTGCTTCTTGACTGGTCGAAGTTCCTCTTTGGTGGCAGCCTCATCCATAGACGGACTAGAAATTACCACCATCACAAGCTTAGTCAAGTGAACGGATTATTAAAACAGAAAACCACTCGCCATTCATCTGATGAATCAGAATCTGTAAAGGTCGGTGTCGGTCTCCTCTTCCTCTTCTTCGAACTGGTATCATCAATCGTTGCCATAGCCTCACTCTCTGCTCTCCTCTTCAAACTGCTGATATGGGAGGACGACGATGGCGGAAGTGGAGGCGGCGATGCCGAGACTTTGAAATGACCTTTATTGCGCAGCGAACTCTCGTACGATCGTAGCTTCTCATCATGCTCGCGCAGCAGTCCAAGTAAGAAATCACCCCGCCGTACAAGATGAATTGCATTGGGTATAGGTCGACTAGCAGCATCTTCACCCTTCTTTCCTTCCTCCAAGAAGAACTTGCCATCCAGTCCAAGTTTCGGATCTTTCTGCATTGCCTCCCAGTTGCCAAATCCATAAATGAAGGCACCAACGAGGAGCATGGAATCATCTTGAGGACCCCAACGACCGGACCAGTTCAGCGTAGGCCGGATATTATCAATGGGAATAGACCACCTGTATGGATCATCTAGCTCGGATAGAGTGTTAAAAAGAATCTGAAGGTCACGATGACGTGAAAGAACAGTTTCAGCGTTAATGTTCCCAACTCCTCGGCAGGTCACGAGAACAGCTTTGCTCTTCTGAGCATTGGTCAACGTCTCGCCCAACGCGAGACGCTCACGTTTTTGATCCTCATTCTCTCGAACAGCTTGATTGCAGATGTCAACAATTTCATCTGCAAGATCCAGGAGCATAGCCCTATTCTTATCTTGCAACTTGGACTCTGTGACCTGGACACGATCCGTTAAGTTACCTAAGATCAAGAAGATAACGATACTTACAATCACATCGTATCGCTGTCTAATGTCACCCCACCGCTGCAGACTCCTGATCAACACGCGAACATCTCGCTCTTTCAGCTCCATGGCCTTCTGACTCGCGGATTTCCTCTGAACTCCAGCTATCTTTGGTTTCTTCTGCGCACCAGCTGAGGGTGGATGGTCAACGTCCATACCCTCATAAGAAACTTGAGCATGAGACCGTTTTCTATCGCGTGACTCCTGTGCAGCCAGTTCCTCTGCTTTCCTCTGGTCCTCCTCACTCTCGAACTTTCGTCGCTCCTCCAAAGGGATGATTTCCTCCCAACTCATATCGTTCTTCACGTCACTCACTGCTGCAAACTGGGCGAGGAAACCTTCACCACCCAGAGATGTACCTCCATCAGTGGTCATTGTCTCATGAGCTTCGGCTCGATTCAAGATATCATCAAGGTCCATCTCATCCAGCTTCTGACTCTGCAAGCTGTCGTCCTTGTCGAACCTGAACAGTATCATCAGTTGTCGCCAGTGATCTCGCCCACACTAATCACTTACATTTTCTGAGCACCATACTTCAGCACAGCAGTCAACTCTTCTTTACTCAGGTTATCGGGCTTGTGCGGATCCTTGCTCTGAGCTTTGGAGCTCAAGTGAGCCTGTGACGTGTCCATCTGATTGATGACTATCATAAATGCTTCAGAGCGTTGCGCGCAGATAGCTAGAAAATTACTCACTAGCGTACTCGAGCACCATCTTTTTCTTTGCACGTTCCAGAACGTCCTCTTCCATTGTATCCTTACTCACAAAACGATACACGCTAACATGGGACTTTTGTCCAATACGGTGGGCACGGGCCATGGCTTGCAAATCATTCTGTGGGTTCCAGTCACTCTGAAAGAAATTAAGGATATGAATCCACTCTTTGAAAGTGACTACTGACGTCGAAAATAATGACAGTATCAGCTGTCTCCAAATTGATACCAAGACCACCGGCACGAGTAGAGAGTAAGAATGCAAAGTCGGGGGATCCGGGGGCATTGAAATGCGCGATCGATTTCTTGCGTTGATCAGAGGAGACCATGCCATCCAACCGTTGATGCACATATCCACGAAGCGACATGTAATCACTGAGAATATCGAGCATACGCACCATCTGGCTGAAAATGAGCACGCGATGGCCATCCTGACGCAGGCGAGCGAGTAGTTTGTCCAGAAGCACCATTTTGCCACTGTTCATGACGAGTCCTTTGAGGATTTCGTCATTGTTGTCGCTCCGTGTTTCAGCACCATCAAAAAGATAAGGGTGATTGGCGGCCTTCTTAAGCTCCATGGCGATGTTCAGGAGACTAATGTTGTTGTTGCCGTTCGCGCTCTTGACAAGAGCCGAGAAATTCTGCAAAGAAATTCATAGCTGGCCGATAAGAGAGCAAAGGTTGTACCTTTGTCAGAATGTTCTTGTAGAAATGAGTTTGAAGAGCACTCATTTCGACGCGAAGAATGCGTTCGCTCTTGGTGGGCAGCGATGTTAGAACATCGCGCTTCAGGCGCCGAAGCATCAGTGACTCGAGTTGCTGGTGAAGCTCCTTGATCTTCTCTTCATGATCGGCATCATTCAAATCGAATTCGTTGGTGAGGGCAACTATTGCGATAACAAGGATAAGACTCGCTCAGTCTCACTCTAAGATCAACATGTCACCTACACTTGTCAGGCATCAGAAAATGCATGAGGGACAATAACTCTATAGATCAATGAGTTTTTCTTATCGATAAACAAAAATGATAATGTACACACCCTTGACATTATTTTGCAGAGGTGTTCCTGTGATCAACAGCTTGGATGCTGCAGAGAATGATCTCAAAGCTTCATAGAGCTGACTCTCAGAGTTCTTGAGACGATGTGCCTGGTGAAACGAGTCAATCCAGGTACTCAAACATGAAGAGAGAGAGAGAAAATCAACACACCTCATCAACTGCGAGCAGCTGCCATTTGATATCCCCGAGCTCCTTGGCGTCCCTCAGAGTGAGCTCATAGGTCGTCAACAGGACGTTCATCCTGAGCTTTTTATGGGAGAGACCAAACTCGTACGTACGAATAACTTCACGAGCTGTGGCGGTTCCGATATAAGTGATAACGTTCATATCTGGAGCCCAGGCTTGAAACTGTGTCTGCCAGGCGGTGATGGTGGAGAGAGGAACAATGACGAGGAAAGGACCATATTGCTGCATCTCGTGGAAGAGATAGGAAATGAAAGATACTGTCTGCACGGTCTGAGCTACGTATAAGCCACAGAAGCCGATGAGCCATCGATGACCAGCAGCGCACCTTTCCGAGCCCCATCTCATCAGCAAGAATACCATTATCACCCTTGCTCCAGAGATAAGCGAGCCAGTTGAGTCCAGTCAACTGAAAGTCTTTAAGTTCACCCCCCGTGGACTTTATGTAATCAGGATCTTGAGTGATCTTTTTAAACTGCGGTCTGTTATGCCTCGAGTAGGACACACTCTTGAAGGGAAACTTGGCATCAGCTTCACGTTCTCTATATACCTGAATTTGGTCCTGGGCCATAGGCTTGACATCCTTTGAAAGTTCCCAGGTGCAGTGTTCGTAATTGAGGCCTTGCCACTTGCAGAAATACTCCTCCTCGCCATCAGCGCCAATTCGATGGGAAACTACTCGGTCAACGTTGCGAAAATTTTCGAGATCTTCCCTCTCACGTTCTTTGTCTAATAAAAGTGCTTCTGCGTCTTCGCGAGAAAGATTTGGGGCGGCCAGTCGAGACTGCCACTGCTTGTAAGCCTTGATATAGTTGTCGACGCGTTTAAGACCTTTAAAACGCTTGAGAAATTCATAGGTTTCGTCTGTGTTGTGGAGGTGGGAGAAGGATTTCCATTTGATGTGGAAGCGCTATTTGTTTTTTTTCAGAACGAGAATGGGAAAGACGAGTGAGGAAAGACGGACAATGTTTTCAAACCAGAGGTCGTGAGGATCATTCTCTCGAGCTTCATCTCTACTGTGGCTGAGGACGGCCTCGATCTCGTCTTCCTCTTGGAACTGAGCGGTGGGGTCTACGGAGTCGATGGGGTCGGGGATGTGCTCGTCTTGGTCAAATTTGTCAAAGTCTTGTACATCGTCGACATAGTTTGGAATTTTGCCACCACGGCTGGAGACTCTGATTTCCTCTGTGGACTGGCGGTTCTTTTTTTTGCGCTTGTGGGCAGGGGCACCATAATCCGAATCCGAGTCGGAAGATGAGGCGGGGCGGGTGGATGCTTGGAGTAACGTTAACAGGTGGGAACTTGAGGGAGAGACGGGGGAGACGTACCTCGGGGGCGTATCACATGGGCAGAGGGCAGACGGTGTTTTTTTGCTTTCTTGAGGGGTTTTCTCTTGGAGGGGTACTCTTCGTCGGCATAGGTAGTATCGTCGTCGTCGTCGTTGTCGTTGTCATCCTCATCATCCTCGGGATGGTCCTCGTAGCCCTGAGAGAAGTGAGATTTACAGGAGATGAGAGAGAGAGAAGAGACATACGGAATCATCGACCTCCTGTGAGAGGAGGGATGGTGAGCAAAGAGGAGAGAGAAGAGGCAGGGGAGGACGGACCGAGGGCAGGCGAGAGTTGTTGATGGGAAGGCGGGGGACGGAGGCGAGGAGATAGTCAGGGCTGAGGAGGACGTCGTTGTCGTCGACGAAGATGGACATGGTGGTGGGGAGGAAGAGTGGGGAGGACGGGCGTCAGCATCGCCAACGGGGGAGAATTCACACGGGAGCGTCGTCGTGACGGGCAACGCCGGAAGAGCGTTGGTGACCGGCGCTGTGTACCATAGGGTTAGGGTTTAGCATCTCATGGACACTGACTCGCCCTCCCATCTCGCCGTCGTCCTCGACATTCCCCCCGCCTTTCTGCCTCATCTCCTCGTCTTCCTCCACGCCCACCTCGCAGAAAACCCTGCAAACTCACTCGCTGTCTTCGCCGCCTTCCCCGCCGCCGCCCACCTCCTTTACGCCTCCACCGACTCCCTCCATCCTCCCGTCTCCAACGCCTACTCCCCCTTCGCTGCCCTCGACCATGCCGTCCGCGATGCTTTCCATGCTCTCCTCGACCGCCCTCCCTCAACAGAACCCCCCGCCCTCGTCCCGGCCATTGCCAAGGCTCTCTGCCGTGGGTTACCTCCTCTCTGTCCTCCTTTCTCCTCACATTTCTCTCCCAAGACGTCAACCGCCTCCAGCTCCGCCGCGACCCTTCCATCCCCCGCCTCCTCGTCCTCTCCGTCTCCCCCGATCTCCCCTCCTCTTACATCCCTATCATGAACTCTGTCTTTTCCGCCCAGAACCTTGTATGTCTCTTTTTTCTGCATTTTCACCTCCTCTCACATCCCACAGAACGTCACCATCGATGTCTGCCAGGTCCATGGCCCCCACGCCCTCTTCCTCCAGCAGGCTGCCCATCTGACCGGCGGTGCCTACATTCACCTCCAACAATCCGATGCCCTCCTGCAGTATCTTATCGTACGCCCTCGTCTCCCTTTTCCTTCTCTTTCCTCTCCTCACCTCCCCCAGATGGCCTTCCTTCCTTCCCCTGCCATCCGCAAGATCATCGCTGTCCCCATCCATGACAAGGTCGATTTTCGCGCTGCCTGTTTCTGCCATAAAAATACCATCGACATTGGTTTCGTCTGCTCTGTTTGTCTTTCAAGTGATTAATTCTCCCCTACCTCCTCTCCTTGTCTATTCACCACTTTCTAGTTTTCTGCCATCCCGTTCCCGTCTGCTCAACTTGCAGGTATGCAAAGCCTCTTCTTCTTCTCCCCACCCTTTGATATCGTTCAGAACAAAATTCCCTATCAAAACCCTCCAACGTTTCAACCAATCACGCCTTGCCGGCCACTAATTAAATCTTGAATGACGTGATTAACACATGTCCTTTCTCCCTCTCCTTTCGACGTAGTATATATGCCTAACGAGTCCGTTACTCCTTCCTATCTGCTCCCATGTTGTAATCATACCTTTGGTTTCCGCTCCTTACTCGAGGCAAATGCAATGCCCATGCTCGCCGTCGTAAATCCGCACCACACCTCCGCTTTGCGATTTATCAGTCACTTGCGGCAACATGGTTCTGTACTGTCCAACCTATTGCAGATTCTCTCGTTATCATCAGCACCCCTGCGGCTGGCTCTTCCATCCCCACTTTTTTTTCTGGCTCTTCCCGACAAGAAAAAAAAATCACTTTCTCTCCTGTTTGTACTAGCATGAATGGGCTCACTCAACAGATCCATCAGCGTTCGCTGTAATATTTGATGAGGCTCTGCGCACGACCTATAAGCTGCACCGATACTCCGTGCAAGGTTAGCGCGGACGATCTCCTCTCCTGTACCCGATATACTACATGCCATACCATCTGTCGTACCTGTCCTGTCCTGTGCCCAACATCCTGCACCAAAGATAGCTGCCTTTTAATCGTCAATTTCAAACGTTGCTGGACTGAACAGGATCAAATTTCACCTCTCCAACCCTCCCTGGAAACTTTAACAGCATCCCTCCACTTTCAAACCTTGAATGAATGGTTGCACGAAAAAAAGAAATCAGGACTAGACCTTGAAACGCCGGATGCAAATCCGCTGCTGGGATGCCAAGCCACAGCACCCACTGTATCTTGCATCCTGTTCTCACAGTCTGCTTCTTCTGTTATGACTACTCCCTCCAACCTATCTTTCCACTTTTTCCAAGTTTGCTTCGCCAAAGTTGTGATCATATTTTCAGGAGGAACGAGTTCTGCTCCAGATCCATACTTTTTCACAAAGTTGACTGCTCCATTGGATACAAGCGTCCTGCCCTCGTCATTGGATATTCCCTACGCTTTCTTCTTACTCACATAGGTGGTACACGACCCAGCTTGTCCATGTTGCTATCGCTTGTCTTTATCGAATATTCCAAGATACTTCGGGCGGCTGAAATCGGATTTTTGATTCCTGATAGTAATTTCATATGGAAAACAAATCGAAAGGGGAAAGAAGAAACACTATACCAGAAACAGCACCAACACTACCAAATTGATAGTCATTGTTCGAAAAAGGGGAAGAAGAAACGTGAAGAGCAGCATCACATTCAACGGTTCCATCCAAAGTCAAATTGGAACCATATCCCGCGTTTAGAAAGGGATCATCTTCAAGGGATATGATAGCTTGTTCGACTAATACCATGGATCCCTTATTTTTTACGTCTTTCGAATTCGGATCGGAATTCGAAGGGGATGATTCCGACTCAATTTGTTCCAGACTTTCAAGAGCTTTCTTGCATGCACTAAAGAGAAACCCCACCCAAACAAGAAAACAAATACAACAAGTGAAACAATCGCCCAAAAAAAAGTAAGCTTGTCACTTGGGAAAAAAAATTACGAACAGCTTGAGAGCACGTTTGATACGTCTATCGTTATCGGAATGGTGAAATCCTGCACCACTGTGTACCGCGACAACGTATTCCTTCAATTCTGACATTTTTTCAGAACGAGCCAAAAAAAAGGGGAGGGGAGTAAAGGGATAGAGTTTGACGGTGGATGTTGGCTGTGTACGAGAGAGGGGGTGGGGAAAGGAATTCAACAAGGGAGAACCTCAAAAGAACCCCTTTTTAGATGAACCTGGGAGAGAACGTGAATAAGTATTTGATATCATTTTATCTTTATCTTTTTTTGATCCGCCCCGGAGGTTGATCTCTCCGATCTCCCTATCGATGAGTTTAATGGGAATTCACAAGTCATTTGTTTATAGTGTGGTGATGGTAAACAAATTCCACGATCTGAGATCTTGAGGAGGTTAAAAAAATAATGCCTTGCAGGATGTCAGGTATAATTGCTCTATCGCTAGTGATGGCAGTATTTGGGCATAGCACATCTCTAAAATAGTGTATCATGCCAATTTCGGTATGATCAAGCACTTGAATCAAAACGAAAAGATACTATCACCGCCAGATGAATCGACTGCCGCCCGTACTAATAATTTTGTCTTGAATTTCCTCATTGTTATCAGACAACAGACGAAAGATCGAATTCCATGGCGCCCACGGCCTTGACTACAACACCTTTCTCTGTGACAATGGCAGTTATGAGCTCTGCAGGAGTTACATCAAAGCTAGGATTGTAGATCCCTTCTAGGCCGACGGGAGTTATCATAACTTGAGCCTGTTCTGTCTGACCATTACTTGGGTATAAGATGCCCCGCACGAGGCAGGCCTCAAGAGGGGGACGATGCTCGATGGGAATTCTGTGGCAATTGCGAGTAAAAAAATGGTATAGAAAAGGCATGACAGGCAAGACGTACTTTGATCCATCAGATATGTCAAGGTCAACCGTACTTATGGGGGCAACGACGATGAAAGGGATGTTATGTCGGGCGGCCAGCACGGCTGCGTTGTATGTTCCAATCTACAGTGCCACAGTGAGCAGAAATCTATGGTTCATAACAATAAGACAGGTACTAACCTTGTTTGCAGTATCACCGTTCTTCGCGATTCGATCTGCTCCGACAGCTATAAGACAAGTTAGTACGTTTCTGAGTGACAGATATGTACTTACTGACGGCATGGATTCTGTGATGTTGGAACAAGGAACCGACCATTGTATCGCAAATCATCACAGAAGGTATTTTGAGCGTTAGAAACTCGTAGGCTGTAAGTCTACGAAGAGTTGAGCACACATGATCAACCTTATTCCGGAGCATACATCACCTTGAGCCCTGGTGGTAAGGGGCCGTTTGTGTGAAATAAGCTTTGCCAAGCTTCCCAGTTTCATGAAGGTATGTAATCAACCCAAGAGCTGTACCATACCCCTAGAAACCGAATCCACATCAATGACTATGTGAAATGATCCATCTATGACTGACCGACGTTGCAAGTGAGCCTGTATTGCAAACAGTTAAAACATTCAACCCATCTCCTGATGCACCGTCTCTTTTAACCTGTTCGACAAGCCAGTCACCACCCCATTTTGCCATAGCCTTGTTCCTGCCCACATCCTCATCAGCGATAAGCTTCCCTTCCTTGACGAGATCTCGAGCGATTGTTGTGGTGTCTTTGCCCGCCGCTATACCATCAGTCAGAATTTCAGTCAACCTCTTCGTTGCAGCACCAAGGTTCACTGCTGTTGGTCGAGACTTGTAGAGGTACTCCAAGATGGACACGATGTGTAGACGGAATGCAGACGTGGACAGCAAAAAGTCAGGTGAAGGAGTTCTTTCGAGAGCACGAATGAGGTGTTGTGAGACGGATAGAGATGCTAAAGAAGCGATAGCCGGTGCTCCACGAATCTAATGTCTCTCAGTCAATTAAGCCAGGCACGCATGGAAAACAACACCTTCATAGATTGAATAGCATCATAAGCATCCTCGACTGAATTAATCTCGAGGTACTCCGTGACATGGGGCAACAATAGCTGGTTGACGATCTCTATCTTGTCACCATTAAACTTGATTGATGTTAGT
>Ga0154000_1000496_pt1 | contig 10805 bp, 9 predicted proteins | sample TSNC084MetaG_FD_104674 | JGI IMG/M metagenome (GOLD analysis project Ga0154000, IMG submission 104674) | Attine ant fungus gardens microbial communities from North Carolina, USA - TSNC084 MetaG | ecosystem: Host-associated > Fungi > Mycelium > Unclassified | place: USA: North Carolina, Lumber... | reverse complement strand
TATATCAAGGTCAATTCTAAAGCCCTTTCCTATCCTACATTTTATCGATACCCTATAAAAACGATGTAAGTAAAAAGAAAAACGACATTTCACACTATTAAATGAAATGTCGTTTAAATTTAGTATATCAAATTACAGTAATATCGGATGATTTTCGCCTGAAGCCATCATAGATCAGAAGAAAGACTATCTCACTTGCTTTATAGAAAAAAACAAATTCAGATAAAACCAAAAAGATGATCCACTTTTTCTTCTATTTGGTCCAGTATCATCATCTCCGCTTCCGGGATGCATCCTGCGAGATTTCGCTCGCCAGCATTGGGGGTATCCCTTAGAATCACTTCCAGTTCCCCCCGGTAATGCTCTAGATGGTCGTTAACAATCACAATGTCCCCGCGGGTAAAAACGCGCTTTCCACAGCTGCGGGCCGGAATGCTCCTGCCATTGTGTTCGATTCGGGTCAGACTGGAGCGAATGAAATACTCGGAAGCATCCGTGCGCCCGGCATGATCGCAATCAAACAGGATGCGCCGCTCCTCTTCGCTGATGCCCGCTTCCGGGTCGACGCGTACGGTAGTCTTGGTGAAATCCACCCGGGACATAGCGGCCAGTTCCTCTTCCGTAGCGTAAGCATTGCCGACGAGGATATCGTCAATCACCTCACAGGCCAGCATATGGCGCACCTGCAAATCGACAGGAAGTCCCCTGTGCGCTTCCAGTGTGGGAAGTCCGGCCGAAACCGGCCACGGACCAAACGTGTTCCGATTGTTGCTGGACACAAAGGCGGCCGTGTGTAGTCCCAAAGCGTTCCATTTCCTGTTAAAGCCCATAAACGTCTTCCAGCTCAGTCCAGTATAGCGCTGGGGATAAAAATTATGGCAGACCAGCATATTACGTGGGTTGGCACCATGGCGGATTAAATGCTCTAAGTTGGTGTCAGAGCTGCCGTTAAACTCGATCTTGATATCATAAGGGTTGTGCGTGATAATTCTGTCCTCCCGCTCGCCGAAATTCCCGTCCAGCCGGAGGATATCCAGTCCAATCTCGGCGAAAGCCCCAAGATCCGAGGGAGTCGCACCCAAGTACTTGAAAACAGCAGGGTTGGTATCCGCCGTCACGGTAAAACCCAGTTCATGTGCCTTCCCCGTAAAGCGGGAAAACTCGTCGATTATCTGCTCTACCGGTTTACCGACCGACAACAGGCAGGTAAAAATTCTTTGGAAGCCATATTTGGCTGCCAGTTCCATATAGGTGAAGTCCTGATTCTCACAGGAGTGTTCCGGATAGATGGAAATTCCCAATTGATGCATCGCTTTCTCCTTCCTTGCTACTTATAAAAAGCAAACCCGCCTGATCAGATCATCTGCCGGCTCTCCCCGCGCCAATGATCCTGCCAAGGCGCATATGTTCTCAAGCGCCTGTCTCATACCCGCTTCCCCCTTCATAGGGGTCTTTACGATCGGAATCCGCCCTTTGAAGCGTTCGATGACAGCTTTGTTTACTTTGGCCATCGCGGCGATTGCGGGGATATTCTCGTTATCTGCTATATCGGCAGCGATGCACGCACACATCTCCCCATAGTCACGGAAATCGTATGCCGGACCGCACACCACCACCTCCGGGGAGAGCTTTCTCACCATGGCGCACAGCTTGCGGCTCACCTCGCTGGGATCCGACAGGAATAGTCCGCTGCCGCAGTACAAGCAGGCCGACACCTGAAGGTTTTCCCTGGCGAGGTGAGGAGCCATGATGACCGCCGGTCCGATGGCCTCCCTCACACCCCCTAAGGGCATCATATTGTCGTCCTTCGTGCCCAATCCAGACTGAATCTGGTCATAGATCATAATTATTTTCACAAATAAACCCTCCTAAATATCGTCAAAAGACAATGCGCCCAGATCTTCTTCATTCCCTTTATTAATGGTTTCCGACTCTTCTTTTAAGTACTGTTTATCCAAGGAACGGACGAATGGCAGATACAAAAAGACACCCAGAGTGACCATGATGAACTGGAATACGGCGCCCCGCCATCCGGACGACAGAAAGCCGGATATAATCGGCGGCGTCGTCCAGGGCATGATGACTCCGTTACAGATTGGAACCAGTCCGATCGCCATGACGATGTAGGTGATGATGATATTGATCATCGGAACAAAAATAAAGGGGAGCAGAAGCGTGACATTCAACACGATGGGAAGGCCAAAGATGACCGGCTCGTTGATCCCGAAGATCCCCGGAAATATCGACAATTTACTCAGATCCTTCAGCCGTTTGGACTTACAGAACAGAAGCGCCGCAATCAACAGCGACAGCGTCGAGCCGCCACCTCCGTAAGTTGCAAACAGATCTTGGAACTGCTGGTTGATGATATTGGGCATTTTCAAGCCGCTCTGCAGCGCTTCTAAATTTTCGCCGGAAAGGGCAATCAGGATTGGGCGGAATACGGTGTCCGTAATATTGGTTCCATGTATTCCAAAAAACCACAGTATATGTGCAAACAGATAGATAAGTACCATCGCCCCCATCGAGTTGCTCACATTCTGGAGGGGAAGCTGGAGGAATCTGAACACAAAGTCAAATGCGTTCTCCCATGGGGTAAAGCGGAACAGCAGATTGATGAGCACGAATACCACCATGACAAACGCTGCCGGAATCAGAGAGGCGAAGGACCTTCCGACGGTGGGCGGCACGCCCTCAGGCATTTTGATAACCCAGCCTTTGTTTACAATGAATTTATAAAGATGGATGGAAGAGAACGCACAGACAATGCCAATAAAAATTCCTTTTGTCCCGACCCAATCAAAGGGAATGGAGGACACCCGAACCGCTTCGGCTGCGCCTTCGGGCAGATACAGCGTATACATTGGCATCAGCATAAACCAGCTGACAAGCGCAACGGCTGCGCCATGGATCGGCGTGATTTCCATGTGCCTTGAAAAATGATACGCAATTCCCATCACGGCAAAAATGGCAAATAAGGAAAAGGTGGCCGTTGTCGCAGTAGACAGCAATGCCGAAATGGAAATTCCGGCGATTGTCGTCTCACTCAATAAGTCAATCCACGGCTGAATGGGGAAATAATTGATCAGCATGAAGAAAGAACCAATAATCAGAAGCGGCATCGTGACCAAAAAACCATCCCTGACAGATACCAAGTATTTATTACTTCCCAAAGCACTTGCCAAAGGCATTAATTTGTCTTCTAATTTATTCATGAACTTCATTAAAAACACTCTCCTTCCTGAACCTGGAACTACTCTTCTTTTTTTGCCGCTTGCTTAATCAGCGACACGGCAAATCTCAGAACCTTTTCCGCGTTGATCCTTCCGTAATCGATAGGATCAATAGCGGCGACGGGAACGCCTTGGCTCCCATATTTTTGCTTTACCTTATCCACTACAAACCTCATCTGCGGACCGATTAAAATGCAATCCGGCCTGTCTTTTTCAAAAATCTCGTCGAGACTGTCATAGGGAAAGGCCTTTACCTCCACCGGAAGATTATTCTCATCGCCCACTTTCTGCATCCGGTTGGAGAGAAGGCTGGTCGACATGCCAGCACTGCAAAACAGATATATTTTCTTCTTCATTCCGATCAATTCACCTCGCTTCCATTAAGTTTTACGGGTCAAGGACCACCCGGGTCCCCACGGCATAGTCATGCAGAGCTCTTCGGTGCGGCGTAAACAGTGCCGCAGCCACCGATATGCCTACAAGCGCAAATCCCGCGTATTGAGGATAGGTGACGAACCAGTCCCATCCCGTAATAATTGACAGTAACATCCAGAAATACCGGTTGGCTCCGAGCAGCGAGCCTTCCAACAGCAGCACCCATAGAATCTGTCGGAGCAGAAGCGGCCCAAATCCTATCTCGCTGCCATCCACCCTTATCATCTTAAGGTGAAACATACGCTTGCCGATGGTTTTCCCCTTCATGCATTTCCACGGGATAACGGCAAAGTAAAAAACCGAGAAAACCAGGGAGAGAATACCCGCCAATATCGCATATACCTTGGGCAAATCCTGCAGGCGGCTGTTGAGTTCGGCCGTATCGTATAAAAAGGAATAACACATCACGACTGGAAATGTCGCAAACAACTCCCCCAAAAACCAATCCGCCGCATAAGCTCCGGCCCTCTTCATGAGCGGCGGATTGCCGCACTTGTCCTTGCCGGTTGAGTCACTGCCCTTTTTGGCGTTTCTGGATTTTTGCTTAGAGGCATTTTGCTTACTCATAGGTATCCCCCTGTTCGCTTCGCACACCTTCTGCTCTCTGCGCGAGCCATAATTTTGGTATTTTTTACCTTTAGCAGTTTAATTATATAATAAATTTATAAAAAAATCAACAATTGTTAATACAATATTTATTTTCTTTATTATTTAATTATTGTTTGCATTATTGTCATAGGAGTTTAAGTGTTATAAAATAAAGCAATAAAGCATCTTACATAGAAAAGAAATGATTTTTTTTAAGGAAAGGATGTCATATATGTATACAATCGTAGTTGCCGATGATGAAGAAGAATTGCGGAAAGCCCTGATCCGCAAGGTCAATTGGGAAGAAGCCGGTTTTTTAGTAGTAGGGGAAGCGGATAATGGTGCGGAAGCTTTGGAGTTGGTTGAAAAACTAGAACCGGATTTATTGCTGACCGATATCAGAATGCCTTTTATGACGGGGATTGAACTGGCCAGGGCGGTACGCGAAATTCGTCCTACGATGCAAATTGTGTTTTTAAGCGGCTATGACGATTTCTCCTATGCGCAACAGGCGATCCAATATAACATAATCAGCTATCTGCTGAAACCAATTTCTTCCATTGAACTGACGGAAGAATTAAAGAAAATAAAAATTAAAATAGATGAAAAATTTCGGGAATTTACAAAAAGAAATGGGGAGCAGGAAAAACAGAATACTGCCAATTTTCTGATGCCGCTCTTGTTGGATTCTTATCAAGGGAATATGACGGAAGAACGAAACCAAAAACTGTTAAGGGAAGCAAAAGCCAGAGGCTTTATCAAGGATCACAATGCCAATTTGTGTTTTACCGTCATTGTTACCAGCTTTTGGGATAAAGAGGGAAAGAATTGTACCACAGAATCCAGTGCCAATGCCATAGACACTATCTTAAGGAAATATGTAAAATATGTAAGTTTTTACACCGAAGATAGGACCGTATCTCTCTTAACTTCAACAAAAACCAGACTGGACAAGTATCTCCATATTATTGTCGAAGACATTTCTCAAAGCGTGAAGCGTATTATCGATTTATCGGCATCCATTGGGGTCAGCAGAACCGTTTCTAAATTGACAAATGTTCACGAAGCATACATCGAAGCAATGAATGCCATGGGCTATTCTAAGCAAAGAAACAAGGAGATCCATTTTATTGCCGACATTGAACGGGAAGGCACATTTGATCAGGAAATCGTGCAGGTTACAGTTAATGAAGTTGAAAGCTTGATACGAGGTGGTACAAAGCGGGAATTAGAAGAATATTTGGAGAATCTGTTCAATCGTATTGAAAAAGAGAAAATTGCACCGAAAACCATGCAGCTTTTACTCGTACAATTGGTTTCCTCCGTATTTCGAATTGCTTATGCAGTTTCCGATGGAGAAACCATTCAGAATCTACATCATTTTTCTCCATTACAAGGTATGATCATTTATGAAGATGCGCAGAAAATGAGGAATGAATACAAGGATTTCTTCCTTGCAGCAAAAGAAATGGTGACAGAACAACGTAAAAAAAGCATCACCGTGATATGTGATAGCGCATTAGAAATTATAGAGGCAAATTATGACAACCCAGATTTGTCATTAGTATCCATTAGTAAGGAAATTTCAGTCAGTCCCAACTACCTTAGTGCACTGATTAAAAAATTCAAAGGAAGAACCTTTATTGATTTACTTACCGAAAAAAGGATTAAGACGGCAAAAGAATTGATTCTTGGTACTTCAATGAAGATACGGGAAATCTCAGAGAAATGTGGTTACAATGATCAACATTATTTTAGTTACTGCTTTAAAAAATATACCGGCGTTTCACCCAATGCCTGCAGGAGACAAAATGAAGATTCAGAAAATTGAGAAGAAAATTTCATTATCCGCAGTTATGACCGGAGTAGTGGCATGTATCGTCTTGATCACGCTCCTTTCCGCATTGTTTTTTATTATAAAATTCTATGAAAATGCGATGAAGCAGACCTCCATTACCAGTAGTGAGCAGGCTGTCGTCCAGGTAATGAATACAGTTGAAAGCTATACGGGAGATATGGCGGAGATTATGGAGATTATCGCTGAAAATATTGGGAAGGATAATCCGGTTCTTGATGATTTTTTGAAGAACCTACTATTGATTCGCTCGGATGTTGTGGCCATTACCACTTACGACACAGCGGGAAGATTATTGAATTGCTGGTCCGATGGCTTACAACTTAAAGACGAGTTATATCAGAATCTTTCCTATTTTGAAATTGAGAATGGAACCGGGTTAGTAATTTCCAAACCACATGTGGAATCCTTGTTTGTTAATTATTACCCATGGGTGGTAACCATATCACAACATATGAAGAATTTTCAGGGAGAAGACATTCTGGTCTGTATGGATATCCGATTTTCCAATATTGCCAGTTATTTGGACGACGTAGGTATTGGTCAGCACGGATATTGTTTTATTTTGGATACCAATGGAAATATCGTTTATCACCCTCAGCAGCAATTGCTCTATTCGGGTTTAAAAGAAGAAAAGACGGAAATGCTGACGGATTTCCAGGATGGTGTTTATACAAGGTCGAATGTAATTTATACCATAAATACGCTGGAAAATTGCAATTGGAGAATTGTTGGGGTCTGTTATGTAGATGAAATGATTACGAATAAAGTAGAAAATATGATTCGCATTAGCGTAATCCTGCTCTTGCTTGTACTGATTACGGCTTTGATTGCAGGCAACCTATTTTCAAAAGCCTTTGCCAAGCCGGCCAACCAATTGGCAAAAGCTATGGGGGATTTTGAAGAGGATGCTGAGAATTTCCATTTTATACCAGTGAGAGGAACAAGCGAGATTCTATCTCTTTCAAACTCATTTGGACAAATGGTGGTTCGCATCCAACGGCTGATGGATAAAGTGAGACGGGAAGAGATTACTTTACGAAAGACGGAATTGAAGGCCCTGCAAGCGCAGATAAATCCGCACTTTCTATATAATACGCTGGATTCCATTGCCTGGATGTGTGAAGAGGAGCGGACCGAAGAAGCAGTAGAAATGGTTAATGCTCTGGCTCGATTGTTTAGAATCAGTATCAGCAAAGGGAACGAGTTGATTCCGATCGAAAAGGAACTGCAACATGCGCAGAGCTATCTAAAAATACAGAACTTTCGTTATAAGAATCAATTTACTTATCATTTTGATGTAGATTCCGGATGCCTGGGTTATCTGTGTAACAAAATTACACTCCAGCCAATTATTGAAAATGCCATTTATCATGGTTTGAACCGTCTGATTGACGAAGGAAGAATTGATATCAGTATCCAGGAAAATGAGGATGGAATCAGTATGAAAGTCAAAGACAATGGAGTTGGAATGTCTTTAGAACAGTGCGAGGAAATCCTCCACCGAGAGGCAAGTGACAAAACGGGAATCGGTCTGAAAAACGTACACGAGAGAATACAGATTTACTTCGGAGAAAATTATGGTATTTCTATTATAAGTGAACTAGATGAGGGAACTTGTGTGGAAATCCGGATACCCAAAATACAGGAGGGCGGTTATGAAATCAAATAGAATGCGAAATATTTTGTTCGGTCTTTTTGTCATATTATTGATTGTTTGCTATGTTTGTGGCATTGGTTTTATCATCAGGAATCTAAATCCAAACGAAAAAGAAGGAGAAAATAGCAAGCATTATGTTGCAGTTATTACAAAATCCACTACTTCTGCTTTCTGGAAATCCGTATTTGCCGGAGCCAATGCTGCCAGCACAGAATATAATCTTACGATATCTTTTGATGGACCAGAAAACGAAGAGGATTTTGAAACCCAAAACCAAATGATTGAGCGGGCAGTGAAGAATGGAGCTGAGGTGATTATTTTCTCGGCAGTGGATTATTACGCCAACGCCGAAGCAATTAATGAAGCGGCAAAGCAAGGGGTAAAAATTGTGGTGATCGACAGTGAAGTAAATAGTAATAAGGTTAGCTGTTGTATCAGTACCGATAACTATCAGGCGGGGTGTATGGCGGGTGATGCCGTATTAAAAAGTAAAGAAGAAAAGCTATTTGTCGGTATTATTAATTTTGATAAGAATTCTGCAAATGGACAGCAGCGGGAAGAAGGGTTTCGTGATACAATCCTTTCCGATCCCCGTGTAACGATTGTGGAAACAAGGAATGTCCTTTCTACGATTGAAAATTCGAAAGGAGAAACCATTGACCTCTTAACAAAACACCCGGAAATCAATGTGATTGCCACTTTTAATGAATGGACGAGTCTGGGGGTAGGTTATGCCATTCAGGAGCTTGATCTGTCAGAAGAAACCATGGTAGTGGCTTTTGACAGCAATGTAGTGTCGGTAGGCATGTTAGAGACCGGCGAAGTGGATGGCTTAATCGTGCAAAATCCCTATGCCATGGGTTATTTGGCAGTGGAAAGGGCCTATCAATTGATTAATAATCTACCAATAGACGAGACTCGGGTGGATACGGAAACTACATTAATAACCAGACAGAATATGTTCGAAGATGAGTGTCAGAAGGTGTTATTTTCGTTTGATTAGAGATGAAAGTCAGCGGTAAAAATAAAAATTTGAACAAAAGCCGATAGAATATTGTATGTTTTTCTAGATATCTTTCCATTATACTTATATATGTAACAAATAATATATTTTGGGAGGAAATACTATGAAAAAGAAATTTTTTGCCACAGTTTTAAGTGCAGCATTGATGGCAACCATGTTGGCGGGTTGCCAAAATTCAAGTTCCACCAATACAACAGCGGCCACAACGGCTGACCAGGCACAGACGGAAGCGAGCAAGGTGGTAGAAACTGCGAAAGACGCCGCAGATTTATCTGATGCAAGTATTGCAGTGTTCTATTATACATATTCCGATACTTATATTTCTTCTGTTCGCACCGCACTGGACGAGAAGCTGAGTGCACTTGGAGTTAATTATCAAAATTATGACAGTAATAGTAACCAGACAACCCAGAATGAGCAAATCGACACCGCAATCAGCACAGGTGCGACGATGTTAATTGTCAACATTGTTACTTCCGGTTCCGTAGATGCTTCCCAGGCGATTATTGATAAAGCCTCTGCAGCAGGGATTCCGGTATTATTCTTTAATCGTGCATTAGCATCGGATGAAGAGGAAGCAAGCGTTCTCGGGAGTTATGACAAGTGTGCGTTTGTCGGAACCGATGCGCCAGAAGCCGGGCATATGCAAGGTAGTATGATTGGTGATTATCTATTGGCAAACTATGATGCAGTAGACTTAAATGGCGACGGAGTGATCTCCTATGCAATGTTCATGGGTCAGTTAGGAAATGTAGAAGCAATTTATCGTACACAGTATGCGGTTGAAGATGCTAATGCAAAACTGGTAGCAGCCGGAAAACCAGAATTACAATATTTTGATTCATCCAATACCGATTGCTATCAGGTCGATCAAGACGGTAACTGGAGTGCGACGGCAGCGAATAATTATATGACAACCAATCTTTCTCAGTATAACAAAGAAAATGGAAATATGATTGAGATTGTTATCTGCAACAACGACGGTATGGCAGAAGGAGTTATCTCGGCATTGAATGACAAAGGTTACAATTTGGGAACCACTGACTGTGTAACCATCCCTGTATTTGGCGTAGATGCAACAGATGCTGCAAAACAGTTGATTGGCGATGGAAAAATGACGGGAACCATCAAGCAGGACGCCGTAGGTATGGCAGAATGCATCGCTTTCCTGGCTGAAAATGCAGCAAGCGGAAAAGACATGATGGATGGCACAAGTTCTTACAATGTTTCTAAAGATATTGCAAACAAGATTTATATTCCATATGGTTCCTATACAGGCGAGTAATTCTAACCCGATTTGGATATGAATGATACCCGTAAAAAGAAAGGCGGTCGTTTCATGACGAGCGCCTTTCTAATAAGGAGATTGGAGGCGAGTTATGGAGCATGATGTTCTCTTGCAGATGACCGATATATGCAAAGAATTTCCGGGTGTAAAGGCGCTTGACAATGTTTCATTAACAGTAAAAAAAGGAACCGTACATGCGCTGATGGGAGAAAATGGAGCCGGAAAATCTACTTTAATGAAATGTTTGTTTGGCATATATTCAAAAGATAGCGGGCAGATTTTCTTGGAAGGAAATGAAATAAATTTCAAAAGCTCAAAAGAAGCATTGGAACATGGCGTAGCTATGGTGCATCAGGAATTGAATCAGGCCTTAAAACGCAACGTAATGGATAATATCTGGCTGGGGCGTTATCCAAAGGTCGCAAATGTTATGATCAATGAAAAGAAAATGTATGAAGCTACCCAAACAGTTTTTCAGGAATTAGGAATTGATATAGATCCAAAACGAATTATGAGTACTATGTCAGTATCCCAAAGACAGATGGTCGAAATAGCAAAAGCAGTATCTTATAATTCCAAAATTATTGTATTTGATGAGCCGACTTCTTCTCTTACAGAAAAAGAAGTGGAACATTTATTTGAAATCATAAACATGTTACGGGACAGAGGTTGCGGAATCATTTATATTTCCCATAAGATGGCGGAAATTTTAAGAATTTCAG
>Ga0154000_1000495_pt1 | contig 10825 bp, 15 predicted proteins | sample TSNC084MetaG_FD_104674 | JGI IMG/M metagenome (GOLD analysis project Ga0154000, IMG submission 104674) | Attine ant fungus gardens microbial communities from North Carolina, USA - TSNC084 MetaG | ecosystem: Host-associated > Fungi > Mycelium > Unclassified | place: USA: North Carolina, Lumber... | reverse complement strand
GGAATCGTGTATGTATCTTTGTCCCGGCCCAGGCCAACGAACATATAGCCGTGTTGCCCAGGGACAGAGGGACACCAAGGGTTGTGATCCAACCTCGGGCATAGATACTCTTCAATGTTTCGACCCCTAGCAAGGTCTGTTCCGCTGGATGATACTCTTTTCCATCAGTCAATCGTCTTTCCAGTTTTCAAGTATTGATAGTTGACATACCGAACAATCATACACTGAATGCTACCCCCGATTGCGGCACTCGTAAAGCTACGAGTGAACTTGTTATCTTCGTCGTTGATGTCAATTTCGGGGATGATGATAGGTAGTGACGCTAGAGCTTCTTGTCGACGAGATGACATGGACACCGATAGCCCATTGTTTAGTTCAGCGACAATCGTTACATCATTGGAAGATAAGTTGATGTCAACATCAGCCTTGGGCTCTTGTTTAACATTTTTGACCTTGGTCAATGGTGTTTTCGGAACTCCGCTTGAAACTCGTGTGCTGGGACCTTGAATTGGGGACGCGGCGTCGAATGCTCCTTTAGCATTTCGTGTCTGGATCCAAAATGTTAACCGAACTGTGACCTAATAATTGGAAGCTTTACAATATGACGAATACGAGACAGCTTATCGATAGTCCTCCGGAGATCCGCATTGCTATCTTTGGCCTTTTGCAGGTATTCCTTAGTAGCTGCCAGATCTGCTCGTAAGCCTTGATTCGAGGATTCAAGATCTTGCGTGAGGCTTTGCAGTTCTCGGATCTAGAGGAATCTCAATGTTGTCAGCACCATTAGACCTCGGGAGTTATCACTTGCCTCGGATTCGAGGGAGGCCATTTCTTCCTGAAGCTTCACAACCTGTTGGGCGCCCATGCTATGCATTTCCGCCTTCATAGGATAAACTGATAGGAATACTTGAGAGGTTTCTAGAGTGATGAACTTACAGCCTTGGTTTGGATTTCGGCATTGGTTTGTTCAGCTTGCTGTAGTCTCGTTCTGAGATCGGATATCTGTTTGAAACTTTGGGTTACATGATCAACGAACAACTGATAAGAATTTACCGTGTTCGTCATAGTTTCTTTCTCCGATCGAAGGTCTGCTAGCTCTGAGCTCACTTTAGTCTGTACTTGGACCAGGGACTGTAGTTCCATCCGTTGTTTCTTGAGCTCTTCAACCTCCCGTTTCAAGATTTGTTCGTTATTTCGCGCGTCATCCAACTGGACAACGTGAAATGCGTATTCAACATTGCCTGGAGAATAGTCGGACTTGTGCGCACCTCTTTTAATTGCCGCTGATAACTAATCCGAGCTTCCTCCAACCTATCGCTTGTTTCGTCAAGGTCTATGTTTCCACCATCGTCACGTCTTATTGAGATGGGCGAATGACGCCTGACAAGGTCTTTGTTCTGAGCCTGGGTTTTCAGTCGGCTCATTTGGTGCTGATAGTTGTTTCGCTGAGGAGGATGGTAAACCGAACAATCCGACACTTGTCGATACTGCCTCACCTCCTGTCCGACCTCATAGAGACGCTTCTTGAGGTCAACCACTTGTTGAGATGACTCGGCCCATTTCTTGAGGACGGACGCGAAAAACTCGTCCTCCATGCCTAAGCCACCGTAGCCAAGGGTGTGAACAAGAGTGAACAAGAGTCGGAAACACGCGCTGAACGCTCAAAACCAAAGTATCACATGACGAAGAGCATGTCTACAATCAAATGTGCCTCAAATATGCATTAGAGTCTAATCAAAAGGTATCCTAGCATCCTGACACAGAACTCTAAACAAAAGGGTCACTTCAAAGCATGAAGGTGAGAGGATTTTCCAGATAGCCCTTAAAGGCGGCCAACCATTGAGCACCAACAGCACCATCAACAACACGGTGATCTGAGCTTAGTGTGGCCTTCATGACTTGTACCGTCTTGAAGCCCCGCTCCTCCTCAGGTGCAGGTACCAAGGTAGGTTGCGTTGAACCAATGGCAAGAATGCATGACTGGGGAGGGTTTATGATGGCAGTGAAATGATTGATGTCATACATTCCGAGGTTGGAGATAGTGAAAGTACCGCCCTGGAAAGGATCAGAAGACCAGACATATAGATATTCAACGAGATATCCACCTGGTACTCAGATGGTGATAGCTTGCCATCACGAGCTTTCTTAGCAAGAGCCTTAGTTTCGGCCGAAATGGTAGCAAGGCCTTTGGAACCAACGTCTTTCACAATAGGTGTAATGAGACCAGAGGGCGTTGCGACGGCCACGGAAATGTCAGCCTTTTTGTATCTGTACAGCGTGAGATGAGGGTTTACTGTTAAAACAGGTTCAACTCACTGCCTGATAACCTCACCGAGCCATGCTGAATTTGCCTCGGGGACGTCAGAGAGGGCACAGGAAGCAGCTTTAACGATGAAGTCATTAACACTAAGTTTAGAAGTTTTGTCCTTGTCTGTTAAAGCCTTGTTGAAAACTTCTCTGAGCTTGAGTGTTTTATCCATATTGATTTCAATGGTAAGGTAATAGTGAGGGAGTTCCTGTTTGGACTGTGTTAAACGGGCACCAATGGTATGTCGCATATTTGAAAGGGGGATGTCGACATAGTCCTGGATAGATTCGGTGACAGCAGATCGGAGAGTAGCAGGTTTGAAGGATTCGACGTCGGCGCGGATGATGCGGCCACTAGGACCTGTCCCTTTGACTTGAGCGAGAGGAATACCGCGCTCAAGGGCGATTTTCTTGGCGACTGGACTAGCGAAGATGCGATCGCCGACAGGGAGTTCTGGCGTAGTCTCCGGAGCAGGTTTGGACTGGGAAACTGGGGGAGGAGGGGTAGAGGGCTTTTGCTCGGGAACCTTTTCTTGCTTTGGAAGCGCCTGTTTTGATGCTTGTTCTGCGAAAGCGGCCGCACCCGAGAAATTGTCACCCTCCTCTCCGACGACTGCAATGACAGAGCCAACCTGGACGCCCTTGGAGCCCTCGGGGACCTGGGACAAGTTGAGACAATAAAGACGGAGGTGAAAAAAGGACTCGCGATGATTTTGGCGAGAATACCATCATCCTGGGCCTCGACGTCGATTGTGGCCTTGTCGGTCTCCTGCTCGGCGGTGAGTTGGGATTGAAAATTTGGATATGGGTGTTTACACGGACTATTTCGAGGAGAACATCACCTGAGGAGAAAGACTCGCCTTCTTTCTTCTTCCAGGACGCAATGCCGCCCTCTGTCATTGTCGGGCTCATAGCGGGCATGTTGAAGCGCGAGAGAGCGCCGCGCCGTGCTGAAAGATGAAAACCTGTGAAGGAAGTGAGAAGAGAGGCAATAGAGAGAGATTGAAGACGTACGGCGGGCAAATGAGCGAGTGAGGTAGGAGGCCATGGTCAGAGTAAGAAAGAAAGTAACAACAGGGACAAATTGGATGACTCTTCTACCCGGCCAGCTTATTCCCATTCCTCGCGGGCCAGTTCTCCAGCTCGGCCCTGGCACCTACTCCAGGGACAACCAAATCCGCTCCAGCATCATGGGTGTTCCTCACTTCCAAGCCTCTGTTTGTGTTTTTTTTCTATCTAGGAATTGAAGTCTCTGTAACTCGTGTGCTGTGGCGCAGACGGTCTCTGTACCCCGGACTCGCCCTCATGCACCGTCTCCAGGGTCTGTGGTGCTCGGCACAGTGACTCGGCTGTCGCCTGTGCAGGCGCTCCTATCGATTGGTGTTGTTGATGGAGTTCCGCTGCCTGCTGGCGAAGAGTTTGTGGGTGTGGTCCGGACACAGGATGTACGGGCGACCGAAAAGGACCGGGTGAAGATTGGGGACTGTTTTCGGGGCGGCGATGTTGTTCGCGGTGTTGTAGTGCGTGTGTCTCCTCTGCTCTGCAGTTGCACCCATGCAAACAAAATTTCAGATATCTCTTGGAGATGCCCGGAGCTACTTTGTGACCACGGCACGCAATGATCTCGGGGTGATATTTGCGACCAGTGAGGCAGGTAGGAAGGCGATGCTCCCTGGATATGGCCCAACTTACATCTGTGGACAGGGTCAACCCTGGAGCCTGTGTCTTGGCAGGAAATGCGCTGCACAAAGACCGGCAAGCTGGAGAAACGCAAGTGTGCAAAGCCAGAGGACTTGTAAGAGGATCTGTAGTACTTTAGTAGTCTATACTATCCAGACTAGACATAATCCAAATAAGGAATAACACTCCTCCTGCGGTTCTCTCATGTCCGCCGTCCTCTCCCCAGATGCCCTCCCCAGGGACTGGCATCTGTCCCAGGATGAGTATGTCTCTTCTCTCCTACCTTTATTCTCTTATAAGCCCCAACAGCTACGCCTCCGCACAGACGGACTGGCGGGCAAAGTATCACGAAGTGCGTCTCCTCTTTTTTCGCTCGTTACTTGGCTAAAGCCCCTTAGATCGTCGATATCCTTGCCCTCACGCGAGAGGAGCTCGAAGACTTCCAGACCACCAGCAGGGAGCTCGAAGCTGAAATGGAGGCTGACTTGGAAAGATCAACCAAGCTGGAAAAGGAGCTCAGAGAGAGGGCCGCAAAGACTGACTCGGAACGCGACGAATGGAAGGTCCGCCGTCTCCCAACCCTCTTGTCTGCACTATTCACCCGACAGCTCAACAGAGCAAGTACATGTCCCTTCAAACAACCCATAACACCACTACAACTTCACTGCAACGGGAACTCGATAAGCTGCGGCAGGAACACCAGCTCACAAAGACAGCCCTCAGGGATCTCGAGCTCGGAGCAGATGATCTAGAACGAAGCAAACGCGTTACATCCTCGAGTCTCATAGACATGGAGGCCAAGTATACCAAGACCCTCGAAGAGAAGATTCTTCTCGAGCACGAATTGATCGAGAAAGCAAGCCTGGAAGAAGAGATGCAGCGGACCAAGGATGAACTGAGAGGTCAGTTCTTTCCTTGTCCTCTCCTATTCTTCTGCCTAACAAACATCTTATCTTAGACGCCCAAGATGAAATAGCCATTCTCAGGGAACAGCTAACATCCGCCATTGCTGTCTCTGCTACTTCCACTTCATCTACCAGAGAGAGGCAACATTCAAAATCCTCATCTTTACAGCGATTCCCCGATATCTCCATTCCCTTAGATGAAGACCTGCTCAACTCCAGGAGAGATCTTCAGCTGTCCGACTTGTCTCCTGTCATGGAATCGACGCCTTCTACCTCCACGACAGCTACAATAATTCCCAAGCGCAACCCACTCTCCAAATCATCTGGCCAGTCTATGCTTCTGCAACGTGCAGGTTTTGCTTCTGGAAAACCCACAAATCTCCCATCTCCCACCTCCTCAATATCTCGGTCAACTACGCTTCCAAGTCTCTCCAGTCCTCGTACCCCTATCAACTCTCGTCTACCTACGTCCCGTACTACCTCCTCATCTTCCACATCTTCAGCCATTCCCAAGAACAAAGGAGTTCAGATGGTCTCTGAGATGCGGGCAAGGGTCCGTGTGCTAGAGCAGAAGATTCATACCCGCGTCCCACGGTTGAGGATGGGCAGTATTACGGGACGCGCTAATCCAGCAGTGTCTCCCGTCAGCGCTTTGGGTAGCTCTTCCTCGTCGTCCGCTTCGTTGGCAACCACAGCAAAAACCAGCCTCGACAGCATCCGGCGCAGCGCAGACTCTCGACAAAGCAACGAGCCTGAGCCGAAAGGGAACCATCGTGGTGATACATCGGGCTGGGTATTAGTTATGGAAGATTCGCCATCTCCCGTAAAGGTTCGAGAAGTAGAACGCCAGAGGGAAAGGCGGCGAGTTTCTAGTCCCAATAGTCCAAGCGCATACCTTTCTGGATCTTCTCATGTTGGGATCACTTCACCCACTTTTGGCAAAGACTCATCAACCTTGAATCAAAGTACAAAGAAAACTGGAATCCGTCGACCAGCATCCCGTCTTTCCGGTACCAGCCAGAGTACAACAACTACGAGCAGTTCGATACCCACGCCCACTTCGCGTCCAGCAACACCTACATTGCTCCCACTATCTACAAGTGGGCTTCTTACTAGTACTCCAGGGTCAAAGCGTTCTATACCATCGGGAGGTGCAGTTTTTGATTCGGGCGGTCAAAAGCGAACCCCGTTGAACGCTAGCCCGACCCGCCATTCCTCGGATTATGTCAGGATTGACCGGTCGACAATCTTGCCTAGACGATCTGGGTTCAGCATGTCCACCCCAAGATCATCAGTTTATGATGAGATGAAGCCATTCCCGCAGTCACCGAGCAAACTGAACTTTCATCCTCCAAAAGTACCATTGAGTGGTTCTGTGTTGACTAAAAGCCGGATAGGACGGCCAAGAGGTGCTGGGCTGCGAAGGAGCGGTTCTAACAGTGGTATGGAGTCCGAACTCTCGTCAGGAGATGCCTTGGATATCAAAGATCCACGGAGTCCGAGACCTGGAAGTTGATTCATGGTCGATGGTGCATGCTACAGAATGAAAGTAAGCTTATGTGGCGGTTACCTGAGTTTTCTTGTTATTTTCTTGCATTGCGATTCGTTCATCTCATTATCGAGAGAGAGAGAGAGAGATTCAATCTGCTCATAGTCACCTTCATTTAGTCTGTTAAATTCCTTCCTTTGTCCATAATTCCTCTGTGTTTTTTCGTAATGACTCCTGTGACGATTTGTTGGTATCCTACTGCTGCAGTATACCTTGAACGACTTCTTCTTTACTTATTCATATGCGCCTATTTTCGTTGCCGCATAGATTCGCGTAGTAATATAGTACTGCCCCTGAAATAATGGAGTGTAAAATTGGTTCATGTGATCGGCGCCGACATCACTCCCGTAGTCACTTTTCAAGTCACTTTTCACACCCCCTTCCTATGGCTAATGACAACTCAAATCTGAAACTCGAGCGGTCGCTCAACAAACAAGTCATCCTCGATGAGAATGAGTATACTGCAGCACTTGCAGATATCATCAGCAGAGATTTCTTCCCCTCCCTCGTCCACTTGGATGCCACCAACGATTATCTGGACGCCGTTCGTTCTCGAGATTCAGACTCGATAGCTGCATCTGTGCAGAGACTCCATCAGGTTTCCAATACCCCAGTATCGGGGCCTTCAACGAGCAGAAGAGCACCTGTCCAGACGCCTGGTCCGACACCCTACGTTTCATTTCCCAGTGATACACCCTTCCATACTGATTTAGAGGAAAATGTCGGGCGAGTGGCAAAAAGGCCCCGCTATGACACTTCTTTATCTCTGGATGAATTTCAAGCACGGTATACTTCCGAGGATAACTCTAGTTTCACTCAGATCCTAGACCAAGAAAACACGAAGAGGAAAGAGAATTATACGTGGGCTTGGGAGGCTCAAAAGAGAGTAGAAGTGCAGAGGGACAGGATGATTGAAGCGAGGGAAAGGATGCTGATCGAACCTGCTGGTGGTGTTATTCCCGGAGTGCGAGAGAAATTTAGGATCGAGGCTCCAACACCTGTAGGGTTGATCATGGCTGCTACAGCGGAACAAAAAGAGAAGGGCGAGGAAGTTGGAAAGGATAGAGAATTGGCTGTCGTGGTGAAAGCGACAAGTGTTGAGGAGGCGACAGAGGCCGTTATGGCACCTAGGAAGGATCAGAGAGCAGCAGGTGTCGATGGTTGGAAATTCAAGGTGAAAAAAAAGATTCACTCTTTAACTCAATGTCGCCGAAACGCTGATTTATGAAAAAAAAGACAAGGAACTCGTTGATGTTTTCTCCTGATGCTGACGTTTCGCCTTACCATCCCCCACCTCAAGTTCCGAGCACTTCTGACAAGAAGCAGGAATTAAAGACGATCTCTCATGGAAACACACGACTAGTGGAGCAGGAGCATAAGATGACTTCATCTGGACTATCTGAACCTCCAAGTCCGACGCGTAGCAGGATAGACGCAGCGATCAGTGGCACACCCTGTACGTCATCCGATGACCTGGCTCGTTTCAAAGTTCAAACCCTGGAAACACTCCACAGATCGACCAAAATCACCGAGTCTCAGTGATATCGGTGCATTGGTACCCAATCTACCGAATCCTACGCCAGAACAATTAGGTTCGGAGGCCATGAAACAGTTGATGACATGGGGTACTCTCAATGCAACGCCCAGAATCTTATCTCGGCCGGAGGATATAGATGTAGCAGAACCCAGGACGCCATTTCATATACGTGAAATGTCGTCACGCGAGGCTCTTTCACGCAGGCTGGCAAACTCAGCCTCAAAGAATCTGAGAGCAAAAGCGGAAATGACAGGACTGCAAACACCGGGTGTTTCCCGAGGGGGGAAATCGAAAGGAAATATGGGACCGCCTTCGTGGACACCCAGGCGCGCAGAAGCTGCAGGAAATCTGACACCTGCCGCCAGAAGGTTATTGGAACGCAGTACATCGGGTGCTGTGCTTGCCAAGAGGGCAGAAACCGCCGGCACCGGATCTGGACGGGAAAGAGACCTCAACCGTGTGCGGTGGACGCCAACACCGACATCCAGCGGAAGAGTGGGATAAGATCACTTGTTCAAGAGCTGGAAAATTTTGGAACACAATACACGAATATGGTATCATAGCAGAATATACTATGGCATTGGACGAATATTATGAATTTACGTCAGATAATTTACGACGTTTTGCATCTGGTGTAGGATTGAGATCCTCTGAAGGAGAGTCACGACTATGGATGACAGATTTGTTAGAGGTTTCGTCAGATAAAGGTGTCAATTTAGTCTTTTTCTTGACGACAACGCCTTTGAGGGACTTCTTATTGGTGGTTGCTCTGGAAGGCTGAGGTGGAACTTTTGGTTTTGAGGTTTTCCCGGAACCTGGGATCGGTGGTGGAGTGTTCAGGCTACTTGCGCGAGCAGCAACGGCTCTAGAAGATGGGTGAGTCGATGTGAGCGCAGAGAAAGGCGAATCGTACTGCTTGAATTGTTTGAGCTCTTCACCGTCTTCTTGCTTGCGCTGACGCTCCTCTGCTTCTTGGCGTTGTCTGATGGAGTCAAGGAACTGAATCTCGTCCTCCTCCAAGGCACGAAATTGATTTGCTATGAAATATTGTATGTCAGGACTCAAGTGAAGCGTAGACGAGGAAGAAGGACCTAGTTTGTTCTTCTCTTCCCATTCCTCCTGCTTTGCTATCTAATGCAAGGATCAGACCAGTGTGATGATGAGGAAGGGAGTGCATACCCTATTCGCAGCGAGTTTCTAGAGACGTGGAAGACCAGGAGGGGGCGTGAACATGAGAGAAGGGCGAGAGATGGAGAACCTACTTCCGCAAGACTACGACCGTCATAGGCATCTTCATGCTGGAGGCGGGGAGGAGGCTCCTGGCCGAGCCTGGCATAGGCAGCTTTCCACTGGTCCTCCCTGCGTTGCTTTGCGAGGTCTATCTCGTCCTGAGAGACGAAGCGAGAGCCGACGGGGCCCTGGGAGTAGGAGGGGATGTCCATGTAATTGTGGGAAGAGACTGGAGATGGATAAATAATAAATAAATGGATGACTGAGTATGTCGTCTCTGAATGAGAGCATTGCAAAGCGGCCGTCACTGCCTCCCCTCAAAGTCGTCACATCCCCTCGTATGTTTTCCATATGTTTTCCATTCCTCATCCACCCCCCTGATCCTCATCTAGCATGGGCCCGTGACGAGCCGCCGTCTCCAACCACCACCAGACTCTCTCCTGCTCTCGACAATCCTCAGTCCAGCTCCGATGCTGCCTCCTCTCACACACTCCCTTCTCAGGGCCAGTCTCGTTGGTGGTCCTTCAATCTCCAGCGCCGAGGGCTCAGAGATCTTCTGCCCTCTTCCGCCAGCCTCCAGCCTTCCTCTTTCTACCGCAGAGCAGACAAGGAAAAGACTGCAGAGCCGCCTCGTGAACACCTTGAGGCTTCCCAACCCACTATCCCAGATCCTGCCTTCCAGCTCACCCAGCACCAGGCAAACTCACCCGGATGGGACACCCCTTGGACTTCTCGTCCCAATGCACAGGGACCCCTTCGCAAACGTGATACAGAAGCAGCATATTTCAACCCAACTCCTCCGCCAGACGAGGAAAGGCTCTCTCTCAACACCACCCGCCGCAAAAAAATCCGCAGATTCATTCTCATCAATCCCTATGTTCCACTAGTGAGCCTCGCTTTATGCTCGCTTCATCTAAGGTTGATCGGTTTCACAGCTGTTCCGTGTGATCAATATCGCCTTCACCACTGCTGCACTCGGCATAGCCATTCGAATACGCCGTATTGAAAAGAGCAACCACGCAATGGGGGCTGTTGGTAGCTCCCCGTAAGTTTGATTTGCACCTTCTCTCCCCCGTGGCTTATAGTGATAACTTGCGATTAGTACCGTGGCTATCATCTTTGCCCCTCTGACCCTCCTCCATGTAATGGTTGCCATTTATGTACGCCTCATCAGTTCCTATCATGATCTTCGTTACGTACTTGTATACAGCTCGAGTATTTTGGTCGTCCAGTTGGCCTTTGGCAAACTTCCGGCAAGCTAGCCCACACTCTGTCCGAAGTCCTCTTTATCTGTGCCTGGTCTGCTGCGCTTTCCCTCTGTTTCGACAACTACTTCACCTCTCTCATTCCCTGTGCGCCGCCATCAGCTATTTCGTGGTATAACGAAATGTCTCGACCCCCCAGCAATCTCCCTCGGTTTGAAGGCAGCGTGGGAGATCGAATATGCGACAGCCAACTTATCTTGATTTGCCTTGTTGGAATTGGTCTTGTTGCTTATTGCAGCAACCTCATCATCAGTCTCTTCCGCATATTTGAGAAGGTTAAATATCAACCACACCAACGACATTGATAATTTTATTGATCTAGCTATTCTAATCCTCTTCGCATTTTTGGTCT